>Ga0265318_10001578_pt1 | contig 13188 bp, 9 predicted proteins | sample 4821metaG_FD_192431 | JGI IMG/M metagenome (GOLD analysis project Ga0265318, IMG submission 192431) | Rhizosphere microbial communities from Carex aquatilis grown in University of Washington, Seatle, WA, United States - 4-8-21 metaG | ecosystem: Host-associated > Plants > Roots > Rhizosphere >... | reverse complement strand
CGAGAAGGGCGCCCAGGTCCCTCAGGAACTTCTCAAAGCTCTCGGGCGTGGCGATGCCGCTGAAGGCGAAGATGCGCCGCCCCTTGAGCCATTCCAGGGGCTCGCGCCCCGCCGCCGCCCCCGGGGTTGCGTCCATGCGCTGCAGGTACTTGGGGCGGTGGGCGCACTCGATGATGTCTGCGTCGGGCTTCTGCCGGGTGATCAGCGCCTCCAACTCGGGGTCGCGCGTGCCGTTGGACTTGGTCAGGAAGATGTAGTTGGCGCGGCGCAGGTGCTTCACGGGCTCGCGCAGGATTCCCCTTGGCAGGAGGTACCCGTTGCCAAACGGGTTCGTCTTGTCGACCAGGAGCAGGTTGAGCCGGCCCTTGAGCGGCAGGTATTGGAACCCGTCATCCAGGACGAGCGTGTCGCAGCCGTACTTCTTGATGGCGAAGGTGCCCGCCTTCACCCGGTTCTTGTCGACCAGGACGACGACGCCCGGAAGGTTGCGCGCGAGCATGTAGGGCTCGTCCCCGGCCTCCTCGCTGTCGAGCAGGACGGTCTGCCCGTCGCTGACGATCTTCGGCGGCGGCTCGTCGGTGTGCGTGATCGCGTACCATGCCTTCTTCCAGAACGGGGGATTCTTGCTCTTGTAGCCGCGGCTTAAGATCGCGACCTTGCGCCCGCGGTCCCTGAGCGCGCGGGCGAACTTCTCCACGATGGGGGTCTTGCCCGTCCCGCCGACGGTCAGGTTGCCGACGACAACGACGAGGCAGCCCAGCGGATGGTCCCGCAGGATCCGGTTGCGGTAGAGCCAGAGGCGAAGCTGGACGACGCCGCTGAAGAGCCACGAGAGGACCTGCAGGAAGGTTCCGAAGATGACCGCCCCGGTGTCCGCGCGCCTCCCGAGCACGACATCGACCGTGTACAGTTCGAATGCTTGGAATTTTCTTTTGAGCCAGGAAGGCGACATGGGGAGGCTGCGGCTGGGGGCGCCCTTTCGGAATGAAGGTTGACGCCGCGGGCCACGTAAACTGTTTTCAACACTCCACGCGGAACCACCATGGCCTACAAACTCTTCATTCCCGGCCCCGTCGCGGTCTCTGAAAAGACCCTTCGCGCGATGGCGCAACCGATGATTGGTCACCGCAGCACGGATTTCGTGGCCCTCTACCAGGCCATCCAGCCCGAGCTGCAGACCCTGTTTGGCACCCAGGATGCCGTCTACATCTCGACGAGCAGCGCCTGGGGCGCCATGGAGGGGTCGATAAGGAACGTCGTAAAGGCAAAGGTCCTCAACTGCATGAACGGGGCCTTCTCCGACAAGTGGTACGACGTCTCGCAGCGCTGCGGGAAGGCGGCGACGGCCCTCAAATTCGAGTGGGGCCAGCCCGTGGACCCGGAGGCCGTGCGCGCCGAGCTCGCCAAGGGCGGCTACGACGCCATCACCCTGATCCACAATGAGACCTCGACCGGGTGCATGAGCGACCTGGCCGCCGTCATGGCGGTCGTGCGCCAGTTCCCGGATGTGATCTCGATCGTGGACGTGGTGAGCTCCTTTAGCGCCCTGCCGACCCCCAAGGACAAGCTGGGGATCGACGTCATGATCACGGGATCCCAGAAGGCGCTGGCGCTGCCCCCCGGCCTCGCGCTGCTGTCCGTTTCAAAGCGCACCCTCGAGCGCGCCACGGGACTGCAAGAGCGCGGCTACTATTTTGACTTCTCGGAATTCCAGAGGAACCACGAGAACGGCATGACCCCCAGCACGCCGGTCATCCCCCTGATCTACGCGCTGCGCTCGAAGCTCGAGGACATCAAGGCCGAGGGCCTCGAGGCCCGCTACGCCCGCCACGCCCTCCTCAACAAGACCATGAGGGCCTGGGGCCAAGGCAAGGGGTTCACCCTCTTCCCGAGGGAGGGCTTCGGATCGGTGACCCTCAACTGCTTCGCGAATAACCTGGGCTACGACCTGCCGGCGCTCAACAAGCTGCTCAAGTCCAAGCACAACCTGATGATCGATGGCGGCTACGGTAAGCTCAAGGGCAAGACGTTCCGCATTTCCAACATGGGAGACGAGACGCCCGCGACGATCGCGGCCCTTATCGGCGCCCTGGACAGCGCCCTTGCCGAGACGCCAAAAGCATCCCTTTAAGACCCTGAGCCAAAAACTAATACTTGAAATCTCAGCGCGCGGGGCCTATCGGCTCGCGACTTCATGAAGTCACTCATCATCGCGGAGAAACCGTCGGTTGCGGCGGATCTCGCGCGCGCACTCGGCAAGGTGCCCAAGAAGGGCGACCACTTTGAGAACGACGACTACGTCATCTCGTCGGCCGTGGGCCACATCGTGGAACTCCAGATGCCGGAGGACATCGACAAGAAGAAGTACGGTTTCTGGCGACTGGACGCCCTTCCGATCATCCCGGAGAAGTTCCAGCTCAAGCCGATCGAGGATTCGAAGGAGCGCTTCGACCTCCTGAAGAAGCTCCTGGCCCGCAAGGACGTGGAGCTGGTCATAAACGCCTGTGACGCGGGGCGCGAAGGCGAGCTCATCTTCACGTACATCTACCAGCTCACGAAGAGCAAGCTGCCGGTCAAGCGCGCCTGGATGCAGACCATGACCCAGGAGGGGATCCGGGAGGCCTTCCGCAACCTGCGCGAGGGCGAGAAGATGCGCGGCCTTGCGGACGCCGCCCGCTGCCGCAGCGAGAGCGACTGGCTGATCGGCATCAACGGCACCCGTGCGCTCACCAAGCGCATGTTCGGATCGAGGGCCGGCAATGTCGCCTCCGTCGGGAGGGTGCAGACCCCCACCCTCGCGATCGTTTACGCCCGCGAGCTCGAGATCCGCAACTTCAAGCCACGCGCCTACTGGCAGATCACCGCCGAGTTCCACGTCGCGAAGGGCACCTACGAGGGCATCTACCAGAGGCCCGACTTCAAGAAGTCGGACACGGACGAGCACGACCGCATCGACCGCGTCTGGGACAAGGCGAAGGCCGAGGCGATCCACCAGGCCTGCCGGGCGTGCCCGGAGGCCGTCGTCACCGAGGAGAAGAAGGCCAGCACCCAGGCCTCGCCGCGCCTGTACGACCTCACGACCCTCCAGCGCGAGGCCAACAACCGCTTCGGGCTCTCCGCAAGGCGCACCTCGCAGATCGCGCAGGCCCTCTACGAGCGGCACAAGATGATCACGTACCCGCGCACGGACAGCCGGGCGCTCCCCGAGGACTACATACCGACCTGCAGGCAGGCGCTCCTCAACCTCCAGGGCGACCTGGCCGCGCACGCGAACAAGGTGCTCGAGGAGCAGTGGCTCGCGCCGAACAAGCGCATCTTCAACAACGCCCAGATCTCGGACCACTTTGCGATCATCCCCACCGTCGAGGCCCCCAAGCCCCTCGAGGACATGGAGGCGAAGATCTACGACATGATCGCGCGGCGTTTCGTCGCCGTGTTCTATCCCTCGGCGGAATTCGACATCACGACCCGCATCAGCGCGATCGGCGGCCACGACTTCAAGACGGAGGGCAAGGTCCTCACGTTCCCGGGCTGGCTGGCCGTCTACGGCAAGACGGGCATCGAGGACTCGTCGCCCGACGCAAAGACGCTGCCGGCGCTCGATCCCGCGGACGGTTCCCCCCCCAAGGCGAAGGTCGTCGACCCGCAGCTCCACGAGGAGTCCACCCGGCCCCCGCCGCGCTACACGGAGGCGACGCTCCTGTCCGCCATGGAGGGCGCGGGCAAGCTCGTGGACGACGACGAGCTCGCGGAAGCCATGAAGGAGCGCGGGCTCGGGACTCCTGCCACGCGCGCCGACACGATCGACGGGCTCATCAACACCCGCTACGTGGAGCGCCACCAGCGCGAGCTCGTGCCCACGCCCAAGGCGGAGCAGATCCTGCAGTTCCTCTCGGCGGTCAAGGCAGAGGGGATCACGAGCCCCGCCATGACCGGCGAATGGGAGTTCAAGCTGCGGCAGATGGAGCACGGGAAGTTCCCGCGCGAGAAGTTCATGGCGGAGGTCGTCGAGACCACCAAGGGGATCGTCGACCGGGTGAAGACCTTTGAGGAGGACGACTCCGCGGCCCGCGAGACCGACATCCTCTCGCCGACGGACGGCAAGCCCCTCATCGAGACCCTGCGCGGCTACAAGTCGAAGGACGGGGAGCTCATGATCTACAAGGTGATCGGCAACCGGAAGATGGCGGAGGCCGAGGTCAAGGACCTCCTCGTCAACGGCCAGATCGGCCCCTTGGACGGGTTCCGCTCCAAGGCCGGCAAGCCGTTCAGCGCCGTCCTTCGCTACAACAAGGAGGAGAAGAAGGCCGAGTTCGTGTTCGACGGGCAGCGGGACGCGAACGGGGCCATCAAGATCGACTTCACGGGCCTCCAGCCGGTGGCGGAGGCGCCCGCCCCCCGGTTCCCTCCCGGAACCCAGGTCTACGAGACCCCCCAGAGCTACGTCGTGCGCAGCATCGTCAACGGCGAGGACAAGATCCTCACCCGCTGCTCCAAGCGGATCCTTTCCCGGGACATCCCGCTGGAGCAGTTCATGAAGATGCTGCAGACCGGCAAGACCGACCTTCTCGAGAAGTTCTGGAGCCAGCGCACAAAGCGGCCCTTCAGCGCATTCCTCGCCCTGAAGGAGGACGGGACGACCGGCTTCGAGTTCGCCCCGCGGGCCCCCAAGGATCCGAACGCCCCGGCGCGCCCGCGCAGGTCGAAGAGGAAGCCGACGGAGCCCACGGCCGAGCCTGGCGCGTAGTGTTTCAGGTCCGACCGGGGAAACTTTCACCCTTGCGCCGCGTCTCTTAACCGCACCCACGTGAAATCCCCCTCCAACCTCCTCGTCGCCGTCCTCGCAGCCCTCGTTCTCGCCCTGGGAGCCCTGGCGTGGAGCGAATACCGCGACCTCGTGGTCCTTCGTGCTCAACTTGCTGGCAATGAGAGTGCTACGCTCACGAAGCAGCTGGCCGACGCCCGGCGCACGATCAAGAGCCTGGAGGACCGCCTGGCCGCGATGCGCGGCCGCGGCAACCGAGCGGGCGGGGAGCAGGCCGGGGACGGCGGCGGCGCGGGGGAGCAAGGCGGGCCCGGCGGCCCGAGGCCCGGCGGGCGTTTCGGAGCCTTTGCGGCGATGAGCGCCAATCCCGAGTTCCAGAAGCTGATGGCGATCGAGATGAAGGGCCGCATCAGCCAGACCTACGCCGCCCTGTTCAAGAGCCTCAACCTTAGCCCCGAGCAGCTCTCCCAGTTCCAGGCCCTCCTCGCGGACAAGCAGCAGGCCGTCGTCGACGTCATGCAGGCGGCCCGCGAGCAGGGAATCAACCCCAGGACGGACCCGGACGGCTTCAAGACGCTCCTTAACCAGGCCGTCTCGCAGACCGACCAGAGCATCCAGCAGGTCCTCGGCGACGCCGGCTTCCAGCAGTACCAGCAGTACCAGCAGACGCTTCCCGAGCGCAACACGGTCAACAGCCTGCAGCAGCAGCTGAGCTACACCCAGACGCCTCTCACCGACGACGAGGCGAACCAGATGATCGCCCTCCTCTCCCAGACGCAGCCCCAGCGCGCCGGCAACGGCACCGCGGGAACGAACAACGGCGGCGGGCCCGGCCCCGGGGGGATTGTCAGCCTGATGAACGGCGGGGGCACCGCGAAGGTGACCGACGAGGCGATCGCCCAGGCCCAGGGGGTCCTTTCGGCGCCCCAGATCGCCGCCCTCCAGCAGGTCCAGCAGCAGCAGCAGGCGCAGCAACAAATCCAGCAGCTAATGCGATCCGCCAACCAGGGTAATGGGCAGGGATCGCCCTCGCAGGGAACGCCTTCCAATCCGACTCCGCCCCCGGCCGCCACGACCAAGGGCTGAGGCCGGCGCCCCGGCATATTAATACACTTGAGCGGGCGGCTTGGCGGGCCGTATGCTGTTTATCCCTATGATCGTTACCACTGCGCAGCTCTTCAAGCACGCCTATGGCAAGTACGCCGTAGGCGCGTACAACATTAACAATGCGGAGCAGGCCATGGGCTTGTTTCGCGGCTGCATCGAGTCGCAGGCGCCCTTCATCATCCAGATCTCAAAGGGTGCGCGCAAATACACCGACAAGCGCATGCTCGAGGCCATCATCCGCGCCGCCGGCGAGATCTATCCCGACGCCATCTACGCCGTCCATCTGGACCACGGAGACGAGGAGACCTGCTACGACTGCATCAAGTCGGGCTTCTACAGCTCGGTGATGATCGACGCCTCCCACGAGCCGTACGACAAGAACGTGGCGATCACCAAGCGCGTCGTCGACGCGGCCCACGCAAAGGGCCTGTCCGTCGAGGCGGAGCTTGGGATGCTCGGCGGTGTCGAGGAGGACATCAAGGTCGAGGACGGCCACGCCACCCTCACCAACCCGACCGAGGCCCAGGATTTCGTCAAGAAGACCGGCTGCGACTCCCTGGCGTGCGCCATCGGGACGAGCCACGGCGCCTACAAGTTCAAGGGGCGCCAGTCCCTGCACTTTGACGTGCTCAAGAAGATCCAGGTGTTGCTCCCCGGGTATCCCCTGGTCATGCACGGCTCTTCTTCCGTCCCGAAGGACGAGGTCGACAGGATCAACGCCGCGGGCGGCAAGATGCCGAACGCCGTGGGGGTTGACCCGAACGAATACCTGCCGGCCGCGAAGCTCGGCGTCACCAAGGTGAACATCGACACGGACGGGCGGCTCGTCTGGTGCCGCGTCCACCGCGAGTTCTTCCGCGACAAGCCGGGCGACTTCGACTTCCGCCCGCCGGGCAAGATCTTCATGGACGAGTACGCGAAGTTCATCGCGAGCCGCAACGTGCTCCTTGGCTCGGCCAACCAGCTCGCCGACCTGCGCAAGTCGCTCGGCAAGTAAGCCCAGGCACCCAAGCTTCCAACGGGCCGGCCGGCGCGACGCCTGCCGGCCCTTTCTTTTTCTAGGGCAGCCAGGGGAACCTGCGGGCCTCGGGCTTCCTCTTCTCCCTCTGGGCCGAGTGGAACTCCTTCGCCTCCTCGCTCATGTAGTAGAGAAGCGTCGCGTTGCCGGCCAATTCCTGGATGCCCGCCTGGCCGTCGAGCTCCGCGTTGAATCCGCTCTTCAACAGGCGGATGGCGAGCGGGCTCTTCTGGAGAATCTCATTCGCCCACGCGACGCCCTCCTTCTCGAGGTCCGCGACCGGGACGACCGTGTTCACCAGGCCCATGTCGAGCGCCTCCCGGGCGCCGTACTGCCTGCAGAGGTACCAGATCTCCCTGGCCTTCTTCTGCCCGACGATCCTCGCCAGGTAGCTTGAGCCGAAGCCCCCGTCAAAGCTTCCCATCTGCGGGCCCACCTGTCCGAACACGGCGTTGTCGGCCGCTATCGTCAGGTCGCACACGACGTGCAGCACGTGGCCGCCGCCGATGGCATAGCCCGCCACGAGCGCGATCACGACCTTCGGCATCGAGCGGATGAGCTTCTGCAGGTCGAGGACGTTGAGCCTGGGCACCCCGTCGCCCCCGACGTAGCCCGCGCTCCCCCGCACGCTCTGGTCGCCCCCGGCGCAGAAGGCGTACTTGCCGTCCGTGTGGGGCCCGGCCCCCGTGAGGAGGACGACCCCGATCCCGGGGTCGTCCCTCGCATCGGAGAAGGCCTCGATCATCTGCGAGACCGTCTCGGGCCTGAACGCGTTGCGCTTCTGCGGCCGGTTGATCGTCACCTTCGCGATCCCGCCCGCCTTCTGGTAGAGGATGTCGGAATAGGTCTTGGCGGTAGTCCAGTGGGTGGCCATGGGAGGATGCAGGTTGGGGTCAACGCGCCGCGCAGGCAAACGCCTGCTTTCGCCACTCGGCGTCGCGCTTGCGGTCGGTCTTTAGCTCCAGGACGCGGATCCCGCGCTCGGGAAGCGCCGAGACGAGGGAGCCCAGGTGGGCCCAGTCGCGGACGCCGACGTGCTCGACCCCGTGGGCGGAGCACAGCTTCGCAAAGTCCACCTGCTGCGGGGTCGCGAAGAACTCCTCGAAGATCGGGTCGAACTGGGCCACGGGCAGGTGCTCGAAGATCCCGCCGCCGTGGTTGTTGATCAGGACGACCGTCAGGCTCCCCTTGAACTTGGGGGCGGACAGGAGCCCGTTGGAGTCGTGCAGGAACGCAAGGTCGCCCGTAAGGAGGACGGCGGGGCCGCCCTCGTGCGCCACGCCAAGCGCCGTCGAGAGCGTGCCGTCGATCCCATTGGCCCCCCGGTTGAAGAAGAGCCTTAGCCCCCGCTCGTTGGCGGGCCAGACGAACTCCACGTCGCGAACCGGCATGCTGTTCGCAACCGAGACGCAGGTCTGCGGCGCCAGGAGCCGGCCGAGGAGCCAGGCGGCCTTGGGCTCGACGAGGCCCGTCTCCAGGGACAGCCGGTCGTCGAGCGCCGCCCGGGCGCGCACCTCGTAGCCCGCCCACTGGCGCTGGTAGGCGCTCGGAGCGCCGCCGTCGGGAAGCGACCGGGCGAGCGTCTCCACCGGCACGACAATCCGCCGGGTCGGCGCGTGGAGGGCGTCCCGGTTGTCGGGCCGGTCGGTCACGAAGAAGACCGGTGCTCCGCTTGCCCCGATCCAGCCCAGCAGGATCTTGCTTGTCGGCCACTCGCCGAGGCAAAGGACGACCTCGGGCCGGAGGGCCTCGGCCGCTGCCGCCGTGCGAAGGATCGCGTCGTAGCGGGTGACGAGGTGGGGCGTCGACGGGTGGTTGCGCGCGGGCGAGAGGCCGTCCGCAAGGACGGGCCAGCCTAGCTTGCGCGAGATCTCGCCGACCGCCGCGGCGTGCTCGGCCGGGCGGGCCGTGAGGACGGGTCCCGCGACGATGATGCCGTGGGCGGCGGCCGATATCGCCGGGACCTGCGACACGGCGCTGACGGCGGCCGGGGGCGCAAGGTGGGCGAAGAAGAGCTCCCAGTCGACTCCGGCCCCGAAGGCATCGGTAACCCCGGAATCGGCGGTCGGCACCAGCGGGTCCCGGAAGGGGGCGTTCAGGTGGACGGGGCCCGGGAAGGGCGCGAGCGTGCGCTCGACGGCGTGGGCCACGGTCTGGCGCAGGTAGCGCAGGAGCGGCTCGCTCGCCTCCGGCAACGCAAGCTCGTGGTGGAAATTCACGTAGGCGCCGTAGAGGCGGTGCTGATCGATGGTCTGGCCCGACGCGCAGGCCCTCATCTCGGGGGGCCGGTCCGCTGTGATGATGAGCAGCGGGACGCCCGACTCGTGGGCCTCGATCACCGCCGGGTAGTAGTTGGCGCCCGCGGTCCCGCTCGTGCAAAGGAGGGCGACCGGGTGCAGGTCCTTCTTCGACATCCCGAGCGCGTAGAACCCGGCCGAGCGCTCGTCGAGGATCGGGATCGCCTCGAGTCCCGGGTGCCGCGCGAAGGCGAAGGCAAGCGGGGTCGAGCGCGAGCCCGGGGAGATGACGACCGACCTCACCCCGGACCGGACCAGGGTCTCGGCGACGACGCTCCCCCATAGGGCGTTCACGTTGCGAAAGTCGAGGGACGGGGGACTCATGAGCCTGCTGCGGGGCCCGAGGTCCCGAGAATCGCGTCCTGCATCGCCCTGAACTTGAGCTCCGTCTCGGCAAACTCCTTGTCGATCGTGGACCCCTCGATGATGCCCGCGCCCGCGTACATGCGAGCCTCCGAACCGGAGACGAGCGCCGAGCGCAGGGCCACGATGAACTCCCCTCCCCCGCGGGAATCGACCCACCCGACGGCCCCGCCGTAGAGCCCCCTGGGGAAGGCCTCCAATTGGGCGATCAGCGGGATCGCCCTCTCCCTCGGGGTCCCTCCGACGGCGGGCGTCGGGTGGAGGCGGCTGAGCATGTCGAGGAGCCTCACGCCCCTCGGCAGCCTGGCCTCCACCGGCGTGTGGAGGTGCTGGATGTTGGAGAGGCGCTTCAGGAAGGGCCTCACCGAGTACCTCAGGTCGAGGCCAAGCGGCGAGAGCCTCCGGACGATCGAGTCGAGCACGATGCGCTGCTCCCTGAGGTCCTTTTCGCTGTGGAGCAGGCGGTTGCCGAGCGCCGCATCCTCGCTCGCGGTCGAGCCCCGCCCCACCGACCCGGCGAGGGCCTCGGTGGTAACGACGTTGTCCTCCACCCGGATCAGGCGCTCGGGGCTGGCGCCGATGAAGCTCTTTCCGTGCCCGTTCGCCACCGAGAACGAGTTGCAGTCGGGGAAGCGCTGCCTGAGCCCGTTGAGGATCTGCAGCGGGTGCAGCGGCCCCGGTGTCCGCACGTCCTTCGCCCTCGCAAGCACGATCTTCTCGATCTCGCCCGCCGCGATCCGGTCTGAGGCCTCGCTAATGGCGGTCTCGTAGCGGTTGCGCCCGCCGACCTCGGTGACGGAGGCCGCGCCCCCTGCCACCTCGTCCGGCAGACCGGGCTCGTGGAAGTCGAACGAGCGGAACTTCGAGTGGGCCCGCCAGACCTTCGAGGCGAGCGCCTCCACGGGCGAGTCGGGCTGGATCAGCAGGTTGGCGACCGCCGTCGTGTGGCCGTTGCGCCGGGCCACCTGCCAGCGGGGGACGAAGACGCGGGCGGCCTCGAAGGGCTCGCCCTCGCCGACCGCGTCGAGGAAGGTGAACGCCGAGAAGAAATGGGGCCCCCCGAAGGCGACATCCTGGTCCCCTACCGCAATCGTGTCCTCGAGGACCCTGTCGATGTAGCCCTGGCAGTCGTCGAAGCGGTCGGGGCCTGATGCCTCGAACGAGAGCACGGCCTCGGCTCCCGCTATGGACCATCCCTCGGACGGCCGCTCGGCGTAGAAGTGCCTCTCGCCGGGCTCGAAGATGGACTCGAGGACCGCAAGGGGGTCGAGGCTCTCCACCTGGATCGTGATGCTGACAAGCATCGGGCGGCCCGCCTCGGACGCCGAGTCCCGGCACTCGGAGAGGAACCCCCGCAGCGCCTCGGGCGAGGAGTTGGCGATGGGATCTATGGGAAGGATCGTCACGGGGCCTTGCCCGCGGGCGCCGGCCTCGGGAAGAGGACGAGCGCCAGCGCCACCTTTGAGCCCGTCAGGCGATCGCCCCACGAGAGCTCGTCCCTCCACAGGCCCGAAGGCGCGTAGCCAAGGACGGCGTTGATCTTGTCGGTCGCCCCGGGCATCACGGGCCTAAGCGCCACGGAGGCCAGGCGCAGGGCCTCCGCCATCGTCGCAAGCGAGGTGCGCAGCAGCGCCTGGTCCGCCGCCTCGGGCGACTTCCCGAGCTTCCACGGCGCGCGTTTCTCGATGTAGGCGTTGATCGACCGGATGAAGACGAACAGGCGCTCGAGCGCCGTGTGGAACTGGAACTGCTCAAAGAGCGAGACGTACTCCTTGGCCGTCGTCTCCCAGAGGGCCCGCAGCTCCGCCTCGGCGTCGCCCTGGGCGTCGCAGGCGGGCACGGCCGCGCCCGCGAAGCGGTTCGTCATGTTCAGAACACGGTTGACCAAGTTGCCGAGGTCGTTCGCCAGGTCGCTGTTGTAGCGCGTGAGGAAGAGCTCCCGGGAGAAGTCCCCGTCCTGCCCCACGTTCATCTCGCGGATGAGGAAGAACCGCAGGGAATCGGCCCCGAACTCGTCGACCAGGGAGAGGGGGCTAAGCGCGTTGCCCTTGCTCTTCGACATCTTTGACCCGGCGGTCAGCCACCAGCCGTGCGCCAGGATCCCCTTGGGCAGCGCGATCCCGGCCGCGTGGAGCATGATGGGCCAGTAGACCGCGTGCGGCGGGACGAGGATGTCCTTGCCGATCACGTGCCAGCTCGCGGGCCAGGTTCCCGGCCTCGACGCGACCGCCGAGTAGTAGTTGACGAGGGCGTCGAACCAGACGTACGTCACGAATTCCGGGTCGAAGGGCAGCGGGATCCCCCACTCGAGGCGCTCGCGGGGCCTGGAGATGCACAGGTCGTTGAGGGGCTCCTTCAGGAATTCCGTCACCTGCTTCTGGCGGAAGCGCGGGAAGACGAAGCCCTCGTTCTTCGCGAGGAACTCGACAAGCCAGGGCTGGTACGCCTTCAGCTTGAAGAAATAATTGGGCTCCACGATCTCCGACACCTCCCCGTAGATCTCCGGCCAGGAGCCGTCCGGGTTGCGGTCCTTCTCCTGGAGGAACTGCTCCTGGCGTGTGCTGTAGAACCCGTGGTACTGGCCCTTGTAGATGTCGCCCTTGTCAAAGAGGCGCTGAAGGATCTCGCGGACCACCTTCTTGTGGCGCTCCTCGGTCGTGCGGATGAAGTCGTCGTTCGAGATCAGGAGCCTTGGCAGCATCGCCTGGAACTCCGCGCTCATCTCGTCGGCGAACTGCTGGGCGGGCACGCCCCTCGCGCGCGCGGTCTGCTGGACCTTCTGGCCGTGCTCGTCGGTCCCCGTGAGGAAGTACACGTGGTCGCCCATCAGGCGCCGGAAACGCGCGATCACGTCCGTGAGGATCTTCTCGTAGGCGTGCCCGATGTGGGGCGAGCCGTTGACGTAGTCGATCGCCGTTGTGATGTAGAAGTCGGCCATGGGAGGGGTAATCCAAGCACAGTTTAGCCCCGCGCGGCAAGCCAGCCGACGCATTGGGCCCAGGCGCGCCCCCGGTGCCCGACCCGGTTCTTTAGCTCCGGGGGCATCTCGGCCATGGTGACCGCGTGCCCCTCGGGCTCGAACAGGGGATCGTAGCCGAAGCCCCCCTTCCCCCGCGGCTCAAGGACGAGGCGCCCCGGGCAGCGGCCCTAGAAGTGCTGCTCGACCCCGCCGGGACCCGCCAGGTAAAGGACGCACACGAACTCGGCGCCGCGGCGGGCCGGGGGCACCGCGCCCATCACCTCCTGCAGCTTCGCCAGGTTCGCCCGCGGGTCGCCCTGGGGGCCCGCATAGTAGGCCGAGTCGACCCCCGGGGCGCCGCCAAGGGCCTCGACGCACAGTCCGCTGTCGTCGGCGAGCGCCCAGGCGTCGCGCGGGAGCCTCTCCCGAAGCGCGAGCGCCTTCTTCCTGGCGTTGCCAACAAAGGTGCCCGTGTCCTCGTCCACGTGCGGCATCCCGCCGACGGCGGCCGCGCCGAGCACCTCGATCGCGGGGCCCCCCGCCCCGCCGGCCAGGGTGTCGGCGAGAGCCTGCAACTCAGCGGCCTTGTGGGCGTTACCCGAGGCTAAATAGAGTCTCATCGACCTGGATGCGTTCGGGATAAACGACCCTTCCCCGCACGAGCGAGTCGTCGCCGAGC
>Ga0265318_10001576_pt1 | contig 13202 bp, 10 predicted proteins | sample 4821metaG_FD_192431 | JGI IMG/M metagenome (GOLD analysis project Ga0265318, IMG submission 192431) | Rhizosphere microbial communities from Carex aquatilis grown in University of Washington, Seatle, WA, United States - 4-8-21 metaG | ecosystem: Host-associated > Plants > Roots > Rhizosphere >... | reverse complement strand
GATGCTCATCTCGCGCACGCACGGGAACTGGATGTTCATCGCGTCGATCCTGACGCGACTTGAACTCGAGCCCGATCCGCCGCTTCGCGGGCGCGGCGACCCCGGGGCAGTCGGGCTGCTCTGCGGCAAGTGCACGCGGTGCATGGACGCGTGCCCGACGGGCGCGTTTCCCTCCCCGGGCGTCGTGGACTCCCGGCGCTGCATCTCGTACCAGACGATCGAGAACCGGGGCGTCATCCCCGCCGAGCTCCGGCCCGCGATCGGCAACCGGGTCTACGGATGCGACACCTGCCTCGAGGTCTGCCCGTGGAACCGGTTCGCCAGGGAGGGACGCAGGATGATCCTCTCGTCGAGGGGGGACATAGCGTCGATTCCCCTGAGCGAGCTCCTCGGGATGACGCCCGGGCGTTTTGCCGAGGTGTTTCGCGGCACCGCGATCAAGCGCGTGAGGCTGGCCGGCCTGCTGCGCAACGCGTGCGTCGCCGCCGGGAATTCGGGCGACGGGGCGCTGGTGGAGCCGTTGCTGCGCCTCGTGACGCACGAGTCGCCTGTCGTCCGCGCCCACGCGGTCTGGGCGGCGCGGAGGCTGGGAGCCGGCGACCGCCTGGCGAAGGCCAGGATTGCGGAGCGCGATCCGGCCGTCCTGGCCGAATACGGGTCCGCGCTGGGCCCGCCGGCGTGAGGGGCTGCAACCTGGCGATGAATTTCGACCGCACAGGCCCCGCGGCCGCAGACGCTTCCAGCCGGCAGCCGGCGGCCACGCACGCCCTGGCCCTGGCCGCGCTCTTCGCGGCCGAGCTGGCGCTGTTCTGGTCGGCGACAAGCCGCCACGTCTCGTGGGCCTACCCGAGGTGGTATGACCAGTTGCAGTACCTGGACGAGGCCTACAATGGGTACGACTGGATGCGGCTCCACGGGTTCGCCTCCGGGGTCCGGCACGTGCTCGGCCACGTGTCGCCGCAGGGGTCGCTGCACGGCCTTCTTGCGCTGCTCGTCTTCGCCGTCACCGGGCCGTCGCGGACGGCCGCCCTGGCTGTCAACCTCCTCGCGTTCCTGGCGCTCCAGGCCGCCACCTTCCTGTCGGTGAGGCGCGTCTGCGGGGGGTACCCGCTTGCGTGGGCCTCGGTGGGGCTGCTGGCGGCAGCAGCCGGACCATGGTCCGGGGGAGGGGGCTCCGCCGCCGACTTCCGGTTGGACTGGATGGCCTCCTGCGCCTACGGCGTGGCGCTTGCGGTTGCAGCCGCGGGCGGCTGGTTCCGATCGGCGCGCTGGTCGGCGATGCTCGGCGCCGCGGTCGGGTTGGTTATGCTGACTCGGTTCCTGACCGCCGTGTATTTTTCGATCATCTTCCTGGTCGCCTTCGCATGGATTCTCTCCCGGCCGCGAAGATGGAGCCGCTGTGCGCGGCTCCTCCTGTCGGCCGCCTGCGCGCTGGCCGTGTCGGGCTGGGCCCTATGGCGCGCGCGGCGCGTCATGTACGATTACTATTGGATGGGGCACATTGCGGGTTCGGAGCGGGCGCTGCGCGACTCGCATCTCGGCCTGGTTTCCTCGATGGCGAGGGTCTGCTCTGAGATTCTTCTCAGGCAGGTCGGATGGCGGGCGATGGCGCTGGGCCTTGCCGCAGCCGCCGCTCTTCTAGCGTGCAGGTGGATGTCCAGGTCGCGGGCCGGGCAGGCGCGAAATCCGGCTGCGGATGCGCGCGGAGCGTGGGCGATGGCGCTCCTCTTCGCCGCCGCACCGGCCGGCGTGCTCGTCCTTCACCCTGAGAAGGCTTCGGCGCCCTTCTCGATAATCCTCCCCGCGGCGGTGTGGGTGATGGTCCTTGCGCTCTCCCGTCTCTCGCGCCGGACTGGGCCGGCCTGCGGCGCCGCCACATTCGGGGCTGTCGCCCTCATGGGAGCGGCATTCTTCGGCGCGGGTCAGTTGGGAAGCGCGCCCCCAAGGGAGCTGGAGGCCGAATTTCGGGACGTGAACGCCCTCAGCGACTACCTGTATTTCCGCTCCGAGGAGGCTGGGCTTACGCACCCGCGCGTCGCCGTCACGATGGATGTCGACGCGCTCAGCGCGGAGATCTTCCGGCTCGTCGGCCGCGAGCGGCACCAAAGGCTTCTGCCCTTCGTTGCCACGCTGCCCACGGGGCTGTTTGCCACAACGCCTGAGATCGTGATGGCGCGCCTCGCGGAGAGCGACTTTGTATGCCTCGTCACGAGGGCGCCGATCAACTGGCCCTTCGATCGGCAGATGATGGCGATGCTGGCCGAGACGCGCGGCTGGTGCGACGGGAATCTCCGGCACGCCGGCGACTTGGAAACCGCCGAGTTTGCCGCTGCCGTCTATGAGCGGAAATCGCTGGCGCGCCCGCCCGGGGGCGGGGTGGATCTGAGGAGGATGATCGCCGACGCCTCGCAGGGGCCCGCGCATGCCCGGGCAAGGCCGCCGGAACGGCCCGTATTCCTGACTCCCGCGAGGCTGTCGTGGACGACCAAGGGTGAGCTGCGGTACGCGGTGAAGACGGCTTACAGCCCGGTCACGTTGCGGGCGGCGGCCCTGGCCGAGGGCCTCGGCTTTGATCCCCTGAGCGGGGAGATCCGGGGTTTGTTTCCCCGCGAGGGGGTCTTTGAGGTGACCCTGGCGGCGGAGAACGAAAGGGGAGTGAGCCGGCGGGCGGTGTCGTTTCGCGTGACGGGTGCGTCCTGGGACGCGGAGATTGACCCGCCAAGGGAGGCCAGGGTGGGTATTCCGGTCGACATCGGGTTCGGCGCGTTCGACGTGGACGGCGGGCTCAACTACATCGACGTGACGGACCTGACTACGGTGACCTCCCTCGGCCGCGTCGTGCCCGACAGCGAGCAGCACGCGATCTGGCAGGGCCATTTCGAGCTGACGTTCGCCGGGGCCGGCCGGCACACGGTGCAGTTCAGGTTCGTCCGATATGATCCCGGCAGCAGGGAGCCCTACGTCTTCGTCGACCGGACGTGCGCTGTCGACGTCGCCCCCTGAGATCAGCGCATCTGCTCCGGCTCGGCGCGGAGCATGTCGGAGAACTCCTGGTTCTCGCCGCCCATGCCCCAGACAAAGTCGTAGTTGCTCGTTCCCGCGCCGCTGTGGATGGACCAGGGGGGTGACAGGACGGCCTCGCAGTCGTGGACCACCAGGTGGCGGGTCTCCTGGGGTTGCCCCATGAAGTGGAACACCGCGCTGCCCGGCCTGATGTTGAAGTAGAGGTACACCTCCGAGCGGAGCATGTGGGTGTGCGGGGGCATCGTGTTCCATATGCTCCCCTGGGCCAGGCGCGTCACGCCCATCACGACCTGGCAGGTGGCGAATGCGCCGGGATGAATCAGCTTGTAGAGCGTGCGCTCGTTGGCGTTCTCCCTTCCGCCGAGCTGCTCGCCGCGCGCGCCGAGGAACACCACGTGCCTGGAGGCGTGCTTCGCGTGGGCGGGATAGCTGAGGAGCCAGAGGCGCGCGGGCTCCGAGGGGGAGAGCGAGCGGAACGTCACCTCGCTTGATCCCCGGCCCAGGTAGAGGGCGTCCAGGTTCCCGAGGCTGTATTCCGTTCCGTCCACGCGCACCAGGCACGGCCCGGCAAGGTTGACCAGCCCGGCCTCGCGGCGCTCGAGGAGGAATGCGCTCTTGAGCTCGGGCGGGTTCGGAAGCGGGATCGGCGTCTCGCGGGGGCATATTCCGCCGAGTATCGTGCGGTCCGTTTCCCAGTAACGCAGCCGGGCCTCCCCCTTTTGGAACAGGCCGGCGACAAGGAATTCCGCTCGCAGGGCGTCCGGGGCCAGCGCCGGGACTGTCCGGGAATAGACGCTTGGGTGCACATCCATGGGGAATTGTTTTTGGGGACTTCCTGGGCGTGAATTTGCCTTGTTTATCGGGGCGCGACGGCCAGAGTGATAATGTTCACTAATGAACCACATATTCATAAGTGAACGACCGTCTCACTGGCAATCCAAATAGGGGCCAGGGCCCCCGGCATCCACATCCATGACCCGCGTCCTTCTGACGACCACATCCTTCCAGGACACACCCGGAGTCCACCACGACCTGCTGGCCAAGGCGGGCTTTGAGATCGTCCGCGAGCGCGGCCCGCTGCCCGAGCCGCGCATGCTTGCGCTCGCGGGCCAGTTCGATGCCTGCCTCTGCGGCGACGACGCGTTCACCAGGGCCGTGATCGAGAGGTCGCTGCCGCGCCTGAAGGTCATCAGCAAGTACGGGATCGGCCTCGACAAGATCGACGTCAAGGCGGCCACGGAGCTCAGGGTCCCCGTGCTCTTCACGCCGGGCGTCAACCACACGACCGTCGCCGAGCACACGTTCGCGCTCCTCCTTGCGGCGGTGCGCAACGTCGTCCTGGAAGCCAACCACGTGGCCCAGGGGCGATGGACGCGCGTCACGGGGACCGAGCTCTTCGGCAAGACCCTCGCGGTTGTCGGCCTTGGGCGGATCGGCAAGGAGGTCGCGGTTCGCGCGAGGGCATTCGGTATGGGCGTGCTTGGTTACGACGTGTACTGGGACCAGGAGTTCGCCCGGCAGCACGGCATCTCCCGAGTGGAGTCCCTCGAGGATCTGCTGCGCGCCGCGGATGTCATCACGCTGCACACAAGCCTCACGCCGCAGACGCGCCACCTCATCAATTCCGGGAACATCGGGCTTCTCAGGCACGGCGCCGTCATCGTCAACTGCGCCCGGGGCGAGCTCGTCGAGCTCGGGGCCCTGGTCGGGGCGCTCAAGTCCAAGTCGATCCTGGCCTATGCGGCGGATGTCCTCGACGAGGAGCCGCCGCCGCCGGATTACCCGCTTCTGGGCCTGCCGAACGTGGTCCTGACCCCTCACATTGGCTCGCGCACGTTCGAGAGCGTGCAGCGCCAGGCCACCTGCGCCGTCGAGAACCTGACGCGCTTCCTCGCCGGAAAGCCGCCGATCGCGCAGGCGAACCGGTTCTGATGCCGGAGGCGGGCGCGCTCGGCGCCTTCCTCAGCGCACCACGCGGGCGCCGCCGCCCTTGATGAGGTTCTCGACTTCCTTCTGGGTGGCCATCGAGGTGTCCCCCGGCGTGGTCGATGCGAGGGCTCCGTGGGCCGCGCCGTAGTCGACGGCGGCCTGCGGGCCGCCGCCCGAAAGGTACCCGAACGCCAGGCCGCTGGCAAAGCTGTCCCCTCCGCCGACCCGGTCCAAGATCTCCAGCTCCGGGTACTTGCGGCTCTCGTGGAACTCTCCGTCATGCCAAAGGATGGCGCTCCAGTCGTTCACCGTGGCGCTGATGACCCGCCTGAGGGTGGTGGCCGCCACCCTGAAGTTCGGGTACGCGCGGACGGCGGTCGCGATCATGGCCTTGAAGGCGCCCGAGTCTACCTGGCTGAGCTTTTCGTCGGCACCCTCGACCTTGAATCCCAGCGAGGCCGTGAAGTCCTCCTCGTTCCCGATCATGACGTCGACATGCTTTGCGATCTCCCGGTTGACCTCCTGGGCCTTCTTGAGTCCTCCGATGCTCTTCCAGAGCGAGGGCCTGTAGTTGAGGTCGTAGGAGACCACGGTGCCGTGCCTCCTGGCCGCCTGGACCGCCTCGACCGCAAGCGCGGCGGTCGACTCGGACAGGGCCGCGAAGATCCCCCCCGTGTGAAACCAGCGGACGCCCCGCTTGCCGAAGATCAGGTCCCAGTCGAAATCCCCCGGCTTCAGCTGCGCCGCGGCCGTGTTGCCGCGGTCGGGGACGCCGACCGCGCCCCGGATGCCAAAGCCCCGCTCCGTGAAATTGAGGCCGTTCCTCACCGTGCGCCCGATGCCGTCGTCCGGGCGCCACCGGATGAAGTCGGTGGCCACGCCGCCCTGCATGATGAAGTCCTCGATCAGGTGCCCGACCTCGTTGTCCACGAAGGCCGTGCAGACGGCCGTGCGCAGGCCGAAGCACTTGCGCAGCCCGCGCGACGTGTTGTACTCGCCGCCTCCCTCCCACGCGGTGAAGCTGCGCGCGGTGCGGATGCGGCCCTCGCCGGGATCGAGGCGGAGCATCACCTCGCCAAGCGACACCTGGTCGAAGGCGCATTCAGAGGAGGGTCGGATCTTCAGGCTCATGGTGGCAGGGGGTTGGAGGACGGGGGAGGGCGCGTCAGATCACCACCGAGTGCGCGGAAGAGCGCGGCCAGCGCGGGCGGCCCGCCTCGAGCGCGAGCTCGTTGAAGGCCTCCATCTCGGCCTCGGTGAACAGGAGGCCGCCGGCGGACGCGCTCCTCCGCGCCCACTCGGCCTCGGGCTGGCCCGGGAGCATGCAGCTCTCGTTTCCATGGCCGAGGATGTCGCCGATGACAGCCTTGATGTTCGATGCCTGGTTGCGCCCCTTCGCGAACGCACCGGCGCTGAGCGCGTCGGGATGGATCGCCTGGAAGAAGAAGGTGCACGTGTGCTTCTCGTCCGGCTCCCGGTCCCAGCGGTTGCGCAGCGTGGGAAGGGAGCCCCCGATGGAGGCGCCGACGATCTCGTCGATGAGGGAGAGTCCGTAGCCCTTGTGCCCCCCGAAGGGCAGCAGCGACACGGCCTGGTGGGGATCCACGGTGGGGCTGCCCTTGCGATCGAGGGCGGCCAGGGGCGGAAGCGGCAGGCCCTCGCGCTTGAGCTGCTGCACCCGGCCCATCGCGATGACCGACGTCGCCCAGTCGATGACGATCGGGAACCCGATCGCCTGCGTGGTCGGGAATCCCCAGGAGTGGGGATTGGTGCCGAGGGTGGGGAACTTGCCGCCGAACGGGACAACCTCAGCGAGCGCGGCGGTGCAGTTGGTATAGGCGATGTACCCGCGTCGCGCGGCGTCCATAACGTAGCCTCCGCCCCAGAGGTAATGGAAGGCGTTGTCGACCGAGACCGTCCCCACGCCGTAGCGGTCTGCCAGCGCGATCGCGGCGTCCATGGCCCTGTAGGCCGTGGGCTGGCCCAGCTTCCGGTTCGCGTTCCAGGCCCTCGCGGCCTCGAAGCGCGAGGGGACCTCCTCGATCGCCGCACCCGGGACGCAGCCTTTCGAGCCCGAGCCAAAGAGGTGGTCGAGGTGGAGGGCCTTTATGGCGTTGTGAGTCCGTATCCCGTGCCGGGAAGCCTCGGCGCAGAGCCGCGCGCCGTCGGCCGCCTCGTCGGGAAGGTAGCCGCGGTGCCGGTAGACCGCCTCGGTGAGGGCGTTGTGCTGCGGCTCGGGGACTATGAAGTAGGTGTCCGACATCGCTCGACCCTTCAGGCGGCGGCCGCGGCCGCCGCAAACTCCCTGGCGCGCGCCGTCACGGCCGCCCAGTCGCGCGCCTTCAGCGCCGCCGGCTCCACCAGGGCGCTGCCGGCCGCCGTCGCGAACGCCCCCGCCCTGAGGAAGTCGCCGAGGGTGCGCGTGGTCACGCCGCCGGTCGGCAGAAAGTCGAGCTTTGGGAACACGGCCCTGAGCGACTTGATGTACGCGGGCCCGAAGAACTCGGCCGGGAATATCTTGATAAGATCGGCGCCGAGGTCCGACGCGGCCGCGATCTCGGTGGGCGTGAGCGCGCCGGCAAACACGGGAACTCCCAGCTTCTGGCAGGCCATGATGACACCGGGGCGAACGGCCGGGGTGACGATGAAGCGGGCGCCGGCTGCCACGCCCGCGCGCGCCGTGTCGGCGTCGAGGACGGTCCCGAGCCCGAGCATGACCCCGGGCAGCTTCCGGGACACCTCCGCCACCAGGTCGATCGCGCCCGGCGTGGTCATCGTGAGCTCGATCACGTTCAGCCCGCCTTCCGAAAGGGCGCGGGAGCAGTCCAGGAGGCTCTCCGGGCCGTCCGCCCGGATGAGGGCGATGACCTTTTCCGAACGGATGCGCTTTAGGATTTCAGCTTTGGACATGGGAGATCGGCGAGGGCGTTTCGGGGAAGTGCGCCGGGCGTCAGTCCGCGTCGGAGTAGCCGAGCAGGCGGGACGCTTCCCTCGCGACGGCGCGCACCTTGGCTGCGACCTCGGGGATCCTCTTCTCCGGCATGCGCACGGTGGCGGCGGTTATGCCGATCGCGGCGACGACCTTGCCGTTGGACGAGAATATGGGCGCCCCGACGCAGCGCACGCCCGAGTGGCATTCCTCGTTGTCGACGCTGTAGCCCCGCCTGCGCGTGAGCTCGATCTCGCGCTCCAGGTCGCCCCGCCTGGTAAGCGTGTGGGCCGTGTGGCGGTAGGGAGGCTCCGCCTCGTGGAATCTGGCAAACTGGTCGGCGTAGATATAGGACAGGAAGATCTTCCCCGTGGCGGAGCAGTGCAGGTCGGCCAGGAAGCCGGCCGGGGAGGCGACCCGGAGCGGGTGGGGGCTGTCGTTCACCGCGATGATGAGCGAGCGCTCATTGCAGGGGATGGCGAGGTGGGAGGTCTCGCTCGTCTGAAGCGTGAGCTTCTCGAGCAGCGGCAGGGCGAGCTTGCGGATGTCGGTGCCGGCGAGCGCCGCATTGCCAAGGTGGATGAGGGCCGGCCCGAGCACGTAGCGCCCGTCGTTCTTCTGGACCAGGCCCTCGATCTGGAGCGTGGCGGTTATCCGCATCGTCGTGGTTACCGGTATGCCGAGCATGCGGGCAATCTCCGACGCCTTCAGGCCGCCCGGATGGCCCCTGAGCAGCTTCAGGGTGCGGCAGGCATTGCGCAGGTTGGGTATGACGTAGCGCTCCACGGAGGCATTCGGCCCGGGGCCGCCCGGGTACCGGCTCGCCGGGGCGGAAATGGCGGGGGCAGGGTTCTGCCTGGAAAGGGGGGGCATGGCGAATCTCCGGGCTATTTTCTTATTGCCGAGGATACTGTTCACCTATGAATTGCAAGTTCATTAGTGAAAGTTGAGGATACTCCGCCGGGCGCCTCGCGATCGATGGCTACAGCGAGCGCAGCTTGGCGCTTCCCGGAGTCCTCCGATCCATGCAGCTTCCGCACCTCGATGAAAACTGACCCCTATCTTGAAACCCTGTTCGGGCTCAAAGACCGCGTCGCGGTCGTGATCGGGGGCACGGGCGAGCTTTGCGGGGCGATGGCCGAGGGACTCGCGGCCGCGGGCGCCGAGGTGGTCCTGGTGGGCAGGAACGCCGAGAAGGCGAGGGCCCGCCTGGAGAAGATCGCAGCCGCGGGCGGCCGGGGCTGGTTCCACGCCGCCGAGGCCACCAGGAAGAGCGACCTGGAGGCGCTGCTCGACGCGGTCCTCAAGAGGTCGGGGCGCGTCGACATCGTGATCAACGGCGCCGGGATGAACTCGCCGACCCCGTTCTTTGAGATCTCCGAGGAGGAGTTCGACCGGATCGTGGGCGTCAACCTCAAGTCGGTGCTCCTCGGTTGCCAGGTCTTCGGCAAGTACCTCGTCGAGCGGGGGCAGGGCGGGTCGGTGATCAACATGGGGTCTATGTCGGGCTTCGTGCCGCTTTCACGGGTGTTCACGTATTCGGCGACAAAGGCCGCCGTGCACAACCTGTCCAAGAACCTCGCGCGCGAGTGGGCGCCGCACCGTGTGCGGGTCAACACGCTCGTGCCCGGGTTCTTTCCCGCCGAGCAGAACCGGAAGGTTCTGACCCCCGAGCGCGTCGCCAGCATCATGGTGCACACGCCGATGAAGCGCTTCGGGAACGCCGAGGAGCTGGTCGGCGCCGTCCTGCTTCTGGCCAGCGAGCGGGCGGGTTCCTTCATCACCGGCTCGGAGCTCGCGGTGGACGGCGGCTTCAATTCGATAAGCATCTGATCCACAACGTGAAGCGCATCAACCGCTTTCTCATCCAGCACGGGCTGCCGATCGCCCGCAACCCGTGCGTCAGCCCGGACTTCTGCCTGGACTGGCAGGCCCTGCGGAAGAAGCTCTCGGGCGCGGGCGCCAAGGGCCTTATCCGCCACGCGAAGTCGGCCTTCCTGACCGCCGCGGGTTCCTGGGAGCTCGTGGAGGACCCTGAAACGGGCGACTGCGCCTGGGGACTGCAGCCCTCCGACCCGGCGGGCGCCCAGGGAGCGCTCCAGGATGGGTCGGCGTCGGGCGAGGCCCACTATTTCCCGGCCACGTGGGAAAACCTGCTCCGGCTGAAGAACCTGGTCCAGGAGCACGATCCGGAGTCCACGATCTTTCCGTCGGGCGCGGGCAAGCTGGGGACGAGCACGCTCGGCATCGGGGCGCGCTTCACGACGCTCCATTGGCCGGCCGTGGAATGGGCGATGAGCGCGCTCGAGCTTGGCGTGACCGCAAACCAGAACAGCATCCCGCGCGAGCTTGTCTACGACGTGGATGCGATGCTCGACGGGCGCCTGGACACCGTCCCGTTCCCGTTCATCGGCACGAACGTGCCCGAGGGGCATCAGGGCCAGAGCGTCGAGGGCATGAGCCACGGATGCGTGCTTTCCAAGCTCAGGCACGGGTTTCACCGGCGCCGCATCCCCTGGAGCTTCAACGCCGACCATCAGCCGATTGGCGGCGCCTTTGACGCGCGCGAGGACGCGCTGGTCGCCGGATGCCTGCTGGCGAGCTACATAACATTCGACCTTTCGCCGGAGCTTGCGCTCGGGCGCCCCGCGGGGCTGGAGGAGATAGACCGGGGCATCGTCGAGGCCGTGCGGGCCCGCGTCTCCGCCGCCGGGCTCTCCCTGGAGGACGGAGCCTTCAGCGCCCTCCTTTGCGCGGTCTGGCCGGCGCTGCAGAAGATGAAGCGCCGGGATGAGAAGTACCGCGGCGCGCGGGAGCGGGCGTTCACGATGCCGGTGGGCCGGCGGTACCTGCGCGAGCTATCCATCGATGAGCTGCCCGGCCTGACGACGCCCGAGACGACCGCGGTCATGCTGGCCCTGTGCTCGGCGCTTGAAATGCCCGTCAACTTCATAGCGCCCGCGTTCGGATTCCAGAAGAACATGCCCTATCCCGACAATGCCCGGCTGCGGGCGCTGGTCGAGAGGCAGTGGTCGGTGGCCCGGAGCTTTGGCGCGAGCATCGGCTTCCACTCCGGGTCGGGGAAGTCCGCGGAGAACTACCGGGTCATGGGGGAGGTCACGGGCGGGTGCCTCGAGATAAAGACCAGCGGACGCTACACCTACGAGATGGGAGTCGCGCTCTTCCGCTCCGGGGATCCGTCCGACAGGGCGCTCTGGGGCGAATGGTACCGCTTCACGCTCGAGCTCGCGCTCGCCGGGGCGTTCAGCGCCGACCCGACGGAGAGCAAGATGGCGCGCGCGTTCCTCGCCGATTCCCTGTCGAAGGCGGGCGTGACGGGCGACGTCTTCGCGACGCCGGGCGGCTGCAGGGCCGCCGTGGAGGCGCTCGGGCCGAGTCCCGACCGCATGTTCTTCTTCGAGTACAACTTTCTCTTCGTGCTTGCGGCAGGCGGGAGGGCCGAAAAGGCGGCGCTCGGCGACCATTCGGGCGCCGGCTACGCCCAGCGGGCGCGGTTCTACTCGATCAGCCCCGAGGCCCGGCTGCTTTACGCCAAGGGCGTGGCGGCCTACATCGTGTTTCTCGCCGAGCACACGGGCCTCGTCTCGGCGGAGCGGTGCGCTGCCGTTCGCAGGCTCCTTGACCGCATCGGCTCCCACGACGAGTTTCTGAGCGAAATTTCACGATGAAGGCGTTCATAAACGAGGATTTCCTCCTTCAGTCCGACGCAGCCCGCGAGCTGTACCACGGCTACGCCGAGGGGCAGCCGATCTACGATTACCACTGCCACGTCCCGCCGCAGCAGATCGAGTCCAACCACCAGTTCGCGGATCTCGCGGAGATCTGGCTCGGGGGCGACCACTACAAGTGGCGGGCGATGCGCGCCAACGGCGTCGACGAGCGCTTCTGCACCGGGGACGCGGCGCCCCGCGAGAAGTTCGACGCCTGGGTGGCGACGCTGCCGCACGCCCTCGGCAATCCCCTCTACCATTGGTCGCATCTCGAGCTGGCGAGGTACTTCGGGATCGGCGGGATCATAGGCCCGGCGACCGCCGACGCGATCTGGACAGGGGCGAACGCGAAGCTTCCCTCCCTGCGGGTGCACGACATCCTCGCGGCCAACCGGGTCGCGGTCATCTGCACGACGGACGACCCGGCCGACTCCCTGGAGACCCACGAGAGGATCCGGCGGTCGGGGCTCAAGACGCGCGTGTACCCCGCGTTCAGGCCCGACAGGGCGCTCGGCGTCGCCGACCCCGCGGCCTTCAACCCGTGGGTCGAGCGGCTGGCCGGGGCGGCGAGGGCGAAGGTGCGCTCGTTCGACGACTTTCTCGGCGCCCTGAAGACCAGGCACGACGACTTCCACGAATTCGGCGGGCGGCTCTCCGACCACGGCATGGAGGCGGCCCTTGCGGAGCCGTGCACGCACGCGGAGGCGGACTCCGTCTTCAAGGCCGCGCGGGGCGGGCGGGCGGCGTCCCCGCAGGAGGCGGCGAAGTTCGGATCCTATCTCATGCTGGAGTTCGGCCGCTGGGACGCCCGGCGCGGATGGACAAAGCAGCTGCACCTGGGCGCGATAAGGAGCAACAACACGCGGCTGCTCGGCAAGCTGGGGCCGGACACCGGATTCGACTCGATCGGCGACTTCCCGCAGGCGCGCCCGCTGGCGCGCTACCTGGACGCCCTCGACGCCTCGGGCGAGCTCCCGCGCATGGTGCTCTACAACGTGAACCCCGCCGACAACTACGCCTTCGCCACGATGGCGGGGAACTTCCAGGACGGCTCGGTGCCGGGCAAGGTCCAGTTCGGAAGCGGCTGGTGGTTCCTGGACCAGAAGGAGGGGATAGAGTGGCAGCTGAGGGCGCTGGCGAACATCGGCCTCCTCGGCCGCTTCGTGGGCATGCTGAGCGACTCGCGCAATTTCCTCTGCTACACCCGGCACGAGTACTTCAGGCGCGTCCTCTGCAACCTCCTGGGCTCGCAGGTCGAGCGGGGGGAGCTTCCGGCTGATCCCGCCCTTGTTGGCGGCTTGGTGAGGCGCATCTGCTTTTCCAACGCCCGCGACTTCTTCGGGCTCGAGCTCGACAAGGCGTTCCGCTGACCCTCGCGGCGGGCAGGGTCCGGCTAGAGGTCCGTGATCGTCCTGTGGCGCGGGACGAGGATCTTGATCACGGCCCAGGCGATCAGGTAGCTCGCGGCGCAGATCGCGAACATCATGCCGTAGGCGACGTGCGGGGCCGCGGCGAAGGCGTCGGCGAGGCGGCCTGAAAGCTTCTGCACCAGGACCCCGCCGAGGCCGCCCGCCATCGCCCCGATGCCG
>Ga0265318_10001574_pt1 | contig 13215 bp, 14 predicted proteins | sample 4821metaG_FD_192431 | JGI IMG/M metagenome (GOLD analysis project Ga0265318, IMG submission 192431) | Rhizosphere microbial communities from Carex aquatilis grown in University of Washington, Seatle, WA, United States - 4-8-21 metaG | ecosystem: Host-associated > Plants > Roots > Rhizosphere >... | reverse complement strand
GGAGCCGGCCTCGTCTCTCGGGGATCCCGTCCCGGCGCAGGCCCCGGCAACCCTGCCGCTGCGCATGCGCACGCTGGCCGAGGCGTGCGCGGTCCCGTTTGCGGCTCTCGCCGTCTTCTGGATCGCTCTGGCCTACCGGCGCGCGCGCGCAACCGACCCGCTGAGGGGGCGCAGGGAGGCGCGCAGGCGCGTCGGCGGCGCGCTCCAGGCCCTCAGGGCGGCGCCGGCCTCCGAGAAGGCGCCCCTCCTCCTGGCATGGCAGCGGGACTCCGCGGTCCTCTGGGGAATAGGCCACGCGGCGCCGCCACCCTCGGCCCTGGCCGACCCGGCGTGGGCCGAGCTGTGGTCCGAGGCCGACCGGTTCCTCTACAGCGCGGATTCCGTGCTGCCGGCGGACTGGGTCGCGCGGGCGCAGTCGGCGTTCGCCTCAAAGACCCTGCCCCCCTTCAACGCGGCGCGCCTCCTGCTTCCCCGCAGCCTCGTCCCGGCCCTGGCCCTCGCGGCCGCGCTGTCGGCGCCGCGTCTCTGCGCCGCCGATCCCTCCGCCGCCTATCGGAGCGGGGATTTTGCAGCCGCCGAGAAGGCCTGGGGCGCGCAGGTCGCCGCCAGCCCGGCCGACTGGACCGCCCGCCACAACCTGTCGCTCGCGCTCGCGCAGCAGGACCGCTGGGGCGAGGCGGCCGCTCACGCTTCGGCCGCGTTCATCCAGAACCCCTCGAGCCCCGCGACCCGGCGCCAGGTGGCGGCCGCATGCGACAAGGCCGGGTTCGTGCCGGAGCCCCTGGACTTCCTGCTCCAGCAGGGACCGGTCGAATCCCTTGCGCGGCTTTTCTCCCCGGGAGACTGGCAGCTTGCCGGGGTGGCGGCCTGCGCCCTGGCCGCGGCGGCCCTCGCGCTCCTCCTCAGCGCCTTCCACGGCCTCTTCCGGAGGGCATGGGCCGTGCCGGCGGCCCTTGCTGCGCTCGCGGTCGCCCTGGTCGCCGGAGGCTCCTACCTGATCGCGTGCCACGCATACGGGATCGCGGCCGACACCCGCGTGGTCGTCGTCTGGCGCCCCGGCATCCTGCGCTCGATCCCGACCGAGGCCGACGTCTCCCAGAAGACCACGACGCTTCCCGCGGGCTCGGCGGCCATCGCGGACAAGGCGTTTCTTGGCTGGATCCGGCTCTCGTTTCCAAACGGTCAGACCGGCTGGATACAGAGGGGCGAGGCCATCTACCTCTGGCAGTCCCCCCAGGGCTGAGGGCGCCGCGCCTAGAAGCTCTTGAAGAGCACGACCCCCGCTCCCTTGCCGCTGAAATAGGGGGTCCAGGTCAGCTTCCCTGGATCGGGCGGCCCGTCGTTGCGGTGCACGACCCCTCGCGCGACGGACCAGCCGACCAGCGAGCCGGCCACCACGTCGCTCGCGAAGTGCGAATTCTGCTCGACCCGCGCATACCCGACCAGGCCCGCGGTGCCGTAGGCCAGCACCTGAACCCACCACGCCGGGTAGTTCTCCGCTATCGCCGTGGCGACGGCGAAGGCCTCCGTCGCGTGCCCGGAGGGAAACGAGGAATTATTGCTGAAGGGCTTGAACCGGAACGCGGCCGAGGTCGTGCTCGGCCGCTCGCGGCCGACCACGATCTTCAGGGCGGGTGTGATCAGGCCCCCCGCGATGATGCTCGCGGCGATCCCGTCCATCGCGGTGTTCTTCGCCCTGACGTCGCCGCCCAGTTCGCCCCATGCGTCAAACGCAGCCAGCGCGCCGAAGGCGTAATAGTTGCCGAATTCCTGCCACTGCCTCATGAACTTGTCCTCGCCCGGGGTGCGGCGGGCCTGCACGTTCGCGCGGACCGTCCGGTCGAACGCGGCGGTGGCCCCCACCGCCGCGACAGCCTCCGCCGCCTCAAGCCATCCGTCCTCACCCCAGCGCGCCGGGGCGGTGAGAATCGACTTCGTGTCGCCAAGGACCAAGAGGGCGTAGTCGGCGCTCCAGACATGCCCGGGCCGGATTCCGTCCGAAGCCTGCGGAGCCGGCGCCGTGTCGGAAGCGGTCTGCGCCGGGGCCGCGGCCGCCATGAACGCTCCGGCAAGAACCGCCGCTATCGCCTTATAAGCGCTTGGTGAATGGGGCATTAGGGTGGATTGAATGCAGATACCTCGACAGCGCACGCCGGTTCAAAGTTCCACTGAATCCGGGCGCGGGGATACCGGCCCTAGGGCGAGCCCAGGGTCTTGCGCACCATCCGCGCCATCGACTCCTCGGGATTGAGGTCCGGGACCGACGCCACATCGACCCAGGCCAGCGCGCTCGATTCGTCCGACAGGGTCAGCGGCTCCAGCGGGTCGGCCTCCAGCACGAAGCGAAGGTCATGGTGCCAGTGCCCCGGCTCCGCCCCGCGTCCCGGGATCCAGTGGCGGTCCACGTCGAAGAGCCGCCCGTCGACTACCCTGATCCGCGCCAGCCCGCTCTCCTCGCGCGCCTCCCTGAGCGCCACGGCAAGGAGGTCGGGATCGCCGTCCGCGTGGCCGCCCAGCTGCAGCCACTTGCCGAGCTTGCCGTGGTGCGTGAGGAGCGTCTTCCGGCGGTCGGGGCTGAGGATCCATGCCGAGCCCGTGAGGTGGCCCGGCAGGCAGGAACGCAGCAGGCAGTCCGGATGCGCCTCGACAAACGAGATCGTCTCGCTGACGGCGACCGCCTCCTCGCGCGAAAGCGGGAGCCCGCGGTGAGCAACGAGCAGTTTCAGGGCCCCCGACCGGTGCATCGCGTCAGTGCGCCTCTTTCCAGATCGCCTCCGACTCGAAGGAGCTCGGGGTGGCGAGGAGCGGCCAGATCTCGGGGACCCCGCCCGCGACGCGGAACAGGGACTGCAGCCCCGGGGACTTGAAGCGCTCGAGGGTCATCCGCTCGAAGAACCGCAGGAGATCGTCGTAAAACCCGTCCTGGTTGAATATGACCACCGGCTTGTTGGTGCGGTTGATGTAGCGAAGCGTCATTATCTCGGCCAGCTCCTCAAGCGTGCCTATCCCCCCGGGCAGCGCCAGGAATGCCGATGCCCGCTCCTCCATGATGCGCTTGCGCTCGCGCATGGTGCCGACCGTGATCAGCTCGTCGGCCTGGTGGTAGGCCAGCTCGCGGGCCTTCATGAAGTCCGGTATCACGCCGACGACGTAGCCCCCGGCGTCCTTTGCGGACTGGGCGACCGAGTGCATCATCCCGACGTTGCCGCCCCCGTAGACGAGGCCCCATCCGCACGCGACCAGCGCCCTGCCGACCTCCTCGGCCGCCGCATAGTACTTGGCGTCAAGTTTCTTGGACGAGCTGCAGTAGACGCACAGGAGCTTTGCCATGGCCGGGGAGAATGCCACGATGCGGTTCCTGGCCCGGAAATGAACACAATTCCTTGATGCCGCCCCCCCCCTACCGCGGGCGCCTGGCGCCCTCCCCCACGGGCTACCTCCACCTGGGCCACGCGCGGACCTTCTGGATCGCCGCCCTTAGGGCCCGCGCCGCCGGCGGGACGCTCATCCTCCGGAATGACGACCTCGACGCGAAGCGCTACCGGCTGGACTTCGAGCAGGCGATGCTCGAGGACCTGCGCTGGATCGGGCTCTCCTGGGACGAGGGCCCCGACGTCGGCGGGCCGCATGCCCCCTACAGCCAGAGCGGGCGGCTCGCTCTCTACCGCGGCGCCCTGGAGCGCCTCCACTCCTCCCGGATGATCTACCCCTGCTCGCGGTCCCGCCGGGACGTGATCGAGGCGGCCAGCGCCCCCCACGAGGGAGGCGGCGACGATGAGCCGGTCTACCCGGCGGCGTTCCGCCCCGACCCGGGTGCGCCCCTGCCGCCCCTCGGGGGCGCGGCCGGCGTCAACTGGCGCCTGCGGGTTCCCGACGGCGATGTGCTCGAGTTCACCGACGCCCTCCTCGGCCCGCAGCGCGCGCTGGCCGGGCGCGACCTCGGCGACTTCCCGGTCTGGCGCAAGGACGGCGGCCCGAGCTACCAGCTCGCCTGCGCCGTGGATGACGCGGAAATGGGGATCACCGAGGTCGTCCGGGGCGAGGACCTGGTGAAGTCGACCTTCCGGCAGCTCCTGATCTACCGAGCCCTCGGGGTCGCGGCCCCGGCCTTCTGCCACTGCCCCCTCATGGCGGACGACCGCGGCAGAAGGCTCGCGAAGCGCCATGACGCACTCAGCCTGAGGGCCCTGCGCGCCCGAGGGGAGACGCCCGAGTCGCTCCGCGTGGGATGGGGGGCGCCTGGGCCGGGCCGGTGCTGACCCCGGGGCCGGGTGCCGGGCAAACGACTCCTTGCCACGGGCTCGCACGGTTTGTTAGAGCAAATGCGGAGCCAATCCGCCGCCCGGCTGTCTCCCTATCCATGAATCGATACATCGCGCTCGCCGTCCTTGCCCTCTGCCCCCTGGCCGCCGCGGCCGAGACCCTGGACCTGGGCCCCAACGGGGCCTTCGGGATCACCCTGCCGAAGGGCTGGACGCTCTCCTCGCAGAAGGTGCAGGACAGCGGGTACACCGTGACGCTGTCGCCCCCGGCCGACGTGAACGCGAAATGCATCATAAACGTCACCTTCGTCCCGGATCCCCAGCCCGTCTCAAGGGAGAAGATCCAGGAGGAGGTCCGGGATGTCAGCGACCAGTTCGTCGAGCAGTCGGTCGAGAAGAAGAAGGTGACGCGCGATCTCGCCGTCGCGGGCGGAGCCTATGGATGCTACTGCGTCTTCACCGACGCGTCCATGGTCGGCAAGCCCTCGAAGCACGACGAGTTCAAGGTCATAGGCGTCGGCATCGTCCAGTACGACGACAAGGTCATGGCGGCCTTCAGCATCGCCGCGGACGACGAGAAGGGGCCCGACTTCGCCGCGATGGTGGCGGCGGTCTCCGGAACGACCCTGAAGCCCAGGAAGTGACCGTGGCCCCCTCCGCCCGCCCTCAAGCGTGAGTGCAACACCCCCGCCGGTCAGGGTCGGCGCCGTGCTCTTCGACGGCTTCGAGCTCCTTGACGCCTTCGGCCCGCTGGAGATGTTCGGGATGCTCGAGAAGCGCGCCGAGATCCTGATGCTCGCGGAGAAGCCCGGGAACATCAGGAGCAACCAGGGCCCGTCCTGCGTCGCCGACAGGCCCCTTTCCGGCGACCACGGCCTGGACGTGCTGCTCGTGCCGGGCGGCATGGGCACGCGTCGCGAGATCGCCAACCCCCCGTTCCTCGGCGAGCTCAGGCGGCAGGCCGAGGGCGCCCGCTTCGTCGCCAGCGTCTGCACGGGCAGCATCCTCCTCGCGAGCGCCGGCGTGCTCGACGGCAAGAGCGCCACGTCGAACAAGCGCGTGTTCAAGATGGTCCTTTCGAGGTGGCCCGGCGTCCGCTGGGTCGCCGAGGCGCGGTGGGTCGAGGACGGGAAATTCTTCACGTCCTCGGGGGTCTCGGCCGGAATGGATATGTCCCTCGGGCTCATCGCCCGGCTCTTCGACTGGGAGACCAGCATCGAGATCGCCAACCGGGCCGAGTACGAATGGCACCAGGACAAGGGCTGGGATCCCTTCGCCAGGCTCAACGGCCTCGTCGAATGAAGGAGCCCCACCCAGCGCCGGGCCCGCGGACGGGCGCTTCCGCGGTCCGGATAGGCGTCATCAATGTCTCCGACCGGGCGAGCGCGGGCGCCTATGAGGACACCCCCGGGAAGGCGTGCGTCGCCCTGCTCCTCGAGTGGCTTTCGACGCCCTTCGACGTCGACTACAAGGTCGTGGCCGACGAGCGCGCGCTCATCGAGGCCGAGCTCAAGCGCATGGCGGACGAGGCGGGGTGCTGCCTCATCGTCACGACCGGAGGCACGGGGCCCTCCCCGCGGGACGTGACCCCGGAGGCGACCGAGGCCGTGTGCGACAAGATCCTGCCCGGGTTCGGGGAGGCCATGAGGGCTGCTTCCCTCGCGTTCGTCCCCACGGCCATCCTCTCGCGCCAGGTCGCGGGCATCCGCCGCAAGACCCTCATCGTCAACCTGCCCGGGCGCCCGAAGGCGATCCGCGAGAACCTTGAGGCCGTGTTCGCGGCCATCCCGTACTGCGTCGACCTGATCGGCGGTCCCCGGCTTGAGGCGAACGAGTCGGTCATCAAGGCCTTCCGGCCAAAGGGCTGATCGGGTTGCAGGTTCCGGAAATCGGGGCAGGCTGTCCCGACCCATTAATCATCATGATGAATCTCTCGAAACCCGACCTCACCCAACATCCCCCGCGCAGCCCGCGCGTCCAGCTGGGCGGCTACGTCCACCTGCCGCGCCTCCTCGACAAGGCGCGCGCCAAGATCGCCCGCAAGAACGGCGAGTACAACTACGACTGCGGGCTCGACCAGCATTTCTTCAGCTTCACGGGGATAAGCGCCAGGGCCCTGCTGGCCGAGGTGAGGAAGGGCCGCTCCGACACGCAGATGCTCGCCTGGGTCAGGGCCCGCTCCAAGCGCCTTCCCTCGGAGGTCGCCGCGTGGTCCACGTGGCTCAGGTCGCACGCCCCCGGCAGGCCCGCGGGCCACGAGTGGTTTGGCGAGGTGATCACGAAGAGCGCCGAGGGCCGGGACGACGTGTTCGGGTTCTTCGACCTGCTCGACCTGGACGACTACGTGAGCTTCGGCGGAAAGGGCTGAGCCCGCCCTGGGCGCGGGCTTCGCCCGAATCCGTTTGAGTCCCTCTTTCGCCCGGGCCTAATGGCCCGGATCCGAATGAGCCGCACGCCACAGACCCCGGGACCCGCCCGGGCTCTCTTCCGCCGCGACTTGTTGTTTGGCCTCCTCCTCCTGGGCGCCACGCTCGCCGCGTACGCCCCCGTGTGGCACGCCGGGTTCATCTGGGACGACGACGGCCACGTGACCCGCGCGGACCTTCGGCCCCTGCGCGGGCTGTGGAAGATATGGTTCGAGCCCGGCGCGACCCAGCAGTACTATCCCCTCCTGCACAGCGCGTTCTGGCTGGAGCACCGGATCTGGGGGGATTCGCCCCTCGGGTACCACCTGGCGAACGTGATCCTTCACGCGGCGGCGGCCTTCCTCCTCTACCGCGTCCTGCGCCGCCTTTCGCTCCCCGGCGCCTTCTTCGCCGCGTCGGCATTCGCGCTTCACCCGGTCTGCGTCGAGTCGGTCGCGTGGATCTCCGAGCAGAAGAACACGCTGTCGGCCGTCCTCTGCCTCTCGGCGGCCCTGGCCTACCTGAGGTATGACGGCGAGCGCCGGGCGCGGTGGTACGCCCTTGGAACGCTCCTTTTCGTTTTGGCCCTGGCGACGAAGACGGTCACCGCAACGCTGCCGGCGGCCCTGCTGGTCATTCTCTGGTGGAAGCGGGGGCGGCTGTCCTGGAGGGGCGACGTGCTGGCCCTTTCGCCGTGGCTCGCGATGGGAGCGCTTGCCGGCCTTGTGACGGCGTGGGTGGAGCAGGCCTACATCGGGGCGAGCGGGTCGGCCTTTGGGCTGGGCCTGGCGGGCCGCTTCCTCGTGGCCGGCCGGGCCGTGTGGTTCTACCTGGGAAAGGTCCTCTGGCCCGCCGGCCTGGTGTTCATCTATCCCAGGTGGAACGTCGATGCGGCCGCGCCGTGGCAGTACCTGTTCCCGGCCGCGGCCCTCGCCGCGATCGCGGCCCTTTACGCCCTGCGCAAACGCTCCCGCGGGCCGCTCGCCTGCGCGCTCCTCTTCACCGGGACCCTCTTCCCCGCCCTCGGGTTCATCAATGTCTTTCCCTTCGTCTACTCCTTTGTCGCCGACCACTTCCAGTACCTCGCCGCAGCCGTCCCGATCTCGGCCATCGCCGGGGCGCTGGCATCGGCGTCGGCCGCGCTGGGGCCGCGGGGCCGCGCCGCGGCGCCGGCCGCCGCCGCCTGCGCCGTCGCCGGCCTGGGATGGCTCTCCTCGCGTCAGTGCGAGGCGTACGCCGACGCCGCGACCCTGTGGCGGACGACGATCGCGAGGAACCCCGAGTGCTGGATGGCCTGCGAGAACCTCGGCGGCGTCTACCTGAAGGAAGGAAAGGTGGAAGAGGCCGTCGCGCAGTTCCGGAGGGCGCTGGAGATCAAGCCCGACGATGACGGGGCGCTGAACGAGCTCGGGGTAGCCATGCTCCAGGAGGGACGGCTCGACGAGGCCGTCGCGCAGCTGCAGCGGGCGCTCGAGATCGCGCCCAACCGCGCCGAGACCCACATCAACATCGGCGTGGCGCTCCTCGGCAAGGGGCGGCCGGACGAGGCAGCCGCGCACTTCCGCAGCGCGCTCCGGCTCGAGCCCGGCAGCGCGAGGGCCCTCAGCAACCTCGCCTCGGCCTTCGTCCAGAAGGGGCAGTGGGACGAGGCCGCGGGGCAATTCCAGAGGGCCGCCGAGGTCGACCCCGGCAACGCCGAGATCCTGAGCAGCCTGGCGACCTCGCTGATGCGGGCGGGCCGCCCCGGCGCCGCCGTCGCGCCGCTCAGGAGGGTGCTGGAGCTGGGCGAGGCCAGCGCGACCGCTCACTTCAACCTCGCGAACGCCCTCGCGGGGGACGGAAAGGATGACGAGGCGGCGGCGCATTTCCGAAGGGCCCTCGAGATCGACCCCGGCCTAGCCAAGGCGCACAACAACCTCGCGAACGTGCTCCTCAGGAAGGGGGCGATGGGCGACGCCGTCGCCCATTTCGAGAAGGCGGTGGAACTGGACGGCCGGTACGCCGACGCGCACTTCAACCTTGCCAACGCGCTGCTGCAAATGGGACGGACGGACCCGGCCATCGCGCACTTCCAGAGGGCGATCGCCCTTCGGCCGGAATTCGCGCAGGCCCGCGCCAACCTGGCCAGCGCCCTCCTGCAGGAGGGCCGCCTCGGCGACGCGTCCGCCGAGTTCATGGCGGCCCTGGCGCTCGAGCCCGCCAACGCGCAGGTCCACAACGACCTCGGCGTCGCCCTGATGGAGCAGGGGAAGACGGAGGAGGCCATCGCCCACTACAAGAGGGCTCTCGAGATCAAGCCCGACTTCGCCGGCGCCTGCATCAACCTCGGGAACCTTTCCCTGCGCCGCGGGCGCGCCGCGGAGGCCGAGGCGAACTACGAGCGGGCGCTCGAGATCGACCCCAACGACGCCCGTGTTCGCAACAATCTGGGAATCGCCCTGCTGAAGCAGGGCCTGACGGCCCGGGCCGCAGCCCAGTTCCAGAAGGCCCTCGACATAGACCCCGGCTATGCGGAGGCCAGAAGGAACCTCGCCATCATCTCCGGCCATCCGGGCGGGCCGTGATCCCGGGGGCCCGCGCCCCTCAGAGCTCCGTGTACTTGTCCGAGCGCCCCCTCGCCTTCTCCACCGGATATTTCCGGGCGTTCGCGGCGATCTTTGACTCGATGCTCGCCGCCACGTCGAGGCCTGTGGCGTTCGCAAACTCCAGCGCGTAGATCACGATGTCCGCGAGCTCCTCGGCGATCCTGCCCCGCCTGGCGGGATCGGAGGCGATCTTCCGCGACTCCTCCGGGGTCGCCCAGAGGAAGTGCTCCATGAGCTCGCCGGTCTCGGCGGCCAGCGCCATGCTCAGGTTCTTCGGCGAATGGAACTGCTCCCAGTCGCGCTCCCTGACGAACGCGAGCACTCTCTCCCTCAGTTCAGAGACCGTCGTGGTGGAATCGGATAACGCGGGCATGCGGGGCAACATGCCCGGGAGGCGGCCGGTGCGCAATGCCCGCGGCACGCCTGTCATACCCTTTGAATATACTTGGCACGCGGCATGCAGTGTGCAGTGTGTCCCTCCGTTCCGATGGCCCTGACCCTCAAACATCATCACAGCCTCCGAGGCACTTCGTTCACGAAGGCCGTCGGGCTTGGCTGTGCCGTGATGCGTCAGGTCGCCATTTCCAATTGGAACAAAACGGCCGGCGCGGGCTTCGAGGTCTAGACCCTCCCAACCAAGGAAGACGTTTAGCATACCCGAAGCCCGGAGGCCCAAAGCCCCCAGGGGGCGACTGCCTTTCCCACCATGAACACGAGAAACCGCACCATGAGCACATCCAGCCGTCATCGCAGGGCGTACGAGGCGTCCAACGCCACGTTCCGCCAGCCGAGCTACGACTGCCGTGAGCTCCCTGACGCCGTCAGCATCGTCGTCTATGTACCCGGTGTGGGCGCCTCGGGCGTGGAGATCGAGGCCTACGGACCCGACCTAGTCATCACCGCGCACAAGACACGCTTTGTGCGCGTGAACTGGCAGGCCCTCAACCTCGAGGGATCGCAGCGCGACTATCGTCTGCGCCTGCGGCTCGGCCTGGGCTTTGATTATTCCCAGATGCAGGCCGACATAAGCGACGGCGTGCTCGCCCTGTCGGTGCCCAAGCGCCAGGTCGTCCTTGAACCGGCCGACCGCATGGGTGGCGTCGCCTGAGCCCGCAACCCTCGCGCCCGCGGGTGGCCCCTCCGCTTCGGCGGCGGTCGCCGCCCGCGGGCGCCCGGCCGGCGACCAAAGGGCAAACGGAACTTTTTTTGGCACATTTTTTTTTGACCCGTGTCGAACGCCATACCATGACACCGCACGCGCAAAGTTTTCGAGCGCGGCCGCAGCACCCTGAATCGGCGGCGACCCGCGCAATCCCAAGGGAGGACGCGAGATGGATCCGGCCGATCTTCAGGCCGCCCCCGCTCGAGGTCCAGCCGGCCGCGCAGGACCTGCCCTATTTGGGCACGATCCAGCGCACCGAGCCCTGGGCTCGGTTGCAGCGGTAAAGCACGCTGCCCAAATAGCTAAGGATCAGGCGCGCCTCGCCGTCGAATTTCCACGGCGGATTGACCACGATCACGCCGCATCCCTTCATCCGCCGGGCCTCTGGATCGACCAGCATTTCGGCCGCGAGCGACGGGAGGGCGGCAGACTTCAGCATGTCGAAGAACCCGTCGGCGCGCGCCCTGCCCGTCAGGGGATACCACACCGCGTAGGTTCCCCCTGGCAGTCGGCCGATGCCCTCGCCGAGGGCGTCCGAGATCTCGGACCACTCCCCCTGCTCCTCGAACGGAGGGTCGATGAGCACGAGGGCGCGCTTTTCGGCGGGCGGCAGGCAGGCCCTCAGCGCCCCGTACCCGTCGGCCTCGTGGACCGAGACCCGGCGCTCGTCCTGGAACTGGTCCCGCAGCGCGGCGCATTCCGACGGGTGCTTCTCCCAGAGCTCCAGCCGGTCCTGCGGCCTCGCGCACAGGCGCGCCAGGCGGGGCGAGCCGGGATAGAACCGGGGGCCCGGGGAAAGGTTTCCCTGGCTCCGGTCGTACGCCCTGACGAGCTCCAGGTACCCGGCCACCTCCGGCGGGGCGTCGCCGCGACCCCACAGGAGGCCGATCCCGTCCGGCCACTCCGGCGTCCTGGCCCTTGTGTCCCCCTCCGCGGCCAGCGACAGGTCGTACCTGCCCCTCCCGGCGTGGGTGTCGACGAACACGAATCCCCTCTCCTTGCGCTGGAGCGCGCGGATGAGGCGCACGAGGAGGGCGTGCTTCAGAACGTCCGCAAAGTTGCCCGCGTGGAACGCATGAAGGTAATTCACGCCCTTGGGCTTCTTTCATTGCACCCACCCCGTGCAATACGATAATCCGTGCCCCATGAAACTAATTCCCGCGCTTGTCCCCGTCTGCGCGCTCCTTCTGCCCTGCGCGCTCTCTGCCGAGACCTTCGAAGGCAAGGTGTCCATGAAGATGACATCCCAAGGTTCGAAAGAAGGAAGCCAGTCGGTGGACATGAGCATCAAGGAGGGTTTCATGAGGATGGACATGAACGCCTCGAAGGGCATGGGCGCCGTCATCATGGACTTCAAGAACCAGCAGATGATCATCCTCATGCCGCAGCAGAGGATGTACATGACGCGGCCCATGGCGCAGCCCGGCGCCGCCCAGCGGCCCGATTCGGCGCCGACGCCGCCCCACGCGGACATCCAGGATACGGGGGTCAAGGAGACGATCCTCGGCTACGTGTGCACGAAGTACGTCATGACAAATGCGAACGGAACGGCGGAGATGTGGCTGACCGACCAGCTCGGGGCCTTCGGCGGGCTCTTCCACGGGGGCGGCCCGGGCCAGCGGCCCCAGGCTCCCGAGGCGTGGGAGTCTGCGCTCAAGGGCAAGAACTTCTTCCCCATGCGCGTTGTCTCGAACTCGAAGGGCAAGGAATTCCGTCTCGAGGTCACCTCGGTTGAGAAGACGAGGCTTCCGGACTCCGTGTTCGCGGCGCCCGACGGCTGGCGCCTGCTGGACATCGGCTCGATGATGGGGGGCGCGATGCCCGGGGGATTCCCCGGGGCGCGGCCCTCCGATGGAAGCAACTGAGTGGGTTCCCAACTCATCCGCATCGTATCGGACGTGCACTACGCGGACCGCGGGAGCCGCGTGCGCTCCCTGGGCCAGCTGCGCCCGCTCCTCGAGGGCGCCACCTCGTTCGTGTTCAACGGCGACACCCTTGACACGCGCCCGAACAAGCACGCGCAGCGCACCGAGGAGATGCGCAGGGAGGTGCTCGATTTCTTCGGCTCGTCCGGGACGCCCGTCACCTTCCTGACGGGCAACCACGATCCGGACCTCTCGAGGCTCCATGCGATGGAGTTCGCGGGCGGCCGGGTGCTGGTGACGCACGGCGACGTCCTCTTCGACAGCATCGTCCCCTGGTCGCAGGACGCCGAGGAGATCCGCCGGAAGATCATCGTGGCCCTGGCCTCGATCCCCGAGGGGAAGAGCGGCAAGCTCGAGGACCGGCTGTCGGCCTTCCGGAGCGTGGCCGCCACGATCCCCCAGATCCACCAGTCCGAGAAGGACCCCCTGCGCTACGCGATCCGCCTGGCGGGCGACACCGTCTGGCCGCCCCTGCGCGCCCTCAAGATCCTCAGGGCCTGGCGCGAGGCGCCGGGCAGGGCCGCGGCGCTGGCCCACAGGCACAGGCCGAGGGCCCGCTTCATCGTGATAGGGCACACCCACAAGCCGGGGGTCTGGAGGACCGCGTCGGGCATCGTGGTCGTCAACACGGGCTCGTTCTGCCGGCCCTTCGGCGCCATGGCCACGGAGATATCCGCCGACGGGATCCGGGTCCGGCGGGTCGAGTTCCGGCGGGGCGCGTTTCATCCCGGCTCCAAGGTGGCCGAGTTTCCCCTCCCATGAGCATGGAGTTCGGATGGTGGGTCAGGGATCCGGAGGCCGGGAAGTACCAGGTGAAGGCCGTCGTCCACGGCGGCAACCTCAAGTGGTTCCGCAAGCAGGGCCACTTCACGTCGT
>Ga0265318_10001573_pt1 | contig 13217 bp, 10 predicted proteins | sample 4821metaG_FD_192431 | JGI IMG/M metagenome (GOLD analysis project Ga0265318, IMG submission 192431) | Rhizosphere microbial communities from Carex aquatilis grown in University of Washington, Seatle, WA, United States - 4-8-21 metaG | ecosystem: Host-associated > Plants > Roots > Rhizosphere >... | reverse complement strand
ACCCGCGCCGGGGTGCCGCTGTCGGATTCGGATGGAACTTTTCTCGCGCCAGCGCGCTCAAAGTACCGAGGGGCACGCGGGAGCCGGCGCTTGCGAAAGCCTGCGCCGGTGGTATTGTGCACGAACGCGGGAACGGCCCGCGCAGATTCCCGGAACAGCGCCCTCGTGAAGGCTGTCATGGGATGCCGGCAGACTTGGGCCTCAAGGAAACAAACACCATGAACTCAAAAACCCGAATCGCCCTCGCAGGGGCAGCATGCGTCCTGGGGTGTGCCTTCGCTTCGGCGGCAACACAGGTCTCGGTTCCCGCGTATCCCGCCGCGGCCGCCGATGGCGGAATTGCCGGGCCGTCGCCCTCGCCGGCCCATGTATGGATGTCGGGCCACTGGAATTCGGTGGACGGCCAGTGGAGGTGGGTCGCGGCCCACTGGGAGCTGCCACCGTCGAGAAGCGCCATCTGGGTGGGCGGGCACTGGATCTCGCAGGGGGGAACATGGGCATGGTCGAACGGCGCCTGGAACGTGGCCGATTCGCCGCAGTCCCAGGCCGAGCCGCCGCAGCCTCCGGGCCAGGTGGCGGCGCAGGGCTTGTCGACTGGAGGCCAGGCCGCGCCGATGCCCTCCACGCCGGCGCCCTATGTCTACGGCGAGTACGCGCCGGGCGGAGTGGTCCGTGCCATCGACCAGCCGCCTGAGACCACCGACTACGGCCCCATTTCCTACGGCACCGCGTATCCGGGCTACGCGTGGACCTACGACCCGTGGTACTGGGGCCTTTACCCGTGGGCTCTCATCGGCTGGGGCGGCGGCTATTGGGGAGGCGGCTACGGGCACGGCGGCTATGGGCACGGTGGCCACGGAGGCTACCATGGGCGGGCCGGGAGCCACGGATGGTTCTCAGGGCACGGCGCCGGAGGACACGGCGGCGGCGGGCATTTCCACTGACCGGGCTCCTATTTCTCGGGGACGACGCCCAGCGATTTCGGCTCGCCGATCTCAACGCGTCCCTCGGGCAGGGGCTTGCGAAGCAGGCCGTAGGTCTCCTGGCCGAAGAACTTCCCGGCATATCCCACCATCGAGGGAAGAATCTTGGCGAAATCGCCCCCGCGCTCGCGGACGCTCATCCGCGTCACCCATATCAGCCGGTGCTTCTTCTGCTTCCAGAGGGACTGGAAGTCGTAGGCCATCAGGACGACGAAATAGCGGTTCTCCTCGATCTCCGCCTTCAGGTCATCGCGCCGGAGCTTGAAGGTCGAGATCTCCGTCCTGCCGGTCTGGGCCAGCTCCGAATCGTAGCCGAGAAGCTGGGCGTTGCGCATGTCGGACTGCTCGCGCTGCTCCTCCATGGCGGCGACCGTCGCCATCTCCCCGGTCACGCTGTCCGGCTGGGACCTCAGGATCACCGAGGCGGCCCCCCCGCCGCCGACCGGGCCCCCGTGGCTGCCCATGGATGGGGGAGGAGGAGGAGGCGCCTGGACGGACGAGGGCTGGCTCGCCTGGAGGTTCTCGTACGCGGCCGAGCCTGACGTGCCCTCGGTCCCGGTTGTCGTGCCCCAGTAGACCATGATCAGGAAATCGGTCTTGGTCGGGTCGTGGTCGGTCTGCGGGACGTATTTCTGCTTCTCAAGCGGATCCACGATGGCCTTCGCCACATCCTCAAATGTCAGCTTGTCGATCGTGTCGTCGCGCGACGGGCCCGGTAAACGGCCGCCGTTGCCGAAGGTGTAGGTCTCAGTCTGGAACGTGCCGTCGGCCAGCTTGACGCGGACATAGTCATCGCTCGTCCGCGCGGAAACGGCCGTGATCTGGCTCTCCTCCGCCAACAGTGCGGCCGGGCACAGCCGCAGCGCGGCGGCGCCCGCCAGGAGGCAGACCGCCGCCCGGATCGGTTGCGAGGCACTCAGACCGTTCGCGCGCGCAGTCATCGGTGAACTGGGTTATGCCGGGCTTAACACCGCAAGTCGTGAATTCCCTTCGCCTTTTGCAGGGCGGCCGCCCAGGCTGGGCGAATGACCAAGCTCTGCATCTTCACCGGCATGACCGTCGGGGGATATGTCGCGGGATACCTGTCCTCGAGCCTCGGATTGATGACGGAAATCATCGTGAGCGGACTTGGCAGCATGGTGGGTGTCTACTTGGGCTGGAAGCTTGCCAGGAGAATCGAGCGCTGACTCGCGGGGCCGCCCTGGGGATCCCTCAGGAGGGCTCGACGTGCACCGAAACATCGCTCACCCGGAGCCGTGACGCAAGCAGGGTGTCCTTGACGGCGTGGGCTATGTCGTGGCCCTCCCGGACGGTCATGTCGCCCGGCACCCGTATCTGTATGTCGACCAGGTAGCTCAGCCCGCTCTTGCGGACGCGGCACTTGTGCAGGTTCGCAACCCCCGGAACGCGGGCCGCGATCGCCCGCACGGCATTCTCCGTCTTGGCGGGCACAGCGATGTCCATGATCTCGTTGAGCGCCTTCCTGAATATCTTGATGCCGTTGTAGGCGATGACGGCCGACGCGACAAGGGCCGCCCATCCGTCGGCCGACGCATACCGGTTCCCTCCAACCACGGCGATCGATATTCCCACGAACGCCGCAGCCGACGCCAGCGCGTCGGAGAGATGGTGCCACGCCTCGGCGCCGAGCGCCGTGCTCTCCGTGTCGCGCCCGACCTGCTCTAGGCGGCGGGAAAGCCAGACCTTTGTCCCGGCAGCCCCGGCCAGGATCAGGAGCGTCCACCACTGCGGCAGGCGCTGCGGATTTCGGATCTCGGTCACGGCGTGCCAACCGATCCCGGCGCTGGCTCCGAGGACCACGAGCGCGGTCAGGAGCCCGGACACGGCATCCGCCTTGCCGTGGCCGTACGGATGGTCCTCGTCCGGCGGGAGGGCCGCCCATTGGAATCCGGCCCAGATGAGGATCGAGATCGCGATGTCGCTCAGCGACTCGACGCCGTCGGCCACGAGGGCGTAGGCGTGCCCAAGGATCCCCCCGACCACCTTGACCAAGCCCAGGGCGGCGTTCAGCGCCATGCCGCGCGCTATCAGCCGGGCGCCCCTGCGGGCGAGGTCAGCAATCGCTGCCTGATGTGCTGGAAGGTCGTGTGGCATCGCCGTCGGGACGCTTGGGCGGCGCGCCGAAAATCTCAACACCTCGCCGTTGACCCAGGCAGACCGCGCTCCATGATTCCGGCACGCCATGGCAGCTCGAACAAGCTCAATGCCGCACGATCCCGTGAAGCAGTTTTCGGTGTTCGCCGAGAACCGGGTCGGCCGCCTTTATGACCTTACGTCTCTGCTAAAGGACAACAATGTGCACATCATGGCCATCACGGTCCTCGACACGACGGACAGCTCGATCATCCGGCTCGTGGTGGACGATCCGGCAAGGGCGCGTGAGTTGATGGTGAACAACGATTTCCCATACGGGGAGTCCAACATCCTCGTCGTTGAGATAGGCGATGAATCGGAGCTGCGCAGCGTTCTGGCCGCCCTCCTTGAGGCGGAGATCAACATCCATTACGTCTACAGCTTCATCAAGCGCCCCGCGGAGCGCTCAGCCATTGCATTCAGCGCGGAGGATCCCGAAACCGCGGCGCAGGCCCTGGGCCGGCGCGGTTTCAAGGTTCTCGAGCAAAGCGATATCTCCAGATAGGCGCGGGCCTATTCCGCGATCTGCCCGGGACCCTCGGCATCGAGCTGGTAGATTCCCGTCATGTACCCGCTTTCAAACGTGGCGCTGACCTTGAACGTACCGCGGAACGATATGGGGACATCCTGGGTGATGGGGACGCCCTTCGGGGTCCTGACAATCACCCAGTCGTTCATGTTGGGCACGGTGCCGTAGCAGCACGCCATCTGGTTGGCCATCAGCAAGAATTCGACGGCCTTGCCGTTCTCGAGCTTCGTGGGGAGCATGAATCCGGTGACGATCGCCTTCTGGTTACTCCAACCCTTGACAACCGCCGGAATCTGCTCCTCCCCGGTCGGGGGTGCTCCCTTCGGATTGGCGAGCGGGTCGTATTCCGGGGCGATGAACTTGTAGCCCGAGAGCCGGTCAAATCCCAGCTTGAGGTAGCCGTTGTCCACCTCCGGCGCCGGGACCTGGAGCTGCGCGGGCGCGCCGGCCAGAACAACCGGGAGGGCGGCAAACGCTAGGAGGAAAAGTCTCACCGCCCCAGCCTACCACAACGCCATGATTCGTCAAAGGGACGAATGGCCGCTCCTGCTCCCGGGCCCAGCGGCTACGAGAGCGGAGCCAGATTTTCCGCAACGGGTAGCCGGTAGGCCTTGGCGGCCGGGACCATCCCGCCGAGGGCGCAGAGAATGATCAGGCCGGCCGGCGCGAGGGCAAGGACCGGGTGCAGCTCGGAAAGCGAAAGCACGACACCGGTCTGCGCGCGGATTATCCGCGCGACGACAGCAAAGAGGACGACGTAGACCCCGTACCCAGCCACCGCGCCGAGCGCCCCGATGCAGGCCGACTCCGCGACCACCGCCCCGAAGACCAGGCGGCGCCTTGCGCCGAGCGACCTGAGGATCGCGATGTCGCGTTTGCGGGCATTCATGGAATTGTAGATGCTCGCCAGCACGGACGCGGCCGCAACAAGCGCCACGATGTAGGCGACCAGCGCCAGCACCCGGTCGAACCAGCTGATCTTGCTGAAGAGGTCCGCGAGTATGGCTCCGATGGGATACGCCAGGGTCAGCCGGTTGCCCTGCTTGTTGATCATGATGTCCAGCATGAATCCGGCCGTGGGCGAGCGGAGCTTGATCAGCACGGCGCTGATGTCGGTCGCCGCCCTGGGATCGTGGCCGCTCATCGTCTGGACGCCCTTGATCGGTATCAGGATCACCCGGTCGAGGGGGGTGTTCGTCGCTCCGAGGATTCCCACGACGGTGTAGGTCTCGGCGTGCTGGGCGCTGGGATCGTAGGCAAGCCCGTGGAAGGGATGAAAGGTGTCGCCGACCCTCAGCCCGAGCCTGGCCGCGGCAAAGCTGCCCACGACCGCCTCCCTGGCTTCCTCGGAGAACAGGCGGCCGCCGGGCGCGACGTCGTACCTCTTCCCTGGAACGTACTCCACCTCGCTGAAGAGGCCGGGGATCGTCCCGACAATCCGGTATCCCCTGAGGTTGTCGCCGACCGCGATCGGTATGGCGACTTTCACCGCCGGCTGGCGCCGGATGAACTCGTAGTCCTGCCAGGCGAGGTTCCCGGGCGACGCCTCGAGGTGGAAGATCGCGTTGAGGACCAGCTGGAGCTTCGAGCCGCGCGCCCCGAGGACGGCATCGAAGGCCGTGGTCGTCTGGAGGAACGACTTCTGTGCCTGGGCCTTCACCATCCATACGGTCATGAGAAGCCCGCCGGCAAGCGCCAGGCTGCCCGCCGTGACAAGGGTGGAGAGCGCGTGCTGCCTCAGGCTGCGGTAGACAATGAGCAGGAGGGTCACGGCGCTCCCTCCGCGGCGGCGACGTTGAGGGACGCGAAGTCCTGGACGTGGCCGAACTCCCTGAGGACGTCCTCGTCATGGCTCACAAGGAGAAGCGCCGCGCCGTTCTCGCGGCAGGCCTCCCGGATGAGCGCCAGCGCCTCGCGCGAGTTGCGCCGGTCGAGGTTGCCCGTCGGCTCGTCGGCCAGCACGAGCGCGGGCCGGTTCGCCAGGGCGCGAGCGACAGCGACCCGCTGCTGCTGCCCGGTTGAAAGCTGCCGCGGGAAATGCTCGAGCCTGTGGCCGAGGCCCACCCGCCCCAGCAGCTCCCGCGCGTGGCCGAAGTCCGCCCCCGCCGGAGAGAAGCTCATCCCGAGGACGACGTTCTCAAGGACCGTGTAGCCCTGCAGGAGGTTGAAGGTCTGGAAAATGTACCCGAGTTTCGCCGCCCGGAGCCTGTCGCGGGCGGGCTCCGGGAGCGATACCATGTCCGTCCCGTCTATCCCGATCGTCCCCGAGTCGGCCGCGAGGATTCCGGCCACCAGGTTGAGGAAGGTCGTCTTCCCGCAGCCGCTCTCGCCCCGGAGCGCGCGCTCCTCGCCCACGGCGAGCGAGAATCGCGGGATGCGGACAACCTCCACCCTCGCGCCCTCGGGTCCGGTGAACGACTTGCGGAGATCTCTCACATCGAGCATGGCTGCTTCAACATGCAATGACGCACGCGGATGCCAATTGTTTTGCGCACAGGCCTCGATTTTGGGGAGGGATTGCATCGGCGCGCGGAACTCACAATATCATGCCCATCCCATGCCGAATGCCGCGAACGAGTTGCTGATCCTTGGGCTGCTCATCGTGGCGAACGGGGTCCTGACGGCGGCCGAGACGGCCGTCGTGTCCGCGCGAAAGGCCAGGCTGCGGCGGATGGCCGAGGCGGGAGGCGAGGGAGCGAGGGCTGCGCTGGCGATCGCGGAGCACCCGGGGCGATTCCTCGGGCTTGTCCAGTTCTGGCTCACGGTGACCTCCGTGATCGCGGGCGTCGCGCTGGTCGCATCGGCCGCCCAGGGGTTCTCGTCCTGGTTCTCCAGGTGGCCCGCGGTCGCCCCGTGGGCGGAAATGATCGGGCTCGTCGCCGGCACGCTGGTCATCAGCTCGGTCATGCTCTTCTTCGGCGAGCTTCTTCCCAAGAGGATCGCCCTTTCCAACCCGGAGCGGGCCGCCGCAATCCTTGGTCCCGCCATGCGCACCGTCTCGCGCCTGGTGAGCCCGTTCTCGGCGATGCTGGGCACCGCGTGCGACGCCATGGCCAACTGGCTCGGATTCAAGCCCAGGCCGGTAGCGGAGACCGTGGGCGACGAGGACGTGCGGGCGCTTGTCGAGCGGGGCCTCCACGCCGGCGTGTTCAAGCGGGCGAAGAAGGAGATGGTGGAGGGGGTGCTGTCGCTCGACAACCTCCCCATCACGGCGATCATGACGCCGCGCTCCAAGATCGTCTTCCTCAACATTGACGACAACGAGGAGACGAACTGGAGGAAGATCGTCACGAGCGGGCACTCGTATTTTCCAGTCTACCAGAAGAACCGCGACCAGGTGGTCGGGATGGTCTCGGTGAAGGCCCTCTGGGCGCATTCAGCGATAGGCCTGCCCACGACGCTCAAGAACCTGCTCGTCCCTCCCCTGCTCGCTCCGGAGTCGATGACGGCCATCCAGCTTCTGGAGCAGTTCAAGAAGACAGGGCGCCATACGGCGGTCATCTCGGACGAGTTCGGCGCCGTCCAGGGCCTCGTCACTCTGATCGACGTCTTCGAGGCGATCGTGGGAGACCTTCCGGAGCCCGGGCAGCGCAGCCAGCCGGCGGCGAAGCGGAGGGAGGACGGCTCGTGGCTTGTCGACGCGACGCTCCCCATAGCCGAGTTCAAGTCCCTCCTCGGGGTCACGGGGGCGCTCCCAAACGAGGCGGAGGCCGAGTACCGGACGGCGGGCGGATTCGTGGTCACCCAGTTCGGGCGGATCCCCGCCGTCGGCGACAATTTCGAGTGGATGGGCTGGAGGATCGAGGTGTCCGAGATGGACCGGCGCAGGGTGGACAGGGTCGTGTTGTCCGCGGCGCCCCCGCCGAAGGGGGCGCCCGACGCCGGTCTCTGAGCCCGCGCCCGGGGCGGTCAGGCCTTGTCGGCCGCCAGCACCTCCAGGATCGCCTCCGCCTGCTTGCTGGTCGTGCCCTTGTAGTCCGTGTAGACGATCTTGCCGCCCTTGATGAGGTAGGCCTGGCGGTGGGCCATTCCACCGGGATAGGTCGATACGCCGAAGGCGTTCATGACGCCGTTGTCAGTGTCCGCGATGAGCGTGAATGGCAGATGGTACTTCTCCTTGAACGCCTTCTGCGCGGTGGCGTTGTCGTGGCTGACGCCGATCACCGCGACGCCCTTGCTCGTGAGGCTCTCGTACCCGTCGCGCAGCGAGCAGCCCTGGGCCGTGCACCCGGGCGTGTCGGCCTTGGGATAGAAATAGACCAGGGTGTAGGCCTGCTTGGAATAGACGTCTGCGAGGCTGAGCGGCTTGCCGGCTTCGGTGACGCCCGTGACTTCCGGGGCCTTGTCGCCCACTTTGAGCTCGGCTCTTGCGGAATTTGACATGGCGAGGGTGGCTGAGAGGACGAGGAGTGGAATAATCGTCGATTTCATTGGGGCCGAAAGCTGGCCCCAGTAGGCGCCTTTTGCAAGCTGGCGCGGGGTCGAAAGAAATGACAGGTTCAGGGCTCCTTTTCCGGAACCTTTTGCGGGGTCCGGGAGACTAAAAATCTCCCTCCGGAAAGCGCTGCTGACCGGCATTGCATTTGTACGCTTTCTCTGTAAGCAGCATTACCTTCATGCCATTCCTATCGCCCCCAAGAACCCGCCTGTCAGGCATCCAATTTGCGGGTCTCGCGCTGCTGGCATCCATGGGCGCGGCGCCAGGCATGCGGGCAACCTCGGTCCCGATAGACGGGTTCGATCCAAACCCGAATGGCATCGTAACCACCCTCCTGGTCCAACCGGATAGCAAGATATTGATGGGAGGATACTTTACGCAGCTTCATCCCTATGGCTCGACGGTTTCAGGGCATGGATATATCGCGCGCCTTAACCATGACGGATCGGTGGACGGCACCTTCAGCCCGAACGCCAACGGCGTTGTCCGGGTCATGGCCCTGCAGCCCAACGGCCAGATCATAATCGGCGGGAACTTCACGGCCATCCAGCCCACGGGCACGCCTGGCGAGGTCACCCGCAATCATGTGGCGCGGCTGAACGCCGATGGCACGCTCGACCCGGCGTTCGACCCCGGGGCAAACGGCGCCGTGTACGCGATCGCCTGGCAGGCCAACGGCCAGATCGTTATAGGCGGCTCCTTCACGGCGGTGCAGCCCAACGGCGCGGCAAGTGCGACGACACGCAACCATATCGCGCGCTTCAATTCGGACGGCTCGCTCGACACCGCGTTCGATCCCAACGCGGACAAGCCCGTCCTCGCGCTCGCGGTCCAGTCAAACGGCCAGATCGTCGTCGGCGGCGGATTCTCGACGCTCCAGCCGAACGGGGCGGGGGCGCCGACAAAGCGCAACTGCGCCGCCCGCCTCAACAGCGACGGTTCGCTCGACACGGGCTTCGACCCCGAGCCGAACGCGTCCGTAAGCGCCGCCATCGTCCTGCCGAGCGGGCAGATTGTCCTGGGCGGCGGGTTCGTGACCGTCCAGCCCAACGGTGCGACGTTCACGACCCAGTGCGACTTCCTGGCAAGGCTCAACACGGACGGGACGCTGGACGCGAACTTCATCATCAACCCGCTCGAGAACGTGTCCACCGTTGTCTACGAGCCGGACGGAAAGCTGTTGGTTGGCGGATCGTTCACGCAGCTCCATCCCGAGAACAACCTGAGCTCGGTCGCGACCCCGTATTGCGTTCGGATCAACGCCGACGGGTCCGTTGACGAGACGTTCATCCCGAGCCCCAACCAGGTGGTCGATGCCATCGCGGTCCAGCCGGATGGAAACGTGATTCTCGGGGGCTATTTCACGAGCCTCCAGCCCTTGGACAAGCTGACCCCCACCCCCCGGAACTTCATCGCGCGGGTGAATTCCTTCGGCGTGCCCGATTCGACGGTCGCCCCCGACGAGGCGGGAACCGTCTTCGTCTCGGCGACCATGGCAAACGGCCAGATCCTGGTCGGAGGAACCTTCCTCAGCATTGGCGGGGTGACCCGCAACTACATCGCGCGGCTCAATGCCGACGGCTCGCTCGACGGCTCGTTCACGCCCACGGTCAACGGGCCCGTCCAGTCGATGGCGGTGCAGTCCAACGGCCAGATTCTCATCGGCGGGTCGTTCAACCAGGTCGACGGCTTCGTGCGAAACTTCATGGCCCGACTCAATCCGAACGGGACCATCGACGGGGCGTTCAACCCGAGTCCCGACGCCGCCGTGAACGCAATCGTGCCGCTCTCGGGGGGCCAGATTCTGATCGGCGGCGGCTTCACCAGCTTCGCGCCGAACGGGTCCACGACGACCTACGGGCTCAGTTACCTGGCGCGGCTGAACAACGACGGCTCCCTTGACCTCACCTTCAATCCGAACCCAAGCGGCGGCGTCTTTGCGATCGCCCTGCAATCCGACGGAATGATCGTGGTTGGCGGAGGATTCAACTCCATCGGCGGATTCCAGCGCAGCTACATCGCCCGCCTGCAGGCGGACGGACGCATCGATCCAAACCCATTTGACCCGGAGGCCAACAGCGTCGTCTACGCGGTTGCGGTCCAGGGAGACGGGAAGATTCTCATTGGGGGCGGGTTCACGGGGGTGATACCCCAGACCGGCAAGACCGGAACGCCGGTTTCGCTGAACACCGGCTACGGGACCGTCACGGTGCCGGCGCCGGGCACGAGCGCCACGACGCCGATCTACGTCAACCACCTCGCGCGGCTGAACAAGGACGGGACGCTCGACACAACCTTCTTCCCCGACCCCAGCGCCGCTGTGATCGCGCTGGCTGTGCAGTCTGACGGCAGCATCGTGGTCGGCGGCGCCTACACCTCGTTTGCCCCGAACTACGCGCCAACCGGGACGATCCGCAACTACATCGGCCGAGTCTCGGCCAGCGGGGCCCTCGACACCGGCTTCAACCCCAACGCCAACGCCCTGATCAACACGGTGAGCCTGCTGTCGAACGGGCGCATCCTGATCGGCGGGAGCTTCACGACCCTGCAGCCAATCGGCGCCGCGGGCCCGTCGTTCGTCAACCACCTCGCGGTCCTCAATCCCGACGGGACGATCGACTCCTCGTTCAACGCCGGCTCGAATCCCGTCGCCACAGGGCAGGTGGGCGTATTCGCGCAGCAGCCCAACGGACAGGTGCTGGTCGCCGGTTCGTTCAGCCCGCTGGGCGGCGGCCCAGGGGCCTACCTCTCGCGGCTGAATGGCGACGCGTCGCCCGACATCGGATACAACGCCTACTTGGACGGGCCGGTGAACGCCGTCGCGGTCCTGCCAAACGGCGCCTCCACGCTGACGCCGACGAACTCGGGCGTGTGGCTTAACGCGAGCGGCGACGTCAGGTACTCCTATTCGGCCGCTTCCAACGGGGAGGTCGTGTGCTCGGCCCAGCAGGCCGACGGCAAGGTCGTCATAGGGGGCCTCTTCAGCAATTTCGGCGGAACAAGCGGGCTCCAGAACCTGGTCCGCCTGAACATCGACGGCACCGTCGACACGACCTTCAAGCCGTCGCCGAACGGGGTGGTGAGCGCCATAGTGATCCAGAGCGACAACAAGATCGTGATCGGCGGCGGCTTCACCAACGTCGACGGCGCCAACAACGCCTACCTCGCACGGCTGATGCCGGACGGCACGCTGGACTCCAGCTATGCGCCGCAGCCCAACCTGCAGGTGCTGAGCCTGGCGCTGCAGGCGGACGGGAAGGTGGTCGCGGGAGGGGACTTCACGCTCCTGGTCCCGACCGTCGCGAGCGGCACGCAGCCCACATTCTCGCGCGATTACGTCTGCAGGATGAACACGGACGGCACCGTCGACAAGGATTTCCTCCCCGATCCAAGCGGCCCGGTGTACTCGATCGGGCTGCTCCCGGTCCAGAACGGCACCCAGCAGGTCGTCATAGGCGGGTCGTTTACAGCGATCACGCCAAGCGGCGGGTCGACGAGCTACAGCGTGCAGGACCTCGCCCGGATAAACAGCGACGGGACCGTCGACACGAAGTTCTACCCCGACCCGAACGCACCCGTTTCATCCATCGCCGTGCAGCCTAACGGCCAGATCATCGTGGGCGGCACGTTCACGGCGTTCATGCAGAATTCGAACGTCACGGGTGTGATTGCGGGTCCCGTCGTATACAGCAACTTCATCGCCCGGGTGAACACGGACGGCACGCTCGACACGTCCTTCAACCCGAATCCGAACGGCGCCCTCACCTTTGTGACCCTCCAGCCGAACGGCCAGGTCCTATTCGGCGGCAACTTCAACTCGATCCAGCCGAACAAGACCGGAAATGCCGCGAACCGCGCGGAAATCGCCAGGGTCAACCCCAACGGCTCGGTCGACCCCTCGTTCGACCCGGCGCTGAACGGCACCGTCGACACGATCACCGTCCTCGCCGACGGGTCGATGTTCGTCGGCGGCAATTTCACATCGGTCCAGGAGGGCGGCGCGGTCCTGATCGGCGGCAGCTTCACCACCGTCGGCGGCAATTCGGCCGCCCATCTTGCGAGGCTCAATTCCGACAGCACGTTTGACTCGTCCTTCAGCGCCCACCCGGACGGCCCCGTCAACGCGATCGTGCCCCTGGTCAGCGGCAAGGTGATTGTCGGCGGAGCATTTGCGAATGTGGACGGGGAAACGCGGCCCAACCTCGTCAGGCTCAATGCCGACGCGTCGATCGACAGCTCCTTCAGCGCGGCGGTGAACGCGGCGGTCGACTCGATCGCCCTGCAGCTGGATGGCCATATACTCATCGGAGGGGCCTTTACCACCGTGGGCGGTCAGAACACCGCCTACATGGCGCGGCTCGGGACGACCGGATTGCCGGACAGCACGTTCACGCCGTCGGTCAACGGGATCGTCAACGCAATCGCGATCCAGCCCAACGGCCAGATCGTCATCGCTGGCTCGTTCACCAGCGTGGGGGGCCTGGCCGTCGGCGGACTGGCGCGGCTCAATCCCGACGGCTCGCCCGACCCATCGTTCAATCCCCAGGCGAACGGGACCGTGCAGGCGATTTCGCAGCAGCTGGACGGCTCGTTCTACGTTTCGGGCTCGTTCACGAGCATCGGCGGCCAGGCCATCGCCTACGCCGCGCACGTCAGCGCCGTCGGCGCCGTCGACACGTCCTTCAATCCCGGGGTCAACGGCCCCGTGAACACCGTCCTGGTCCAGCCCGACGGCAAGGTCATGCTGGGAGGGGCCTTCACGAAGGCCGGCGGCTATTCGCGCGTCGGGATCGCCCGCTTCTCGGCGCCGACACCCGTGACGCAGTCGGTCTCGGTGAGCGCCGACCAGTCGACCTATGCGTGGACGCGGAGCGGCGGCGCGTCCCAGTTCTCGTCCGTGCTGTTTGAGCAGACGACGGACGGCACGCACTGGGTCAACGTGGGCCTGGCGACCACGACGGACGGGATCACCTGGAAGCTCACGGGAGCCGCCCCCGTGGGATCGAACCTCTTCTACGTTCGCGCGACCGGCGTCAGCCCCTCCTCCGAGTACAGCTCCTCCGGCCTGGTCCAGGTATTCTATCTTGCGAATTCGTCCGTCGTCCCGTCCATC
>Ga0265318_10001572_pt1 | contig 13223 bp, 11 predicted proteins | sample 4821metaG_FD_192431 | JGI IMG/M metagenome (GOLD analysis project Ga0265318, IMG submission 192431) | Rhizosphere microbial communities from Carex aquatilis grown in University of Washington, Seatle, WA, United States - 4-8-21 metaG | ecosystem: Host-associated > Plants > Roots > Rhizosphere >... | reverse complement strand
CTTAGCCTGCCCGATCTTGACCAGGTCGGCATCGCCATCGAGCGGCCCGCGGCGACGCACGGTCGTCATGTCCGCCAGCACTACGACCGGGTCGGGATCGCGGATCGCCGCCTTCATCAAGCCGTACGCGTCGTTGGGGGTCGCCGGCGCCACGACCTTGAAGCCGGGGATCCCCATGAAGATGGGGTGTGGGCGGTCGGTGTGCTGCGCCGCCGCGTTCGAGCGGTGGTAGGAGATGAGATAGAAGGTCGCCGGCACGTTCGCCTGCGCCCCGAACAGGTAGCGGTTCTTGGCGGCCTGATTGACGAGCTGGTCCAGCGCGACATAGGCGAAGGTGGCGATGCTGAGATCCACCACCGGCCGCATACCGCACATCGCAGCGCCGACCGCGGCCCCGACGATGGCGCCCTCCGAAATCGGCGTGTTGCGAATCCGTACCTCGCCGAACACTTCGACCAGTCCCTGCGTCATGCCGAAGGTTCCGGTCTGGATGTCTTCGCCCATGACGAACACGGATTGATCTTCGGCGAGCGCCTCGCGCAGCGCCTTGTTCATCGCCTGGAGTGGCGTCGAGAGCGTCGCGTCAGCGCCGGCCTTGGCTGTCACTTCGACCACGGCGTGCCCTCCCAGGCGCTGGAATCCTCGTACATGTTGCTCCACAGATCGGCCTTGGTCGGGTACGGGCTGGCGCGCCCGAAGTCGACAGCGGCGTCGAGTTCGGCCTGCACGCCCGACTCAAGCGCGGCGAAATCCTCATCGGTGGCGACACCCTCATCGCGCAGCCGCGCGGTCTCAATCCGGATGGGATCGCGGCCGCGCCAGTAGGCCACTTCTGCCGGGTCGCGCTTTCCACTTAGCGCGCCGAGGCGATAGGAATGGTCGCCGTATCGGTAGGTGAGCGCCTCGACGATCGACGGCCCCTCGCCCCGGCGAGCCCGCGCCACGGCCTCTGTCACCGCGTCGCCGACGGCGCGCACGTCCTGGCCATCGACGGTGACGCCCGGCATGCCATAGCCGGCCGCGCGATCGGCGACGTGCTCGACCGCCATCGACTGCGACAGCGGGGTGGTCACGGCGTAGCGATTGTTCTCACAGAAGAAGACGACGGGCAGCCGCCAGACGGAGGCCATGTTCATGCCCTCGTGGCAGATGCCCGTGTTGGCAGCGCCATCGCCAAAGAAGGCGAGGCTGACGCGATCGAGACCGCGCAGCCGGTTGGCGAGCGCGGCGCCGACGGCGATGCTGATCGACGAGCCGACGATCGCCGACTCGCCGAGGCTGCCGACGGAAAAATCGGCAAGATGCATCGAGCCCGCCATGCCCTTGCACACGCCCGTGGAGCGCCCCATCAGCTCGGCGACCAGCCGGTCGACCTTTGAGCCCTTCGCGATCGGGTGGCCGTGCGATCGGTGCGTGCCGGTGATGTAGTCGTCGTCGCGAAGGGCGAGACACGCGCCGACGCAGGCCGCCTCCTGGCCGATCGAGCTGTGCATGACACCGATGACGTCGCCGCGATCGATGAGTTTCTGGGTCCGCTCTTCAAACGCCCGGATCATCATCATCCGGCGAAGGGCGAGGAGCGCCCCTTCCCTGTTGGAGTTCTGGGCCATGATGATTGTGGTCGTCCGCGCCTTCCCGCACTTGCCTTTTCTCAGCTCCGACGGTGGGAAAGTGCCGTCCCGCAGCCGCAGAAGCTTCACCCAATCGGGTAGGCAATGCGGACAGGCCGCGCGCGCGGAAACGGCGGCGCCGAACGTTCGGCCCGCCAGGGGCCGAAATGCCTCCTAGGCGGAGACGGCCGCGTTGGCGCCACGCCCGAGCACGTCACCCAGCTCCGTCAACGCACCGCGATAGTGGTCCTGCATGTCGAAAAGATCGCAGCCGAGGAAGATCAAATCGTAGCCGAGGGCGATGAGCTGGCGGGCGCGGGCCGGGTTGGGCGCGTTGGCTGCGGCGCGGATGCCCCTGCTGCGAGCGACCTCGATCGTACGCCGGTGGGCGGCATCGAGAAACTCGGCCACTTCGGCGGCCGGCTGCGAAAAGCCGAAGCGCGAAAGCGTGAGGTCGCCCGGACCGAGCTGGATGACGTCGAGACCCGGCGTCGCGGCGATCTCGTCGAGGCAGTCGAGGCCGGCGACCGTCTCCACCATGACGCCGACGAGTTCGCGTTCGCGGACCGTGTCGAAATAGGTCGCGGCGTTGCGCCGGTAGCCCGACGCGCGCGGGAAGCTGTGATTGCGGATGCCGAGCGGCGGATAACGGCACGCCTGGACGAAGCGCGCACACTCCTCCGCCGAACTGACGCACGGGCAGATGATCGCGGCGAGACCGAAATCGACCAGCCCCATGACCAGTCCGGGATCGTCGTTCCACGGTATGCGCACGATGGCCGCCGACCCGGCCGCCTGAATGGCGGTGACGGTGGTCGCGATATCGTCGCGATCGAACATGCTGTGCTGCATATCGACCGCCACGGCGTCGAAATCGAGCAGCGCGAGCACTTCGCTAGCGACCTTCCCCGGAATGACCGACCACGCGCTGACCGCGGGGCGGCCGCTTTGCCAGGCGGCAACGATCGGATTGGGCTTCAACTCGCGCATGGGGCGCGCTCCTTAACCGTGGGATGGTGCGGCAGGGTCAGGCATCAGGCCGGCTGCGGCGCCTGGACGGGAGCGGCCGCTCGGGCGCGGAGACCGAGGATCGCCCGCGCCTCGTCGGGCGTCGCGACCGAGAGGCCCTGGCCCTCGATGATCTGGCGGACCATGCGGACCTGATCCGCGCTCGAGGTCGCGAGCTTGCCACGGCCCGCCCAGATCGAGTCTTCCAGGCCGACACGGACATTGCCGCCGAGCGCGATCGCCTGGCCGGCGATACGCAGCTGCGCCGCGCCGGCACCCAGCACCGACCAGCGATAATCGTTGCCGAAGAGACGGTCCGCCGTCCGCTTCATGTGCTGGACGTCCTCGGGGTGCGTGCCGATGCCGCCCAGAATGCCGAACACCGTCTGGACGAAGAACGGCGGCTTGACCAACCCCTCGTCGACGAAATGCGCGAGGTTGTAGAGATGCGCGGTGTCGTAGCACTCGAACTCGAAGCGCGTGCCCGATGCGCCGCACGTCTTCAGGATGTGCTCGATGTCCTCGAACGTATTGCGGAAGATGATGGCACGCGACTTGGTGAGGTACTCGCGCTCCCAGTCATGCTTGAAGGTGTCGATTTTGCCGACGATGCGGAACAGCCCGAAGTTCATCGACCCCATATTGAGGGACGCAAGCTCCGGCTTCAGTTCAAGTGCGGGCCGGATACGTTCGGCGATCGTGTTGTAGACGCTGCCGCCGGTCGTGAGGTTCACGATGGCGTTCGTGCGCTCCCGGATGGCCGGGACGAAGCGCAGAAATGCCTCCGGCGTCTGGTCGGGCCTGCCGTTGAGCGGATCGCGGGCGTGAAGGTGGAGCACGGCGGCACCGGCCTCAGCCGCGCCGATGGCGTCAGCCGTGATCTGCTCCGGGGTAATCGGCAGGTAGTCGGTCATCGACGGGATGTGGATCGATCCCGTCACGGCGCACGAAATGATGACTTTGCCTTTGAGGTCGGCCATCTGAGCTGCCCTAGTTCCCTATGGTCTTGGCCGCCGCGCGTTTGTGGGCGACCAGAGCGGCCAGCCGTCGGTCGCGCCAGCGCTGGCGGGCGGGCAGATCGCTCGCCGGATGGCGTTCGCGCAATTCCGCCTCGACCTCAGTGAGCGCCTTCTCGGTCAAACTCACGGGCTTCGTCATCGTCGACGCGATGGTGATCAGCGTCTGGCCATACCGCTCGACGTAGTCGCGGATGCCGGCGGGCGCATTGAGGTCGATCGTCTCGTAGGGCCCCATGAACGACCAGCGCAGCGCCAGGCCGTCGCGAATGCCCGCATCCACGGCATCGGCCGTGGCATAGCCTTCGTTCACCAGGCGGAAGGCTTCGTTGAGCAGCGCGGTCTGCATGCGGTTCATCAGGAACCCGTCGATCTCGCGGCGCATCGGGATCGGCACCTGACCGATCGAGCGGAGGAGTTCCACAGTGTCGTTCAGCGTGCGCTCGCTCGTCCAGGGCGCGGGCACCACCTCGCAGGCGGGCACCAGGAACGGCGGGTTGATCGGATGAACGACGATGGTGCGTTCGCGCCCGGTGCAATCGGCCGTGAAGGTCGACGGCAGCAGGGCCGACGTCGAACTCGCAATGATGGCGTTCGCCGAAGCGATCTTGGTGATCGCGCGAAACACGGCAATCTTGTCCTCAAGGCGTTCCGGCGTGCTTTCCTGCACATAGCTCACACCGTCGAGCGCGGTCTCCATCGTCGCGCAGCCGATCAGCCGGCCGATGACGTCCTGCTTCTTCCAGCCACCAAGCAGATCGTTCGCGGCCAAGTCATCGAGGATCGGCTCGATGTAGCTCACCGCGTTGTCCACCGCGGCCGGATTGGCGTCCCACAGCCGGGCCTCGAAACCGGCGCGCGCAAAGCAGATCGCCCACGCCCGCCCGATGAAGCCCGTACCGATGATCGCGACTCTCTTCATGTCCCCCCTCCTCACCTGACGACAAAACCGCCGTCTATCACCAGCTCCGCGCCGGTGACGAATGAGGCCTCGTCAGAGGCAAGATACGTGACGCCGGCGGCGACGTCCTGAGGTGTGCCAGCCCGGCCGAGCGGAGTCCAATCAACCAGCTTGTCGAGGATGTCGGGCGGGATCGGCCTGCCGGTCCGCATCGGTGGCAGAAAGCCCGGAAAGACCGCATTGACGCGGATGCCGAAGCGGCCGAAGCGAACCGCGCAGGTCGTCGTCAGCGCCCGCACTGCCCCCTTCGAAGCGTGATAGCCGGGATGACCGCCCTCGCCGCCGACCAGCGCCATGATCGACGCGATGTTCACGATCGAACCGCCGCCGCTCTTCTGCATGGCGGGAACCACATGCTTGGTTCCGAGGAACACGCCAGTCGCGTTGACGCTCATGATGTTGGCCCAGTCGTCGACCGCAAATGGCTCAGCACCGGCCAGGCTGCTGCGGCCGGCGCTGTTGACCAGAATGTCCAGCCGGCCGAATTCGGATTGAGCGAGAGCGACGCTGGCCTGCCAGTGTTCTTCTCGAGTGACGTCGAGCATGACCCACCGCGCCGACGCGCCAGCGGCCGCCGCCTGGATGATTGCATCCGCGCCGGTCTCGACTACGTCAGCAAGGAGGACGTTGGCCCCTTCCTGCAGGAACATCCGCGCGGTCGCGGCGCCGATGCCCGAGGTCGCGCCCGTAATCAGCGCCGTCTTACCCTTCAACCTCAACGCGACCTCCCGAAATGCGGCGTATGCCCGCCTTCTTGTTCGCGTTCCGGTGGCGGTCGCTTATCCAGGTATCACGCCGTTCGCGCCAGCAATTCACCCGAACGGGTTGATGCGCACGGGCCGGTCAGGCCACCAGTTCCTTGCGGTTGACACAGGTCGTGAGCCGGCCACGCCGAATATAATCCAGCACCTGCTGCACCGACTTCAGCCGCAGGTCGCGCATGCTGGCGGGACTATAGAACGCGCCATGGGGCGTCAGCACGAGCCGGCCCTTGATCCAAGGCTCGTCATTGCGCCAGGCCACGATCAGTGGATGGGACACATCCGGCGGCTCGGTGGGCAGCACGTCAAGTGCAGCGCCGCCAATCCGCCCGTCGCGGATCGCAGCTCCAAGATCGTCGAGGTTGATGATCTGCCCGCGGGCGGTGTTGACGATGATCTGTCCCGGCTTGGACGACTGGAAGGCAGCGGCGTCCAGCACGTTCCTGGTCTGGGGCGTGAGCGGAGCGTGCACACTGACGACGTCGGCGATCGACATCAGGCCGGCCAGGTCGGCGGCACGCTCGAAGCCCAGCGCCAATTCCATCCCCGGCGCGAGGAAGGGATCGTAGAAGGCGACGCGCATTCCGAAGCCCGCGGCACGGCGCGCCGCCGCAATGCCGATCGGCCCCATGCCGACGACCCCGAAGACCGCCCCAGCCAGACGCCGGATGAGCGGTGGCGCGTGATATTTCCAGCCGGCCACGGGATCGGCGCGCAACGCCGCGTCGAGCTGCACGACGCCACGGGTGAGACTGATCATCAGGGCGATCGCGTGGTCCGCGACCTCGTGCGTCCCGTAGTCGGGAACGTTGGTCACCGGCACGCGCTGGGCGCCCCACGCGGCCAGGTTCAGATTCTCCGTGCCGACACCGGCACGGACGACGATCCGGCATTTGCTGTACCAGGCCTCAGGCTCTGGCAGGCGTTCCGCGCCGTGATGCTCGATGATGGCATCGTAGGCGGCGCACTCCGCCTCGGTCTTGCGACCGGTCTTGTCCTCGTCCCAACGCCGGATATCGAAGGATATGTCGTCGTTGCCGAAGGTCTCGCGCTCGAGCGCGACCGCGTCCGGGTAATGCCAACCCGTCATCAGCACGTGAACGTGCCCGGCAGCGCTTTTCGAACTCACGTCATGCTCCTTCGTTCAGCCGGCAAACGCCGGTGTCGGCAGTCCCTTAACGCCGGCATCGACGGCAAAGAGCCCCCCGGCATGGCGCTGGTGGCGCCGCGTGCGCGCGGCGGTCGTTATGTAGAGGACATCGAGATCGGCGCCGCCAAACTCGCAGCACGTCGGCAGGTCGGTCGGCAGCACGATGGTCCGCATGAGCTTGCCGTCCGGATCGAAGCGGCAGACCTTCGCCGCCGGCGGAATCGCCAGCCAGTAGCAGCCCTCGGCATCGACGGTGGCACCGTCGGCGATCCCGCCCATGGGCTCCATGTCGATGAAGGTGCGCCGATTGGCGATGGCGCCGGTCGCCGGATCGAAATCGTAGGCCCAGACGGCACCGGCGTGGCTGTCGGCGAAGTATATGGTGCGGCTGTCGGGGCTCCAGGCGAGCCCGTTCGAGCAGCCGATGCCTTCGATCGTGCGGTGAACGGAAAGATCAGGGTCAAGGCGGTAGAGCGCGCCGACAAATTCAATCGGGCGATCGGGCACCTCGAACATCGTGCCGGACCAGAACCGGCCCTGCCGGTCGGGCTTGCCATCGTTGAAGCGGATGTGCGGCTTGCCCGCTTCAGGTTCGGCAATCGTCTGGAAATTGCCCGTTGCCGGATCGAAGAAGTGGAAGCCGCTGGCCATCGACATGACCAATCCGGCCTTCGCGCGCACGCCAAGGCAACCGGGATAAGCGGGCGTTTCCCAGGTATCGTTCCGGCCGCTCGCCGGATCGTAGCGATGAATGCGGCGGCCCCAGATGTCGAGCCACCAAAGCACGGCCGCCCGCGGATCCCAGAGGGTCCCCTCGCCGAGCTCGGCGCCGGCATCCACGACGCAGACGACTTCGTTCGCGGCTGCTCTCATCTTTGCGCCGCCGCCCGCCACTGGGACACCAGTCGCCAGACGCCAACGAACGCGTCGCTGCTGAGCGACACCGTGACCAGGATGACGCCGCCATAGACTACCATCAGCGCACCGGTGGACAGGCCGAGCGCCGGCAGGAGCCCGGCGAGAATGGTCAGCACCAGCGCACCAGCGATCGTCCCGATGTAGTGGCCAGTGCCGCCGAGGATGGAGGCCCCACCGATGGCCACCGCAGCGATCGACGTGAAGAGGTACGGGTCGCCCATGCCCAGGTACGCCTGTCCGGAATAGCCGGTGAGCAGTATGCCCGCGAGCGCCGCCGTGACGCCCGAGAGGACATACGTCGAGATCGTGGTGCGCGCCGTCGGCACGCCGGAGAATTCGGCGACCGTCGTGCTGCTCCCGACAGCATAGAGGTAGCGGCCAAAGGCGGTCTTTGACATCAGCAGCGATGCGGCGATGGCGAGGACCGCCCAGATCACGCCGATCACCGGGATGGGGCCGACGTGCCCAACGGAAAGATAGCGGATAAGGCCGGGCGCGGTCGGCGGCGGCACGCCGCCGGTGTAGATGACAATGAGGCCCTGGAGCACGACGTTGGCGGCGAGCGTCATGATGATCGCCGGCACGCCGAACACGGCCACGCCGAAGCCATTGATGAAGCCGATCAGGCCTCCCGCCACCAGCAGCAGCGGCGCGACCCACAGCAGAGGCAGGTCGTGGCCGCCGGTGAAGGCCGCCATTAGGATCGCCGCACTGTTCAGCACCCACGGCACCGAAAGATCGATGCCACCGCCAACGATGACGAAGGTCTGGCCGAAGGCGACGATGCCGACGAAGGCAGCGAGCACGATAGAAGACCGCAGGTTGGATTCGGACAGGAACCCCGGGGAGAAGAAGGCGGTGACCGCGAGCAGCACGAACATGCCGACATAGGCCAGCACGACCAGACGGTTACGGGCGAGAAAGGCGTTCATTGGCTCTGCCGCCGCGCCGACTTCTCAGTGAGCGAGCTGACCAGCACGGCGACCAGCAGGATCAGACCTGACAGCACCGGCTGCCAATAGCTGGAAACGTGCAGGGCAAACACCAGGTCGCCGATGATGGTCAGGATGAACGCGCCGATGAGCGTACCGACGAGATTGCCGCGCCCGCCAAACAAGCTGATGCCGCCGACCACGGCCGCCGCGACGGAGGGCAGGATGTAATCGCGCCCGATGAGCGGCGACCCCGTCCCCGTCTGCGTGGTGAGGTAGAGGGCGGCCGCGGCCGCGAACAGTCCGGACAATCCGTAGGTAGCGATGTTGACCCGTATCAGCGAAACGCCGGACAGGATTGCCGAGCGCTCGTTGGAACCGGTGGCCTGGATGACGATACCGAGGCGCGTCGCGCGGAACCAGTACCAGAACAGGATGAGGCCAAGCAGCACCCACACCGGACCGGACAAGCCGAGGAGCGTCGCATAGCCGAACCGCGTCCACCATTCCGGGACGCTGCCACCGTCGGTCGGCAGGATCATCGTGGCGATGCCGGTGAAGATCGACCACGCGGCGAGCGTGACCAGAAATGGCTGCAGCCTCAGCACCGAGATCAGCAGTCCGTTCAGCGCGCCGGCGCCAAACCCGAATGCCAGTATGGCCAGCGACCAGGCCCCAACGCTGACGGGATCGCTGCCGAAGTGCGTCGCCGCGAGCACGGTGCCGAGGCTGATTATGCCACCGATCGACAGGTCGATGCCGCCGCGCAGCAGCACGATGGTTTGCCCGGTCGCCGCGAGCATGAGGGTGAGCCCGGAGGCGGTGTCCACGTTCAGTTCGTCGAGGGTGAGGACGCCACTCTCCAGTCGGCTCCGGATGGCGACGATGACGAGGAGGATTAGCAGCGCGACAAGGAACGGGGCACGATCGAGCCACCGCACCCACATGGCGCCGAACCCCGAGACTCCGTCCCGCGCAGCAGGCGTCGACGCCATGCTATGCCGCCTCTTCGAAAAGGGCCGCACGCAGGATCGCGTCCTCGGAAATCTGGTCGCCGGCAAGCGTCGCGGCTATGCGCCCCTGCCGCATCACCATGACCCGGTCGGCGACATTGACGAGCTCGGGAAGATCGCTCGAATAGAAGAGGATGGCGTACCCTTTCGCGGCGAGGTCGCGCATGAGCTGGAAGATCTCGCTCTTGGTGCCGACATCGACGCCACGCGTGGGGTCATAGAGCAGCAGGATGCGGGCCTCGGTGAGCAGCATCTTGCCGAAGATCACCTTCTGCTGGTTGCCGCCTGACAAGGTGTCGGTCTGCTGCTCGGGCGAGCTGACCTTGATGCGCAGGAAATCGATCATCTCCTTGACCAGCGCAGCTTCGCTCTCGCGACGCAGCACACCCCGCGACGAGATACGGCGAATGACCGACAGGGTAAGGTTCTCGCGGACGCTCTTGCCGAGCAGCAATCCCTGACCGCGCCGATCCTCGGGGACGAGTGCAATGCCGTCGCGCCCGATCAGCGCGTCGCGGGGCGAGGCGATGGAGGCCGGCTTCCCCCACAGCAGGCTCTCGCCTTCCGCCCGCGAGACGCCGAACAGCGCCTGAAACAGCTCACGCTGACCGTGGCCCTGAAGGCCGCCGACGCCAAGCACTTCGCCCTCGCGCAACTGGAAACTCACGTCCGACAGACGTGCGCCGCTCGACAGGCCGCGCACCTCAAGCGCGACGCGTTCTGTCGCGTAAGGCAGGCGCTCCGGATAGAGGCGCTCGAGCCGCCGCCCGATCATCTGGGTCACGATCTCGTCGTCGGATACTTCCGAGGCGTTGTGGGCGGCGACGGTTCGTCCGCCACGGAAGATCGTCAACCGGTCGGCCACGGCCCGCACTTCCCCCATGCGGTGCGAAATAAACACCACCAGGCGGCCCTCGGCGGCGAGCCTCCGCGTGAGATCGAGCAGCCACTCGGTCTCGCGAGCCGCCAGAGCCGAAGTCGCCTCGTCGAGAATGAAAATTCGCGGGTCCTGCGCCAAGCCCTTGGCGATCTCGACGACCTGGCGTTCGGCGAGGCCGAGGCGCCGCAGCTCCTGCCCCGGGTTGAGCGTCGGAAAGGCGTAGCGCTGAAACAGCGCCTCGGTACGGCGCCGGATCTCGCGCTTGTCCCGCATGCCGAGAAGGGTACGCGGCTCGCGCCTGAACCAGATGTTTCCCTCGACCGTGAGATCGGGGATCGAGGAAAGCTCCTGAAAGACGGTAACGATGCCACGGTCGCGGGCGGCATCCGGATTGGTCGGCCTGTATTCCGCGCCGCTGAGGGCGATCCGTCCCTCGTCTGGATGCAAGGCACCGGCAAGGATCTGGATGAACGTGCTCTTGCCGGCGCCGTTCTCGCCGAGCAGGGCGTGGACTTCACCCGCCCGTGCGGAGAAGCTGGCCTCGCTCAGCGCGACCACGCCGCCAAACCGCTTGGACAGTCCGCTGACCTCAAGAAGTTCCATTAGCTGAGCCTCGTGGACAGACCCCCGCGGGCCAACGCCCGCGGGGGTCTGCCCTACACTTATCAGGTCAGCTCTTCCCCACAGCCTCTGCCGGCGTGATGTCGAGCCAATCCGGCGAGGCAGGCAGGAACAGCCCCGGCGACAGGTCCGGGAAGGCGTTCTTGCCGAGCTCGATCTTCTGGATGGTCACATCCGGGTAGAACTTCGACGGCAGCGGATCGGTCGAGAAGAAATCGTTCTTCACGAAGATCGCACGGTCCTTGGGACGATTGCCTGTGTCGAGGATCTGGACCGCGAGCTTGATTGCTTCCGCCGACAGATAGGGCGGATTGGACGCCAGGATGCAGCTCGCCCCTTCGGTCTGACCGCAGGTCACGGCCGACCCGTTGAACGAGAAGGCCGTCACCGGCACCAGCGGCCGGCCCGCATCCTTCAACGCCTGCATGGCGCCCGTGCCGTAAGCCATGTTCACGACGGCATCGATCTTCGGATTCGCCGCCAACAGCGCCGCGACACCGGATTGCTCGGGGCCGGGAGCGAAGTTGCCGTCGAAGTAGCCAACGATCTTGATGTCCGGGAACTTGGCCAGGGTCTCCTCGGTGGCCTTGGTCGTGGCGATCGAAGCCTCATAGCCCGGCAGACCGCGATCGATGATCACGTTGCCCTTGCCGCCGAGACGCTGGGCCACCCATTCCGCCATCACGCGCGGAATGAAGTCCCAGTTGACCGACAAGGCGTAGGCGCAGGGCTCGGTCAACGTCTGGTCGTAGCTGATGACCAGGATCCCCGCGTCGCAGGCGCGGCGCACCGTCGGGTTGAGCGCCGTCTGGGACGAAGCGTCGATCAGGATCGCACTTGGCTTCTGGCGGATAATGTTGTTGAGCGAATCAATCTGCGCCTGGACCGTGCCCTCCGCCTGCTCGATGTGGAGGTCCACCTTGCCGACCAGCGGCCCCTTCTTCATGGAAACCTCGGCGCTGCGGATCATCTGCTGGCGCCAGTCGTTGCCCATGAAGTTGTTGCTCAGGTAGATCACGTACGGCTCGGCAGCGGTGGCCGGCACCTGCGCGACGCAGGTCAGCGCGGCCGCGAACGCGCCCCATAGTAGAAGCGAACTCAGTTTCATCGGTCTTCCTCCCTTTCACCAACATGGCTCGCGGCCGCTTCATCGCGGCACGCTCGTCGTCGAGCGGCCACGACGTATTTCAGCGCCACTCCCGGCCGCTCGCTCCCGTACCGAAAGATGAGAGCGAACGCGGGGTGGGTATTCACCCAAACGGGTAGGCTAACCTTCGCCGGCAAGCGTCCTCACGCTCGGCCCAGCGCCGAGGGTCGCCAGCGACCGCTCAAGGAATGGACGCGGTTCATGAACCGAGAGGAGCGATGGCGCTCAGGCAAGCCTGCTGCTTGCGTCGGGTTGCCCGCCCACATCAACGCAGCACAGGTCGTTGGCAATGACCCGCACCAGCTCCGACTGACGGCGCGTCCCAGTCTTGGAAAAGATGCGCTTCAGATGGAACCGCACGGTCTCGACCGACACTCCGGTGTTCTCCGCAACGGCCGCCAGGCCATTGTGGGAGAGCACGCCCAGCGCGGTGCGAATCTCGCTGGGCGTCAGCCCGTAGTTGTCACGCAGCATGGTCTCCAGCACGTCGCTGTTGTAATCGTCGGGAAGGACCACCAGCCCGATCTCGCGCTGTTGCGGCCGGATCGTGGACCATGCCCACATGCGCACCCGCCTGCCCTGCGCACCGTGCGGCAGGAGGATCATTTCCGACAGGTCGCGATCGGCAGCGGTCGCCTTGCGAAGGAACGTGCGGAAGGCCTCCATCGCGCCGCTATCGATAAAACGGAGCCGTCCTTCGGAGATCGCGATGACGTCTCCGTCACCGACCAGACGGCGTGCCGCCTGATTGGCAAACGTCACCTGCAGGCGATCATCGAGGCGGACTACCGCCGCCCTCAGCCGGTTGACGATCGCCGCGGCAAACGAGTCCGTCTCCATGCGCCGGCGGAGCGACCGATCGATGATGACCGCCTGCCGCACGTGATGCGCGATGCCCTCAAGTCTCTCGGCCGCACCCTTGGTGAACGGGCGGCCGCTCGCATCGCGCGAAAGCTTCACCAGTAGCGTGCCCACCTCTGATTGCAGGCCGATGGCGAGCACCTGGTCGGTGCCGCGCGACGCGATGAATTCCTTGTGGAAGGCTCGGCTGCCAAGCTCGCGATGCGTCAGATGGCTGAAGGAGATCGGCTGGCCCGCATTAGCCAGAATCTGGGAGGTCGTCGGGTCAATCAGGTGGCCGTAGGTGTGGTACCGCTCGATGAGTAGCGGCGCATGACCAAACGCGCCGACCAGACGCGGTGTACG
>Ga0265318_10001571_pt1 | contig 13227 bp, 12 predicted proteins | sample 4821metaG_FD_192431 | JGI IMG/M metagenome (GOLD analysis project Ga0265318, IMG submission 192431) | Rhizosphere microbial communities from Carex aquatilis grown in University of Washington, Seatle, WA, United States - 4-8-21 metaG | ecosystem: Host-associated > Plants > Roots > Rhizosphere >... | reverse complement strand
GAGCTGCTCGCCCTCCCGGATGTCGATGGCGCGCTGGTCGGGGGCGCGTCGCTCGACGCGGAGTCGTTCGCGGCGATCGCGACGGCGGCCCGCGACGCGGCGAGATGACGGCGCCGCGATGAGCCTGCTGCCCGGCCCGGCCACGCTTCCCGCTCCGAGCCTCTGTCTGGTGATCCTCGACGGCTGGGGAATCGCTCCGCCCGGCCCCGGCAACGCCGTGCTGCTCGCCGACACGCCCGTGTTCGACGAGCTCTGGCAACGCTACCCGCACACCCAGCTGATCGCCTGCGGGCGCGCCGTCGGGCTCCCGGACGGGCAGATGGGCAACTCCGAGGTCGGCCATCTCAACCTCGGCGCCGGAGCGGTGATGCGTCAGGACCTGACGCGACTCGACGACGCGATGGCCGACGGGACGCTCGGCTCGAACCCGGTGATCCGCGCCGCACTCGCCGGCCCGGGCCGAGTGCACCTGATCGGGCTGGTCTCCGATGGGGGGGTGCACTCCTCCGAGGCGCACCTGCTCGCGCTGATCGACCTCGCGGGCGAGCTGGACGCCGGGGAGGTGATCGTGCACTGCTTCACCGACGGGCGCGACACGGCCCCCGACGCGGGCCTCGAGGCGGTCGGCCGCGTGGAGCGCCACGGCGGCGCGCGGGTCGCTTCGGTGATCGGCCGTTACTGGGCGATGGACCGCGACAAGCGCTGGGACCGTGTCCAGCGCGCGTACGACATGCTCGTGCGCTGGAGCGCCCCCTACAGCGCGCCGACCGGCGCCGAGGCGGTCGCGGCCGCCTACGAGCGCGGGGAGACGGACGAGTTCATCGAGCCGACGCTGGTCGGCGAGCCGGCACCGATCGCGCCGGGCGACCGCGTCTTCTGCTTCAACTTCCGGCCCGACCGGATGCGCGAGATCGTTCGCGCGCTCGCCGACCCGGCCTTCACGCAGATCGACCGCGGCGGCGTCGCGACGATCGACTCCCTCAGCTGCATGACCCAGTACGAGGAGGACTTCCCCTACCCGGTCGCGTTCGCTCCCGAGCACCCGAGCACGACGCTCTCGGCCGTGATCGCAGCGACCGGAGCGCGTCAGCTGCATGTCGCGGAGACCGAGAAGTACCCGCACGTGACCTACTTCTTCAACGGCGGCGAGGAACAGCCCGAACCCGGCGAGCGGCGTGAGCTGGTGCCCTCGCCGCGCGACGTCGCAACCTATGACCAGAAGCCGCAGATGAGCGCGCGCGAAGCCGCCGACGCGTTCGTCGGCGCCTGGAACGAGGACCACCCGCGCTTCGGGATCATCAACTTCGCGAACTCAGACATGGTCGGGCACACCGGCGTGATTGCGGCCGCCGTCACCGCCGTCGAGTTCGTCGACGGCTGCCTGGGCGACATCGTCAACACCGTGCACGCCTCGGGTGGCGTGTGCATCGTCACCGCCGACCACGGCAACAGCGACGAGATGCTCAACTCCGACGGCAGCCCCCAGACGGCCCATTCGCTGAACCCGGTGCCGCTGATCGTCACCTCACCGGCGGTACGGATGGAACGGGAGGGCGTGCTCGCGGACGTCGCGCCGACCGCGCTCGAGCTGCTCGGCCTCGACCAGCCGGCCGCGATGACCGGGCGCTCGCTGGTCGAGATCGACTGACGCTCGCCGCCCAACCGCGGGGTCGGCCGGGCGTGCACCGCGGTGTCGGCTAGGGAATCGCGAAGGCGGTGTTGACGCCGGCCGACGCGCCGGCGCCGGTCGGGCTGACGTAGCCGATGCTGAGCGTGGGGCCGACGACGCGGGTGAGGGGCACGCCGGCCTTACGTGCGCGGACCGCGAGCTGGATCCCCCCGCCGACGGGCGTGCACGTCACGATCAGCGCCAGCTTGCGCTTCGCGCGCGACCTGCCGTTGACCTTGAGGTGGTACTGCCCACCCACCCTGGTGAGCTTTGCGGGCACGGTGCGACCAGCCTGCCGGCAGCCGGCGGCCGCGTCCACGGCCTTCGCAGGAACCGAGACCTCGCGCGCGACCTCGATGCACGCATTGAGGAACAGCAGCCCGAGCACCGAATTGCTCTGGGCGAACGAGAGATCCTCGCCCGGAAGCGGGTACGTGTAGAAAGCGATGCACGCCAGGAAGCGCTGCTTGAAGGAGCCGAGCGGCGCGAGCACCTCGGCCAGGCCGGCGAAGGCGCCGGCGCTCGTCCCCGCCGTCGGAGTGGCGGTGACCGTCACCGACGTGGCGCTCGGCGGCAGTGTCGGCGAGGTCACCTGGGCGTCGCCGCCAGGCGGGATCGTCACATCGATCGCAGACGGGAACCCCGCCGCGTGCGCGCGCGGGCCGCGTGCGGCGCCCGCTCCCGGCGCGGCCGCGACAGTCGCGACAAGAGCAATCGCGACCAACGAAAACGCCGGCACACGCCGCAATCTGTTCACCGCGGCGAAATCGTGACACATCCGTGCGGACGCTGCCGCTCGAGCCGGACCCCGCACCCGGGAGGCCGAATCCGCGCGAGTGGCGGCCGGGAACCCGCGTCCCGGAGGCCGAATCCGCGCGCACAGCGGCTGCGAAGCCGCGCGGCGGCGGCTGCGAACCCGCGCGGCAGCGGCTGCGAATCGGCGCGCGCGGCGGCGCCATTGACAGCGCTGCGATCCGCCCCTAGCCTTGGGAACCCGCAGCCGAGACGGTCGCGGTCGCGCCGGAACACCAACGTCGGGAGCGAGAGCTGTGTGTAGCGTGAACGCGAGGCGCGAGCCCGCGTGAGGGCGGCAGGCTCCGTGTGGCGCCGTCCGATCGGCCGGCGCCGGGCGCTCGCGTTGGCGGCCGCGCTGCTGATGACCCTGCTGCTCGGTGCGACGGCACGCTCCGCATGGGCGGTCCCGCCCTACATCGACGGCATCGCCGACCAGAACATCGGCTCCTGGAACGGCAACTTCATCGATTCCCAGGGCGTCTTCGACCAGCCGTTCTACGACTATTTCCAGCAGGCCTGGGTTGGCATCCCGCCCTCGCACATCCGCTACGCGCGCTTCGTCACCGCTCCGGACGTGATCGCGCAGGGGGGCGCGTGCGAGCAGAACCTGTTCAACTGGTACGCCTACGTGACGCAGACGCTGCACCTGATCCCGGTGATCGCGGTCTGGGACGTGGCGGAGGGGGGCTGCGCCAACCACGGCGTGCCGTCGAATGCCAAGTACACGACCGACGTGGAGCAGTTGCTGGGAGCGCTGAGCGCGCTCGGGACGCCGCTGCAGTACTTCGAGGCGTGGAACGAGCCGAACGCGTCCGGTGTGTCGGCCGCGGCGGCCGCGGGACTGTGGAGCGACGCCGGCGGCGTCTGCGCCGCGAACGGCTGCACGGCGCTCGCCGGCGACTTCGTCGACACCGCAGATCAGAGCCAGAAGTTCAATCCCGGCTGCGGCTCGAACCTGACGTTCAAGACCTTCAGGACCTACGAGACCACCTACGTCAAGAACCTCGGCGGCGCGCAGCCGGCGATCTGGGCGCTGCACCCTTACCTCGCCGTCAACTGCGAACAGGCCACATCGCTGCGCACCTTCGCGGCCAACCTTCCGCAGTCCGCCACGCCGCCCGCCGTCTGGTTCACCGAGGTGGGGGGCTGGGAGTGCTTCAACGGGCAGTCGCCGGCGCGCGGGACGGCACGCCAGCAGGCCGACGCCTCCTATCTCGTCAACACGCTGATGGCGCCGGGAGCTCCGGCGGCCCCCGATCACGTCTTCTGGTACGAGATCGCGGCCCCCGGCTGGACGCAGAACTGCGCGAAGTACACCGACTCCGCACTGTATGAGGCGAACACCGCCCCCGGCACGCTGTTCGAGCGACCGGCCGCGCGCACCGTGTTCGGGTCCGACACGGAGCTGAGCGCGACGACCGGCTCGGCGAGCGCGGTCAGCTCGACCCAGGCGACGCTTGCCGGCGCCGTCGTGCCCGGGGGGATCTACGAGGGCAGCTACAGCTTCCAGTTCGGGCGCACGAACGCCTACGGATCGCAGACCTCGACGCTGCCGCTGGGGCCCGGGCTCTCAGCGGTTGCGGTGAGCGCCACGATCGCCGGGCTCGCGCCCCGCACGACCTACCACTACCGGATCCTCGCCACGGACACGGCCGGAACCACCGTTGGCGGTCTCGACGCCCGCTTCACGACACCGTCGGCGCCGCGGCAGTCCTTCGCAGCGCACTGACCGGGGGCGCGGCGCCTTCGCCACGGAGGCGGAGGCGAACCTCAGCTCGGGGGGCTCGGCGGCGGGCTCGCCCCGGCCCCGGCTTCGGGCGGTCCGGCATTGCGCCGGCGGCGGCGCAACCACCAGGCGGCGAACAGCGCGAACACCACGAGCGCCACCGGAATCCCGTAGAGGCCGATCTTCGAAAAGACCTGCTTGGCGCCGTTGCCGCCGTAGTAGGCGGCGAGCGCGACGCTGGTCGCCCACGCCGTCCCGCCGAGCGCGTTCCAGACCAGGAAGGTCGGCCAGCGCATGTCGCTCGCACCGGCCAGCCAGGACGTCCAGACGCGCAGTCCCGTGATCCAGCGTCCGAGGAAGACGGCCTTGGGGCCGTGACGCTCGAAGAACGGGTCGCCGACGGCGAGCATGCGCTGGCGCTCCGCGTAGAACCGCCCCGGCCGCTCGAGCAGGCGCCTGCCGCCCTTGCGCCCGATGACGAAGCCGACGTTGTCGCCGATGATCGCGCCGGCGGCGGCGACGACGATCACCGCGACGATCGACAGGCGCCCCTGGCTGGCGGCGAGGCCGCCGAAGATGACCGCCGTCTCCCCGGGCAGCGGGATGCCGAGCGCCTCCACGCCGACCACGACGCCGATCACCGGCAGGCCGAGGTTCGTGGTGAGGCTGATGATGCTTGCCAGCACGGTGGTCATGGGCGGTGACGCGCTCTCTTAGGATTGCCGCGATGCCCGCGCTGCGCATTATCGCCCGCGACCCGGCGTCGCGCGCGCGCGCCGGTGTCCTGTCCACAGTACACGGCGAGGTTCGCACGCCCGCCTTCGTCCCGCTCGCCACCGCCGGCAGCGTCCGCACGTTGACCTGCGCCGAGGTCGCGGCGCTCGGCTACGACATGGTGCTCGGCAACACCTTTCACCTGTTCCTGCGGCCGGGCGGGGAGCTCGTCGAGCGTCTCGGCGGGCTGCACCGCTTCATGGGCTGGGAGCGCGCGATCATCACCGACTCCGGCGGCTTCCAGGTCTTCTCGATGGGTCACGGAACGGTCGCCGACGAGATCAAGGGGCGCCGGCCGACGTCGCGGGGGAGCGGCGGCGGTGCGGGCCAGGGGTCGATCCTCTCGATCGAGGAGGACGGCGTGCGCTTTCGCTCCTACATCGACGGCTCCGAACGCTTCATCAGCCCGGAGGTCTCGATGGCCGTGCAGGCGCAGCTGAACTCCGACATCGTCCTGGCGTTTGACGAGTGCACGCCGTTTCACGCCGACCGCGACTACACCGCGCGCTCGACCGAGCGCACTCACCGCTGGCTGGCGCGCTGCCTGGACTGGCGCGCCGCTCACGCCGGGCCGGGGGGGTCACTCTTCTACGCAATCATCCAGGGCGGGGTCCATGAGGATCTGCGGATCTCCTCGGCGCAGGCCGTCGCCTCGAGCGGCGCCGAGGGCATCGCGATCGGCGGCTCACTCGGCCAGGACAAGCCGCAGATGTACGAGGTGATCGACTGGAGCACGCGAGAGCTCGACCGCCTCGCACCCGAGCGCCCGCGCCACCTGCTCGGCATCGGCGAGGTCGACGACCTGATCCGCGGCGTCGAGCTGGGGATCGACAGCTTCGACTGCGCGATGCCGACGCGGCTCGCCCGCCACGGCACGGCGCTCGTCGCCGACCCGGCGAACCGCTGGCGTCTCGCGCTCGACCGCCCGGCGTTCGTCGCCGACGAGGCGCCGCTGGCCGAGGACTGCCCGTGCCCGGCCTGCGTCGCGGGGCTCTCGCGCGCCTACCTGCACCACCTCGTCAAGACCGGCGAACAGGCCGGCGGGCGGCTGCTGACGCTGCACAACCTGACGTTCATCGCAAGTCTGATGACGCGCCTGCGCGACGCGATCATCGACGGCCGTCTCGGCGAGGTCGCGGCGGCGCTGCGAGCGGGCAACTAGGCGGTTCGAGTCGGCGCACCCCGTTCGGGGCACAGGCATGCGCCGACTCGTGGGTTGGCGCATGCGCCAACCCACGGGCTGGTGCATGCACCAGCCCGCCAAACCAGGGCCTAGGAGGTGTTGCTGTTGATCAGGTTCGTCAGCTGCTGCAGCGCGTTCGGGAAGCTCTTCGAGAAGGTGTCGGGGTGCTGCAGCTGGACGCTGCCGCCCGACTGCAGCGAGAGGACGACGACGATCACCACGACGACCACCACCGCGGCCGCGATCAGCACCGCCGCGATCCGGCGCGAGCGCACCGGGGTGGGCTCGGGCTCCGGCGCCGCCTCGCGCCGCGGCTGGCCCGGGCGAGGCTGGCGCGCAGCCACCGAGCCGACGCGCGTGCGGTCGTCGCGGGACACGCGGGTGTGCTCGTCGCGGGCGACGACGGTTTCGGCGGTCGGCCCGGCGGGGGGCACGATCGCGGTGCCCGACCCGGGCGCGATTCCCCGCGAGCCCTCCTCGAGCGCGCGCGCCATCTCGACGGCCGTCGGGTAGCGCAGCCGGGGCTCGATCCGCAGCGCGACCGCGACGGCCGCGGCAAGCTCGGGCGAGACGGCGGCGACGAGCTCGTCGAGGCTCGCGGGCGGCTCGCGCTGCTGCTTGATCGCCAGTTCTGTGAGCGAGGCGCCCTCGAAGGGGAGGCGCCCGGACAGGATCTGGTAGGTGACGACGCCGAGCGCGTAGATGTCGGCGGGCGGACCGGCCTCCTCGCCGCGGCCCTGCTCGGGGGCCAGGTAGGCAGCGGTGCCGAGCACGGATCCGATCTGGGTGATGCTCGACTGCTCGGTCGCCTTGGCGATGCCGAAGTCGGCGAGCTTGACCACGCGGTCGGTGCCGATCAGGAGATTGCCGGGCTTGACGTCGCGGTGCACGACGCCCTTGCGGTGAGCGTAGTCCAGGCCGGCGCAGGCGCCGAGCACGATCGGCAACGCCTCCTCGACGCTCAGCCAGCCGCGCTCGCGCAGAATCTCGGCGCAGGACTGCCCGTCGATGTACTCCATCACGATGTAGTGCTGGTCACGGCGCTCGTCGAGGCCGGAGTCGAAGACCTGGACGATGTTGGGGTGGATCAGCCGCGCCGCCGCCAGCGCCTCGCGCTGGAAGCGCGACACGAACGCGGGATCGGCCGCCAGGTGCTCGGCCAGCAGCTTCACCGCGACGTAGCGCTCGAGACGCTCGTCGAAGGCGAGATGCACCGTGGACATGCCGCCCGACCCGAGCCGGCTCTCGATCCGGTAACGGTCCGCGACCGTGTTCCCGCGCGCCATCACGATGGCGCCGCCTGCCGGCTCGACTTCGCGGGGGTCGTGTTCTCGGGCGCCATCTCAGTTCCCCAGGCTCGCCGCGCCGGTGCCGGTGCCGCCGCCGATGCCGCCGCTGCCGGCCCCGCCGATGCCGCTGGGCGAGGTGGAGCCGTCGCAGGCCGGGGTGCCGCCGTTGCCGCCGGTCGTCGAGGTGCATGTCGGGCCCGTCACGCCGGTCGTCGCCGAGCTGGTGGTGCTGGTCGAGGTGGAACTGGTCGAGGTGGAGCTCGTCGTGCTCGAGCTGGTCGAGGACGAGCTGGTGGTCCCGGTCGAGCCGGTCTGGCCGGTCTGGCCGGTGCCGGTGCCGGCCGTCGAGCCACCGCCCGAGCCGGAGTGGCGGCACTGGCGCTGCTCGTCGTGCGAGAGCGTGCTCAGCCCGCGCTCGAGCTGGCCGGCGAGCTTCTGGTTGACGGTCGCCAGCAGGTTGTAGAAGTCGATCTGCGCGGTCGACAGGGCGGCGCTCGCCGCTGAGCAGTCGCCGTTGAGAAACGCCGTGTCGACAGCCGTCAGATCGCCGTGCAGCGTGTTGGCGCTGTCGACCGGGATCTGTCCCGCGCTCGATCCGCAGGCGGCAAGCAGCGCCGCCGTCGCGATCGCGGCCATCGCGAGCCGCAGTGGCCTCATTGGCCGTACTCCAGGCGCTCGGCGAGCGAGTCGGGCAGGCGCGCCGCGCGGATCGCCCCCGCCGCCCCGGGGATGTCGTATTCGCAGCGCTGGTAGCTCGCGGTCAGCTCGCCGAGGTCGAGCAGCATCCAGGCCGCCCGCGGATCACCGTCGCGGGGCTGCCCGACGCTGCCGGGGTTGAGCAGCCATTCGCCGCTGCGCAGGTCGAGCACGCTGTCGGCACGGCGCGTCTCGCCGGTGGCGGGATGCCCTTCGAGGCGCTCGAACGACAACGCCACGTGTGAGTGTCCGAGCAGGTTGAGCCTGTGGCGCGCGACGTCGAAGCACAGTTCCGCCAGCAGCGCCGAGAGCACGTACTCCCAGACCTCGTCGCGCGGGCTCGCGTGGTAGAGCCCGACGTCGTCGCGGACGCCCGACGGTCGCAGCGTCGCGAGGAAGTCGCGGTTGGCCGGTGCGATCACGTCCTGTGTCCAGCGCACCGCGATCGCGGCGCCGCGCGAGAAGTCGTCGAGCGGGAGCTTCCCGGCGACGGCGAGGTCGTGGTTGCCCGCCAGGCATACGTCGGTGTTGTCGCGCGCGAGATCGACGCAGGCGTCAGGATCGGCGCCGTACCCGACGAGATCACCCAGGCACCAGACCTCCGCGACGGACGCATCGACGATGTCTCTGAGCACCGCCTCGAACGCTTGGCGGTTGCCGTGTATGTCGGAGATGATGGCGACCTTCATTTGGTGCGTGGACCGACCCCCTGCTGCAGCAAGCACCACGCAGTCTTGCAGTCGGGGCGGTCGAGCGAGTCGCTGGTTGCGATCCTGCGCCGTCCGCCGCGCAACTGGGTAGCGTGAGGAGCCGTGGGGCTCCAGACCGACCGGCGCTGGCTCGCCGCGCTCGCGGCGTCCGTCGCCTGCGCGGAGGCGGCGGTGCTCGCGCTGCGGCCCCGCCACGGCGTGATCGCCGCCCAGGAGATCGACGTGCTGGCGCACTTCGACGCCGCCGACATCGCCCGCGCGCGCCGCTACGGCCGCGGCCAGCTCGCGCTCTCCGGGGCCGGGGCGCTGGCGGAGGGCGCGCTGCTGGTGTGGCTCGTGCGGCGGGCGCGGGATCGGCCGGGCGAGGCGGGGGCGGAGCCGACGCAGGCCGCAGCCGAGCCTCTCGGCGTCGTCGCCGCGCGGGGCGCCGGCCTTTCGCTGGCGCTGATGGTGGTTCCGCTGCCGTTTGGGGCGCTGATGCGAGGCCGCGCGCTGCGGGTCGGCCTGGCCACCCAGTCGTGGCGCGGCTGGGCCGGCGACGTCGCGCGCAGCGGGGCGCTGGGCGCCGGCTTCACGTCCGCCGGCGCGGTGGTCGTCACGGCGCTGATGCGCCGCTACGGGGAGGACTGGTGGCGGGCCGCAGCCGCCGGGAGCGTCGCCGTCGCCGTGATCGTGACGAGCGCGGCGCCGGTCGTGCTCGATCCGATCTTCAACGACTTCGAGCCGCTCCCGGAGGGCGAGCTGCGCCGCGAGGTCCTGGAGCTCTCCCGTCGCGCCGGTGTGCGGGTCGGTGAGGTGTTCGCCGTCGACGCGAGCCGGCGCACGAGCGCCGCCAACGCGTACGTGAACGGTCTCGGCGCGAGCCGCCGCGTGGTTCTGTACGACACCCTGCTGTCCGCCTTCACGCCGGCGGAGGCGCGCTCGGTAGTCGCGCACGAGCTGGCGCACGTGCGCTACCGCGACGTTCCGCGGCTGCTGGTCTATTTGGCGCTGGTCGCGCCGGCCGGCACGCGCGCCGTGGCGCGGCTGGCGGAACGCATGGATGGCGACCCGGCTCCGGGTCTGGCGGCGCTCGCGCTGGCGGGCGCCGTGGTGTCGGGGGCGCTGGGCGTCGTCACTCGCCAGCTGTCGCGGGCGCTGGAGCGGCGAGCGGACAGCTTCGCGCTCGAGCTGACCGGCGAGGCCGACGCCTTCGTCTCGTTCGAGCAGCGAATCACTCGGCAGAACCTCGCCGACCCGGATCCGCCGCGCTGGCTCTCGGCGCTGCTCGGTACGCATCCTCCGATCGTGGAGCGGATCGGGATCGCAGCCGCCTACCGGGCTGGGGCGCGGACTATTCCTCCAGGTCGCCGGAGGAGCCTTCGAACTCCGGCAGGTTCTTGATCCCCTCGCGCGCCTGCCAGCGCGAGAAGTTGTCCTCGAGCGCGGCGATCAGCTCCTTCATGAAGCGCGGCGAGAGGCTGACGCGCGAGACGATGATGCCGGGGATCTCACCGGTCTCCACCTCGTGGTCGACACGCGCGAAGGTGATCGTGAACTCGTAGTCGGAATGGCTGACGTTGGCGAAGTTCGCGTAGACGCCGGCCATCATCTCCGGCGAGACCTGGATGTTGATGTGGCGATCGCTGCCGGCCGACTCGGTGCTCATGTCAATGCTCCAGGCGTGGGAGGGCAAGCTGTTGCTGGTTAGTATCGCAGCCGTGCAGCTCGTCGTGATCTCGATCGGGCGGCTGCGAGCGCCCTACGTCGACGACGTCGAGCACTACGCAAAGCTGCTCGGGCGCTACACCCGGCTCTCGCAGATCGAGCTGCGCGACGCGCCGGCCCGCGAGGGCGGCGCCGAACGTCTCGCCGCGAGGCTGCCGCGCGGTGCTTTCACATCGCTCCTGGCGGCCGATGGCGAGCGCTTCGACAGCATCGAGTTCGCGCGCTTCATCGAACGCCGCCGCGACAGCGGCCGCGACCTTGTGTTCGTGATCGGCGGCGCGCACGGGCTGGAGCTCACGGACGTCGACCACCGTCTCTCGCTGGGGCCGATGACGCTGCCGCACCAGCTCGCTCGCGTGGTGCTGCTCGAGGCGCTTTTTCGCGCGCACCGGATCATTGCCGGAGAGCCCTACCACTACTGAGTCTGGGCCGCAGGCCGTTAGGCTGCGGGGCGATGACGCCGCAGGAGTCCCTTCACGAGGTGATCCGCGCCACCGCGGCCGCGGTGGCCGGCGCGGAGGTCCCGGCGGTGAAGCTCGAGGTGCCGCCCCGCGCGGAGCTCGGTGACTACTCGACCAACGCCCCACTGCTGCTGGCGCCACGCCTGGGGGCGTCCGCCCGGGATGTGGCCGAGCGGCTCGGTGGCGAGCTGCACGCACGACTCGGCGCGGCGCTCGAGCGCTTCGAGGTGGCGGGCCCCGGCTTCCTGAACCTCCACCTCGCTGACTCCTGGTTCATCGAAGCGCTCGGCGGCGTTCTCGCGGACGGCGAGCGGTTCGGCGCCCGCACGCCTGACGCGTCGGCGACGATCAACGTCGAGTTCGTCTCGGCCAACCCGACCGGGCCGCTGCACATCGGACACGCCCGCCACGCCGCCTACGGGGACGCGCTGTCGCGGATCCTCGAGTTCCGCGGCTTCGACGTGACGCGCGAGTACTACATCAACGACCAGGGCAGCCAGGTGCTCAAGCTAGGCGAGTCGGTGAGGGCGGTCGCGCTCGGCGAGCCGCTTCCCGAAGGCGGCTACCCGGGCGCGTATGTGGCGACGCTGGTCGCGCCGGAGCGCGCGCGCGACCTCGATCTCGACACGCTGTCCCGGGAGGCCGCCGCAGCGTGTCTCGCGCAGATTCGCAACTCGCTCGAGCGCTTCGGCGTGCGATTCGACGTCTGGTTCTCCGAGCGCTCGCTGCACGAGGGCGGCGAGGTCGAACGGGTGCTCGCCGTGCTCGACGAGCGCGGTGAGACCTACACCGACGACGGGGCTCTGTGGCTGCGCACGAGCAGCCACGGCGACGACAAGGACCGCGTGCTCGTGCGCTCAAGCGGCGAGCACACCTACTTCACCGCTGACATCGCCTATCTCGAGGACAAGCGCGAGCGCGGCTACCAGCGGATCCTCTACGTCTGGGGCGCCGACCATCACGGCTACATCGCGCGGATGAAGGCGGCCTGCGCCGCGCTCGGCGGCGACCCCGCGGAGCTGGAGATGGTGATCGGCCAGTTCGTGCACCTGGTCGGGCTGGAGGGCCGCACCGCGATGTCAAAGCGCGAAGGCGAGTACGTCACGCTCGACGAGCTGGTCGACGAGATCGGCGTTGACGCGGCCCGCTTCCTGTTGCTCGCCCGCTCGCACGACACGACGGTCGATCTGGACCTCGACCTGGCGGTCCGCGAGAGCTCGGAGAACCCGGTCTACTACGTGCAGTACGCGCATGCGCGGATCGCCTCGATCCTCGAGCGGGCCGGAGCCGAGCGCGTGTCGGCGGCGATCGAGCGGCCGGCGCCCGTCGAGCCGCTGCACCCGTCCGAGCGCGCCCTGCTTCAGCGCCTGCTGGCCTTCCCGGGCGAGCTGGCCGAGGCCGTCGAGCGGCGCGCGCCGCACCGCGTCGCCTCCTACGCACTCGAGCTCGCGCAGGACTACACCGCCTTCTACCGCGACTGCCACGTGCTCGGCGTGGAGCCGAGCGCGACCGAGTCCTGGCGGCTGGCGCTTTCGGTGGCAGCCCGGCGCACGATCGCCCGCGCGCTGGAGCTGCTCGGCGTCAGCGCGCCGAGCGAGATGTGATCAGCCGTCGAAGCCGGCGAGCTCGGCGTCGAGCCGCGCGCTGTCGGCGGCGCTGATCGGAGCCGCCGCAGTGTCGCCGGCGTTCAGCGCGCGGCGGTTGCGCCGCCAGCGCGGCACGAGCAGCGCGACGAGCGCGAGCGCCGCCAGCACGACGGCCACCGGCACCAGGTAGAAGGCGACGTTGAAGCCGCGGTCCGGCGGCAGCGAGAGCACCGCGACGCCGTATTCGGCAACGAGCCGGCTCTTGATCTGCGCCGCGGTGTCGCCTGCGGCGACGAGCCGCTGGATGTAGGCCTTCTCCTGCTGCGCGGCGGGCGAGTCCGCCTCCTGCAGGGGAATGCCGCACGTCACGCACATCACCTGCTGCTCGACGGCGACGAACGACGTGCGCGGCGCGGCGGCGCCTGCCGGCGTGGCGCTCAGCGCGGCCGGCGCGGCAAGGACCGCTGCGGCCGCGATGAGTGCGGCGCGCCTGGCCGCGGTGTTGCGCGCGCGCGGGGCCGCGTCCGCGCGCGCGTGGCTGCTGCGCGCGGGGGCGCCGGGTTCGCCGTTGCGACCCGCGTTCGCTGTGTCGCCGCGGCGGCTCATGACCGCTCGGTGGCCGTGGCGGATC
>Ga0265318_10001569_pt1 | contig 13265 bp, 9 predicted proteins | sample 4821metaG_FD_192431 | JGI IMG/M metagenome (GOLD analysis project Ga0265318, IMG submission 192431) | Rhizosphere microbial communities from Carex aquatilis grown in University of Washington, Seatle, WA, United States - 4-8-21 metaG | ecosystem: Host-associated > Plants > Roots > Rhizosphere >... | reverse complement strand
GTCGAGGACGCGGTGCGGCACTACTTCGCAACCCGCGCCGCGATCAAGCGCCTGGAGTTCAGCGCGCTGATGCGCCGCGGCCGCCTGAGCCTGCTGGTCGGCTCGGCCTTCCTCGCCGGGTGCCTCCTGCTCGGCCAGGTCGTCGCGACGCTCGGCAGCAACCCGGTCGCCGACTTCGTGCGGGAGGGCCTCACGATCGGGGGCTGGGTGGCCATGTGGCGGCCCCTGGAGATCTACCTGTATGACTGGTGGCCGCTCTTCGAGGAGCGCCGGAGGTTCGACCTGCTGGCGCAGATCAAGGTCCGTATCGTGATGCCCGAGAGCAACTCCCCCGGCCTCGACGCGGAGGGTCCCGAGGAAGGCGAGCCGCAGCGGGCAGCCGCCTGAGGGCCCGCCGGCACTAGGCCGTGACCCGCGTGCCCGCGGCGCCCTCGAGCGCCGAGGAGAGCCCCGAAGGGCTCGTGATGACGGCAAAACCCCCGCGCTCCTCGACAAAGCGAAGGCACGCCTCGACCTTGGGGAGCATGGACCCGGGCTCGAACTGGCCCTCCGAGATGTGGCGCCTCGCCTCGGCCACGTTCATCGAGTCGATCGCCCGCTGCCGGGCCGTGCCGAAGTCGAGGCAGACCTTCTCGACCGCGGTCGAGATCATGAGGACGTCCGCGCCGATCTGCGCCGCGAGCACGGCCGAGGCGAGGTCCTTGTCGATCACCGCGGCCACGCCGCTCAGGATCCCGTCCTCGTCGGCCACGACCGGGATCCCGCCGCCTCCCGCCGCGATCACCACACAGCCGCCCATGACCAGGTGACGGATGGCCCCGGACTCGATGATGCGGACGGGGGCGGGCGACGGCACGACGCGGCGCCAGCCTCGGCCCGCGTCCTCGACCATCTGCCACCGGTCGACGCGCGTCCGCTCCTCGGCCTGCTCCCTCGTGTAGAACTCCCCGATCGGCTTGCTCGGCCTCGCGAAGGCCGGGTCGGCGCGGTCCACGAGGGTCTGCGTCACGACCGACAGGACCGATCTTGAGAGTTTCCGGCGGCGGAACTCGTTCTCGAGCGCCTGCTGGATCTGGTAGCCGAGCGCGCCCTGGGTGTCCGCGACGATGGAGTCGAGCGGCACCTCGTGCAGGATCCCCCGGGAATGCTCGCTGCGCAGCAGGATGAAGCCCACCTGGGGCCCGTTGCCGTGGGTGATGACGATGCGGTGGCCGCGCTCGAGCATGTCGGTGATGTGGCGGACGGTCTCCACCACCGCCGCGTACTGGTGGGCGACGCTTTGGTGGCGCGCATCCTTGATGAGCGAGTTGCCGCCGATGGCGATGACGATGGTCTTCATGCGGGCCTCCCTGGCGAGCCTTCATCATGAAGCACTTGCGCGGCCAGGCGTCAATCTTCGCGCCCCTTTCGGACAAAATATGCACAACCTTCGGCAAGACCTGGGTAGAGCCTGGGCGGGCTTGCTGACAGGATACTTACGGGACAATCGCCCGCAAACCCGCCCGGCATGAACGCCGCCTTCCATCTCCTCACCGACGCCCAGCTCAAGGACGAGCTAGACCGGTGCGTCTCCTGCGAGGAGAAACCCTGCCAGGCGGCGTGCCCGGCCGACTGCTCGCCGGCCGACTTCATCATGGCGGCCCGCGGCGGGGCGAAATCCGACCTCCGCCGGTCGGCCGCGATGATCCTCGGCGCGAACCCCCTTGGCGGCGTCTGCGGGGCGGCCTGCCCGGACACCTTCTGCATGAGGGCGTGCTCGCGCCGGATGTTTGACCGGCCGATCGAGATCCCCGCGGTCCAGGCCGCCATTGTCGAGCGGGCGAAGCGGCACGGGCTGCGCATCCCGGCCCCGGTGCCCCGCAACGGGAAGAGGGTCGCCGTCATCGGGTCGGGACCCGCGGGCCTCGCCGCGGCGGGTGTGCTGGCGCAGCGCGGCTACCGCGTCACGGTCTTCGAGAGGCGCCGCCAGCTCGGGGGCATGATGAACTTGATTCCGGCCTTCCGCCTGCCGCGGAACGTCGTGCGCACGGACGTCGGCTTCGTCCGGGCCCTCGGGGCGATCGACTTCCGCCGCGGCACGGCCGTGGCCGACCCGGCGACGCTGCTCGGCCGCTACGGCGCCGTGATCGTTTGCGCGGGCCTCGGCGAGCCGGTGCGCCTCGGGATCCCGGGCGAGGAGCGCGTCGTCCCGTGGCAGAAATTCCTGGAGCAGCGGGGGGGCGCGCGGGTCGCCGGCCGACGCGTCGCGATCCTCGGCGGCGGCGCGGTCGCCACGGACTGCGCGACCACGGCGGCGCGCCGCGGGGCGGCCTCGGTCGAGCTGGTCTACCGGCGCCGGCTGCGGGACATGCCCGTGACGGCCTACGAGCGGCGGATGCTCCTCCTGCACGGCGTCGAGATCTCCACCTGCATGAGGCCGGTCGCGGTGGTCGCCACCGCAGGCCGGGTCCGGGGCCTGCGCCTCGCGCGCCAGACGCTCCCGAAGGGCCTGGCGCCGCGGCCCGCCAACTTCGTCACGAGCCCGAAGGAGCCGCCGGCGCTGCGCGAGTTCGACATCGTGGTCTCCGCCGTCGGCAACCGCGCGGCGCTCCCCAGGGACCGGTCGCCCGGACTCTTCTACGCGGGCGACATCATTCTCGGCTCGTCCACCGTCGTCGAGTCGGTGGCGAGCGGCAAGAACGCCGCGCGCGAGGCCGACGCGTTCCTGTGCGGCGACAAGATCCCGAGAATCGCGGACCGCGCGAAGAGCCGCGTGCCGCTCTCGCCGGCGAGCCCGCTGCCGGTCTCCCTCGAGACCGACTTCTTCGGCCGGAGGATCCTCTCGCCGCTCCTGCTCTCGGCCGCGCCCCACACCGACGGCTACATCCAGGTGAGGTCCGCCTACGCGGCGGGCTGGGCCGGGGCCGTGATGAAGACCGCCTTCGACAACGTGCCGATCCACATCCCGGCCGACTACATGTTCGTCCTCGGGCGCTCGACGTACGGCAACTGCGACAACGTCTCCGGCCACCCGCTCGACCGCGTGTGCCGCGAGGTGGAGCGGCTGGTCGACACCTTCCCGGACCGCCTGACGATGGCCTCGACCGGGGGCCCGGTCACCGGCTGCGACGAGGGGGACTGCGCCTTCTGGCAGTCGAACACCCGAAAGCTCGAGGACGCCGGGGCGATGGGCGTCGAGTACAGCCTCTCCTGCCCGCAGGGCGGCGACGGCGCGAACGGGGACTTGGTCTCCCAGGACGCCGCGCTCACGGCGAAGATCGTGGGCTGGGTGATGGAGGGCGGCAACCCCGACGTGCCGAAGCTCTTCAAGCTGACGGGGGCCGTCACCGCGATCCAGCCGATCGTGCGCGCGATCCAGGAGGTGCTCGCCCGCCACCCCGGCAAGAAGGCCGGCGTCACGCTCGCGAACAGCTTCCCGTCGCTCGCGTTCCGGCCCTCGGCGTCCCGCCGATGGGACGAGGGTATCGTGATCGGCATGTCGGGCGAGGGCGTGCTTCCGATCAGCAACCTCACCCTGGCGAAGGTGGCCGGCATGGGCCTGACGGTCTCCGGGAACGGCGGCGCGATGACCCACCGCGACGCGGCCAACTTCCTCGCGCTCGGCGCCGGGACCGTGCAGTTCTGCACCGCCGTCATGAAGTACGGCCTCGGCTACGTCGGCGAGCTCCACTCGGGCCTGAGCCACCTCATGGAGGAGCGCGGCCTGCGGTCGGTGGCCGAGCTCGTGGGCTCCGCCCTTCCCGGCCCGATCGCCGACTTCGCGTCCCTGACGGCGCAGAAGCGGATCCCGGCCCTCTCCGAGGCCCTCTGCACGCACTGCGGCAACTGCGAGCGCTGCCCCTACCAGGCCGTGGCGCTCGACGGGCGGGGCCTGCCCGCGTTCGACGCGGCGCTCTGCGTCGGGTGCTCGCTCTGCGCCCAGAAGTGCTTCGCGGGCGCGCTCGCGATGCGCCCGAGGTCGGCGGCCGAGGCCGCCGCGTTCGCCGAGGGCTGAGCGACCGCCCATGCAGCCCGCCCTCCTCATCGAAAACGGGACCCTGCTCTCCACCGGGGGGACGGCCTCGGTCCGGCGCGGGCACTCCGTCCTCATCGAGGACGGCTTCATCACGAGGGTCGCGCCCGGCCGCGAGTTCGCCGGGTACACGGGCGAGCGCCTGAGCGCCGCGGGCAAGGTGGTGATCCCCGGGCTCGTGAACGCCCACACCCACCTCTACAGCACGTTCGCCCGGGGCTTCGCCAAGGCCCGGCCGTCCAGGGATTTCATGGGCGTCCTGCGCAACCTGTGGTGGCGCCTGGACTCCGCGCTCACCACCGAGGACTGCTACCAGAGCGCGCTCGTGGCGCTGATCGACGCGGTGCGCCACGGGACGACGACCCTCATCGACCACCACGCGAGCCCCGGCGCCGTGGGCGGATCGCTCGACGCGGTCGCGCGCGCCGTCGGCGAGTCGGGCCTGCGCGCCTGCCTCTGCTACGAGGTCTCGGACCGCAACGGCGCCGCCGTGGCGCAGGAGGGGCTGGCGGAAAATGTCCACTTCATCCGCCGCTGCCAGGCCCACGGCGGGTCCAACCTGCGCGCCCTCTTCGGGCTCCACGCCTCGTTCACGCTTTCCGACCGGACGCTGGAGGACGCCGCGAGCCTCGGCCACGCGCTGGAGGTCGGCTTCCACATCCACGCCGCGGAGGCCAAGGTGGACCAGCAGGCGGCCCGCCGCTCGTCGCGGACCGGGGTCATCGACCGGCTGACCCGCCTCGGGATCCTCGGACGGCGCTCGATCGCCGCCCACTGCGTCCACGTCTCGCCGCGCGAGATCGCCTCCCTTGCCGAGACGGGCACGGCCGTCGTGCACAACCCGCAGTCGAACCTCAACAACGCGGTCGGGATCGCCGGCATCGTCGAGATGGCGCGCCGGGGGGTGCTCGTGGGACTGGGGACGGACGCCATGACGGCCAACCTGCTTGAGGAGGCGCGCGCCGCGCTCTGGGCGCAGCATCATGCGAGCGGAAACCCCTCCTGCGGATTCGGCGAGGTCACGGGCGCCCTCTTCGGCGCCAACGCGAGGATCGCCGGGCGCATCTTCGGGCTTCGCCTCGGCGAGATCAGGAAGGGCTGCGCCGGGGACCTGGCGATCTTCGACTACGACCCGCCCACCCCGCTTGGCGACGCGAACGCGCTCGTCCACGCCCTGTTCGGCCTGTCACAGGCGCAGGTCGACGCGACCATCGTGGGCGGCCGGGTGCTGATGGAGCACGGGCGGCTGAAGCTCGACATCGACGAGGCGCGCGTGAACGCGCGCTCCCGCGAGCTCGCACGGAAACTATGGCAACGCATGTGAAGACGGCAGCCCCGCACCCCAGCACCCCGCCCGCGGCCACGAGCTTCGGGGCGATCCGCGCGCGCGCGAAGGAGATGGAGGCCGACACGGCCCGCTTCCTCGGCGAGCTCGTGCGCACGCAGTCCTTCTCCTCGAAGGAGGCCGCCGTGATCGCGGTCGTCCGGAGGGAGATGGAGGCGATCGGCTTCGACGAGGTCCGCGTCGACGGCCTCGGCAACATCATCGGCCGCATCGGCTCGGGGCCGCGCGTGATCGCGTTCGACGGCCACGTGGACACGGTCTACCCCGGAGACCGGTCGCAGTGGACCTTCGACCCCTTCGACGGGAGCGTGGTGGGCGGCAAGGTCCGGGGCCGCGGCAGCGTCGACCAGAAGGGCGGCGTGGCCGCCCTGGTCCACGCGGGCCGCGTCATCAAGGAGCTCGGGCTCAACGAGCACTTCACCGTCTACTTCACCGGGACCGTCATGGAGGAGGACTGCGACGGCCTCTGCTGGCAGTACATCCTGGGCGAGGACGGGATAAGGCCGGAGCTCGTGGTCATCACCGAGCCCACGAACCTCAACATCTACCGCGGCCACCGCGGCAGGATGGAGATCCGCGTCGGGGTGAAGGGCCGCAGCTGCCACGGCTCCGCGCCGGAGCGGGGCGACAACGCCATCTACAAGGTCGCGCGCGTCGCGCTCGAGGTCGAGCGGCTCAACGAGAGGCTGCGCGACGACCCCTTCCTCGGGAAGGGGACCGTCACGATCTCGGAGGTGAAGTCCTCCTCGCCCTCCCTCTGCGCCGTGGCCGACGAGGCGAGCCTCCACCTCGACCGGCGCCTGACCTACGGCGAGACGAAGGACAGCGCGCTCGCGGAGGTGCGCGACGCCGCGGCGCGCGCCGGCTGCCCGGACGCGAGGGTCCACGTGCTCACCTACGAGGAGGCGGCCTACACGGGCAAGGTCTACCCGACCGAGAAGTACTACCCGACCTGGGCCCTCGACCCGGCCTCGCCGTTCCTCAAGAGCGCGGTCGAGGCATACACCGGCGTGCTCGGCCGGGCGCCCCTGGTCGACAAGTGGACCTTCAGCACGAACGGCATCGCCACGGCGGGCATGAGGGGCATCCCCACGCTCGGCCTCGGCCCGGGCAACGAGGTCTACGCGCACGCGGCCGACGAGGCGTGCCCGGTCGAGCACCTGAGCGCGGCCGTCGCGTTCTACGCGGCGCTCGTGGCCAGGCTCAACGGAAAGGCCTAGCGACCATGGTGAAGTTCGTCTACCGGTGCACCGTCTGCGGGGGTCGCTTTGAGCGCGACGAGGTGCGCTATCTCTGCCCGGAGTGCGGCAAGGCGTACCGCCCGGGCATGCCGCTTTCCGGCGTCCTCTCGGTCGAGTTCGACCACGACGCGATCCGCAGGCGCTTCCGCAGGGTGACGCCCGACTGGGGCCTGTTCTGCGCCGTCGAGCCGCAGTTCCACCCGCCCTATGCCATGGCCCCGACCCCGTTCGCCCGGTCAGCCGCCCTCGGCGAGGCGTTCGGGGTGCCCGACGCCTGGATCAAGAACGACGGGCTCAACCCGAGCGGCTCGCTGAAGGACCGCGCGTCGTTCCTCGTCGTCGCCGAGGCGAACCGCCTGGGCGAGCGGACGATCGTCACGGCGTCCACGGGCAACGCCGCGAGCTCGCTGGCCGCGGTGTGCGCCGCCGCCGGCAGGCGCGCCGTGATCTTCGTGCCGAAGTCGGCCCCGAGGGCGAAGCTCGCGCAGATGCTGCTCCACGGGGCGCAGGTCGTCCCGGTCGACGGCACCTACGACGACGCGTTCCGGCTGTCGCTCGACTTCACCGCGCGGTACGGGGGGCTCAACCGCAACACCGCCTACCATCCCCTCACGATCGAGGGCAAGAAGACCGTCGGCCTCGAGATCTGGCAGCAGAACGGCGGGCGGGCGCCGTCGGTCATCGTGGTGCCGACCGGGGACGGCGTGATCCTCGCCGGCGTGCACAAGGCGTTCGAGGACCTGCGGGACGCGGGCCTGATCGAGCATCTTCCCCGCCTGGTCTGCGCGCAGGCGGAGACCTCGAGCGCGATCCACGACTACATCGTGACGGGTCACTACCGCAGCGCCGCAAACCCCTCCACGGTCGCGGACTCCATCTCGGTCTCGGTCCCGTCGAACGCGCACCTCGCCCGGGCCGCGGTGCTCCTCACCCACGGCTGCTCGGTCACGGTCAGCGACGCGGAGATCCTCGGCGCCCAGCGCACGCTCGCCACGACGAGCGGCGTCTTCGCGGAGCCCGCGGCGGCCGCGGCCGTGGCCGCGCTCGCCCGCCTGCGCGACGGCGGGCACCTGGAGGCGGACGACCAGGTCGTCGTGCTCGTCACCGGCCACGGGCTCAAGGACGTCGACGCGGCGCTCCGGGGCGTCGAGATGCCGGCCGCGATCGAGCCCACGGCCCGGGGCCTCGACAGCGTCGCCGGGCGGCTCGCGGAGAAGGGGGCGCCCGCGTGAAGGCCGCCGACGGGAAGGGCTGGCGCAACGACGCCCACGCGAAGGTCACCGGGAGGACCAAGTACACGGACGACCTGAAGTTCGCGCGGCTGCTGCACGCGGCTCCGGTCTACTCCGACTTCGTCCACGCCCGCATCCTGCGCGTCGCCACGGAGGAGGCCGAGAGGGCCCCCGGCGTCGTCCGGGTCCTGACGGCCAGGGACGTTCCGGGCTCCAACCGGTTCGGGCAGATCCTCCGCGACTACCGGATCTTCGCCGACGACAAGGTCCGCTACAACGGGGACGTCGTGGCGATGGTGGTCGCCGAGACCCGCGACCTGGCGATCCGCGCCGCGGCGCTCGTCCGGGTCGAGGCGGAGGCGCTGCCCGCGGTGCTCGACCCCGAGGAGGCCCTGCTGCCGGGCTCCCCGCTCGTGCACGAGGGCCACGGCTCGAACCTCGTCAACACCCACCGGATCCGCCGCGGGAGCGTCGACCTGGGCTTCCGCCAGGCGGACTTCATCCTCGAGGAGCGCTTCCGCACGCAGTCGGTCGAGCACGCCTACATGGAGCCCGAGGTCGCCGTGTGCTCGCCGCGCGCCGACGGCGTCATCGAGGTCTTCGGCAGCATGCAGCACCCCTTCAGCACGCGGCGCTTCGTGGCGGCGTGCCTCGGCGCGCCGCTGTCGGGGGTCGAGGTCGTGGGGACGCCGATGGGCGGCGGGTTCGGCGGCAAGGACGACACGGCCGCCATCGTCTGCGCCCGGGCCGCGCTCGCGGCGAAGCTCCTCGGGCAGCCGGTCAAGCTCATGTACCGGCGCGACTGGTCGATCCGCGAAAGCTACAAGCGCCACCCGTACCGCGTCGCCTACAAGATGGGCGTCTCCAAGGACGGCCTCATCACGGCGGTCCAGTGCCGGATCGTCGCCGACGGAGGCGCGTACTGCTCGGTCACCCCGTGGGTGACCTGGCGGTCCACGGTCCAGTGCTGCGGGCCGTACGTCGTCGACAACGTCCACTGCGACACGCTCGGCGTCTACACCAACAACGTCGTCGCCGGGGCGATGCGCGGCTTCGGCTCGCCGCAGATGAACTTCGTCGTGGAGCAGATGGTCGAGATGGCCGCCGCCAGGCTCGGCATCACGGGAGTCGAGTTCCGCAGGCGCAACATGGTCCGGCAGGGGAGCGTGACCATCACCGGCCAGAGGCTCGACTCGCACAAGGTCGCGATGGGCGAGGTGCTGGACGCGGTGCTCGCCGAGACCGGCTACGAGGGGAAGCTCGCCCGGTGCTCGCACGGCAGCAGCGACGGGGACGAGCTCTACGGAGTCGGGCTGGCCATGAGCTACCGCGGCGTGAGCCTGGGCGCCGAGGGCGTCGACTTCTGCGCCGCGGTGATCAATGTCCAGCCCGACGGCTCGATCCTCCTCGAGGTGGGGGTCCACGAGAACGGCCAGGGCGCGGAGTCGGCCATGTCGATCCTCGCTGCGGAGGAGCTGGGCGTCGACCTCGGCCGCATCCGCTACCGCCGCGCCTCGACCTCGACCGTGCCCGACAGCGGCACCACCGTCGCGTCGCGGGGCACGATCATGGGCGGCGGCGCGGTCACCCTCGCGGCGCGCGAGCTCAAGCGGCGCATGGCGGAGGCGGTCTGCGGGCGGCTGCAGTGCCTCGCCGGGGCCGTGCGGTTCGAGGCCGGCGAGCTCCTCGACCCCGCGGGCCACCGGAAGGTCCCCTTCGACGAGGCGATCGCCCTGATGTTCGCGACGCAGCACTTCCCCCACGTGGTCGGGGTGTTCCGCGCCCCGAAGACCACGTGGGACGAGCACACCGGCCACGGCGACGCCTACTTCACGTGGGTCTACGGGTGCCAGGCGGTCGAGCTCACGGTCAACAAGAAGACGGGCAAGGTGAGGCTCCTCGGCGCCACCGCGGCCCACGACGTCGGCCGCGCGGTGAACCGCGAGATGGTCCGCGGCCAGTTCTTCGGCGGCATGGCGATGGCGACCGGGTACGCCCTCCACGAGGAGGTCCGCTCCAAGGACGGCCGCATCACCAACCCGAACCTCAACACCTACCGCATCCCGCGCTCCACGGACCTGCCGGAGATGACGGCGATCATCATCGAGAACCCGGACCCGCATTCGCCGAGCGGGGCCAAGGCGCTCGGCGAGCCGACGAACGAGATCCTCGCCCCCGCGATCGCGAACGCCGTCTTCAACGCGACGGGCAGGCGGCCGTTCTCGCTGCCGATCCGGCTGTCCGCGCTCCCGGACGAGCCCCTCGAGGAGGACTGCCGCCTATGAGGCTCAACGTCAACGGGCGCGACCTCGAGGTGAGCGACGCCGTGGGCGAGCGCCGGCTGATCGCTTTCCTGCGCGAGGACCTGGACCTGACGGGCGCGAAGAACGCGTGCGACATCGGCGCCTGCGGGGCCTGCACGGTCCTGGTCGACGACGAGCCGGTGAAGATCTGCATCAAGCGGGTCAGGGACGTCGCCGGCCGCCGCGTGCTCACGATCGAGGGCCTGGCCGGCCCGGACGGCGCGCTGCACCCGCTGCAGCGGGCCTTCGTGGAGCGCGGCGCGATCCAGTGCGGGTTCTGCACGCCCGGCATGGTCCTCGTCGCGCACGCCTTCCTGCTCAGGCATCCCCGCGCGACGCGGGACGAGATCCGCAGGGCGATCAACGGCAACCTGTGCCGCTGCACCGGCTACCAGCAGATCATCGACGCGATCGAGGCGGCCGCCGCCCACTACCGGGCCGACGCGGCGCCCGCGCGGGAGCCCCCCCTATGAACACCGTCAAGGACAGCCTCGCCCAGCTCGCCGCGCTCAAGACCGACGCCTTCGGCCGGGACTTCCTGCTCACCTGGGAGAAGCCCGACCCTGAGATCCGCGCGCTTGCGCTCGTCGCCGAGATCCTCTCGGAGCTGCACCGGGCGGGCCGGCCGCTGCGCGTCTTCGAGTCGGGGCTCGCGGTATCGATATTCCGCGACAACTCCACCCGGACCCGGTTCAGCTTCGCCTCCGCCGTCCAGGCGCTCGGCCTCGGCCTCGCCGACCTGGACGAGGGGAAGTCACAGATCGCGCACGGGGAGACCGTCCGCGAGACGGCCAATATGATCTCGTTCATGGCCGAGGTCATCGGCATCCGCGACGACATGTACCTCGGCGAGGGCAACGCCTACATGCGCGAGGTCGCGAGGGCCGTGCAGGAGGGCTTCGACGAGGGGGTCCTCCACCAGCGCCCCACCGTTGTGAACCTCCAGTGCGACATCGACCACCCGACGCAGTCGATGGCCGACCTGGTCGCGCTCAAGCGACACTTCGGCTCGATCGAGGCGCTGCGCGGCAAGAAGATCGCCATGTCCTGGGCGTATTCGCCGAGCTATGGCAAGCCGCTCTCCGTGCCGCAGGGCATCATCGGCCTCATGACCCGCTTCGGCATGAACGTGACCCTCGCGCACCCGGAGGGCTACGGGCTCATCCCCGAGGTGGTCGAGGTCGCGCGGGCGAACAGCGCCGCAAGCGGCGGGTCTTTCGCGGTCGCGCCGAGCATGGAGGAGGCGTTCCGGGACGCGGACGTCGTCTACCCGAAGTCGTGGGCGCCCTACGCCGTCATGCAGCGCCGCACCCCCCTCCTCAGGAAGGGGGACCGCGAAGGGCTCAAGGCGCTCGAGAGGGAGTGCCTCGAGAACAACGCGAGGTTCAAGGCATGGGAGTGCGACGAGGCGAAGATGCGCCTCACGAGGGCCGGCAGCGCGCTCTACATGCACTGCCTGCCCGCGGACATCTCCAACGTGAGCTGCGCGGCGGGCGAGGTCTCCGCGGGCGTGTTCGAGCGCTACCGGCTGGCGACCTACCGCGAGGCAAGCTTCAAGCCGTTCGTCATCGCCGCCATGATCCTCATGGCGCGCTTCAAGCATTATCCCACCGTGCTCCGGCACCTCGCAAAGGACTGACATGTCTAAGATCATCAGGCAGCTCCACCCCGAAATCATCCGCAAGACGGCACGGCGGTGCCGCAACCGCGAGATCGTCATCCCGACGTTCAAGCAGCTGCGCGACCCGACCCACGTGCCCGTGTCGGTGCGCGCCCGCCTGGCGGGAGTCGGCATGTCGGAGCTCAACCCCATCAACCTCTTCCGCATCACGTGGAAGAACGACGTGCACACCGGCCTCTACGGGGGCGTGAACTACGTCGAGCTGCCGCCCGCGATCACCGGGGTGAGGGCCCGCATCATCGGGCTCGTCGGGTCCTACTTCCCGACGGGCGCGCACAAGGTCGGCGCCGCGTTCGGCTGCCTCGTCCCGCGCCTGGTGAGCGGCGAGTTCGACCCGGAGGCGCACAAGGCCGTCTGGCCGTCGACGGGCAACTTCTGCCGCGGCGGCGCGTTCGACTGCGCGCTGCTCGACTGCACGGCCATCGCGATCCTGCCCGAGGAGATGTCCCGCGAGCGCTTCGAGTGGCTGCGCGAGATCGGCGCCACGATCATCGCCACGCCCGGCTGCGAGTCGAACGTGAAGGGGATCTACGACAAGTGCTGGGAGCTCAAGCGCGACCCGGCCAACATGATCTTCAACCAGTTCGAGGAGTTCGGAAACCCCATCTTCCACTACAACGTCACCGGCCCCGCGGTCGAGGAGGTGTTCTACGGCCTGCACGACCGCAAGCTGCGGGCCGCGGCCTTCGTCTCGGCGACGGGCTCCGCGGGCACGATCGCCGCCGGCGACTTCCTGAAGGCGGTGCACCCGCAGCTCAGGATCATCGCCGCCGAGGCGCTCCAATGCCCGACGCTGCTGCAGAACGGGTTCGGCGCGCACCGCATCGAGGGCATCGGCGACAAGCACATCCCCTGGGTGCACAACGTCCGCAACACCGACGCGGTCGCGGCGGTCGACGACGAGGACTGCATGCGGATCGTGCGCCTCTTCAACGAGCCGGCGGGCCGCGACTACCTGGCGTCCCTCGGCATCGCGAAGAAGCACCTGCGCAAGCTCCCGCTTCTCGGCATCTCGGGCGTGTGCAACCTGCTCGCCGCGGTGAAGGCCGCGAAGTACTACGACCTCGACGAGAACGACGTGATCTTCACGGTGTTCACGGACTCGATGCAGCTCTACCAGTCCCGCCTCGCGGAGCTGCGCGAGACGAAGGGCGACTATCGCGAGAAGACCGCCGTCGCCGACTTCGCGGGCGCGCTCGCCCACCAGGCGACCGACCACTTCAGGGAGCTTTCCTACGCGGACCGCAAGGCGATCCACAACCTCAAGTACTTCACATGGGTCGAGCAGCAGGGCAAGACGGTCGAGGAGCTCAACGCCCAGTGGGACCCTGAATACTGGCGCTCCATGTTTGAGGACGAGATCGGCCACTTCGAGCGCCTGATCACCGCCTTCAACAAGATGGTGACGCGCTGACCGGGCGCCCGGGGCGTGCCCCCCCCCGCAGGGGGTA
>Ga0265318_10001568_pt1 | contig 13281 bp, 11 predicted proteins | sample 4821metaG_FD_192431 | JGI IMG/M metagenome (GOLD analysis project Ga0265318, IMG submission 192431) | Rhizosphere microbial communities from Carex aquatilis grown in University of Washington, Seatle, WA, United States - 4-8-21 metaG | ecosystem: Host-associated > Plants > Roots > Rhizosphere >... | reverse complement strand
TTGGGGCCCCACCCGTTACCGTCTTCGTGAGCGCGGAGAGCCATCCCTCCGTGACCAAGTCGCTCGGCATCCTCGGCATGGGCCGCAACAGGGTCGTGAGAATCCCAGTCGACGGCGAAGGGCGCATGCGCGTCGACAGCCTACCGCCCCTTTCCGGGCCGACGATCGTCTGCGCCCAGGCCGGCAACGTGAACACCGGGTCGTTCGATCCCGTCGACAAAATCTGCCAATGGGCCCATCCCGCGGGCGCCTGGGTCCACGTGGACGGGGCCTTCGGCCTCTGGGCCGCGGCGGCCCCGTCGCGCAAAAGCCTAATGGCCGGCGTGGCGGACGCCGACTCCTGGGCCACGGACGCGCACAAGTGGCTGAACGTCCCCTATGACTGCGGCCTGGCGTTCGTGAGGGACCCCGACGCCCTCAAGGCGTCGATGGCCATCTCGGCCGAGTACCTGCCGACCCAGAGCGAATTCCGCAACCCGAGCGACTTCACGCCGGAGCTCTCGCGGCGCGCGCGGGGGGTCGAGGTCTGGGCGGCCCTGCGCTCGCTTGGCAGGTCCGGGATCGCGGAGATGATCGAGCGCAACTGCGCCCAGGCCCGGCGGTTTGCCGAGGGCCTCTCGGCCGAGGGGTTCGAGATCCTCAACGAGGTCGCCCTGAACCAGGTGCTGGTCTCCTTCGGCGACGCGGAGAAGACGACCCGGACCATCCAGGCCGTCCAGGAGGAGGGTACCTGCTGGTGCGGGATAACGGTGTGGCAGGGACGCACCGCGATGCGCATCAGCGTGTGCTCCTGGGCGACCACGGACGCCGACGTGGAGCTCAGCATTGCGGCGATCATCCGGGCCGCCAGGGGCTGATCCGCCCGCGCCGCGGCCGACGCGGGAAAGGAAACTTATTCGTGATGCCCGACTGGCATCCCTAGGTCCGACTGGCTCCGTCGGGAGCCCTTGTTTTCTCCCTAACCCCTGACTTCATTGATTTTGCGGGACGGCGCCGTCATTTGGTTTGAAATCACGTGGTACCATTATGATACTGCTTCGATGCCCCGGAAGATCAGGGAGTTGATTTCGGATCTGCTTCGAGCCGGCTTCTACGACCGCGGAGGCAAAGGCAGCCACCTCAATTTCCGCTATCCCAAGGGATCCTACCTCACACTCTCCGGCAGAAGCGGCGACGACGCCATGCACTACCAGGAACGAATCGTGAGGCAAAAGATCGCAGAGGCGAATTCTCAAAAATGAAACCCACACAATCCGAGATCAGGAAGCACGCGAAGGGTTATCTCAAGGTGATCGAGTGGCATCCCGAGGACAACCGGTTCGTCGGCAGCGCCCCGCCGATGATCGGGCCCTCATGCCACGGCGCCACGGAGGCCGAGGTTCTCGGCAAGCTGGGGCCGATAGTCGAGGAATGGGTCGAGATGTTCCTGAAAGAGGGAAGGCCCCTTCCCAAGGCGACGGCCAACAGGGAGTATAGCGGAAGATTCCTGGTCCGCCTTGAGCCCGAGCTCCACAGGAAGGCGGCGCTCCACGCCATGGTGAGGGGGCTGAGTCTGAACCAGTACGTTGTCGATACTCTGGAGAATGAGTACCTCGCACGGGAGGCGGCCTCCGGCTACGGCACATCCCGCTCCCGTAAGCGCCGAAAGCCCTAGCCCTCCGCCCGCTTGCGAGCGTCGGCCTCTATGAGCGCCTTCAGGCGGCCGAGCTCGGCGCGGACGCGCTCCTTGACGGCGGGAAGCTCCGCCTCCGTGGCCACCTTGTCGGAGGCGAAGAGGTAGAACTTCATCTTGGGCTCGGTCCCGCTTCCCCGGGCCGCGAACCTGTAGCCGTTCGAGAGCGACACGAGGTAGAGGTCCTGCTTCGGGATCTCCTCGCCGTCCGCGTCGCGGATCGTCTCCCTCCCGAAATCCTGGAACGCCGTGACCTTGACGTCCCCGAACGCGGAGGGCTTCGAGCTGCGGTAGGTGTCCAGGATGCGCTTGATCTTGGCGCTTCCGCTCGCCCCCTCGTAGTAGACGTTGATCGTGTCCTCGAGGTAGAAGCCGTACTTGATGTAGAGGCGGTCGAGGTACTCCGGGACGGTGATCCCCTGCCCCGCCACCCACGCGCAGAGCTCCGCGAACATGAGGCACGCGGCGTTGCCGTCCTTGTCCCGCACGGAGTCGTTCGGCAGGTAGCCGTAGCTCTCCTCGGTTCCGAACACGAAGAAGGTGCTGTGCTTGAGGAGCAGCTGGGCCCGCTCCCTGAAGGGGGTGCCGTCGTAGTCCCATCCCGGGCCCATGGCCTTCTCCAGACGCTCCTCATAGCCCTGTATCTTGGCCGCGATCCACTTGAAGCCCGTCAGGGTGTCGATCACCTTCACCCCGTGCGCGAGGCCGATCGCGTCCTGGAGCTGGGTCGTGACGAAGGTCTTGATGATGCACGCGCTCTTCGTGCCCTCCCTGGGGATCCAGCCGAGCTCCTTGTACTTCAGGAGGCGGTACTCCGCGATCATCGACCCGATCTGGTTGCCCGTGAGGAGCTCCATCTTCCCCGTGCTGCCGCGCACGGCGACGCCCATCCGGTCGCAGTCCGGGTCGGTCGCCATCACGACGTCGCACCCGCGCCTCTCCGCCGTCGCGACGGCCATCGAGAGCGCCTCGGCGTTCTCGGGGTTGGGGGACTTCACCGTCGGGAACCGGGGGTCGAGGGACATCTGCTCGGCCACCTGGATGACGTAGCACCCCGCGTGGACAAGGAGGGGCACCACATGGACCGCCCCCGTTCCGTGGATGTTCGTGTAGACGACCTTCATCTTCGCCTCCCTGAGGATCGACTTGTCGACGATCGCGAACGCGGCGACGTCCATGTACTCCTCGTCCTGCTCGCGCCCGAGCGTCGTCACCCGGGAGAGGTCCTTCTTCAGGAAGGCCGACACCGCGCTGAGCGGCACCGTCGCCACCCGGGCCGCGATGCCCGAATCGTGCGGAGGAACGACCTGGCCCCCGTCGAGAAAATAGGCCTTGAACCCGTTGTCGTGGGGCGGGTTGTGGCTCGCGGTGATGACTGCGCCGGCGTGGGCCTTCAGATGGCGGACGGAGAAGCTGAGCTGCGGCGTCGGCCTCGGGCCGTCGAAGATGAACGCGTCGCCCCCGAGCTTCGACCAGATGGACGCCGCGAGCTCGCAAAAGTGGCGGGAGTAGAAGCGGACATCGTGGGCGATCACGAGGCGCGGGGCCGTGGCGTCGCCCTTCCCCTTCAGGTAGTCTTTGGTGTAGTGGAAGAGCCCGATGACCGCCCGCGACAGCGTGAAGTCGTTCAGCATGTTACTTCCCACCGCCGCGTGCTCCGGCGTGTTGAACAAGCCGGGCGTCCCGGTCTCGGCCGCCGTGGCGACGGCGGCGATCGTGCGGCCGCGGATGCCTCCCGTGCCGAACTCAAGCTCGCGGTAGAAGCGGTCGTTGAGCTCCGCCCAGCTCCGCTTCTCGAGGAGCTCCGTGATGCTCGCCTGGGCCCAGGCGGGAAGGTTGGCGGAGAGGTACGCGGCGATGTTGCCCACCGATCCCGGCATGAGCTGGCCCGAGAGCACCCCGGATTGAAGCTGGTCGGACGGCGTCATGCGGTGGGTGCCTCGAGGCACAGGCCCTCCCCGATCGCGGGCTTTGCCTTCATTCGGCTCCAGTTCTCCATGAATGAGTCCTCGTCGTATCCGAAGAGCGGCGAAACCTCTAGATTGAAGTCGGGCTTGCCCGACGAATCCACCCGGACGGCTGCCCCGGCCATCCCCAGCCAGCGGGCGAACTGGCGCAGCTGGTCGGCGCGGCACGAGGCCGGTGAATCGACGCCCTCGGCGTTCTTCACCGGCGAGAAGTCGTCCGCGCGGCTCGTCTCGATGACGACCGTGTTTCGGGCAGCCGGCAGCGCGTCAAAGACGAACATCTCGAACTTCACGCCGTTCGCCTTCGCCGGCTTCACCTCGTTGCCCGACGCGTCCACCGTGGCGATCTTCTTGTCGGCCCTGTGGAACGGGAGCGCCCCGGAGCCGCTCGCCATTCTGCGGATGAATTCCCGGTCGATGGCGTGGATGGCAATGCTCCCCGCCTCGTAGCGCAGGCCGCCCGTCGAGGGGTCCATCTCCCGCTGCAGCTCCATGGGCAGGTCCGAGTACTCGATCACGACCAGCTTCCCGCCGCGGATGCAGAAATGCCCCAGCTTCTCCTCCGGGTACGCCTTGGGCACCGTCTTGCTCGACATCTCCGAGGACCGGCCCAGGTGCCATCCGATGAACGCGGGGTCGATGCAGCGCACGAGGGGGTTGTCCACCTGGAAATAGCTGAGCGTGTCGATCCCCTCCGACGCCATGAGGTCCAGCGCGCCGCTCCTCTGGAGCGCCCTCAGGGACCCGCCGTGGCCGTCCGGGGACAGCGCGAGCGATCCCCTTGTCTCCAGCATGATCTTCCCCGAGAAGTCCACTGCGGGCATCCGGCCCTGCCTGAAGAAATGCACCCGCTCGCGGGCCAGCCCGAAATGCCGGTTCCCCTCGAAGTACGCCTCGGTCGCCTCGTGGTTCTGGTGGCTGGTCATGATGAACCAGTGGAGCGGCCGGCCGTAGCGAAGCCCCGCCGCAAGGATCTTCTCTGCGAAGACCTGGAAGAGGGAGTGCCGCCGAACGGGGGTCACGGGGAACGTGCCCTTGGGCCCGTCATAGCCCAGGCGAGTGCCCTGGCCGCCTGCGACCGTGAAGGCGGCCACCCGCCCGGCCCTGAGCGCGGCCGCGCCCGCAGCCTTCGCCCGGGACCACGACGGCGCGTCGCCGCCCCGCGCGGGAAGGCGCTCGTAGGGCGCCGGCACGATCCCCGCAAGGTCGACCGCGGGGGCGCCGCCGGCGGCGACGAGGGTGCGGACGAGCTCCGCCACCTCCCCGAGGTCGATCTCGGAGGCCTCGGCGATCAGGCGCGCCCTCTCGCCGGGCGAGAGTTTGCCGTAGAACGCGAACACCTGGCCCTGGCCGGCACGGCGGAAAGCCTCCATCAGCGCTTCGGGATCACGTGTCATGCGCCGCGGCACTCAATCCTCAAACCGGTAGATGTCCTCGCCGGGCTTCGCGAAAAGGAGCTTCTTGCGGATCACCTGCTCGACATAGGCGGGGTCATTCCTCAGGCGATCGAGGACCCTCTCCTGGCTCTTCAGCCTCTCCTGGACCTCCGCGAGCTTCTGGCGGTTCAGGTCCTCGACCTGGAGCAGCCGGCTGTACTCGTGGCGCGCGTCCAAAAAAAGATAACCCCCTGCAACGCTCAGCCCCGCGAACAGCAGCAGGTAGAGGCTCAGGATGAGGTGTCGGGAATTCACGATACTTTCACGTAGATAAACAGCGGGCCACCATGGGTTCGCAATAAAAATGGGACCCCCCCTGCCGGGGCGGGTTTTGGCGTGCGTTTTGGGACGGTCCGGCCTTACTCACATCCGCATATGTATCAGAGCTACTACGGATTCAATGAGATGCCTTTCAACATCACACCGGATCCGAAATTCCTCTTTTTGAGTCCGACGCACCAGGAGGCCCTCCAGCACCTCAAGTTCGGCGTGCGGGAGCGCAAGGGGTTCATCGTGCTCATCGGCGAGGTCGGCTGCGGCAAGACGACGCTCTGCCGGCGCTTCCTGAACGAGCTCGACCCGGCCCGGTTTGACACCGCCCTGATCCTGAACCCCCGGGTGACCGAGACGCAGATGCTCAAGGCCATCCTCGGCGAGCTGGGGGAGACCAAGCTCGCGCGAAGCCAGGTGGACCTCGTCTCGCAGATGAACACCGTGCTTCTCGAGCGCATCAACCGGGGTCGCGACATCGTCCTCATCATCGACGAGGCCCAGAACCTCTCCTTCGAGGTGCTCGAGCAGGTCCGCCTGCTCTCGAACCTGGAGACGGACAAGCAGAAGCTCCTGCAGATCGTGCTCATGGGCCAGCCGGAGCTGAAGGAGGTCCTCGCCCGCGAGGAGCTGCGCCAGCTGCGCCAGCGCATCCTGGTCCACTACGAGCTCCACGCGCTCTCGCAGAAGGACATGATCCACTACATCCAGCACCGCCTGACGCTCGCGGGGGGGACCGGCCGGCCCTCGTTCACGCCCTGGGCCCTCCGGGCGATCCACAAGGCGAGCCGCGGCATCCCGCGCATCGTGAACAACCTTTGCGACAAGGCCATTCTCTCCGCGTTCATCCGAGAGTCGGACGAGGTGAACTTCTGGGACGCGAGGCGCGCTGTCCGCGATATGGAAACCCTGACGGAGTAGGCGCCCACCATGAGCCTCATCAACGATGCGCTGAAGAAGGCGGCGCGCCAGCGCGCCGAGGAGCAGGCCGACCTCGTGGCGCCCATGCCGGGCGGCGGCTCCAGGCGGGCCTCCAGCAAGGGCGCGCCGATGCGCACCCAGACCATGGTCCTGATCGGCGCCGTGGCGCTCGCGCTCATCGTCGTCTCGGCGGTCATCACGGGCATGATGATGACCGGAAAGCCCGAGGCGAAGGCGCAGGCGGCGGACAAGCCGGCTCCCTCCCCGGCGCTGCAGGCGCCGGCGCCGAGGATCGTCATCCAGGCTCCCGTCATCGCCGCCAGCGTGCCGAAGCTGGCCGCTCCCGTGCCGACGGCCGTCCCCACCCCGACCGCGGCCCCCTCCCCGACGCCGACCCCGGCGCCCATCGTCCAGGCTGCGCCTCCCGCGGCGCCGAGCAGCCCCGCGCCCTCCGTGGCAAGCAGCCCGGCCCCGGCCGCGGCGGCGCCGCAGGGCCACACCGACATGGTCCAGGGGATCGTCGACGCGTTCCATATCTCCGGGGTCCGCCTGGCCGGAGCCGGGAGCAAGGCCCTCGTCGACGGGCACGTCTACAAGCTGAACGACATTGTCGACAAGTCCCTTGGCCTTAGGCTCGTGAAGGTGGACGAGGACCATCTCACCTTCGCCGACAAGGAGGGAAACACCTACGTGAGGACCTTCTGAGCGGCGCTCAGAACGCCGTCTCCGGCGGGGCGATCACCTGCCAGAGCGTCCTCGCCGTGATCTGCAGGTCCATCCATGGGGACCAGTGGGAGATGTAGTACACGTCCCAGTAAACCCGCCGGCGCACCATCTCCTCCTCCAGCACGGCCCCGCGGAACCCGAGGCTCTGCGACAGCCCGGTAATGCCGGGCTTCACCAGGTTGCGCGTGCGGTAGCCCTTTGTCTGCTGGCGGAACTCCTCGTCAAGGAGGGGCATGTACGGCCTCGGCCCCACGATGCTCATCTCGCCCACGAGGACGTTCCAGAACTGGGGGAACTCGTCGAGGCTGCGGCGGCGGATGAAGCGTCCGAAGGGGAATACGCGCTGGTCCTCCGTGAGGGCCTGCATCGACTCCGCCGCGGCGTTCTCGGGCGCCACGAACATCGAGCGGAACTTGAGCATGAAGAAGACCTTCCCCTGCTTTCCCCTCCTCTCCCGGGCGTGGAACAGGGGGCCGGGCGCCTGGATCGCCTGCATGGCGGCGACCCACGCGCAGAGGACCGGAAGCACCAGGACCACCACGGGGAGCGCGACCGCCAGGTCGAAGGACCGCTTGATGAGGCGGTTCATCGGGTCCTCGAGCGGCTCCCCCTGGAGCGTGTAGAAATGCCGTCCCTCCTCGGTGATGGGGACGAGCGGCTGGGTGTAGCGCTCCTCGATGTCGCTGTGGATGAGCAGGCGGCAGCCGTGGTCGCGGCACGCGGCGATGACCCGGCCCGCCTCGTCGTCGTTGGCGGGAAGCTCGAGCATGACCACCTGGCCGACCGTCTTCTCCTCGAGCACGCGCGGCAGGTCGGCCAGCGTGCCCAGCCACGGCACCGAGAGGGCCTCGGGTCCCGCCGGGGGCTCCTCGGGCGAAAGGAGGCCGACGGGGAAGATGCCGAGCGGCTCCTTGTTCGAAATCCACTCGCGGACCTTCGCGAACGACACGGGCTTGCCGATGAACACCGTCGGCAGGCGGTGGCCCTTCTGGAAGATGAGCCGGGCAAGGCGGCCGGGGAGCCACGCGTTCAGGACGGTCAGCCCGAGCCAGCACCAGAGGAGCATGGTGCCCAGGTATAGCCGGCTTATGCTGTGGTCCTGGGTCGCGAACATCGCGGCGAAGATGAGGAGCGCCATGAGCGCCACCTGGCGGAACGCGAGCCGCGCCGACGCCCCGAGGTCGGGCAGGTGAAAGCGGGCGGCCAGGCTGCGCGACACGTCGCGGGCGGAGATCAGCATCCCGCCGATGGCGCAGAGGAAATAGGGCACGAGGTTCTCGTACGGGGTCATGTGCACGTACGGGACGTGGAAGTTCAGGTTCACGTAGGCCCACACCCAGAAGACCGCGCCCACGAAGAGCGTCATCACCGCCGCGTGGATGTTGGCCAGGCCGCGTGCCCGCGCGTCGATCACGTGCGCCTCCGTTTCCCGGCCAGCCAGGCCTCCATCTTCGCAAGCGGGAGCGTGTTGACGACCTCGGCGCGGGTGAGCCAGCCCTTGCGGGCCGAGTTCACGCCGGCCCGCACGAACCCGAGGCCCTGCGTGTCGTGCGCGTCGGGGTTTATCACGCATTCCAGCCCGCGCGCCGCCGCCCTGCGCCAGTGGCGCCAGTCCATGTCGAGGCGGTAGGGGTTGGCGTTGAGCTCGATCGCCACCCCGTTCGCGATCGCCGCGTCGATCACCTTGCCCGCGTCGACGCGGTAGGGCTCGCGCTCGAGGAGGAGCCGGCCCGTGAGGTGCCCCAGCATCGTCACCCGCGGGTTCTCGAGCGCCTTGATGATCCGAGCGGTCATCACCTCCTCCTCCTGGCTGAACGAGCTGTGGACCGAGGCGACGACATAATCGAGCTTCGCGAGCGCGGCGTCTGAGAAATCGAGCCTGCCGTCGGGCAGGATGTCGCACTCGGTGCCCGCGAAGACCCGGGTCTTGAAGCGTCGCGTCGCGTTCAGCGCCGCGATCTCCTTGATCTGGCCGAGGAGGCGCTCCTCGGTGAGCCCGTTCGCCTGCCGGCTCGACTTCGAGTGGTCGGCGATGCCGAGGTACTCCCATCCGAGCCCCTGCGCCGCGGCCGCCATCTCCGCTAGCGTGTTCCCTCCATCCGACTCGGTGGTGTGGTTGTGGAAGGCCCCCCGGATGTCCGCCAGCTCGACAAGCTTGGGGATCTCCCCCTTCTCGGCGGCCTCGATCTCGCCAAGGCCCTCCCTCAGCTCCGGCGGGATGTAGGCCAGCCCGAGCTCCTTGAAGAGCGCCTTCTCGTCGTCGGCCTTGAGGCTCTCGCTGCGGCTTGCCTTGTCCTTCGCCGTCCCCTCCCCCGCCGACGGGACGAGGCCCCACTCGCTCAGGCTCATGCCCCGGTCCAGGGCGCGCTGGCGCATCTGGACGTTGTGGTCCTTCGAGCCCGTGAAGTGGTGCAGGGCGAACGCGAACTGGCCGGAGGGAATGATCCTCAGGTCCGCCTGCAGCCCGCCCTCAAGGCGGACACTCGCCTTGGTGTCCCCCTTGGCGGTGACCTCGCGCACGCCGGCCTGCCCGGTGAACCAATCGACGACGGGACCCACGTCCTTCGCCGCGACGATGAAGTCGAGGTCCCCGACGGTCTCGAGGCCGCGCCGCAGGCTTCCGGCCGTCTCGGCGCGGCTCACCTGGGAAAGGGCCCTCAGCCCGGCCAGAATCGGCATGGCCGCCTCGCTCGCGCTCCACCAGAGGTGCCGCTTCGAATAGGCCTCCCGGTTGCGGATGCCCGCGAGGATCTTCTCCTGGGTCTTCTCGCCGAAACCGTCGAGGGCGGCCACACGGCCGTCCCGGCACGCCTTCTCAAGCTCCGGTATGGAGGTGATCCCGAGCTCGCGGCCGAGGGCCGCTATCTTCTTGGGACCCAGGCCGGGTATCCTGAGCATCTCGACAAGGCCCGGCGCGATCGACGCCTTCAGCTTGTCGAGGAACTCGAGGCGCCCCGTGGCGTGCAATTCCCCGATCTTCGCCGCCAGGGCCTCGCCTATCCCCTTCACCGTGTTGATGCGACCCTCGGCGACGAGCGTCTCGAACTCGTCCTTCTCGAGGGCCTCGATCGCCCGCGCGCCCGCGGAGTAGGCGCGCACCTTGAACGGATTCTCGCCCTTGAGCTCCATGAGCGTCCCGATCTCGGCGAGCACGTCGGCGATCTCGTTCTTGGTCATGGCCCTATTCCAGACCCCCGGGGTTGCGAGTTCAACGCCGGAAGAGGCTCCAACCTCATCTCCATCCCGTTAGTCGAGACACTTGGACAGCCAAAACCACCTTGCACAGGACAGCGATTCGAACAGCCTATGGTGATGAAAGTCGAGATTGAGCAAGAAAGCGACGGCAGGTGGATTGCCGAGGTGCCCAGTTTGCCGGGGGCGATGGCGTACGGCGAAACGAGGGCCAAGGCCGTCGCAAGAGCCGAAGCACTGGTTCTCAGAATACTTGCGGACAAACTCGAGCACGGGGAGTCAGTGCCTCAAATAACCGAGGTCTTCACAGTACCTGCATGAGTGTATGGGGTGCCCGAAAGGCGAAGGTCGTCTTGGCAGCCCTACTTCGGATCGGTTGGCGAGTGAAGCGACAGAGCGGGTCGCACAAGGTGCTAGAAAGATCCGGTTGGGCAGATTACGTCTTTGCCTTTCATGATGGCGAGGAAATCGGCCCAAGAATGCTTCCGAGAATAGCGAGACACACAGGTCTGAGCCCAGAGGACCTTTGACGCACATTACCCTCAGGCGCCTTTCGAACTGGTAGCTTTCTATTCCATGCCCTTCACCTATTCGAGAACAGTCCACTTTGCGGACACCGATGCCGCAGGAGTCGTCTTCTTCGCCAACTACCTGGCGATCTGCCACGAGGCGTATGAGGAGTCCCTCTCCGCCGCGGGGATAAACCTGAAATCATTCTTCTCGGAGACCGGGGTCATCGTCCCCATCTCGAAGAGCGAGGCCGAGTACCTGCGGCCCATCTCCTGCGGCGACAAACTGGAAGTGAGCGTGAAGGCCAAGGCCCTCACCGAGGATTCCTACGAGATCCGTTTCGAGATCACGAGGCTCGGCCCCCCGGGCAAGTGCGCCGCGCGCGTCAGGACGGAACACGTGTGCATCGACGCGAAGAGCCGGGCCCGCAGGGTCCTCCCCGGGGCGCTGGCCGAGTGGGTTCGCTCGGGCTGAGGGTTCCTCAAACACCCGACGCGAGCCTGGCCAGTTCGGCGCGGTCGATCTTGCCCTGGGCGTTTCGGGGCCACGGGGAGATCTCGGCGTAGCGCTTGGGGCGCTTGAAGGAGGCCAGCGCGGAGAGCGCGGTCTCTATGGGGCCGATAGCCGGTGGCCGCGCCCCCCTGGGATGGCAGGCCACGACCGACTGGCCCCACTGGGGGTCCGCAAGCCCGATCACCGCGACATCCTCGAATTCCCCGCTCGAGCGCAGGGCGGCCTCCACCTCCGCGGGCGATACCTTCTTTCCGCCCGTGATGATGAGGTCGTCCAGCCGCCCGAGGATTCTCAGGCTCCCGTCGGCCCCGAGGGCGCCCAGGTCGCTGGACGTCCACGAGCGCCCGTCCGAGGATTCCGGAAAGTATCCCCTGAAGACCGACTCGCCGGAAACCCGGACCACGCCGTCTAAAAGGTCTATCCGCGCGTGGGGAAGCGCCGCCCCGCACCCGCGCATGCCTGCCAGGAACTCCCGGGGCCTGAGCGCGCAGACCATCGCCGCAGTCTCGGTGGCGCCGTAGCCCGTCGAGATCGGCAGCCCGAGGCGGGCCGCCTCCTCCACGAGCCCGTCCCACGCCGGGGCCCCTCCCACGAAGATGACCCGGAATCCCTGAAGCCAGGCCACCGCGGCCGGCGAGGCGAGAAGGCGCTGCAGCTGCGTCGGCACGAGGGAGAGGCAGCAGTCCGGCGGAAGCTCGGCGGGAAATCGCCCGGCCTCGATCTCCTTCCAGGCGCGCGGCAGGAAGGATCCGCCGGTCAGCGCGCTGCGCATCCAGGCCATGAAGCCGCTCACGTGGTGGAGGGGAAGAACGCACACGGAGTTCACGCGCCCGATCCCAAAGTGCCCGCAGAACCCCCCGACCGCGGCGGAGAGGGTACCCGCGTCGTGCCTCGCCAACTTGAGTTCGCCGCCGGAGCCGCCGCTCGGGATCATGAGCCAGCCGCGCTCCCCGCCGGCGCCCGCATGCGCGAGGCGGCGAAGCTCGGCGCGCTCGCCGGGTCCCCATGAGGGATTCGAAAGGAACACGTTTCCACTCCCGCGAACCGCGGAGGCAAACGACGCCATGAACCTCAGGGGATCCCTCTCGTCGACAATCGCGGCGCCGGCGGGCGCGCCCCCCCGCCCTCCCTCGAGGCGCTCCGCTAGCTCAGCGCGTTCCACAGGTCCTCCGGGTTGATCCTGTCCACATCCTCTATGCGGATGAACGGGGCCGCGCCGGGCCCGTCGAAGCGGGAATCCGCAAAGAGCGGCCATACCCCGAAGCCGAGGGCCGACATCTTCCCGGGCCAGGCAAAGGCCAGGCGCAGGGCCGCCTGGGCCCCCATGGCCGTCTCGAGCGCGGAGGAGAACACCACCCGCGCGTGGGCCGCCGCGAGTTTCCCCAGGGCGCCCTGGACATCCCCCATCAGCGAGGGCTTGACGATGAAGTAACCCCGCCAGCCGAGGCCCAGCCATCGCACGATGTCGCCCTCGTCAGCGATCGACTCGTCCAGGGCGATGGGGACGGGATAGTCGGCGGCCAGCCCCAGGAGGGTGTCGTCCGCGCCCTTCGACTCCGGCGCCACGGGCTGCTCGACAAACTCGACGGGGCGCTCGGACGCGCACCCGAGCCACCGCTCGGCGGTCTTGCGGTCCCACGCGCCGTTGGCGTCGAGGCGCACCCTAGAGCCCGGGGGAAGCGCGCCAATCAGGTCGTCGAGCATGGCCCTCTCGTCATCGGCCGCGCCCACCCCGACCTTCCACTTGAACGTCCTGAAGCCCGCGTCGGCCTTGGGCGGCGCGTCCTCGAGCGCGGCGCGCCCGGAGGGCAGGAGCGCCGCCACGCCCAGGCTGCGGTGCCTGGGGGCGCCCGCGGCGCCCCCAAGGGCGCAGCCCAGGGCGTTGCGCAGGGTGGAGAGGTTGCCGGGCACCTGGGCCAGCACCTGCTCGCCCACGCGGTCCCCGAGTGAACGGCACAGGGCCTCGGCCTCTCCGACGGTCTCCCTGCCGAACAAGGGGACGGGTGCAGCCTCCCCGTAGCCCACGGTCCCGTCGGGCCGCTCGAGTCGCACGAACAGGCCCTCCCTCGCCGTC
>Ga0265318_10001567_pt1 | contig 13282 bp, 10 predicted proteins | sample 4821metaG_FD_192431 | JGI IMG/M metagenome (GOLD analysis project Ga0265318, IMG submission 192431) | Rhizosphere microbial communities from Carex aquatilis grown in University of Washington, Seatle, WA, United States - 4-8-21 metaG | ecosystem: Host-associated > Plants > Roots > Rhizosphere >... | reverse complement strand
TCTACCCCTACCTCGCGGTGGACGCCAGCGCGACCCGGGCGAGGTACTCGGCCAACCGCCAGTCCGAGTTCCCCGCCACAACCTTCGCCTACACGGCCAACTCCTTCGACCTGCCCCTCGTCTTGTCGTACGAGGTGGACCTGTTCGGCGCGGCGAGGCGCTCGGCGGAGGGCGCGCGGGCGCTGGCCGAGGCGCAGGGCGCGAGCTACCAGAACGTCCTCCTCACGCTCGAGGCGGGCGTGGCCCAGAACTATTTCACGCTGCGCTCGCTCGTGTCGCAGCGGGAGCTTCTTCGCCGCAACGTCTCCCTCCTTCAGGGCGCCCTGGACCTTGTTCGCAAGCTCCGCAAGGGTGGCGCAAACAGCGACCTCGACGTCTACGAGGCCGAGACCGAGGTGGCCACGGTGGAGAGCACGGCGGTCGCGAACGACCGCGCGATCGCCGAGGAGGAGCACGCGCTCGCCGTCCTCGTGGGCGAAAACCCCGAGAGCTTCGCCCTTGAGGCGGCCCCGCTCGACGCCGCGACCCCCCCCGTCCCGACGGGGCTGCCGAGCGAGCTCCTCGAGCGCCGGCCCGACGTCGCCGCCGCGGAGCGCGCGCTCGCCGCCGCGAACGCCAGGATCGGGGTCGCCAAGGCGGCCTTCTTCCCGTCGATAGGCCTGACCGCGCTGGCGGGCGCGAACAGCAGCGACCTGAACACGCTTCTCAACTGGAGCAGCCGCGAATGGGCGGCCGGGCCGCTGGTGTCGCTGCCGATCTTCAGCGGCGGGGCCAGCCTTGCCAACTACAGGCAGGCGAAGGCCGCCTATGAGGAGGCCGTGGCCAACTACCGCGGGCAGGTGCTGGTCGCGTTCCGGGAGGTTGAGGACGGGCTCTCGGACCTTCGCCTGCTGGCCCGCCAGGCGGACCTGCTCGAGCGCGCCGTGGCCTCCTCGAGGGGAGCGACAAACCTCTCGGTCGTCCGCTACAAGGCGGGCCTCGTGAGCTACATCGAGGTGATCGACAGCCAGCGCACCCAGCTCGCGAGCGAGATCTCGCTCACGCAGGCCCGGGCGCAGCGCCTCTCGGCGACCGTCCTACTGGTGCGCGCCCTGGGCGGCGGCTGGTGACGGGGCGGCTAATGGGACCTCGGCGGCGACAGGGTGCCGGCCGGCAGGAAGTGGGCCGCGAAGCCTATCTTGTCCGCCCACTCGTCGATCACCTTCGTGACGGGCGATGTGCCGGTCGAGCCCCCGTGCCCGGCGTTTGACTCGATGCGGATGAGGACGGGCCCGGAGCCGGGAACCTGCGCCGCCTCGTTCTGCAGCGCCGCCGCGTACTTGAAGGAATGCGCCGGGAAGACGCGGTCGTCGTGGTCCCCGGTCGTGATGAAAACGGCGGGGTACCTCGCGCCGGGCCTGATGTTGTGGAGCGGGGAATACGCCCTCAGGTACGCGAACCCGGCGGGATCCTCGCTCGTGCCGTAGTCCGACGCCCACGCCGCCCCCACGGTGAACGTGTGGTAGCGGAGCATGTCCATGACGCCCACCCCGGGAAGCGCGACCGCGGCCAAATCGGGCCGCTGGTTGAGCACCGCGCCTATGAGGAGCCCTCCGTTGGAGCGGCCCTCGATCACCATCCGGTCCCGCCGGGCGTAGCCCTTCGCCACGAGGAAGTCAGCGGCCGAGATGAAGTCGTCGAAGACGTTCTGCTTCCGCTCCTTTGTGCCCGCGAGGTGCCACGCCTCCCCGTATTCCGAGCCTCCCCGGACGTTCGCCTGGGCGTAGATCCCGCCCATCTCAAGCCAGACCGCTACCGGAAGCGTGTAGGCGGGCTTCATCGCGACGTTGAAGCCGCCGTACGCGTAGAGCCACAGGGCGGCGGTGCCGTCCAGCTTGAGGCCCTTTCGTGCGGTGATGAACATCGGGATCCGCGTCCCGTCGCGCGAGGCGTAGAAGATCTCCCGCGTCTCGTAGGCCAGCGGGTCAAAGGCCGTCGTCGGCCGCTGGAACACGGCCTCGAGGCCCGTGTCCACGTCGCAGCTCAGGATCGTCTCGGGCGCGAGGAATGAAGTGAAGCCGAAGAAGAGCTCCGGGTCGTCGCTCCTGCCCGCAAGGCCGGCGATGCAGCCGATGCCAGGAAGCGCGAGGGCGCGGTGCGAGGAGCCGTCGGACGCGTACGACGTCAGGGTGCTCCTGACGTCGTGCAGCGTGGAGATGACAAGCCGCCCGCCCACGAGCCCGGCCTCCTCGATGCTGTCGCCGGCCTGGGGCACCGGCGTCTTCCACGCCGCGGCATCGGGCGAGTCCAGGGCGATGGCCACCACCCTGCCCCGCGGCGCCTCCAGGGTCGTCAGGACGTAGAACACGGGCCCCAGGTTGCCCACGAGGGAGTACCGCGCATCGAACTTGCCCAGCAGCCGGACGACGGGGCCGCCGAGGCGCGGCGCCGCGGGTTCCACGAGGTCGACATAGTAGAGCGCGTTCTCGGTCCGGTCGTTCTGGCTCACCGTGATCGCGAGGTACCGGCCGTCGTCGGTGACCTCGCCGTCAAAGAACCAGTCCGGGTGCTCCTTCATCTCGAAGATGAGGCGGTCGGCCGACTGGTCGGTTCCCAGCCTGTGGTAGTAGAGCTGCCGGCCGCTGAGCCGGCCGAAGAGCTTGTCGCCCTTGGTGACCTCCGGGAAGCGGCTGTAGAAGAAGCCGGCGCTGTCCTTGGTCCAGGCGATCCCGGAGAACTTCACCCACCGCACCACGTCGCCAAGGTCCCTGCCGGTCGCGACGTCGCGCACGTGGAACTCGTTCCAGTCGGACCCCGCCGTCGCGAGGCCGTAGCCCAGGAGCCTGCCGTCGTCGGACGGCGATATCTCCGTGGCCGCGACCGTGCCCTCCGCCGAGAGGGCGTTGGGGTCGATCAGGACCCGCGGCTCGCTCCCGGGGGCGTCCATCACGTAGGGCACCGCCTGGTTCTGCAGGCCGTCGTTCTTCGTGTAGAACATGCGCGATCCGCGCTTCTGCGGCAGGCTGAACTTGGGGTAGTTCCAGAGCTCCCTCAGGCGGCTGCGCACCGCAACCCTCTCGGGCATGCCGGCCAGCGCCGCGGACGTTGCGGCGCGCTCCGCGGCGACCCAGGCAACCGTCTCGGGCGAATCGATGTCCTCCATCCAGCGGTACGGGTCCGGGACCTTTTCGCCGAAGTAGTCGTCGACCTGCGGGCCGCGCCTGGCCGGCGGGGCGTCCGCCGCCGCCGCGCAACCGCAGGCCGCCAAAAAAATCACAACTAATCTCGCGGATTTCCGCATTCTGGAACGATTCATGGTGCATGGTGTCGGCCCTACCACGTGAATTCCAAGACCGAAGTGCATCCTGGCGCGCGCGACCTGCGGTTTGATTCCCTGCGGGGATTGTTCCTTGTCTGCATGACGATCAACCACTTGCCCACGGAGATCCGGGCCGCCACGGACCAGTCCTTCGGCGTCTTTTCCGCCGCCGAGGGCTTTGTCTTCCTCTCGGGCCTCATCGCGGGTTTGGTCTACACGCGCAAGTTCAGGACCCTGGGCCCCGGCGCCCTGTGGTCGGCGGCCTCGGAGAGGGCCAAGTCCATCTACCGCTGGCAGGCCGCATCGGTGCTCTGCGCCTTCGTCGCGGTGCAGCTGACCGAGCGCCTGCTCGGATACTGCTCGCCTACCGTTCCGCGGCTCTTCTTCGAGCACCCCGCCCTGTCGCTCGGGCTCGGCCTCTCGCTGCTCTACCAGCCCGGGCTCCTGGACCTCCTTCCCATGTACTGCGGCTTCGTGCTGCTGCTGCCCACGGTCATCCGGGCGCTGGAGTCCGGCCGCCGCCGGCTTGTGCTCGCGGTCAGCGCCGGCGTGTGGCTCGCGGTCCAGTGGGCTCCCCCGGTGGACGGCGCCCCGCTCTATCCGATCAACACCGGGAGCTTCAACCTGCTGGCCTGGCAGTTCCTCTTTGTGGCCGGCGTCGCGGTCGGCCACGCGCGGATCAGCGGATCGCAGCAGGTCTCGCGGCCGAGCCCGTGGGCCCTGGCGGGCGCGGCGGCCGTCGCCGTGTACGGGTTCGGCCTTCACTATGCGCACTGGCCAAGGCCCTGGCCCGACCGCGTGTTCGGCGTGCTCCTCAACAAGCCGGCCCTGGGGCTCCTGCGCATGGCGGATTTCGGCTGTGTTGCCTACCTTGTCGGCGTCTTTGGCGCGCAGTTTCCAAGGGCGCTCACCTGGCGGCCCCTGGCGTTTCTGGGGAGGCACTCCATTGCGGTCGTCGCGGCCCAGAGCGTCGCCATCATGGTGGTCCTGCAGTTCCCGGGCCTCTTTGAGACGGGACATTCCAGGACGCTCATGGCGGCGGCCGCCGTCGCCCTCCTGTTTGCGGCCGCCCTCGCTCGGCAGGCGCTGCCTGCGTTCGGCGGCCGGCCGCTGCCCAGCGCCAATCGGAACTCGCAAACCTCCGGAGCGGGCTCTAGCATGGTCGGATGACGCCCGAGCGGATTGAGCAGCAGGTACGGTTCATCCTGGAAGTCGACAAGCTGAAGGAGGTTTTCCGCCAGACGGTCTGCACGCAGAGCCGCCGGGCCGAGAACGACGCCGAGCACTCGTGGCACCTGTGCCTGGCGGTGATCGTGCTCGCGGAGCACGCCAACGAGCCGCGCATGGACGTCCTGCGGGTCCTCAAGATGCTCATCCTCCACGACCTCGTGGAAATCGACGCCGGCGACACCTTCGCCTATGACACGGCGAGGATGGCCGACCAGCACGCGCGCGAGGCGCGGGCCGCGGACCGGATATTCGGGCTGCTGCCCGCGGACCAGGCGGGCGAGTTCAGGAGGCTCTGGGACGAGTTCGAGGAGAGGCGCACGCCGGAGGCCGCGTTTGCCGCGGCGATCGACCGCTTCCAGCCGGTGCTCCTCAACTGCAGCACCGAGGGGGCCGCGTGGAAGCGCCACGGGGTGACAGTCGACCGCGTGGTCGCCCGCAATTCCCACATTGCCGAGGGTTCCGAGGCCCTCTGGGAGCAGGCCGTGCGGCTGATCCGGCGGGCCGTGGACGCGAAGCACCTTGCCCCGGCGCCCTGAGGGCGCCCCCACAGGACCGGCGCCAGGGTCCGCGCTCAATGGTAGCGGTAGAGCCTGACGTGCTGGATGCTGTACCTTTCGGCGGGGAAATGCAGCGCCTTCCACTCGGGAGTCTCGTCCCCGTTCAGCCGGCGCCCCGGCACCCAGCGCCCTTCCATGTAGGTACCCTCCTCCACCGTGCCGAGCCCGACGCTGTCCTTTGGGGCGCCGGTGGGAAAAAAATACACGTCGATGGCCCGGCCAAGGATCACGAAGTCGTCGGGACCGGTGGAAATGAAGAGTCCGGCGACGCGCTCGGGGGACAAGGGGGCGAGGCCGGGGCCGGGGCCGCGCGCGCCGTAGCGCGCCTCGATCTGGTAGCGGCCGAGCCTCACCGTCTGCGGCACGCCCTCGCGGCCCACAATCAGGGCGGCCATCGTTGTGTTGCCCTGGTGCTCGAGGATGAGCGGCGAGACCTGGGCGATCGCGTCGTAGGCCTGCGCAAGCTCGGTATCCGCCTCGGCGGACCGGTCGATCCCGAACGGCGAGTAGGCGATGGCGTCGAGGTTCCCGAAGGCCCAGATCGCCTGGGCTGCGCCGCGCGCCCCTCCGCGGGACTCCGGGATCAGCAGCGGGTTGCCACAGCGGTGGTAACGCTCGCACACCTCCTCGAATTCCGGGACGTAGGCGTCCGGCGCGAGGACATCGATCGCCGGCGCGCCCGCCTGCCACACGTTCATCACCTGGGGCACCGGGCCCCCGCTGGGATAGGTGCCGGGCCAGGCGTGGTCGCGCTGCTGCAGCCAGGTGTTCACGAACATCGGGAGGGGGTACTCGGCCTTGCCGGCTTCGGCCACCCTGTTAACGTACCGGGCGTAGTGCCATGCCATGAAGATCTCGTCCACCGGCCAGACTAGCTTCCGCCAGGCGGTCTCGTGCTCCTGTTCGGTCATGGGCGGAGCGAGTGTGCGCACCGGGATCTCCGTGCCCGGGGGCTTGCCGGGACCGAAGACGTCCGTCCAGGTGCCCGAGGTCCTTGAGCCGTTGGCATCCCAGAGCGCGCGGAGCTCAGGCACGAGTGCGTCCCGGTGCCCCACCAGGTAGTTCATCAACTCCTCCGGCACGCGCCCGGCGAACGCCCTGCTCGCAGCGGGACCGTAATCGCGGGATTCCTCGAGGACGCCCATCTCGTTTTATACCTGGATCATCAGGACGGTGTGCTGGCGCGCGTCCACCTCGCGCAGATGGCGCATGAGCGCGGCGAAGGCGCGGGCGTCCGCTTCGCAGTTGGCGTCGCTCAGAGGGGTCAGCGTGATCAGGCTCCCGCCCCGCTCGCTCTCGACAAGCGGAAAGCGCGCCTGGTTTGTCTTCACCCAGAGCGGCTGGTAGGTGGACTTGCCGTTCTTCCAGCTCCCAAACCAGAGCAGGACGAGGTGCAGGTCGTTTGCGCGGGCCCCTTCTATCAGCCCGTCGACTTGCTTGAAGTCGAAACTGCCCTCCTGCGGTTCGATCAGCTCCCAGGTCACGGTTGCAAGCACGGTGTTGAGGCGGCTGGCCACCAGGCGCGGCCACACCGCCTTCATGAAGTCGAGACTTGAGGCGCTGGAATTGCTCAGTTCCGCGCCCCGGATGAGGAACGGCTGGCCGTCCACGACAAGCTGCGTGGCGGTTCCCTGCCTCTGAAGGTGCGGCGCTCCTGGGTCGACGGTCGCGCCGCGGCTCGGAGCGCAGCCAAGCGCTGTGATCGCGGCGGCGACGATTGCGGGGGCGGGCAGCTTGAACGAGCGCGGGATCAATGTTCTCATGGTTCTTGTGATCTTCTGCATTGGGGCGGGCATCCCCCCGCAGGGGTTGAGCAGGGCAAAACGGTTTCGCGGCGGCGATGATAGGGGGGCATGGCGCGCGGGAGAACCATATTCTGCGGACCCCCGCCCGCCTCCACCGACGGGAGCGCTTCCGCTGATCGTGCCGGGCTCGGCCGTGCTTGTGCGGGGATGCCGGCGGAGCCGACGGGGCCGCGCCCGGCGGCCGCCGTCAGCTCAGGTCCCTGATCGAGCCGTACTCGGGGTCGAAGAGGCGGCGGTAGGTCCGCACGATCATGCCGTCCGTGAGGCCCGCCAGCCAGTCGCAGATCTGCCTGGCCTTCGCCCGCCGGCCCTTCGCCGCGTCGACGAGCTTGCCGGCGGCCGGCGGCAGGATGCGGATCACCCGCGGGCCGGGCTGGACGTAGTTGCTCCAGCAGGAGTCCCACAGAGCGAACATGACCTTGCGCGCCTTGTGTTCCATCTGCTGGAGCTGCGGGCTCTCAAAGATGATGTCGTTCGCCATCTCCTTGTAGAAAAGGGCCTGGCGGACAGCCCCCGGGTCCACGACCAGCTCGTAGCGGTAGCGGTTCGTCCTCCTCGACATGAAATTGGCGCGCTCCTTCAGGCGGCAGGCCGTGATGAATTCGCCTATCCTGTCGGAGAATATCCCCTCGAGCCTGTCCCCGCGGATGCCGTCCAGAAGCTCGTCGAGGAGCCGCACGCCCATCGCGTCGCCGACCTTCCCGTCGGCCCACGCCTCGATGCGGTCGATCGTGAGGAACCCGGCCTTCACCCCGTCGACGATGTCGTTGAGCGAGTACGCCGCGTCGTCGGCCCAGTCCATGATCTGGCACTCGACGCTCTTAAAGCAGTTCAGCCGGTCGCCCGGGGCAAGGGCCGCCGGGGGCCTTGCGCCCCCGAACACGAAGCCGATGGCCTGCCTCTGGGTGTCGTAGAGGAAGTGGTTCCTCGGGGGCGCCTTGAACTGCCCGAAGAGCGTCTTGTACTTGAGGACGCCGTCCAGGAGGGCGCGCGTCGGCTGCATCCCGCGCACGCCGGCGCGGCTCTGGTACATGGTCTCCATGAGGATGTGGAGCGTCTGCGCGTTCCCCTCGAACCCGCCCCAGCGCCCCATGAGCTCCTGGAGGGTGCGCTCCCCCGAGTGGCCGAAGGGGGGGTGACCGAGGTCGTGCGCGAGGCAGACCGACTCGACCAGGTCCGCGTCGATGTAGAAGTCGTCGCCCAGGGGGCCCTTCACGCTGCGCAGGAACTGGCAGATCGAGCGCCCGATCTGGGCGACCTCCATCGAGTGCGTGAGCCTCGTCCTGTAGAAGTCGTACTCCCCGGACAGGAAGACCTGCGTCTTGGACTGGAGCTTTCGGAATGCGTGCGCGTGGATTATCCGGTCGCGGTCGATCTGAAACGCGTTCCGGTAGTCGGTCTTGTGCTGCCCACCCGGCGTCTCGCTGTCGAAGGCTCCGTAGAATCGGTTGGTCATGGTGCGGCGCCCCTAGAGCACAGCGGCGCGCCGCCGGACGCAATCCCTGAGCGCGCAGGCACAGGTCGGTTCGTGGTTGTTTCGGCGTGAATCAGGGGCAAGCATCCCTGAACCCAAATGAGCGCAAAGACCATGCGGGCCATTTCAAAGCTGAGGCCGGGGCCCGGGCTCGACCTGACGGACGTTCCGGTACCGGTCCCCGGCCCGAACGACGTGCTGATCAAGATCAGGAAGACCTCGATCTGCGGCACCGACGTCCACATCTATAACTGGGACGAATGGGCCCAGAAGACGATCAAGGCCCCGATGGTCATCGGCCACGAGTTCGTCGGGACGATCGAGGAGGTGGGCTCATCCGTCCAGCGGTTCCAGAAGGGGGACCTGGTCGACGGCGAGGGCCACATCGTCTGCGGGGTCTGCCGCAACTGCCTGGCGGGCCGCCGGCACCTGTGCAAGGACACGAAGGGCGTCGGGGTGAACCGGAACGGCGCCTTCGCCGAGTACCTCTGCATCCCGGCTTCAAACGCCGTGCCGGTCGATCCGTCCATCCCCATGGACGTGCTCTCCTGCTTCGACCCGCTCGGCAACGCCACGCACACGACGCTCCAGTTCGACCTGGTCGGGGAGGACGTCCTCGTCACGGGCGCCGGCCCCATCGGGTGCATGGCTGCGGCGATCGCGCTGCACTGCGGAGCCCGCAAGGTCGTCGTCACCGACGTCAACCCGGACAGGCTCGCGCTCGCGGCAAGGATGGGGGCGACCCGGGTGGTCGACGTCTCCCGCGAGCGGCTGCCCGAAGTCCAGGCGGAGCTCGGGATGAAGGAGGGCTTTGACGTGGGCCTCGAGATGTCGGGCAATCCGGGGGCCCTGAACGACATGATCGACAACATGGCGCACGGCGGGCGGATCGCGCTCCTCGGGATCATGCCGGCCGCGGCGGCCGTCGACTGGAACAAGGTGGTCTTCAACATGCTCACGATCCGCGGGATCTACGGCCGCGAGATGTACGACACCTGGTACAAGATGACCGCGATGATCCAGAGCGGGCTGGACATCTCGCCCGTGATCACGCACCGGATGGACTACACGGATTTCCAGAGGGGATTCGAGCTCATGCGCTCCGGAAAGAGCGGCAAGATCGTCCTCAACTGGAGCTGACCCCAAAATGACCCCATCCTACAAAGAGCACCTCCAGAGGATCCTGTCGGAGATTTCCGCGGCGGGCCTCACCAAGCGCGAGCGGGTGATCTCGACCCGCCAGGGCGCAAGCATCTGCGTCTCCGGGGGCGCCCGGGTCCTCAATTTCTGCGCCAACAACTACCTCGGCCTGGCCGCCCACCCCGAGGTCATCGCGGCCGCCCACGCGGCCCTCGACCGCTGGGGCTACGGCCTGGCCTCGGTCAGGTTCATCTGCGGCACCCAGGAGATCCACAAGGAGCTCGAGTCGCGCCTGAGCGCGTTCCTAGGGACCGAGGACACCCTCCTCTACTCGTCCTGCTTCGACGCCAACTGCGGCGTGTTCGAGGTGCTCCTGGGCGAGGAGGACGCGGTCATCAGCGACGAGCTCAACCACGCCTCGATCATCGACGGGATCCGGCTCTGCAAGGCGAAGAGATACCGCTACCGCAACTGCGACATGCCGGACCTCCAGGAGAAGCTCACCGAGGCCAAGGGCGCCGGGGCCCGCTTCAAGCTCGTCGTTTCGGACGGGGTCTTCTCCATGGACGGCTTCGTCTCGCCCCTGCGCTCGATCTGCGAGATCGCGGAGCGCAACGGAGCCATGGTCATGGTGGACGACAGCCACGGCGTGGGGTTCATGGGTCCGAACGGGCGCGGCACGCCCGAGCATTTCGGGGTGATGGACAGGGTCGACATCCTGACCGGGACGCTGGGGAAGGCGCTCGGCGGCGCCTCGGGCGGCTACGCGAGCGGGCGCAGGGAGATCATCGAGCTGCTGCGCCAGCGCTCCAGGCCCTACCTCTTCTCGAACACGCTGCCGCCCGCGATCGTGGCGGCCTCGATGGCCTCGATCGACCTGATCACCCGCTCGCCGGAGCTCCGGCAGAAGCTTGCCTCCAACACGCGCTACTTCCGCGAGGGACTCGCCCACGCCGGCTTGGCCATAAGGCCGGGCTCGCACCCGATCGTTCCCGTGATGCTTGGGGACGCGGCGCTCGCGCAGCTCTTCGCCGCGCGGATGCTCGAGAAGGGGGTCTATGTCATCGGCTTCTCCCACCCCGTGGTCCCGCAGGACGCCGCCCGGATACGCACGCAGGTGAGCGCGGCCCACGAGCAGGGCGACCTCGACGCGGCGATCCACGCGTTCGCCGAGACCCGCAGGGAGCTCGCGGGCTGGCCCGCGACCCGGCCGCATTCCCCCTAGCCGCCATGCCAAGGATAACCGACGCGGTCCTCCGCCGACTCGAGAAGACCGCCCGCCAAGCCGCCTCCCGGGCCTACGCCCCCTACTCGCGGTTCCCGGTCGGCGCCGCAGCGATCGCAGGCTCCGGCCGGATCTATTCCGGCTGCAACGTCGAGAACGCCTCCTACGGCCTCTGCAACTGCGCCGAGCGAACGGCGATCTTCTGCGCGGTGGCCGCGGGGGAAAGGACGATCAAGGCCGTGGCCGTGTATACGCCGACGCCGCTGCCGACGCCGCCCTGCGGGGCGTGCAGGCAGGTGATCCACGAGTTCGGCCCGGACGCCGTCGTGATCAGCCTGTGCGACGCGAAGAACCGGATCGAGACGCGGATGTCCGCGCTCCTGCCCGGGGCTTTCGGGCCCGGCGACCTGGCCTAGACGGTCTCGAAGAAGCCCTTGACGGCCGCGTCGACGCCCGAGGCCGGGAATTCCCGCTCGGTCCTGCCGACCAGGTCGCGCATCTTCACGACGCCCTTTGCCAGCTCGTCTCCGCCGTAGATGAGCGCGACCTTGGCGCCCGACTCCGCGGCGGCCTTGAACTGCTTTCCGAAGGCGAGGTCCTTCAGCGGGTACTCGACGCGGTAGCCTCCCGAGCGCAGCCTCTGGATGTCCGCGAACGCCGCCTTCCGCTCGTTCTCGCCGCCCAGGATGCAGTAGATGTCCGGGGCGTTCGCGATCACCGGGGAGAGCCCCCGCTCCTCTAGGAGGAGCGCGAAAGTCATGTCGCCGATCGCAAAGCCGACCGCAGGCAGCTCGTTTCCGCCGAGCTTCCCGACGAGGTCGTCGTAGCGCCCCCCGCCGGCCAGGGCCCGCAGCTCCCCTTTGCGGTCGTACGCCTCGAACACGAACCCGGTGTAGTACGCCAGGCCGCGCACGACGCCCAGGTCCACCTGGACGTAGTCGCCAAGCCCCATTGCGGAAAGGCCGCCCAGCAGCTTCCTCCAGTCGGCAAGCCTCGCGGCAACCCCCGGCGCGCCGGCCCCTCCGAGCGCGTCCTCGAGCGCGCCAAACGACCGGATGGCAAGAAAGGCGAGGACGCGCTCCTTCAGCTCGGCCGGGATTGGCCCGAATGACTCCTCGTACCCCTTGAAGGATTCGTGTCCGTTGCGCTCATACTTGTCGACGGCCGCCAGGAGCGCCCGTATCCGCTCCTCGTCGAGCCCGAGGGACCCGAGGTAGTGGAACCAGAGGTTCCGGTCGCTCAGCCTGACGCAGAAGTCCTTCTCGCTCAGCCCGAATGCACGCATGCATTGGATAAGGAGCGCGATGAGCTCGATTTCCGCCTCCGGGCCGGCCTCCCCGAAGATGTCGGCGTTGAGCTGGTGGAAGCAGCGCCCCCTCCCCTTCTGCATCCGCTCGTAGCGGTAGAACTCGGCGATGCTGAACCATTTGACGGGCCTCTTCAGGGCGCCCGCCCTTTCGCCAACGAGCCGGCAGACGCTGGGCGTCATCTCCGGACGCAGCGCGACCTCCCTCTTCCCCTTGTCTATGAAGCTGAAAAGCTGCCCCTCGATCTCGTCGCCGGACTTGGCCCGGTACAGGTCGAGAGGCTCAAGAACGGGAGTATCGTACTCGGCAAACCCAAATGCCGCAGCGGTCTGGCGCCAGAGGCGAAAGATGTGGGTTCGTTTCGCGAGGTCCTCGGGGTAAAAATCCCGGAACCCGGGCAGGGACTGGAACGTGGCCATCAGGGACGGACACGGTGCAAGACGCCCTTCGCAGGGCGAACAAAAAGCGCTCGGGCACCGCTCGCGGTCAGACGAGGGTGCTCAGGTCGAGCTTCTTAAGTTGCTGCTTGAGAATCTTGCCCGCCTTGAACTTGACGACTGCTCTTTGCGGAATGATGACTTCCGCTTCGGGCTTGTTGGGATTCCTACCGACCCGCTGCTTGCGCACCTGGACCTCGAGAACGCCAAAGTTTCGCAACTCGACGTTCCGGCCCTCTGAGAGCGCCTTTTGTACTATGTCGAGGGTCTGTTGGACCGTATCGACGATCTGCTTTTGCGGGAATCCAGCCTTTCGGTAGATTTCCAACACGATCTCGCGTTTTGTGAGGTTCGTGGACATGAATTGTTCCTTTGGGTATATACTTTACTGAGGCGTATTAAATTATTCGTCTGAGATGAATTGCGTCAATACTTATCACCACTGAAACGTGCCTGACCCGATTGCGGTAAATTCCATGTTTGGCCGGATAGCCCGCCGGTACGACCTCGCAAACCGGGTCCTGAGCTGCGGAATCGACATTTACTGGCGAATTCGGCTCGTAGGAGCGGTGCGCCGCGCCCACCCCCGCAGCGTCCTCGACCTGGCCACCGGAAGCGGAGACGTGGCGTTCGCCCTCGAGCGCGGGCTGCCCCCGGGGGTCAGGGTGGTCGGCATGGACTTCTGCGCCCCGATGCTCGACGAGGCGCAGTCCAAGATGTCCGCCCGTCCCGGGCGGCACCCCTGCCTGGAGTTCAGGCACGGCGACGCTCTTGCGCTGCCGCTGCAGGACGAGGGCTTCGACACCGTC
>Ga0265318_10001566_pt1 | contig 13286 bp, 18 predicted proteins | sample 4821metaG_FD_192431 | JGI IMG/M metagenome (GOLD analysis project Ga0265318, IMG submission 192431) | Rhizosphere microbial communities from Carex aquatilis grown in University of Washington, Seatle, WA, United States - 4-8-21 metaG | ecosystem: Host-associated > Plants > Roots > Rhizosphere >... | reverse complement strand
GTTGTACGTGTATCCCTGACCAGACTGGACCTTCACAGGAGCGTTGAACTTGTCTCCGAGTTGTTTCATTCCTTTTTCCACGGTCGTATTCTTGAGAATATACGCGTAGTTGGGCACGAGGTCCTTGATTTTGTCCTGATATGCTTGCTTGAAGTCCCCGTTAAGGGCTGAGAGGTCTACATCACTCATTTGATTTTCCTTTACATCTATGATCGCCTTATATCAAGGAATCGTTGCAAGGTTGGATAGGGATTAGCGTCCGCTGTTGCACTTCTTCTCGGGATACGATGGTCGTCATCTTCACGCTCTGCTTGATCTGGTCCCCTGCGTGAATCAAGGATGCAGATAAAACAATTTTCTTAGGCAGATGTCACAGCGTGCCAAGCAGCATCAGTTCCGTAGAAGTTGAGCTTATTGGTCGTTGTGTTGAGAATCAGTAATCCAGCTGCCGGTGAAACCATAGCGTCACGTTGCGTGGTTGTGAAGCCCGGAGTAGGAACGCCACTCGGGAAACCACCATTCGGAATGCTATACCACTGGCCATTTTGCGGATACTGAATTGTTTCTGTGCCACCATCCCATCTAATCGGATACGGCTGAGGTCCATCTGACATGTTTATATCTCCTTGAGTTTATTTCCCCAAATAGTATTGTTTCAGTGGACCTGACAGGTTCCGCCCCTGCTACCTCAGCATTGCAAGTGCCGCGCTCTCCTAATTGAGCTACAAGCCCACTGAAACAAATGGTTGCACGCTATCGGAGTTGCACCGATTTTGACGACCTTATGAGAGTCGTTAGATGCTGACCTGCCAGCGGCGAATTGTTACGGATTGCCGGGTGCGCCCGGGTGAAGCCCAATACCTGCTTCTGACTTCTGGCGGCGAAGAGCAGCCCAATACGCTTTACCTTTCAGCTTGGAAATATCTTCCTGTTTGCCGGAAGGCGTTTGTTTGTTGCCCGAATTCGCTGGAGGCTGATTCGACGTGGTGCGTTTATAGCGATCCACGCGAGCCTTCGCGACTTTGTTCGACAGATTTTCACCGAGGTAGTCGAGAAGTTCATCCCCTTCCAGTTTCCCCATCGTGGATAGATGAATCTCTTTCAAGTCCCGAACGACATACGGTAATACCTGTTCAACGCTGAGTTCCTGCTTATTGGCAAGACCCGCGTCAATGTATTGTGCGATAAGAGCCAATGAGAGACGCGTCTTGGGAATGGTATTGGCCTTCAAAGCAGCCTCACATTCTTTCTCGAATTTCTGAGCCCATTCCTGTGTCTTCTTATTGCCTTCCGCGATTTTAGCCTGCTCTTCCTGTTCTTTCTTGAGGGCATTGGCTTCGGCTTCGCGTTCTTTGTACTCTTCCAGTTCCCGCTGTTCTGGGGTCATATTCTGCAGTCTGATCTGGTTGTACAGGATGTCCGTGGCGAGCTTCGTAGGATCAAGTCCGGCGAGCTTGCACTGCTTCTCGAACCCACGAGGATCTGTCTGCATCATGCTGAGGAGCTTGTCCGCCATATCCACCTTTTGAGCGGATGTGCGAGCTTTTTCCTCGATTCCAAAAACTTTTTGGAGATCAGCTTTCAATTTCCCTTCATCAGAGGCATCGTACTCGACTTCTTTGCCATTGACGTTGAGCTTGTAGATTTTCTTTGGTGCATCTGTGGCAACACCATTTTCATCTACTTTGACAGCTGGCGCGGCAGCAGCCTTCGGTGCAGGTGCGGTATCGGCTTTAGACGCAGTGGCGGGTGCTTTGCTTGCGTCGCTAGATGCGGCGGTAGGTGCAGCGGGTGTGGCTGGTGCAGCGGTTGGTTCTCCCATTTAATTTCCCCTTAGACTTAATATGTGTCGCCGAGAATAACCTTCGCGCGTTCTGCCACGTTGGTGATATCCTTGGTCAACATTTCCATCTTTGCTTTGTGCTGTGCCATTGTGGCCAGCATGTCTATGATATCTGAGTCTCGATTCTTACGCGTGAATATGGCTTCGGAAGCATTGACACCCCAGAGAGCAACAATGGCCACGGCGACGAATGGAGCTCGCAGATAAACTGCTACGGCCAGAAGTGCAGCTGTCAGCAGATACAACGGTGCGTTTGTTTGCATGTTTCCCCCGATTTACAGAAATACTTCTTTGAAGAACTGCTCCGGCTTCTGTTCAATCTCATTGAATGCCCAACCATCCATGAGATCGTCAGCTGCGCCGATTGCATGGCCGAGTGTGGTGGCCACTCCATTGCGTTTCTCAACGATTACATCATCATGTAGAAGTAACATCTCGGCAGAAAACAGATTATCTCCATGGGCTTTCACACGAAATGCAAGAGAAGCAACTTCAACTTTCTTGTTTCCGTTTTTTTCAATCGCTTCAGTTTTCATTTTCCCCGTCTCCTTTGAGTTTTTCATTAGATAAACGACACTAAAACTGTTCCGCCAACTCCGGGATCAGCCACATATGTGACGTTAAGAAATCCATCAACTGTACATGAAAACCCCAGAAGGGAAAGCGTTCCCGCTGCGCCCGGCACATTCTGTGATACTGCTATAATCTGGCTGGTGGTCAATAAACCAAGAACTGCGACTGATTGCGTACCTGAATGGCTGATCGTTGGAGCAGAGATAACGGACTGAATGGCATTGCCCGAAGAACCATTGGAGGCAGCAGTGATACGCCCCTGTTGATCTACCGTAATATTTGTATTCGTGTAACTACCGGGGGTGACAATCGTATTCGCCAATTTGGCAGCGGTAACAGAACCCGCTGCAAGTTTCGCTGTCGTTATCGCTAGATTGGCAATAGTGGCAGTTACACTTCCGGGACCTGTAGCAGTGACATCTCCCGTTAAAGTTGTTATAGCATTGACAGAGGCTTCGGGTATGGTAATATAGCCGGATTGAAAAGAGTATTGCAATCCAAATTCAGAATCGTATACGACTGGATATTCTTTAGGGCCTTCTGCTGACATTTATATTCTCCTTAAGGTGTTTCTATGATGATCGTAGTCAATCATACCTGTCTAGTAAAAAACATAAAAGATATTCTGACTAACTAGCACAGTTAAAATCTCTACCCCTGGATTAGACGCCAACCACGTCAGCATCTCCTGGGGATTAGTGGGATCAGAAACGATAATGGTTGCTACAGTCATTATTCCTCCGTCCATTCTATATTTATGTTTATACTATTTCCTGCAACTGTAGCTCCATTCATATTGATACAAAGGCTTTCTGTAGCAGAATTCAGAACGATAGAACCAGCCCCATTCTTTTGAAAATCTAAAGTTACCAAAGTTGTAGCCGCTGCCGCCGCAGCTAAAAAAGTAACTCGGTATGCAGATATAATACCAGTAGTACCTTGGGGTGTGCCCAAAACCGTAGGATTAGTTGTATAATATCCTACGGTCGCGGTTCCACCGGCAGTGTTAGTATCGTAACGAGTAGGAGTGAGCACATTAAAAGTCCCGCCTGTATTTGCCGTAACTCTTTTAATCAGTACTACATTATTCGATGATGTGGTAGTAGCCCCTCCGTCTATATCTATCTGTGTTATCTTTATAGTCTTGGTGGCCGATCCACGAATAGTGAAAATATCCGTAGCTGCACCCGCAAATGCGAATATTGCGTTCGTCCCAAATGTGGAGACTGTAAGATTTGGAGTTGGAGCAACGTACACACGACCACTAGGATCGCATTGGATATTAACCCGTTGTCCACTAGTTACAACAGGGAGTGGGTTAGTATAGATAGCCCCAATCTTAACGGGGTAACCTAGGTCAGTAACTCCGCTGTCAACGCTCCCAACTACGGGCATTGCCCCCTCGTCCGATGTTATTGGTAAATCAGCCATCTAGTCCCCCTTGTTTCGATTAGTGGCTGAAGAATGTGAGATACAAGTCTTGTGCTGCGGTATCACGATTTTTCAACGTTACCTTTACGGAAGAACCGCTAGGGATAACATACCCATAAGGCAACGCAAATTCACAGTCCTGATTCGCTGCACTTGTGAAACCCTGCCACAACGTCACTTCACTAGCCGTCACACCGATAGCTACGGTCATCTTGATTTCTCCAGATCCCGAGCTATCAATCTTGTCCAGAGTGACCGGACCAGCTAATGAGTGAGTGACGGTCGCGCCGCTTGCAACAGCGGCATCCGTGAAATACGTGAGAACAGGAACAATGGAGGTAGATGCATTCGTATCAACCAATAATCGTCCATTAGCGTCAACTTGCAAAGAAACTTGCTGACCGTTTGTAACTGTAGGCGGTGTGGAATTGAATATACCACCGACGAGATTAGAACTTGTCGCGGCTGTACCTGGAGAAGCTGTACCCGCCGTGGTGCTAATGATGCGGAGATTGCCACTCAAATCCTCAGACAAGAGAACTTGGTCGCCTTCTGTCCATGTAGGATGGGCAGCATTGGCGCGAGCTATCAGGGCCCCAATGTTATTGGTGGTAGGAGCAGCGTTATTATTCGTGAGGTTGCCAGCAATCACCCACGGAGACGTGGACTGTGTAACTGCGACAGTACCAGTGATCGTGGTGCTCGTAAGAGTAACAGGAACCGTATTCGTAATGAAAGCATTAACGCCAATATAGTTCCCCGTGACAGGAGCAGTACCATAGGCGGTAGGAACACCAAGAGCTGTGGTATCCCATTGCGTTACGTTTACGTTCTGTAATCCGCTAGGAGTAAAAGTTCCAGTAACGCGAAGATTACCCGCTGTGTCGAGCGATAGCGGATTGGTTGTGGCTGTCGTATAAGTAGGTGCAGCCGTAGTGGTGGCACCGGCGACTAAGACGTTATTTTCCCCCGAAGTTGTGCTACCCTGCGCGTAATCTTCCGCAGGATTGATTGTGGTACCGGCGGCATTAGCCACCTCAGTTGTGAACTCTGTTGCGATTGTTCTTACGGGTAATTGTGCGTCGAAGTCAGCCATGTTATTTTATCTCCTGGGATAATGATGTCTGGAGCTCTATAATTCTCTTATTCGATGAATCTATATTCTCCTGCACCTTGATTTTCTCTTCTTCTATTTCCATCAAACGTAAGTCAAATCGCTGAAGATTGAGTTGGAGTGTTCCAATTTCAATCTGCACACGCTTACGGTTAAGACGTTTATTCGGATCGTTATCAGACATTCTATACTCCTATAAGATTGCAGCGAAATTGTTGAAGCCCTGGTCCGTATTCTAAAATCGTTACTATAATAACATCGCCGATAGATGTTGGAATTGCGGCAGCGTAAGTGATATTCAGCGTTCTATCAGCCGCCGATGTTCTACCGCCACCTACGATTGTTCCGTTCTTCCGTATCAAAAACTCGCCATCGTATGTTCCCCATGCCACTACTTGAGTTACGGCGAATGTCCCGATAGTCGTGTAAGATAGAATCGTCGTCTCTATACCAGATGGAACTGTATCAGTTGAAGCAAAGACATTTATTCCAGCGGTACTACCAACGATGCTTACTGAAAAGGGACCGGCTTGTGTGACCCCTACGGTACCAGCAACAATCCACGGGGACGTTCCTTGGATAACAGTTACGGCTGTGCCTGAAGTAGCTAGGAATTTTCCCCAGTCAATAAGAAGACTTTTCTCCGAGCTATTCTTGGCAAACTCTACAATATAACCTTCACTGTCAAGGTAGATGCGGAGATTAGAGACATCCTCCGCGGTGAATAGGGAGCAATCTACCGTTGTATTGAATTCACCGGCGGCGGTCGCGGCGGCTATCTGTGAATTGACAACAGATAGTAGCCCGAACGGAACAGTGAATGCTGTCTGTGCCGCTAACTGCGTGGCCAGATATGTGGGAACAGGACCGGCCATTGTTTATGCGCTCCCTTAGTTTGGTATTAGCTATTCACTACTGACGGCATCGGAATAACATATGCTCCGTTTATTGCGGTGTTGTTTCGCGCATTGATCGTGACAGTGAAAGTCATACCGAAAGTTGTGGCTGTATATAACACCTTGTAGTAGCGGCTATACACCGGATTCAGATGCCAGATGGTCGTTCCACTCATGGTGATACTGACGGTCAGGCCTGACACGGCTACAAAATTCTGGCCGTCCACTGATTCATATAGGGCTAATGTCCCTGTGCCACTGGACACGGGAGCATACGTAGACGAAAAAGTAATGATGTCCAGATCACTGAGATCAAGGACAACACCTGTAGTGGTGGTTTGGTTGGTGAAGTTCATAATCTGACGAGCATCTACTATATTTGACATCGGGTTCTCCTTTGGTTAGTTTTGTGCTAGATGATTTCTTCGATAATCATACAACCTGCATTATAGGGGCAACTAATCGTATCAGAAGCGGAATCCGATTTAATTGCTAATGCATAAAAATGAGTAGCCGTATCACCGGGGGTATATATCGTTGAAAAACTATATGGGGCCACGGCGGGTCCCGTGGTGCCCGGAAGCCATCCGCTGAATCCAGCAGGATCTGGGCAGGTATCTACGTGATCTACAAACAAAGTCATATATGCTGATTCTCCCGCAACTCCAACAAACTTGACATCTCCACAGATAGTCACCTTAACTCTATGTGAAGCATTAGCCATAGCGAAGTTAAGACTTATATTGGGGCTTTCCGAGTAGGAGGCGCTGGTAACATCTGTTTCCTGAGCAGAAAAAACGGTTGCCAAAGGAGTAAAACTAGGCGCACCACTCCCGTTTGTTGCCGCGGTAATACGACCCGTTGCATCGACCGTTATATTCGCGGATGTGAAAGAACCCACATCACTATTGACAGTGGCCAGTGTAATAACGCCAGCATTAGAAAGAGTAGCATCGCCTGATAGAGCAACGGCGGTGGGTACATTTGAACCGTTCCCCACAAGAATGTTTGTGGATGTTAATGCGGCAAGTTTACTAAAAGCGATAGCCGCTGATGCATTAATCTTCGCATCTGTAACGGCTCCATTAGCTATCGTGGTGGCCTGACTACCACTACCCGGACCGGCTGTAACATCTCCGGTTAACTGAGTAATACCACTACCACCGCCGCCAACAGAGAGAGGTGTCCATTGAGGAGTGCCACCACCAAAACCTTCAAGGCCGTCCGTTACTTGGTTGTATCGTAGATTGTAGATGCTCTGATCGTTGTCTGCCATTTTAGTGAGTCTCCTTGGTTATTTCTTCGGCATAGCTGCATTCCCCATTTGGGCTGCTGCATTAGCAACCATCGGGGATGTTTGTTTCGGCAAAATCGGTGCATGAGGGGCATGTGGAGCTGCTGCCGATGGCCCACCATTCGGTCCTGCAGCCGGAAGGGGATTGGCCACTGGCGGTGGAGTCGGCTGTTCAGGTTGCTGGGGTGCAGGACCGGGCATTCCCTGCACATTGTTCCCCATAAGACCCATTAGGCGCGGGTCTGTAGGCGCAGTAATCCCCGGAAAAAGGAACTGAGCATGGGACATTATATGCTGCATTGTCGCAGCCATCACAGGATCATCCTTTTTCGTTCTAAGGCCGGGGTCCATCATGATGACAAAGTGCTGCCCTATATGATTTGCATGGTTATCCCACGGAGCGGCAATCTGCGGTATTCCACGGCGTAGTTGCTCATTCTCTTTGATGATGAGCATGTTCTCAGCTTCTGGTCCTTCAGTCATCGGGTCTATTTCGCCTGTCGCAAGCACTTCAAAATACTGATTCGCATCTTTAATTAGACCTTTTGCCATTAAATCCTGTGCGATTTGGATTTTACCGGCCTCGGAGCGAGTGGCTGGATTACCAGCTGATACAATTACCCGCGAAATATTAGACAAATCTGCACCGGAGAACTCACCCATGTAAGGCGACTTGCTTTGGCCAGCAATCGTAATCATGCGCTTCGTATTGGCAAAGCTCTTGAGCATGTTGAAGAGGCCAGTCGCAGAACGCTCAAGGAAAGAAATGTACGCCTGCTGGATGGGACTATTAAAGACAAGTGCTTGAGCCTGAAGAAATGCCATTGCGGTCCCCGACTCCACCCCAGTAGGCGGTTGCCCCCTCAAGATCGAGGGGAGGCCAGATAACTTCTCCATCTGGGACTCAAGCAAATCTAGAAACTTGAACACTTCTGCCGGGGTCTTGCAAAGTTCCAACCCCATCGGCACACCATTCTTCATGTTCGTCTTGATAAAATTCAGGCCCTCTATCACTTGTTCAGGTTTCGTCTGAGTGGATTCATCCACGACGATATTCTGTATTGCGAAGGCCTGCTGATTGGTAACGATGACGCTCAACGTCTTGTCGTAGGCATACTGCAGTTTGACCAAGGAAGTCATAACCGTGCTGCCAAAATTGTTGAAGAGTGTCTGATCCGGCATCATCGGGTACAGAGGAATCTCATCGTAGGGAAGAGCGGTGTCTAGAATCCATGTATCTGAATCTATATACTGTGCGATACGACCATCTGGACATGCCGCCGTCTTCCTGTGTACAAACGTGTAGACCGGAATGAGATCAGAGTTGGATGTCTGAGCATCTACAATATGGCCGAAACGAAACCGCTGAAGAGTCGTAGGCAAACTATAGCCTTTTAGTTCATCCATCAGGTCCGGGCGTTGGGCAATTAAGTCCCATTTATTTAGATATTCCCGAATAATATACCAGTCGTTATCAACATCCATACGGGTATAGTCGCGTATAACATCCATAGGACCAAGCACTGCATATTGAAAGTCTCCTTCTTTGACTGGTACTTCTTTACCAGAAGGATCGGATACAGTGTCTACAATCTCACCGATATCTGCATTCCACTTCTCGAACATCCAGCCTTCACCAGTGACTAGGCCATATGTAAGTGCCATCTTATAGGCATCTTCCATGTGCTTGACTTTGAGATAGTAGTTACTAACGGAATCGAATATGATGTCCTGCGACATGCTCTTATGGTCATCATTGATAGCTTCGGGTTGAAAAGAGGGTCGCTGATTGGCGATGGTGCTAACAAGACCAGTGACGATAGAACGATATATATTTGATTCGATGAGTTTGTACTGGCCACGATCTCCCCCAAAGCGAATGCCGATCTTCATTTCTGACCGCATCCACATTTCCCAGTTGGTGCGCCAAACAGTTAATTTACCTGTACGAAGAACATAATCCTCGTAGTCATGCGTGCGACGTTCACACTCTACGAGGAGTTCATCAACGGGAAGAGTGGCGAAGTATTGATCTGGTTCGCCACCGAATGTCTTTGAGTTCATTGAACCGCTGGCCATTATTGATCTCCCTGTCGTTGTTTAAAATTCACTGTGATCTGACTTGCTATCCGTCTCTGACAATCCCGGCAACTGCTGACGTGGTATAAAAAGTCGGCAAAATCTTCGGCATCTGCTTTTCCCTGCTTGACCATCTCGCAATAAGGATCAATCATAGGACTCATTGTGCTCTTTTGTATTATATTCTTGGTTCATTGCCTCATCGAGTCCGGCTCCTACGATTTCTCCTAGAGCCTTTGAATCCCCTTCAATAATCTTCTTTGGTAGAAATGTGTTCTCTTCGTTATGTCGATACTCTGGCGGCAATGGATTTGTTTCCATGTCCGCGCTTCGCACACCATACATGGCGGCTGCGAAGCCGTCGTAGTGGCCGTAGGCCTTTGAACGATCAAACTCTTTCCCGCGTGCTCCGCTCTTTGTCTTTGTCCACACACCATTGCGAAGGCAACCTATAAGCTGTACGCATTTGGGACTTACAAGCATCCGTCCTTCGCGTACCAACTCACGAACGTCTGACACCATCACATCTAAATAGGTTTTACTCTCCACAGGATAGAAGTAAAGCTGATGGCGTAACACGAAGTCCTGCAGAAGCGATGGAGTATTATTGTCTGCAATCCGCCGCTTTACTTCGTATGTTTCAAAGACTTCTTGCTCTTTTTCTTTTATCCGCTGCGCCAACAAATCAGTTGTCTGTTCTGGGGCCTGCATGGATATCTCATCCATGAAGACTATCTGAGATTGTTTCTTCTTCTGGTGTCGCACATACCCAAAGAGACACACAGATTTGTCTGTCCATCCCTGATCCATGAACTCATACTTGAAGAACCACTTAAAGCCCTCATCCAGAGGCACATCCTGTTCATACTTCAGTTCCCATTCTGGACACAGTTGCAGGTCTTTATCCACAATAAACTTGCAGAAGTATTCCCGCTGCACTTTGTGGGACATGATGCCGCCAAGTTCTTTGATGAACTTGTCCTGCACTTCAGTAGGATAATGGCTATCGCGGATCGTAAGCTCGACATATGCTCCATCGAGTTTAGCGGCCTCGCAGTATCCGGGGAACGCATGGTCCGGCGTGACAGGCGGCGTTGAAAGCATGAGCATGTTGCCACTGCGTGGCAAGAGCGTGGACATCAATGCGCCATCCACGATCTCATCCAAGTGAGAACTGAAGCCAGCTTCATCCAGAACGATCAAGTCGAATGCGAAAGACCGTAGATTGTTGTAACTACTCCCCTGTCCCTTACCAACACCCCTGAATAATATTCGTGATCCATTTGGAAACACGAGTTCAGTCTTCTTTAATACTGGCCTCAGCTCTGCTGGGCATGTTGCAAACGCCACTTCCACCAGTTGTCGCGCATATTTCTGCACGTCATCTATCGTAGGAGCGATGAATGCCACAAGGGCATTGGCCTTTTGTATGCACACCTCAGAGGCGATGAACATACCCAGCACACTTTTGCCAATCTTTCGGCTGCAATTTACTACAAACCGCGTGTTCCTGTCTTTGCTCAGTTTATACGCGTCGTATATTTTCTTCTGCGACGGATTGAGATGCACATAGAGCCGCCCTACCTGCCAGCTGGCTACTATGGCCTTCTCGTCATCCGTCGCCACTTAGCACCACGTACAGGTATGGGGATAGCTCTTTCCGCACCAACAGCCATAATACATCGGCACTGGGACAGGAACGTATGGAAGATATCCAAGCATCCCCGGCTGCAGTTCTCTTGCCCGAGCCTGCGTACACTCATGACAATCACACCGAGGATGACTCGGCGGCAGATTCGATAGGCTGTTGGTGTCCACTCTTAGGCCTTCGGTGCTTCTGGGGCCAACGCTTCAGCTGTCGCGGCCTGCGCGGCAGGAACATCCACCACACTGGCAGCAGCTTTTTTCTCTGCTTCAATAACTTTCGCGAGTTGTTCGCCACGGTTCTTGAAGTCAGCAAACTGGAAGCTGAGGAAGTTCAACACTTCCGCAACCTTGATGCCCATGTGCCCCGGATATGTAGCCTGTGCCAGATAGTCATGCGCTCGTCCAAACAATTCACGGACCTGTTCAATGCTCTTCAGCTGATCTTCTTTGCTCGCGACTGGTATTGCATTAGGTGTTTCGCTCATTTTGATTCCCCCGATTTAGTTTTTAGTGGTCTGTCACAACAAATATACTCGCCTTCAGATCGTAAATGCCGCCAGCAGAATATGAACTGAGGAAAGCAAGAAGCATAAAGTTGTCTGCTCTTCAGTTCGAGAGCGGCCCTTTGCTTACTGATCCTATCTAACCCGCGTTTATAACGGGCTATGGGTGTCACTCGTCCCCCCGAGCAATTTGATCTTTGGTTCTTCTGGCACCTTCACGCCTTCGACATCCCAGATACAATCAGTGATACCATCGCTGAATATATTCTGGGTAGGAGAGCACCAGTATAGATTTGACCCTCTGCGTAGTTCATGTTCCATAATAGGCCTATCACATGTCACACAGTTCCTGCCTTCGAAATACTTTACGCCTTCAGGATTGTATTCTGCAAGCGGTATTGTCCCCATCGTCTCCAATGTACGGATGGGACAGCCGTCCTCTCTCGCTTTCATCGGAGTCTTGAAACACCATTCGCAACGCAAGAGCATAATTGTTTCATGCGGATTGTCTCCAATCTCACGGCCCTTACTGGGCATCTCTACGTAGTCGTGAGCTAACATGGTTTATCAAACTCCTGTATGATCTGCTCGGGAGTCTTTGTCTGCAGGTTGAACGCAAGCGGGCCAGCAGGTCTTAAGTCCTCAATAAATTTGTTCTGCACCGTCATCACAATGTTCCTTCGTGGAAGTCTTGCGATCATCTGGCGCACACTGTCATTGGCCAGCGGGTCAAGCGATCCGACACGCACGACGTTGGACATCATGGGTGCAAGGAAGTCATTACGAGTATCCAGCGTCCAGCTAAAGGATTTAAAGTTAAAGTCACCGTACAGATACGCAGATAATGGAAGCGTGTCTAGCGATACGCCTATCATCGTATAGCCAGTGAGCGTGTCATGCTTGCGGCTGATATCCTGCTCCATGTACAGCTCGCCTACATAGTTGCCGTTCGCGTCCTGATATCTACGCACAATGGCAAGCCTGATAGGCTGGCGGCTGAATAGCGAGCGGATGGAAGCAAAGAGTTTAGAGAGCATTGGGTTTATACGCCTCTGCTATCTTCTGAGCAACGGCGGCGGCAATGCAGGATGTTATCTCACTCACGCTCACACGCTCCATGATGTCCTGCATATGGTCTTTGGCATACTGAGCGGCTATCAGCTCTGGCACAGTACGCACGATCTCATCAATGGTACGCTTGTCCACCTCACGAAACACCATCGTGACTATATAGCCATTGCGATCTAGTGCCCGCATTATAGAGATATCTTCAGCCATTCATTCCCCCCGATCAATCGTGCCGTACAGCGCAACGTAAAGCAAGCCCAGCCCTAAGACAATAGCCCCAACGTTCCAGACTGTCATAGCATAGGCTCTAACGTGCCTGTGTCGATGATGAGCATATACTGTTCCGGCGTGGCAATAAGCCCATATCGTGTAAGCTCATCGGCAAGACTTTGGCGGCAATCGGCGCAGCCGCATAGCGGTCTATGATCCATTTACCTACCTTCCAGCGCATCAAGCGCGATTAAAGCGGCCTTGCTTGCCCGTCCCTTCCAGCGTTTGACTCTTACCGTCTTGTTTGTCTGCGTGATGAGATAGGGCAAAAGCTTTAGCCATAGTTTAATGCGTGCCCGGTTGTTCGTCTTAATGGCTAGAGCAAAGTCTGTTTGCCAGTCAAGCCCAGCACGTTTGAAGGCACGAGAGATAGAGGACGGGTGCTTTGCGTGCAAGTTCCTAGCACCTTTAGGACGGCCTGTAGACTGGTGGAGCTTTGCAAGCGGCACACCCGCGCCATTCACTAGCGATTGACATAGCTTACCGTTAGCGGTACAACCCAGTTCACAGCATATACTCACGGTATCCCCCGATAAAATTGAGCCCTTCGGCCCATTGAAATTTTGCC
>Ga0265318_10001565_pt1 | contig 13289 bp, 12 predicted proteins | sample 4821metaG_FD_192431 | JGI IMG/M metagenome (GOLD analysis project Ga0265318, IMG submission 192431) | Rhizosphere microbial communities from Carex aquatilis grown in University of Washington, Seatle, WA, United States - 4-8-21 metaG | ecosystem: Host-associated > Plants > Roots > Rhizosphere >... | reverse complement strand
AGTCGTTGATCACCACGGGGTGGAAGAAGAGGCGCGGCGCCTCCGCGGGAAGCCGGAACGGGCGCTCGTAGCTGATGAAATGAGCCTCGTGGCCGCGGCGGGCCAGCTCCTCCCCGAGCGCGGAGGCCAGGATGCCGCTTCCGCCGACGGAGGGATAGCACGTGATGCCGATCTTTAGCGCGCGGCCGGATTCCATGTCAGAAGCGGCGCGCCGACCGGGACAGGGGCGAGAGCGAGTCGAACACCAGCGGGTCGTTCGGCCAGAGCGCCTGCGCGTAGGCGACCCCCGCCCTGAGCCCCTGCACCCGGGCGCGGGAAAGCTGCAGCTCGACGTAGTTTCGGGTGCGAAGCTGCGAGGCGTGCGCCTTCATCGCCGCCGTCCAGGCCGCGACCACACGCGAGGCGGAGATGTCCATCAGGACGGGAAGCACCCCCGCCGGCTCGGCCTCCTGGCCGGCCGCGTAGTAGAGCAGCGGCCCGATGGCGTGGGCCGGCCTCCCGCGGAGCTTCGCGACCCCGCCGTAGCGCGCGAGCCTCGCAGCGTCGCGCACCAGCCGGCCGAGGCGCGGATGGTCCGGGTGCTGGTTCTCGACGAGGCTCGGCGCGAAGACGACCCCGGGCCGCACGCGCCTTATGATCGCGGCCAGCCTGAGCGCGTGGGCGGGCTTCGGCTCGAGGCGCGCATCGCCATCCAGCCTGATGAATTCCACGGTCGCTCCGAGGAGCCTGGCGGCCCTCCCCGCCTCCACGGTCCTTTGGGCGGGCGTCCCGTGGGTCGCCGACTCGCCCCGGGAGCAGATAACGAAATGCGCCCGGCGCCCCGCCTGCGTCTCGCGGGCGATGACGCCGCCGCATCCGAACTCGATGTCGTCGGGGTGCGCCCCGAACGCCAGCAGGGGCGCCGGCTCAGATGCTGATCTCGCAGTAGGCTTCATCGGATCGTTCGATCGGGTCGCGGCTTATGAACACGACATCGGGCGCGTCCTCCTTGCGCAGGTAGGCCTGCTCGCCCGCCCCGGCGACATAATGGGTGCAGTGCAGGACAGACTGCATCCAGCGGAGCCGCGAGTCGCGCGTGGGGCTGACCTGGGATTTGCTGAAGGGCACATGGGGCAGGGTCACGAATGAATCCCCACCCTCGTGAAGTTGCAACGCGCCATCGACGAATCGCGCGCGCACGGTTTCACCGTTGAAGGGCACGTCCACGAAGAACTCGGGCACGTCGCACGCCGCGCCCCGCAATCCGGCGTCGCTGGAGCGGGCGACACGGATGCCCTCGAGGAGGCCCATCCGGCGGTACATCTCCAGGCAGAAGTCGGCCACGTTCGTGGCGGCCACCTGCCTGAACGCGGCGACCCACCGCGGATCGACGTACGGGGTCAGCTGCCGGGCCGTGTTGTCGCGCCACCCGGCCGGAACGCGCTTCGCGTAGAGCGGCGAGAACTTGCGCTGCGTCTTGTTCTCGAACGCGAAGTTGAGCGTGCGCGCCTCGCCGGTCTCGCGGTGCCGGAGCGTCGTCTGCGTCTCGCGGGGATCGTGGTCGCTGTCGTGGTAGAAGAAGACGACCTCCCCGCCAATCTCGGCCTGCAGGCGTCGCGCCGTGAGGACCTTCGCGGCAAGGAACCGCCGCGGGAAGAATCCGCAGGGCTGCTGGCCGAAGCAGATGAGGGGCCCGGTCATGTCTGGGCGGAGAGCGTCCCCCCCCTTCCGCCGAGGTCAATCGCGGCCTGCAGGACGAGGCTCAGGGCCATGCACGCCGCGCAGCCGATGATGTTGTACCAGAGGTACGAGATGCTCAGGGTGAAATAGAGCCCAAAAACGAGCGCCTGGGACGCCAGTGCGGCCCAGAAGACCGCGGTTCCCCGTATCCACTTGAGGAAGAAGGCCACGAGGAACAGCCCGAGCACGACCCCGTAGAACACGGAGCCGAGGATGTTGATCGCCTGGATCAGGTTCTCGGCGAGGTTCGCAAAGAGCGCGAACGCGATCGCCACCAGGCCCCAGAGCGCGGTGAACAGCTTCGACATCACCACGTAGTGGGAGTCGGTCGCGTCCCTCCTGGCCAGGTGCCGGTAGATGTCGACCGTGGTCGTCGTCCCGAGCGCGTTGAGCTCGCCCGCCTTCGACGACAGGGCCGCGGCGAAGAACGCGGTCACCAGCAGGCCGATGAGTCCGTGGGGCAGGTGGTCCAGGATGAACGTGATGAAGACATAGTCGGCGTCGTTGGCGGTGTTCGACGGGCTGGCCGCGCGCAGGACCGCCCTTGTCTGCGCCCTGGCCTCCTCGGCCCTGGCGCGGGCCGCGTCGGAGGCCGCCCGGGCCCCCGCCTCCGCCGGGCGGTTGCCATCGCGCCGGGCGCCGAGCCACGCCATGAGCTGCGTGCGCTCCTGCGACTGCGCGGCGTCAAAGTCCGCCTCAAGGGCGTGGAGCCGCACGCCGGAGCCGTGCGCCACCTGGTAGTTCCAGGCCGTCCTGTTGAAATACACGGGCTGGCGCTCGAACTGGTAGAACACGAAGATGAGCACGCCCAGCAGCAGGATGAAGAACTGCATGGGAATCTTGAAGATGGCGTTGAACATCAGGCCCAGCCGGCTCTCGCGCAGCGAGGCGCCGCACAGGTACCGCTGCACCTGCGACTGGTCGGTCCCGAAATACGACAGGGCAAGGAACATCCCGCCGACCAGGCCCGTCCAGATCGTGTAGCGCCGGTCCATGTTCAGCGAGAAGTCGACCGCCTCGAGCTTGTGGAACCCGCCCGCCAGGACGAGGGTGTCGGTGATGCCGAGGCCGGGGGGGAGCTTTGCGAGAAGGAAGAAGAACGCCGCGACCATGCCGGCGAAGATCACGCCGATCTGGTATTTCTGGGTCAGGCTGACCGCGTCGCAGCCGCCGGAGACCGTGTAGGCCACGACGAGGAGGCCGCTGCAGACGATCGTCGCGTCCAGCCTCCAGCCCATGACGGTGGAGAGCACGATCGCCGGGGCGTAGATGGTGATGCCGGCGCCCAGGCCGCGCTGCAGGAGGAAGAGGCCCGCTCCGAGCAGGCGCGTCTTCGGGTCGAACCGGTGCCCGAGGTATTCATAAGCGGTGTAGACCCTGAGCTTGCGGAAGATCGGCAGGAAGACCGCCGAGACTATGATCAGCGCGAGCGGCGCGCCAAAGTAGTTCTGGACGAATCCGAGGCCGCTCTCGAAGCCCTGGCCGGGGGTCGAGAGGAAGGTGATCGCACTGGCCTGCGTCGCCATGACCGACAGGCCGATCGTGAGCCAGCCTGTCTGCGCGGCCCCCTTCAGGTAGCTCCTGAGGTCGTGGTGCCCGCGCGTGCTCCAGATCGCGTATGCCGCGATGCCGAGCATCGTGCCGACCAGGATCGCGTAATCGAGCGCGTTCACGAGAACACCCGTGTCAGCGCGGCCAGGAGCCCTATCCAGACCGCAAGGACCACCAGCACGCACAAGTAGACCTGGCGCCAGCTGTGAAACCCAGGCAGGCCGGTCTTCTCGTCGTCGGGTGGCACCGTCATTTTCCGAGCGAGACGAGGTTCGCGAAGAGGCGGTAGGCCCCGGGCACGCCGGCCGGCAGCTGGCGGAAGAACGAGAGGCCGGTGTAGACGAAGTAGCCGCGGCCGTGCCGCGCGACCAGGAGGCCGCCCTTCAGCGGCGCTTCTCCGGCGTCGCTGCAGGAAAGCAGCGCCGTGAAGTGGACTCCGTCCCATTCGCTGGCGAAATCGAGCCCCCGCTCCTGCACCCAGCCCGAGAAATCCGAGGGTCCGATGCGATTGGGCGAGTTGAAGGCCGGGTGATCGGGCTCGAGCATCGTGACCTGGGAGTTCTCGTCGGTCACGCGGTAGTGCGGCAGGTCGCGCGCAAGCTTGAGATCATACGGGGCGAGCTGCTGCGTCTTGAGGTTGTTCGGGTTGCTGTACTGCTCGACCACGGTCCCCCCCGCCTCGACGTAGGCGAAGAGCGCGGGCAGCTGGGGCGCGAGGTCCGTCCGGGTGTCGAACGCGCGCACGCCGATGACGACGGCGTCAAGGCCCTTGAGCTTCTCCTCGGTCAGGTCCGCACCCGTCAGGGGCGTGACCGAGTATCCCATCTCCTCCAGGCTCGAGGCAGTGCTGTCGCCGGCGCCGGGCAGATAGCCGACATTGCGCCCGCGGGTCTTCAGGTCGAGGCAGACCGCCTTCAGGCGGGCGGGCGGCTGGAGCAGCTGGGGGGGGATGTGGCCGTAGGTGATCGCGATGCGCTCGTTGCCGAAGTGCGCGCGGCCGATGTCGGCGCGGGCCGTGATCGTCGCGCTGGCCGGTGCCGCCGGGGCCGAAACCGTGAACGTGAACTGGGCCCTTGCCCCGTTGGCGCGCAGGTGAAAGTCCTGCCTTTCGGGGGTGATCCGCCAGCCCGGCGGCGCCTCCAGCCTCAGGGCGCCCGCCGCGTCGGGGCGGGACGAGACAACCTCGACGGAGACCTTGCGCTCGGAGCCGGGCGGGAAGAGCTCCACGGCCGACGAGAAGCTGACGGACACGGGAGGGATCACGTCCGGCCTCAGGCGCACCCCGCCCTTCCCAGGGTCGGACGCCACAAAGACGGCCTCGTCGGCGACCACGATGGTCTGGCCCCCGACGACGAAGACGTTCTCGACCGGAATCGGGGGCGGATTCTCGGGGAGGCCGATCAGCGACGGATCGTCCACGCGGAACATCCCCGGCGTGCCGTCCCCCCGCAGCCAGTACGGCCCGCTTAGGGGCGTCTCCCGCGGAAGTGTCCGGCTCGTGGCGCGGACCGCCGCGACACCCGGCCCCAGGAAATCGCCGATCCGCACCTCGCGGCCCAGCCCGGGGTAGCGCACGGCCTCCCACCGGACCGCGATCTTCGAGGCCACCTTTGCCGTGGTTGTGAGGCTCACCGGCTCGCCGGGAACGATATCGCGCTGGGAGACCGCCGTCTCGACGGAGAGGCCCAGGCATGCCTGCAGGATCCGATCGAGCTGGCGGCGCTTCTCATCCACGACGGGATCGCCGGCGAGCTTCGCAAGCCGGCCCTTCAGGTCCAGGAGCGCCGGCACGCTTGCCGGGGGATCCTTCGGGTCAAAACGCGCGATGATCCCGTCGGCGAGCACGCCGATCCCGGCCCCACCCGCCACGCGCCCCCAGGTGGTGTCGACGCCGTCCATGATGTCGCTCTCCGCGGGCTCGCCCGCAAGCACCTTGAAGGACTCGGTCCGGGGCCCGCTGCCCCACGTGGCCACCGAGAAGTTCGCGAAGCCCTGGGTCCGGTGCATCGAACGGCTGCGTGCGGCCAGTTCGGCAAACGACCGGCCGGTCGCGGCGTCCGTGCCGTCGATTCCCAGGTGAAGCATCCCGGGGATGGCCTCGGCGGAGCCGGGGCGGCCCGGACCCCATCCGTTCCAGAGGATCCGCCTCGGCTGCCACGGCGACAGGGTGCCCAGCTGCTCGGGGAAGGCCTTCGGGTCGCCCGAGAGCCGGAAGGCCTCCAGAGCCAGCACCGCGGAGGCCGTGTGGTGCCCGTGCGTCCCGATGGGCTCCGTCGGAAACCGCGTGATGACGACGTCCGGCCTGAACACGCGGATGACCCGGACGATGTCCGAGAGCACTTGCTGGCGGTCCCATTTCGTCAGGGTCTGGCGGTAGTCCTTCGAATACCCGAAGTCCCTGGCTCGGCTGAAGAACTGCCGTCCCCCGTCCGCGCGGCGCGCCGAAAGAAGCTCCTGGGTCCGGATGACGCCGAGCAGGTCGCCAAACTCGGGGCCGATGACATTCTGGCCGCCGTCCCCCCTCGTCAGCGACAGGTACGCGGTCCGGTAGGCGCGGCCCCGCGCGAGATAGGCGATCAGCTGCGTGTTCTCGTCGTCGGGATGCGCGGCGACGTAGAGCACGCTCCCGAACTCGCGGAAGCTGCGAAGCTCCTGGGCTATCCCGGCCGGATCAGGCCCGGGCAGGGAGTCCACGGAGGATGCGGCCAGCCTCGCAAGGCCGGCGCAGGCCGCCAGGCCGAGCACCATTGTCAGCCTGAGCGGCGGCCTGCGGACGGCGGCGGGGATAGCTGGCCAGGTCACTTCAGGCCGGCGATCAGCGCCTCATTCAGGCGCGTGTATTCTTCCTTCGCGGGCCCGCTGGACTTGGAGGCGAGATCCAACGACTGCTTCGCTGCGGCGAGCGCGCCGGCCTTGTCGCCCTTCGCGGCAAGGATCCTGGCCTTCTGGTAGACCATGTAATAGGCGTCGGGCTGCTCGGCGATGGCGGCGTTGATCCAGGCCAGGGCCTTGTCCAGGTCGAGGTTGTGATCGAGGTAGAACAGCGCCGCCTGGAAATACGGCTTCTTGCCCGGCGCCGCCATGGCGGCGTCGATCTTCGGGCCGACGATGCCCGCGACGTCAAAGCCGAGCTTCACGGGCACGCAGGTCTTCTCCCAGGCGAGGCCGAGGGTCGCCGAGTCGCTGTGGATGTCGCCGATGTCGATCGTGAAGGTCTCGACCGGCACGGTGAGGACTTCGGGCGCGGCGGTGACCCGCAGTGTGTCGTTCTTCTGGTCGTAGGAGTATGCCCCCCACTGGTTGCCCGCCTTCTGCAGGATCACGGTCCACTCGTCCTTGCCGGGGATGGTGAACATCTCATAGGTGCCGGCATCGACGCGTGAGCCCTGGAACGTGACCGCCGTGCTGAAGGTAATGCGCGTGGCGCTGTTGGCGCCGGTCCGCCAGACCTGTCCGTAGGGGTTGTTTCCGCCAAGCATCACGCGCCCCTTCGCGCTCGGGCGCGAGTAGACGACCTCGATGTCGGTCACTCCGACCCGCTGCCTGAGCGTCTCGGTCGGGCTGGCCTGGGGAAAGTCGATCTGGGGAGCCGGAGTCTTCAGGGACACCGAGAACTGCGTGGACTCCCACATGATCTTCAGGACGCCGCCGCCGGCCTGGTCCTTCTCTATCGCCAGGGTGAGCTGGTCCACCGGCTTATCGAGCGCCTCCTTCTTCAACTCAACCCGCGCCAGGTCGTGGGCCTCGTCGACGGGAACGCCCCATTTCCCCACGCTTGTGCTGATCGCAAGCTTCGACGGCCCGCTCTCCGACGGGACCGAGTAGAGGGTGTAGGTCCCCGCCGGAACCGTGGTGGCGCCAATCATGACCGCCTTCTGCACTATGAGGGTCGTGGCCTCGTCGGCGCCCAGGCGGTCCGCCTTGTCCCATGCCACGAGTCCTCCCCAGATCTTGCGCATCTCGCCCGTCTTGTGGTCCTTCGTGTAGGGACGCCCGTAAACGATCGTGATTCGGTTTCCGTTGCTCCAGTCGCCAAGCACAGAGCTGATTGTCTCGTGCGGGCTGATCCGGTTCTGCTGGGCCATCACCGGCATCGCGGCAAGGGCTGCGGCTGTCATCGCTAGGGTCAATCTGAGTGGTCTCATGGGTATATCCTGCTACTGATTATCGGGTTGTCCCGTTTTTGGGATTCGCGGCCTAATAGGTAGGCTAAACAAACCGTTTCGGCAAGTGTCGGCGTTTCTTCGCCATTGCTGGTTAACACCGTTCGCCGGGGTTTCCCCGCGCCCAATACCAAGGCCACCCGGAACGGGCGGCTTCACGGCACATGAGGCCGCCTACTTTGCCACGACCTCCAGGGCCCGTGGATTGAATCAATCGCGCCGGGCGGTGTACTTCAATCCCCGCGCCCGATGAACCCCGCCCCAGGCCCGCTCTCCCCCGTACTTGGGGCCATGGTGTGCGTGCTTCTCCTGATTACCGGCTGCGCGACGACCCGGAATCCGGAGTCGCAAGGGGATTCGGCGCCGGTCCGCGGACGGGGTCCGAATCTCATCCGGAACGGAGATTTTGCCCGCGCCCTGGAGAATTGGCGCACCATAGGCGATGGGCCCAACACCTATCATCCCGGGGATCCCGGCAGGGCGGCTTTCAGGGTCGAGGGCGGGTCGCTTGCCATCGAGATCCGCGACCAGGGGACCAGCATCTGGTCGGTGATGCTCTACCAGGGCGTCCCCTTCGAGAAGGGGGCGACTTATGACGTTTCATTCGAGGCCGGATCCGATTCCGGGGTCCGGGTCGTCTCCAACGTCACCCAGGACGGCACGTGGCGCAATTACTCGGGGGACAGGAGCTTCAAGCTGACAGGGAAAATGGCGGCCTACACCTATCACTTCACCATGAGCGAGGACGGGGAGGCGCTGTTTCAGCTCTGCCTGGGAACCTCGGGGACCGGAACGGTCCGCCTCGGCAGCATCGCGATTCGAAAGTGGGGCGGGGGCTGAGGCGGCGGGCCTACGGCGCAGCCAGCTCGATCCGCCGGCCCGTCCGCGCCGACTCGCGGGCGGCATCGAGGATCTCGGTGACGACAAGATTCACCTCAATCGATGAAAGCCCCGAGGGCTTGATCTCACGGCGCACAACGGCGGCAAGGTACGACAGGGCATCGGTGTTCGGGCCGGCCAGGGCGGGCACCGGTAGCGCGACCTCCGGCACATCACCCCTGGCATCACCCCTGTGAAGAAGCAGCGAGTTGCGGTCCGGCAGCCTCAGGGAGCCGGTCTGCCCGTAGATGTCCATGTCCTTGCGGTTGTAGGGCCAGTTCCATGAAGGCTGGATGATCGCCTGCGCCCGCGGATAGGTGACCACGATTGTCGCCTCGTCGTCGACCTTTGGATAGACGCTTGGCTGGAAGTTCTGCGTGACCGCGAAAACCGAGGTCGGGCGCCGGCCCTCCATCAGCCATGTGACCAGGTCCGCCCCGTAGCATCCAAAATCCATGATCGCGCCCCCGCCGTTGAGCACGGGGTCGGTCAGCCACTCAAGGAAGTAGGGCGAGCAGCCGATGGCCGCGGGGCCCTGGTGGCCGTCGTGCACCACGATCTTTCGGATCTCGCCGATTCCGTGCTGCCCGTTCACGAAATCGTAGGCGCCCTGCGTGCTGCGGTACCATGTGGTCTCGTAGTTGACGACGATCTGTATGCCTCCCTTGGCGGCCGCCGCGGCCATTGCCCGTGCGTCGACCATGCTGACGGCGAAGGGTTTCTCCATCATGACATCGATCCCCAGGGGCGCGCACATCTCGACCACCCGGCGGTGATCGTACGTCGAGGTGAACGTCGCCACGGCCTGCACCTTCGTCGTGGCGCGCAGCGCGTCCAGGGTCGGGAAGAACAGGCTCCGGTCCAGGTGGAACCGCTCGGCATAGAGGGCCGCCAGCTTCTGGTTGGGCTCCACGATGCCGACCAGCTGGACGTCGCGGCGCCCGGCAAGGCTGGGGATCATCCCACCGACATGGTCGTGGACGAGCCCGATGATGGCCAGGCGGACCGGCGGCGTGGCCTCCTGGGCGCACGCGCACGCGGCCGCCAGGCACAGCAGGGGGGCGAGAAGAAGCTTCTTCATGGTTGTTATGGGTCTGCGGAGTTGGTTTTCCAAAGGATGCCGGCCCCGCCGAGCCCGATGGGCCTATCTGCGGTCAAGCAGCCCCCGGCTTCTCATCCAGTCCGCGGCCCGCTGCGGCCAGGTTGTCACGTAATCCTTCGTCGGCCGCAGGCCATAGCCGTGGCCCCCTGTCGGATACACGTGAAGCTCCATGGGCACCTTTGCCTCCTTCAGGGCCGTCGCGTAGCTGATCACGTTCTCAACCTTCACGGGATCGTCCAGCGCCATCGCAAGGAACGTCGGGGGCGTGCCCGCGGTGACTGCGACCTCGGGGCCGAGGACGTAGCCGGTGTTGTCCTTCACAAGCCCGCCGGGATAGACGAGAACCTGGAAGTCGGGGCGGCAGCTCAGGTCATCCGCTCCGTCCACGCGGGGGTAGGTCCGAGCGGAATTGGCGGCCAGGGCCGCGCAGAGGTGCCCTCCCGCCGAAAATCCGAGCACGCCCACGCGCGCCGGATCGATTCCCCACTCCTTCGCGTTCTGCCTCACAAGGCCGACGGCCCGCTGCACATCCTGCAGGGGGGCTGCGTATCCCGGGTGTCCTTCCCTCTGGGGCACTCGGTACTTCAGGAGCACCCCGGTCACGCCGACGGAATTGAGCCACTGGCAGACCTCCGTTCCCTCAAGGTCCATCGCAAGGATGTAATAGCCGCCGCCGGGGCATACCACGACGGCCGCCCCCGTGTCCTTGTCCGCATCGGGCCGGTACACCGTGATCGTGGGGTCGGACACGTTGCCGAGCCGTATGACCGGCCTTCCCGCGATCAGGTTGTCCTTCGCCGTGGTCGTGTCCCGCTCCGGGCCGAGACCGCCCTTTTCACCCGGGGCCGTTCCCGGCCAGACCTTCATCGGGGGCGATTCAGACCCGAGGCAAAGGCCGGCGCCCAGCAACGCGAATGCGCACCGAAACACGTGGGGGTTCACGCGAGGAGGGAATGTCACCCGAGGGCGGGAGTCGAACCATTTTGTCCCGCGGCCGCGCCCGAGGCTATCCGCAGCAGCAGTCCCTCGTCGCCGAAGGCGCCGGACTTCGAGACGACCTGCGTGCCGTCCCATCGCCCCCCGGCCATGCGCGACACCGGCACGCCGGGGACAACCTGGCCCATGACCGCCAGGTGGACCGTGCCCAGCGACAGGCAGAGGGCGCGCAGGGTCTCGCCTCCCGAGACGAGGAGACAGCGCGGCTGCGCCAACCGGCGCGTCAGCTCGGCGATTCCGCGGACGATGCGCCTGGAAGCCTCGGGGCGTCCGAGGCCGGCCGGCACTTCAAAGCTCACAAGGCAGGCGCCGGCCGATTCGAGGCGCGCCGACACGCGCAGAATGTCCGCATCGCCAAGGTCCCGCAGCCTGAGGACATCGCCGCAGGCGGCGAGCTGGGCGGCGGTGACGGGGTGCTCGGATCCGAACATCCCGAGCATCGGCCGTTCGAGCCCTGCAACCGGGACTGTCGGCGGCGCCGATCCGGAAAGCGCGGCGGCCAGACCCGCGCTGCCGCACCAGAGGATCGGCACATGAAGCTTCACTCCGCTATCGGCGATAGCGCGCAGGTCATCGTCCGTATCCGCGTCCCAAAGGCTGATGCCCCGTGGCACCGGCTCCCCGGGCTTCCTCAGCTGCACGTTCAATCCGTTGGATCCGAGGGTCTCCCTCAAGTCCTCCCCCACCCGGCTCCACGATCCGCCGCTGGAGGCGTATTGCAGCCCGCCGCGCGTGGCGCGTCCGTGGAACGGGAATGCCGGCGCGATCACGCAGCGCCGCACCGGAACCGCCCCCAGCGTGGCGGCGAGCTCGAGGCCGGGATGGCCCCGGAGAAGGCTGTCCACCTTCTTGAAGGGTATAAGGCCAGGTCCCGGGGCTAGGATGGGGGCAAGCCGGGCGGCAATCGCCTCCGCAGAAGGGCCATCCTCCTCCCTCGAGGCGCCGTCCACCGCAAACTCCCCGGCGAGGGACGCTGGCAGGCCCCGATTCGGAAAGACGGGGATCGTTCTCCCCTTGGTCGCGAACTGCGCCGCTGAATCGAGCGCACCCGTCAGGTCATCGGTGACTAGTCGCAGCTTCTTCATGCGGGTTCATCTTTGAGGTGCAGGAGTTCGCGGCAAGGCTGGCGAAGACCTAGAGCTCCTTCCGTGTTTGTCTTCCGCACGTTGCCATTGAAGCGGGACCGTGCGTGTGGCTATATGCCGGTTGATGACGGCCCCACGTGCACCCGTGCTGCTCTACGACGGTGAATGCGGCCTGTGCAATGGGGTCGTCCGGCTCATGCTTCGCCACGATGCGGGCGGACGGATCCGCTACGCGCCGCTGCAGAGCCCGCCAGGCCAGGACTTCCTCCGCTCGCAGGGGCTCCCGACCGACAGCTTCGACAGCCTCGTTTTCGTTCCGGACTGGGGCAACCAGGCGAGCGGCGGGTTCCTGCTACGCACAAGCGGCGCCCTTGCCGCCTTCGCCGAGCTGGACGGCCCCTGGCGGGCGGTGTCGTGGCTGCGGATCGTGCCGGTCCTGCTGCGCGACCCCGTCTACAGGCTCATCTCAAGGACGCGCACCGCGCTGTTTGGCAAGGTCAAGCCCGGACCCCTGCCTGATCCCGCCTGGGAGAAGCGTTTCCTTGCACGTTGAGGGCACATGGGTGCAACTGCAGGGACCGCGCCGGCATGAGAAACAACCCCCCTACCGCGATTCCAGACTCCACGCCCCAGCCGCCTGAAGCGCCCCAAAGGCGCGGATTCTGGCAGCGCTGGGTTGCCGATCCCATCGTCAGGCAGCTGACCCAGGGGGTGACCCCGAGGAAGATCGCTCTGACCCTGGCCGTCGGAAGCGCCCTGGCGCTCTTCCCGATCCTCGGCACGACCACCACGCTATGCCTCCTGGCGGGAATACTCCTCGGGCTCAACCAGCCAATCATCCAGGCCGTCAATGCGCTCTGCATCTTCATCTACATCCCGCTCATCGTGGCGTTCGTGCGCCTCGGGGACGCCCTTTCAGGGACCGCTAGGTCGAGCCTCGACGTGCCGCTCATGGTTTCGATCCTCAGCCGCAGCCCCCGAGAGTTCCTCCACCAGTTCGGCCCGACCGCGTCTCATGCGATCCTGGGCTGGGCCGTTGTCATCCCGGTCTGGATCCCCGCTGTCTACCTGCTGGCACTTCGGCCGCTCAGGGCGGCAGCCTCCAGGCTACGGCAATAATAGGCTGCCCAAGGCCGGGTCCAATGTCTTGAATCCACCGGATGAATAGGCGAAGGGTCGTAGTCACCGGCCTCGGGGTCGTGGCCTGCAACGGCGTGGGCGTCGACGAGTTCTGGCGCGCCAACACCGAGGGCCGCTCCGGCATCTCCCCCATCGACTCGTTCGATGCGGGCGAACTGGCCTCCAGGATCGGCGGCCAGGTGAGGGGCTTCGTGCCCACGAACTACATGCCCGACGACATCGCCAAGCGGGTCGACCGCTTCGTGCATTTCGGCCTCGCCTGCGCCGAGATGGCGCTGAAGGCGAGCGGCCTGGATGCGGGTGCCGAGGATCCCGAGCGGATCGGCGTGATCATGGGGTCCGGCCTGGGGGGCCTCATGTTCCATGAGGAGCAGATGGTCGCGGCGTTCGACCGGGGCGCCCACCGGATCAATCCGGCCTCGGTGGCGCGGATCAGCCCGAACGCGGTCTCCAGCCACATCGGGATCCGCTACGGCTTCAAGGGCCCCAACCTCGCCATATCGACGGCGTGCGCCTCGGGCGCGCACGCGATCGGCGAGGCCTTCAGGAAGCTTCAACACGGGGAGGCCGACGCATGCGTCGCGGGCGGGGTCGAGGCGCCGCTGACCCTGTTCAACTTCGGCGCCTACTGCGCGCTGCGGGTGCTCTCGCGGA
>Ga0265318_10001557_pt1 | contig 13320 bp, 13 predicted proteins | sample 4821metaG_FD_192431 | JGI IMG/M metagenome (GOLD analysis project Ga0265318, IMG submission 192431) | Rhizosphere microbial communities from Carex aquatilis grown in University of Washington, Seatle, WA, United States - 4-8-21 metaG | ecosystem: Host-associated > Plants > Roots > Rhizosphere >... | reverse complement strand
GGCGTCGGACGCTGACCACTTCACTCGCCATACAAACGAAAGCGGCGCCGCAACGAGCGGGAACATGAAGACGTCGTCGTCACCGGGTAGCCACTGTGTCACGTAGCCGAGAACGGCCGCCATCTGGGTTCCGTTCGGGATCCTCGACGACTGACTGTTCTTTGGTTTGATGGCGAAGCATAGGCCGACCGTGCCTGGGCCATTGATCGACGGGTAGACGAACGCTTTTTGGACAGACACTCCATGTGCGCGTGAGTTTTCGGCGAGCTTGATAAGCGTCGCCTCGTTGCCAGATGCGCTCTCATTGGCCAGCGCATACGCGAGAATCTTTCGGTATTCGTCTGCCGACGCCTTGTCGGAGCCGCCGCTCAAGCCCTCGCCGTCGAGCTCCTGGACGAGCGCCGTCGAAAGGCAGCCGGGGCGGGGAGCGCTCCACGTTAGTGGTACGCCGGGATCGACATTCGTCAGCGGCCCCGTGTCGGTCCCGATTACTGGGATCGGATCGCCGTTGTTGTAGAGAGCCGTCGTCGTGACGTGATAGCGTACCTTAGTCGTCAGATTGACGATTTCGTCGCCAGCGAGAATAGTTGAACCAAGAGTACCAGTGGACGCAATGACGTTTCCGCTCGCGCCGACGGCGGCGGGCCAGTCGATGCCGAGAATCTCACCCGTCGCTACGAGCTGGTCTTCGTTCTGGTTCTTGATAAGCACACCGGCCGCCGTAGCTTGCGCGGTTGCACTCTGCATGACTAGACAGTCGGCAATCGCACATGCGCGGATCCACGCCGGCGAATTCGGCTCGATCGACTCCTGAGGATTTCGAACCTTGATAGACCGCAGGTAGAGGGCGATCCATTCGTCTCGAGTCTTGACGATGAGCTGGTTAGTTGTTGCGACTGGCATCGGGCCTAGGCCGTTCTGTTCTTTTGAGTGCGGAGGTTTCGGTACCGGAGCCGCACTCGCAGCTGGTCGTTGTCGTGGCTGGTGTCGACGCTCAGGATCGCGATGTCGCCGGCAGCGAGCCGCCGGTCAAGCGGCGTCGCGCTCTTCGTCAGTTCGAGCGCCTTCTGCTGCTCGTCGGGGCCACCGATGGGTGAAATCGTGTAAAGGTCGTTGCCGCAGTCGGGGGCATGCTTGATGCTTTTGCGGCGGACCGACATCGCAAGCGCAACATCGACGTCGATTGGGTCGGTCGGTATCTCGCTGTAGTCGTAATTTTGCCCTAGGTACTCGACGGCCGGCACCGTAGCCAATGACGGCGCAGTCGAATACGGTCCGACGCGCTCGACTCCGGCCGGGCTCTTGCCGACCCCGATGGGGTTTGCTCCAACTCTGGTGGCCATTAGTCTCTCGGGGCGTCAAGTGGGCATACAGCGGTCAGGGGCAAGGCGAGTGTCGGTAGTCCTGGAACCGGGATAGGCGCCACCAGAATGGCAGGCAGCGGCACTGCGGCGTGAATTCTTGGGATGCCGCCGACTACCGGGATCGGCGGGACCGGCGGGAGCGGCGGGAGCCCCGGAACCGTTACCGGTGGAATCAGTACGGCCAGCAAAATTATGGCCGCATTGAGCCTGAGGAGTCCGCCAACGCTTGGGATCGGAGGCGGGGCCGGTATTGGCGGGAGTCCCGGGACAGCAATCGGCGGAACGAGCCCGGGGATTGGCGGAATGGCAAATGTACAATTGCTCACAGGGCCGTCAGGAATTGGGTGGGAAGCGTTGCGGTCGCCGCCGTTAGCGCGGCCCCTATCGCGGTCGCTAGCGCCGCCGGTGGCAGCGTCGGGCTCGTCATGGCTCCTAGGCTCGACACGAGCGTCGAAACGAACAGCTCAAAGCCCGGGAACGTCACAAGCGTGTTGATTGGCGTGGCCTTCCCAAAGCTACCAGCTGACGGGCAATTGAGGTTGCCGTTTATGTTGACCTTGTCGCCGTTGACCTCGAGTTGGGCATTCCCTTGGCCGCGAGCCACGATGCCGTCGTCGGTGAGCGAGACGTAAGAGCCGGTCCCGTGGCGAAGCTCGATCGTGGCTTTTCCGTTCGCGTCTTTGCCAATCGTGACGATGTGCTCTTTCGAGCCGCCCAAATATGGGACGATTATCGTCGTCGTATCAGCTTCGCAGTCCTGAAGTATTATCTGCCCCGAGTCATTGACGAGAGCGCGCGAGCCCTTGGTAAGCGGCGGGCAGAGGCTTGCCGCTCGCGGGTCCTGGACGCACCAGGCGTACCCTTTGCCGCCTTCGGTGCCGGTGAGAATCCACGCCCCGACCTTGTCGGAGCCTCGGTCTAGCGGGCGAGCATAGTAGCCGAGCGGTAGGATTTGCTGATAAGGGCCCATGCCAGCGTCGGCGCCGTCTGTGGTGCCGTATGCCGCTGGCTGGATGCCTAGAAATCCCTTGTCGTCGTAACCCGAGGTTACGGCGGTCGATAGTTCAAAGCGAATCATTCAGCTGCCTCTGCGAGAAACTTCAGACTATCGGGATGTACACAATCGAAGCTCGTTGTCGTCCCGCTCTCGGCGGTGCGGCGATACGTGAGTTCGTCGAGCCAGAACGAGTTGCCGAATCCGAGCTCATTCTGTGAATTAAATCCGAGCTCGTCGTCTTCGAGCTGCGCCATCGTGTCGGGAGCCAAGACGGCCATGTGCCCATCGGCGTCAGCAGACGGAAGGCGGTGCCCCGCCACCGTGTAGCTCAGGTGAAAGCCAGCTCGCATCTCCTCGGATACTTGCCGATTGGCTCGCCACTGGGCCTGCTGTGGGTTTTTGATCTCGTCGTCGAATAGGGCGAGAGGTTCGAATCCAGTTCCGGTTGCGGCCGCGCCTGAGCCTCCGATGGCTTGGGCGCACCATAGGTTCACGGCCACGGCATCAATCTGCAGGCCATTGTAGCGCGCGAATGCGCAGATACTGGTGTGCATATTCGTGATGTCGAACCGGTACGCGTGGTCTTCGACGTTGACTTCGTTGCGGGGTTGCCCGCGGCGTCGCGTGAGTCTGTACGTAAACGGCTGCGTTATATTGGGCGCCGACACGACGAAGTTTCCGTCAAGCGTTGCCCACATGTAGAGCCCGGCCATTCGTAGCTGCTTGTCGAGCCACTGAAACCAGGTCTCGCCAATCTTGCATTTGACGTTCTGGTATTCGACCTTGGCGCCTCCGTTAGAGACTGCCCCGGTGTCGATTGACTCGATGAGCTGTCCGCGCGGGTGACGATGAGCCTTCTTCGACTTCGTCATCAGCTGACGGTTCGCTGAGTTGTCGTAGAAGACTGTTCGATCGCCTAGCCCGACAATCTTCAGAACTTCCTCGACGAGTTCGATGATTGTCTTCGCCGTGAACTGTCGCTCGTTGATGATTGACGCCCGGAAGAGCGGCGACATCCAATCGCGACCTTTGATCTCGAGTTGCGTCACCTTTGCCGACGGCACGCTCGGTGATTCGACGCGCCCGCTTTGGATGACCTGGCCGCCTATCTTGAGTTGGAACGGGTCGCCAGCCTTGAACCTCTTGAGCAGGTCCTTTGCGGCGCTGCCCCATCCGATCCGCACCGTAAAGGCGGCCGGCTGGGTCATGACGGCGCATTTCACCTCATAAGAGCCGTAAATCTTGATGTCTTGCTCGGCTAGGTACAGCTGGACGGCGTCTTCGTCGTTGCCCAGGAAATCCGAATAGTAGTCGGCCATCTAAGTGCTAGGATTCGGGCGAGGTGAGAGATGGAATGGGTAGATTTCAAGATCAAATCAGGCGATTGCCATGTGTGCCGCGAGTCGCATTGGCCTCTCGTTGTCATTGAACACATTGGCCCCGAGGATTCGGACGCCTATGTTTGCAAGGATTGCCTGTTGACGATGCTCAAGGCTACCGAGGAGGCGAGGCCGTGAAAGAGGCGACTCCGCTGGACGAACTCGCTACCATGCACAGGCTACTTGCCGAATGCGAAGACCTGGACATACCGGGCTGAGTGCTAGATACAAGCGACAACGGCGAGGCCGGTGGCGTCACGCCGCCAGTGGATAGTACCTGATTGCCGTCCCCGCCTTGATTCTGAATGGGTCCGTAATGGCGTTGAGCCCGAGTAAGTCCTCGGCGTGCGTTGTGTTGCCGTAGATGTCGGTCGATACCTGCTGCAACGTCTCGTCGCGCGGGACCGTGAAGCTCAGGAGCTGCGCACCCTTCTGCATCTTGTCTTCGTAGGCTGTCCGCACCGAATCCCACAAGGCCAAGAATGCCTCGAGCCCGCTTGCGTTCTCAGGTCGAGACAACCATTTGGCGTTCGCGTCCGCCTCTTGAATCATCGTGAACAGCGATGCAAACTTCGCTTCGACGAGCGCCGAATACAGCTGGAATTGGTCGCGTAGGCCCTGGATGTCTGAGGCTAGATCCATGATTGAATCGAACAAGTCCTTTTCCTTGTCCGTCATGGTCAGCTGGTTTTTGATGAGCTGCAATTCGTAGCCCGACATGGCCGACGTCATTGCGTTCGTGTCGAGCTTCGCGATTTGATCGCCAACAAAGCCGTCGCTCGGGTCTTCGATGAAGTCGCACGAGATATTGAATCCCGACGACTGCGTTGACTTCCGCTTTTCCTTGTAGACGGCAAGAAACATCGGAATCATGCCGACCGTTGGAATCGTCAGCACGTCCGTTTCTTGCGTCTGCGCCATGAGCCGCAGAAAATTCGCCGTGTCGGGCCAATTGCCCTTGTAAGCATCGCCGATCAGTGCATCGTCAATGCGCCCGTCAACGTGAAACACCAGGACTTTTCGCCCTAGCTTTTCCGGAGCTCCACCGTTTGCGTGCGGGAACTCGTGGATGTAGTGTCGCCCCTCGAACGTAACCTCATACTCCTCGAATGGGATGCGATAATTCCCGAACGCGAGCGGCTGTAGTGAATCAAAAACTGCCATTAGGCTGCGTGTCTCTGTCCAACAGGAGGCTGCCTGCCGCCTGGGTCAACGTTTGCGCCGCCGGGAGGCGAGCCTCCGCCGGGTGGTTGCGGATTGGTCACGCGAACCGGAATCGTCGTGTTTCGAAGCGCCGCTGCAGTCGCGTTGCCGATGTCGGCAGGATTCACGCTAGCTGCGTCCTTTTTTGCGCGGACAAGAGCGTCTCGCTCAAAGGACTTCCCGAAATGAAGCCCCTCTGCAGAATGATCCTCCCAACCAGCTCGCCCCTCAAGGTTTCTGATTCGCTGTCTCTTGACTTGGATATCCTCTACGTCGCTTGTGCCAGTGACGTACTTTAGCCCTGTCCAAAATCGCTTGGAGCCCTTCACGAATGTGTTGTCGGAGTCGTCTCCGAAGTCGGCCCCCAACTGGTCCCGCAGCTCTCCCTTTAGCTTTTCTGCGCGCTTTTTTGCAGCTGGTCCATATAGACCCTCGTCGTCTTTGGTGTCTTCGAGCGTCTTGGTCTTGTTCTCTAGCCGTTTGTCAGCCAATGCGATGATAGCAGCCGAGATAGCTGCTCCGACTTCTGCCCCGATGACTATCGCGCCGAGATTAGTCATGGTCCCGCCTCTGGGCAGTGCGCCGCCTGTCATGCCTCCGGGTCCCGCTCCGGGTCTGCCCGCTAGAACCCTATCGATTCCCTGCCTGAGCTGCGACTCTACGAACGCGCGAGTGATTGCGATCCCAATAGCCGACGCGATTCCGAGCGCCCAGTGGTCTGTAAAGAACGCCGCGAGTCTACCCGCCTTAGAGGCCAGCGAAACGAGAGTCGGGGCAAGCTTTTCAGCGGCTGGCTCGAGCTTTCCCATGACGTCTTTTGCGACGGTGTCCATCGCGTTTTTGAACCGCTGGGCTCCTGAAAACGCGATGTGCTCGGCATTGTTCGCGCGCTCCTGCTCGGCCGTCATCGGGTGCCCGATGAGTTTGCCAAGCTCGCCTTTCATAGCCGCGTCACCTTTGGCTCCGCCTCCGGCTCCGTTGTACGTGTTCGCGAGAGCCATAAAGATGGCGTTTGCTCGCACGTTCGGGATCGCATTCGACATCTTGCGAATGTCGCCTTTAGAACCCGAGACCATGGCCATCATTAGGCCCATGACGTCGTTGAGTTGGCCTTCTTTATTGTAGACCTTGTAACCGCCGGTAAGCTTTTCGATTGCGGCGATGCGCTTCTTTTGCGTCAGCGCACCCATGATGCCGCGCATCGACGTTGCCGCGTTGGCTGCATTGATATTTCCGCCACCACCCAAAATTGAGAACTGGGTCAGGGCCGACAACGACATGATGTTCTTCGCCGTGTCGCCGGGCATTCGGCGAGCGAGCGCCGCTACTTGCCCGATGCGAAGCGCGTAGTCTTTCATTTCGATAGCGCCGCTAGCCGTCTGGTGGACGACTCCGCGGAGCACTTCGATCGTTGCGTTGCCAGCATCCGGCATGCCGCGGAAGGCGTTGTAGATGTTGCCCGCTGCCTCGCCGATGTGCTCGAGCGATGCGCCCGACGCGCCACCGATTGATGCGAGTCGCTCCTGAATTTTTACCGCTTCGTCAAACTCGCCCGTGAGCCCGGTGAAGGCCCGGGTCATGTGCGAAATCTGCTCGGGATCCATCGAGAGCAGTCCACCTGTCTTCTCGGCCGCCCCCTGGTAGAAGGCTGTCCCGCGGCTCTTGCCGGTTGCAATGCGCTCCTGTTGCGAGATGCCCATGGCCGACTCGCGTTGGCCTCTCACGCGCTCGATGGCGCTCGACATCGACAGGTCGTAGCCGAGCCCGCGCAGCATGTCGGTCCCGACGCGCTTGCCGAAGCCCAGCATGCCCTCAGGGCGAGGGAATAGGAATCTGGTGAACCTCTGACTAGTCCGCGACGCGAAGCGTTCTCGCTCGCGCTGGGAAGCCCTGGCGGCCCGCGCTTCTTCGCGCTCGATATTCTTGATGTCACGGATTCGGTCTCTGGCTATCGCGGCCGACGCCCGACGCCCGTCGGACTCCTGTCGCCGCATGATGGCCGAAATCTCACGCTCGGCCGCTCGCTCTGCCGCAACGCGCTCTTTTGCCGAAGCCTTCTCGTCGGCGCTCATCCGCTTGGCAGTCTGGCGTGACTGGCTTTCGATGGCTGCGCTCGACCGGCGGATCGTGGCAGCCATGTCGGCCATCGCAACGTCCGTCGACCGGCGGTCATGTGCCGCGCCCACTCTGATGACAACATCACTCACGCGGCAATCCTTTGGCTGACGCGATGGCGATTGGTGCTATCATAAGCGTGCCTCGCAACGCTGCAACACGTTCGAGGCACTGACCCAAAGGAGACTGATTCCGATGAGTTCGAAGATTGTGCACCATTGCTTGACATGTGGCAAAGAATTCTTGGTTTGGCCGTATCAGATCGCTAAAGGGTGGGGAAGCTTTCGAGAAAGCTAAATAACGGAGTGATTCTTTATTTCTTCGAGCACGAACCAAAGCCACCGACGAGCCCGAGCTTCTTTATGGCCTGGCATTGCGCGCAGCGTGTCGCCATTGAGCGACATCGCCAGAAGCTCCAGGTCTTCGTCCGATATCTCGGGAGAGATGGGCGAGGTTTCAACCGCGAGCCGTTCACATGCGTCAAAGACGCGATTGATGGCACGAGGCGTCAGACATCGGGGGATTTGCAGGTCAGGAGCCGGGAACAGCGGGTGGCATCGCGTGACGTCGTTCGGATCACAGACGGAACGCGCCACGAATAGGCGTACCTGCTCAGTGTCGAATACTTCTTGGCGGTCAATCTGCGGATCCGGGTCGTCGAAGTTGACGGCCTTGAGCAACGCTTCTTTGATGATCGAATCTTTCTCGATGACGGAAACACTTCGAATGCCGAGGCAGATTGACCCGGCGGGGCGCCCTTCCCACGTGTGAGCAAGCTCCGCATTCTCGAGCACAACCGTCCGAGGCGCCGGCGTCGCATTGATGCCGGTCGCACGAAAGCCAAGCTCGCTTCGGATGCGATCGGTAGTTTCCTCGAGCGTGCTCATCTACGGCTCGTCTTTGGCTTTTTTGATCCGCTCGTCGAGTTCGGTTTCGAGGGCGAAGAACTGGGCAAGCTGCGTCCCCGTAAGCTCAGAAGCTCCGCGGCCATAGTATGCATGCAGATCAACAGCACGCCTGGTCGCAGCAAGCCTAAAAAATCCGCGTTCTTCGCGCCCTCCTCGACTATCATCTGATAGTCAGCATTGGACGCTTGCGGGTTTACATGCTCGCACCAGGTCTCCCAGTGCTGAGACAAGAAGGCCAGCGTGTCGCGTGTGAAGTGCGGTGACTTCTGAATGGCCTGGAACGCAGCTTCAAACGAAGCTCCGCCGTAAAGACGGTCGCTGCCGTCGGGGTTACGTGGGCAATCAGGATCGACTCCGCCCATTGCAATCGTGGCAATTTGCTTGCCTAGATTGTAAATCGGGGATTCGTCGACGTTCGGATTCTCGTCGCCATGCTCTCGAGCGAACGCAAGCGCGCGCTCTAACACGGTCGCATATTCGCCGGGCAGAAGTACGCGCAACCCAATCGTGTCGTGGGTCGGATACGTCTCGGCAGGTCGATGTGCGGCCGCTATGTCGTGGGCCCGGGCTTCAATGAGCTCTGGCGCCGGCTCTGTGAGTTCGCAAGGAACGTTCACGAGCGGGAACCGAACGCGTTTTATCGCGCGCGTCCCCTGTAGTATGTCGTCTAACCTGCCCATGTTGCCGATAGTCTCCCGATCGAATGAACAGAAGAACCGTCGCAACCGGTTCGTGGTGCTCCGTTTTGTCTCGCGACAGCTACGGAGCAAAGCGACAGACGATTTGGGTTAGTGGCGAGGCTCGTCTGCCTGAACCTAAAAAGCGGGTCGCCCGGCGAGGGAGTGCCCGGGGAGGACCCGGACGACCCCGAGAGAACTTAGGTGATCTTGGGTTCGCCGGATTCGAACTTGTAGCCGCCCGTTGCCGTGCCGGCCTTGTTATCCCACTTGACGTCGGCTTCCGTGCACTTGGCGACGTCCCACGTGAACAGCTTACCGAACGCAATGCCGGCAATGCAGCCCGTGTATGTCTTGTCGATGAGCGACTGAATGAATCCGCGCTGGACCGCATCGTCTTCGACAGTGACAATCGTATCCACGGAGATGGTCGCCGTGATTGGGGCCTGCGAATGGCCGCCCCATTTGCCGTCGATGAGCAGCGATTCGCCGTTTGCCATCAGGTTGAAGTTGCCGCTCTGCGCGGTTGCGACTTTGGCGCCGTTTTTCCCGAAGAAAGAGAGGTTTCTTACAGTGTATGCCATTGTTTACCCTCTTAGGCTTGCGCCACTAGAATTCCGATTTGATAGTTGAGTGGCGCGGCCTTCGAAACGAAAGCGCTCATGATGCAACCGCGGGTCGCGTCCCAAACGGCAACCGGCGAATTGCCAGGATCGTCGATATTGGCGAACCAAGCGTCGGCGCCTGCTTGCGTGACGTCGTGAGATTTGCCGAACGCGTACATGGTCGCGAACCACTTCGACGGCGTGATAACGCCAGCGGGCGGATTGCCCTCTGACTGCGGCATGTCGGGAGCTGCGATCGGGTTCGCGGCAACGCTCGAAATCCAGAGCGCGGCCAGTTCCTTATTCGAGCGGTCAGCGACGAACACGTCGCCCCAGTCGTAGGTGCGATAATCCGGGGTCGTCCCGTTGAGCGAGTGGCTACAGATGCCGCGGCGAATCGCGACGCTCGACCCGTTCATAACGAGCGGGGTTACGCCGGTCGAGAGCATGGTATTGAGCTGCCCGTGGAGCGGGTTGTCTTCGGGGTATCGCAAGGGTGCGATGCCCGGCAGAACCGCGAGCGGGTTCAGTGTTCCGTCCGCGTAGACGTTCGGATTCTGCGGGACCATCGTGGACAGCCACGCTGCCGTGATGGCCGCAATCTTGCCAGGATAGGTTTCGCAATTGAAGAACTCGACCACGGTAGATCGCGGGTCGTTGAGTGTCGTCTGCGAGAACGATGTCGCGGCCGCTTGCGTGCCCGTGAACGCGTACACTACGTGTTCCAGGTGTTGGATTGTCACGCCGGCTTCGCTGGTCGCATGGCTCTTCAGTAGCGCTGCGTTCGTGCTGTCCGATGGCGCAGCCGCGATGAAGTCGTACGAGTCGGCCTTTAGAAGCGTGATGACGTTCGCAGCGGAATCGTTCGTTGTGCCGCCGGACATGGGAATCATGCCGCGCGTGGACGTTGACGTTCCTTTGAGAATCGTTCCGCCAGCAAACGTGATGGTCATGCCGCTTGGCTTCTGAGACGCGTCCCAGGCGACAATGACGGCGTTTCCTCGCGGTCCGGCCTGGCTCCATTGAATCGTCACTACGCCAGCACTGGGGCTGATTGTGACGGGGGTCCGCGGGGGCCTCGAGCAATTCTGCAGTGCAACGCCGGCGAGCGTCGGGGTATTGTCCGTGCTCGCGAAGCTTGTAACGTACTGGTCGCCGCCAATCCAAAGCGCCAACGAGCCAGCGGAGCCAAACGACCCGCTGAACGTAACGGTCATCGACGCCTTGCTACCTGCCGATTCCGCGCACGGAACCAGGTAGACGAGCACACCGTCAACGCCAAGCGCACCCTCGGCCATGATGCCGAGCTCGGACCCAACTCCAACGTAGGTATCGGAGTCGGACATCGAGTAGCAGGGAAGAATGTCGGCGTCGGCCGTCATGGTTCCTGCGGCAAGCTTGTTGCCAATTAGCGCGCACTTGGTCGGCGTCTGGCCGACCTGAATCGTGCCAACGCCATAGAGCGTGTACGGATACGCGCCGGGTACTTTATCGGACGGCAGAAAGCCGGGAATAACGATCGTGGCCATTACTTGCTCGCTTTCGTGGCTTCAGCCGTGGGCTGCTTAGCTTTTTCAGTGGGCGCTGATTCGGCGGCTTTTGCATCCGCTGCTGCCTGCGCGCGCTCTTGCTCGGCTGCGTCAAAGTCGCCGGCGCCGTTCTGGTCATCCCATTCCTTGCGGGCGAAGTCTTTGGCCTTGGCGAGCAAAACTCTCGGGTCAACGAACTGCGAGATGCCGCATCGCTTGGCCGTATCGGCATCGGCGGCGATGAGGTCACCGCGCGAGACGTGCTCGAAGTAGTAGGGATGCTCAGGAACCTCGACAACGTCGGTAGAGAACTCCCAAACAACGTCATGGTCGGGCGCCACCGTTTGGTGGACGACGTTTCCGATGATGGTTTCTGTCGGAGGTCGCACCAGCGTTGCTGATACGCGCTGAGCCCCCACGAATCGGTGCGCGCCGTATGGCACGTGAAAAGGCTCGCCCATCATGACCGCGCAGCAGGGCTGCCCATTGTGATCCACCATCCCAAACGGATTCGGAATCACCCGTAACGTCTTTTTTGCTCGACCCATTGTGTGGCCTCTGTTGGCTAAATTGTGTGAATGCTCGACTGAATCAGCTGAGCGATTTCGCGCCGCGCAACCGTCTCCGCATACTTCATGAAGTGAAATCCGACCGATCCAGGGTGATCGACAACTCGCGCGAAGTGCTCACCGGAACCGTCAACCCATCGAAGCGCTTGGCCGCGCCCGACGATGTGCTCGTGCGGACCTTTGCCGGTTGCTCGCTGAGACTGGCCCTTAGGCAGTGGCCCGAAGGTCCCGTGGGCTGCCTTCGGATAAATCTTGTGCGGCGCTGTACCGAGCTCGACATAGCTCGTATAAGACGCCGGACTGTGTACGAGTCCCCAGAACCAGTCACCAGACCAGCCATCGAGCTGCCCGTAAATCGAAACCCGAAGATGCTCAGAACCCGGAAGCCCCTGGTCTTTGAATCCACCAAGCTTTGCGTTTGCAACCGTATCGTCGACCGTCTTTTTGACGCCTTCGGCGATGGCTCGTCTTATGCCAGTATCAACCTGTCGGGCTATCCGATTCAGTTGATTCTCGTCGAAGTGCAGACTCAGATTGGTTGACACGGCCCATCAACTCCAAAGCGAACGAGTCCGCGAATTCGGAGGCTTTCCCGCCAATTGAAAGCCGGGTTGTCCCGGCATGTGTGCGAATCTCAGCCGGCATTGCGCCGATGGTTCGCCATCCGTGACGGGTTAGGCGTTGTGCGGGCGACTTCCAGCGTAGAATTGTCATGGCACGTATCCGGAAAAATCCCCGACCGTCTCGGTATTTGTCTTGTCTTTGATGGTCCCGTCGTTTTGAGCGAGCGGGTACCCGGTGGCGTCTCGCATTGAGCCTTCGGCAACGCGAATCGTCGCGCGCAGGCTGACGTAGTTCGCGTCATTCTTGCCATCGACGCTGAATTTCAGCGTGTATTCCTCGACACCTTCTACGATCGGAGGGCCCCAAAGCCCGGCGGCCGTCGTGATACACGTACCTTTGATGAGCGCGTACGGGTCGGCCTCGCCGGTCTTCTTCCAAGCGGAATTGCGCTCTTGGAATACGGCGTCTTTGATGGCTGCCCGGATGGCGTTCAGGTACGGCGTTCTATCAGCTCGAAGTTCTTGCGGAACCGCATTCGGAACCCACAGAACAATGATGCGCCGCGTGTCTTCCCAGATGTCGTCTGCGATGCGCTCGGGCTTTTCGTCGTCAACCTTGTTGCGGAAGACGAATAGCGCCGGCAGGTCGCGCGCGTTGAAAGTGTTGTCTTCGGGATTGTTGAAGCCAACCGTTCTGACGATTGGGACCGATCCGTTCGCGGCACCGCTTACAGGGAGCCACGACGCCGACAGCCTCGAGAGCATGACGGCCTTCAGATAGTCGCCGAAGACCCGCAAAACGATGTCGCCCGGCGGGTCGAGGTTGGCCGGAACCGGCTCGAGCGGGAGGTCCCCAAACTCAACCGGAGCACCCGGAAGAACCGGGTAAGGCATTAGAAGTCACCGCTGTTCGAAGACCCGTCAGCGTTCGGCAACATTACCCGCTGAGACATCGACATCATGAGGCCGCCGACGTTGCGCGGCTTCGGTTCCGGAGGCGAATCCTTGGGGACGATCCTCAGGATCCCCGCCTGAACCTGGTCCATAACGCTGTTGGCCATGTCGAGCATCTTCGTCTCGTCGCGGCCAGTGACGCGCGTGTATTCAGGGCGCCGGATGAACGTGAAGTAGCGAAGATAAAGACGGATTGCGGTTCTCAGTAGTACCGGGATCGCCTGGTCGCTTCCGTCTGGAATCGTGTAGTAGATGGCCGGAAGCCTGCTAATTACAAGCACGCTCGCGTCATCAAGGATTTCTTGCACGCCTCCCGACTGATCGACGATGTCCGGATCGCCGCTTCGAGTGTCATCGAAGACGGCCATGTAGACCTCGGGCGTCACTGTGTTTCGCAGTGAGTCCGCGTCGATCAGGGGGGCGAGCATGATTAGGCGACCTTGCTGGTGGCATCCTC
>Ga0265318_10001553_pt1 | contig 13355 bp, 12 predicted proteins | sample 4821metaG_FD_192431 | JGI IMG/M metagenome (GOLD analysis project Ga0265318, IMG submission 192431) | Rhizosphere microbial communities from Carex aquatilis grown in University of Washington, Seatle, WA, United States - 4-8-21 metaG | ecosystem: Host-associated > Plants > Roots > Rhizosphere >... | reverse complement strand
CGCGACACTTCCGGCATTTCAACGCGGCCTCGCTCGTCGACGCGGCGAAGGCCTACGACGCCCACGTCGGGGCGGGCGGGAAGATGCTCGTGACGCTCGCGGGCGCCATGTCCACGGCCGAGCTCGGCATATCGCTGGCCGAGATGATCCGCCGCGGCAAGGTCCACGCCATCGTGTGCACGGGGGCGAACCTCGAGGAGGACGTCTTCAACCTTGTCGCCCACGACTACTACGAGAGGGTCCCGGACTACCGCCAGCTGACCGCGGCCGACGAGGTGGCGCTCCTCGCCCGGCACATGAACCGCGTCACGGACACGTGCATCCCGGAGATGGAGGCCATGCGGCGCATCGAGAAGGTCGTCCTCGAGGAGTGGGTCGCCGCCGACCGCGCGGGCAAGAGGCATTTCCCGCACGAGTTCATGTACAAGATCCTGCGGGGCGGGAGGCTGAAGAAGTGGTTCCAGATCGACCCGAGGAACTCCTGGCTGCTCGCGGCCTGCGAGAAGGACCTGCCGATCATCGTGCCCGGCTGGGAGGACTCGACCCTCGGAAACATCTTCGCGGCCCATGTCATGTCCGGCACCATCAAGAACGTGCACACCGTGCGCTCGGGCATCGAGTACATGACCGAGCTCGCCGGGTGGTACACGGAGACGGCCCGCAAGCTCAGGAGCGGCGAGGGCTCTGTCGGGTTCTTCCAGATCGGCGGGGGCATTGCCGGGGATTTCCCGATCTGCGTCGTGCCCCTCCTCTTTCAGGACATGCAGCGTACCGGGATACCGCTCTGGGGGTATTTCTGCCAGGTCAGCGACTCGACGACCAGCTACGGCAGCTACTCGGGCGCCGTGCCGAACGAGAAGATCACCTGGGGCAAGCTCGGGGCCTCCACCCCGAAGTTCATCATCGAGTCCGACGCGACGATCGTTGCCCCCCTCATCTTCGCCTGGGTCCTCGGGGAGTAAGCATGCCGAATCGGCTCGCGGGCGCTGCGTCCCCGTATCTCCTTCAGCACGCCGACAACCCGGTGGACTGGTACCCGTGGGGCCAGGAGGCCTTTGACGAGGCGCGCAGGCGGGACTGCCCGATATTCCTCTCCATAGGCTACTCGACCTGCCACTGGTGCCACGTGATGGCGCACGAGTCGTTCGAGAACGCGGCGATCGCCGCGGAGCTCGGGCCCTTTGTGGCCGTCAAGCTCGACCGGGAGGAGCGCCCGGACGTCGACCGCGTCTACATGGCCTACCTGCAGGCGCTGACGGGCCAGGGCGGGTGGCCGCTCAGCGTGTGGCTGACGCCGGAGCTGAAGCCCTTCTACGCGGGGACCTATTTCCCGCCCGCCGACCGCCAGGGCCGCGCGGGCTTCCCGACGATCCTGCGCGCGATAGCGCGGGGGTGGCGGGAGGACAGGGCGCGGCTCGTCGAGGAGGCCGACCGGGTCGTCGCCTCCCTCAGGGAGCGGGCCGAGGAGCGCGCGGTTCCCGCGGGCGAGGTCGTCCCGTTCGCCACCGCCGCCGGCGCGGCCTTCGAGAAGGCCTACCAGTACTACGCCGAGAGCTTCGACCCGCGCCACGGGGGCTTCGGCGGCGCGCCCAAGTTCCCGAGGCCCGCCAACCTCGAGTTCCTTCTGCGCTGCGCGGCGCTGCAGGGCCTCGCGAGCGAGGCCGGGACCGAGGCGGCGGGGATGGTGGCCGCGACGCTCGCCGGCATGGCGAAGGGGGGCGTCCACGACCATGTCGGCGGCGGGTTCCACCGGTACTCGGTGGACGCGGAGTGGTTCGTGCCGCACTTCGAGAAGATGCTCTACGACCAGGCGCAGGTCGCCCTCTGCGCGCTCGGCTCGTGGCAGGCGACCGGCGACGAGCGGCCCGCGTGGCTCGCGCGCGGCATCCTCGACTACGTGCTTCGCGACCTGGCCTCCCCCGAGGGGGGGTTCTACTCCGCGGAGGACGCGGATTCGCCGGCGGGGGAGGGCGGGGAGTCCACCGAGGGGGCTTTCTACGTCTGGACCCTCGCCGAGATGGAGCGCGTCCTCGGCGCAGACGCCGGGCTCGCGGCCGCGCATTTCGGGGCCAAGGCGGACGGCAATGTCCCCCCCGGGCGCGACCCCCACGGGGACTTCACGGGCAAGAACATCCTGGCCCAGGTGCGGCCGCTCGCCGACACGGCGAGGCTCCTCTGCCTCGAGCCCCAGGCGGCGAGCGACCTCCTGGCGTCGTGCCTGGCGCGGCTCCTCGCCGCGCGCTCAAAGCGCCCGCGCCCCCATCTCGACGACAAGGTCGTCGCCGGCTGGAACGGCCTCATGATCTCGGCGCTGGCGCGCGCGGCGTCGCTGCCCGCCGAGTCCCTGGGCGACCGCCGGGGGGCCTACCTGGCGGCGGCGCTTCGGGCGGCCGCCTTCGCCGAGCGCTCCCTCTTCGACATCCCGGGCGGAGTGCCGCGCCGCTCGTGGCGGCGCGGGTCGGGTTCCGGGCCGGGGTTCGCGGAGGACTGCGCCCTGATGGTCCAGGCTTGGCTCGACCTCTACGAGGCGACGTTCGACACGGGATGGATAGACCGGGCGGAGGCGCTGCAGCGGGTCATGGACGACCGGTTCTGGGATCCCGCCAAGGGCGGGTACTTCAACTCGGCCGAGGGCGCGGCGGACGTGGTCGTCCGGCTGAAGGAGGACTACGACGGGGCGGAGCCCGCCGCGACCTCGACCGCCGCGTCGAACCTGTTCCGGCTGTCCTCGCTCACGTCGAGCGACGCGCTCCGCGAGCAGGGACGGCGCGCCATCGCCGCGTTCCGCGGGCGGTGGGAGGAGGCGCCGCACGCGATGCCCCAGCTCCTGTGCGCGTTCGAGTCCGCGCTTGAGCCGCCGAGGCACGTCGTCCTGACGGGCGATCCCGCGGCGCCGGCCTTCGCTGCGCTCGCGGCGGCGGTCCACGAGCGGCTGGGGCCGCGGCGCACCCTGATCGCCCTCGATGCGCCGGGCGCGCGCGCGTGGTTCTCCGCCCGCTCGCCCTGGCTCGCCCAGATGGGTGCGCCGGGCGCCGCCCCGGCGGCCTATGTCTGCGAGGAGTTCGTCTGCCGGGCCCCCGCGCGCACGCCGGACGAATTACGCAAGGTGCTTGGGCACCAAGGCCCGCCGCGGTGAGGCGCGCCCGCGCCATTCCCATTGTTTACACGGAAGCGCAAGTGGGTTTACGTGACTCCTGTCACCCATGAAAGTCCTCGCCGTAGAAGACGACAAAGTGGCCGCGACCATCCTGCGCCGCTCGCTGGAGCGGCTGGGCCATGAGGTCATCGAGGCCCACGACGGCGAGGAGGCCTGGGAGGCGTGGCTCAAGGAGAAGCCGCGGGTCGCCGTGAGCGACTGGCAGATGCCGCGGCTCGACGGCCTGCGGCTCTGCAAGCGCTTCCGGGCGCAGGCTGGCCAGGACTACGTCTACTTCATCCTCCTGACCGGAACGGGAGGGTCGTCGGCCAACCGGCGCGCCGCCGCCGAGGCGGGCGTCGACGACTTCCTGACGAAGCCGATCGACATGTCGGCGCTCTGGATGCGCCTGCGCGTGGCCGAGCGGATACTCAAGTACACGACCCAGGTCCACAGGCTGGAGGAGATGATGCCGATGTGCTCCTACTGCAAGAAGATCAGGGACGACCAGAACTACTGGCAGCAGATCGAGAGCTACATCAACGAGCGCACCGGGACGGAGATCAGCCACTCGGTCTGCCCGGAGTGCTACCAGAGGGTCGTGGTGCCCGAGCTCGAGCGCCTGAGGGAAAAGGCCCACAAGGCGCACAAGGCGCCCGTCGCTAGAAGGAAGCCGTGAGCTCCTGCTGGGCGCCCGGCTCGACCGAGCGCTCGCCGAGGGCCGTGCACTCGGTGTCGTCGTTCTTGTAGAGCTTGAACCTCACCGCCGCGGTCGCGTCGTTCGTGTCCCAGCGCCACTTCCCGATCGAGACGAACGTCAGCGGGATCCCCTTGTCCCAGCTCAGGCCGGGCCCGTCCCCGCGGATGAAGAGGCGGTTGCCGATGCCGATGTAGGCGGTGACGACGAGGCGCGTCGCGCCGTCCGACGAGACGGCGGGCTCGGGGACCTCGGGCTCAGCCGCGGGCGCGGGGGCCTCCGCGCCGGGGGGGGATTCGAGGACCAGGTCGGGCGAGGGCGCCGCAGCCGGGGGTTTCCTGGGGGCACGCTTGCGCGGTGGCGCCGCCGCCGGCGCGGACTCGGTGACGGGTGATGCCGGGGCCTCGGGCTCCGCCGTGGCTGCGGACTCCGGGGGCGCCTCGGCGACGGCCTCGGGCCGGGCCGTCGTCGCGGGCGGCACATCCGTGACCGGTGCCTCAAAGGGCGCGTCCGATGCCGCGACCGCCGGGCGGATCTCGACGATCTTGCTCGCGATAACGGGCGGGAGCTCGGGGATTATCTTGGCCGCGGCTGCAACCGCGGCGGCCTCCGCGGCCTGCTTTGCGGCCTCGGCGGCCCGGGCCACCGCCGCGTCGATGTCGGCGGCCGCCTTGGCGATCTTCTTCGCGGCCGCCTCGTACCGAGCGACGATCTCGCCGTCGTCCTTCTTCGCGCTCGCGAGGCGCGCGTCGAGCTCCGCCATCTTCTCCTGGATCTGCTTCGAGAGGCGCTCCGACTTGCTGAAATTGTCCTGCGCGGCTTCCGCGATCCCCTGGAGGCCCGTTGCGGCGATGGAGACCTGCTCACCCGCGGCGGCGACCGTGACGGAGAGGGCGTGGAGCGAGCGCTGGCGGTTGTCCAGGGCCTCGTCCTGGCGGTTCGCGTAGTCGGAGACAAAGGGGATGACGACGATCACGGCGGCGAGGGCGACGCAGGCGACGATCGAGATGAGGGCCAGGCCCTCTGTGGGACGGGCCGCGTTGTCCCAGATGATCCACGCCGTCGCGAGGAGGGCCGCGTACCCAGCGAAGAAGACCAGTTTCGGCAGCCTGGGGGTGTCGCTGGGGAGGTTCATCGTGGCCGTGCGGGTTTTATGTGCTGTGTCGAGCGGTGGATTTCAACACGTAAACGGCCCGTCAGCGCCCGCCCCGCCCGAATTCCCCCGAGATCGCGGCGAGGAGCCTGTCCCATTCGACGGGGTTCAGGTCGCGCTTGCGGCCGGGCGACACCTGGCGGTGGTCGGTGACGCGGTCCATCCCCCATCCCAAGGGGCCCCAGCGCGCCGCAAGCCATTCGAGGGCGGAGGCCACCTGCGGGGCGGAGAGGGGGACCTTGTAACTGTCCCCCGCGAACGCGACGCCCAGCAGGAAGTCGTTGCACCGGTCCCGCCCCAGGAACCGCGAGGCCCCCGCGTGCCAGGCGACCTCGGCGTCCGGGACGAGGGTGCAGCGGGTCCCGTCGCTATCGATCAGGCAGTGGTAGCTCACCTGGCTCGCCGGGTCCGTCATCAGCTCGATCGTCTGGGAGAAGCCCCGCTCGCTGTGGTGGAAGAGCGCACCCAGCCGCTCATGGGCCGAGGCGGCCCTGTTGGGCGAGGGCCGCTCGAATTCCCGGAAGGCCATCGCCCCTCAGATGTGGCTCCACGCCGCGACCGAGAAGAACGAGAGGATGCCGACCCGGACGGCCCCCTCGAATGTCAGGACGACCAGGATCAGCTTCAGGCCGCAGTTCCTGCGGATCGAGTACCCTATCGCGGTCGTCGCCAGCAGGCAGAGGCCGTAGATCCGCGTGCTCGGGGAGGGCAGGAGCGCGACGATCCAAAGGCCGTAGAGGATGATGGCCGAGCTCCAGAGGCAGGCGACCGTCTCGCTCGGGCCCATCTCGCGCGGGTCGGCCCCCCGGGCGATCTGCTTGATCCCCACGTAGCGCTCGCTGATGACCAGCTGCCAAATCTCGAACATCAGGAAGACCGGCGCCAGCAGCGATAGGCTGTTCACCCCGCCATCCTAGGGCGCCTGCGGGGTGTCCGACAACCATGTTTAGCCCACTTGCGCTTGCGCACCGGACGGCCGTTGTTAAGAGTGGGCCCAAGGTGCCTGTACGAACGGTCATAATCGAGGATGAGATCGTGTTCCGACAGATGCTGTCGTCGGCCCTGAGCCGCGTGCGGGGCCTGGTGGTCTCCGGGGCGTTCAAGGACGGCAAGTCGGGCCTCGACTTCTGCCTGAAGGACCCCCCGGGGCTCCTCATCCTCGACCTGTACCTTCCCGGCATGCACGGCCTCGAGGTGGTCAAGGAGGTCCGCGCGAAGCTGCCGAACACGAAGATCCTTGTCCTGACGGGGCATCCCGACGGCGACCTGCCGGCCCGCCTCATCTCCCAGGGCGTCCACGGGTTCGTGGACAAGAGCGCCCCCCTCAACTACGTGCTCCAGGCCATCGAGTCGGTCGTCGCGGGCGGCATGTTCTTCGCGGCCCACATCCCGCCGAAGTCGGCCCTGGGCTCAGGCCAGGGGCCCAAGGTCGAGCCCTCGGTCAAGACCGGCCCCCAGACGATCACCCAGGACGCCGTGCAGACCCTGTCCGCGCGCGAACTCGAGGTGGCCCGCCTCGTCGCGGAGGGCTATTCCTCCAAGGAGATCGCCGACCGGCTGGACCTGAGCGTGCGCACGGTCGAAAAGCACCGCGCGAACATCATGGACAAGATCAACGTGAAGGAGGTCGCGAGCCTCGTGCGCTGGTGCGTCCAGGCGGGCCTCGTGAAGTCCTGACGCGGGCCGGGCCGGCGCGCCCTCAGTCCCCGGCGTAGAGCCGGAGCGCGGGCTGTATGGCCCCGAATTCCGCGATCGCCGCCTGCAGGTCCTCGGGCTCGAGGGTCTCGCCCGCACCGCCGAGGCGCCCCTCCAGTGCGGCCATCCGCTCCGAGAGCGCCGTGGCGCCCATGTGCATGGCGCTGCTCTTGATCCCGTGCACCACCCGGATCTGGTCCTCGCGGCCGGAGCCCGAGATGCGCCGGATGGACTCGGGAAAGTCGTGCAGGAAGAGCCGGACCACCTCGCGGGTGGACTCATAGCCGAGGACGGACTCCAGGGCGCTGATGGCTTCATTCGGGGGGGTCGGGCTCACCCCGCCATCGCCGTCCATAAGGCCCGCGACGGCAACAGATTAATGCCGGGCTTGGCGTTTATACCTATCGCCGCCTCTTCGGCCGCGGCGCCGGGCGCGCCGGCTCGGCGTCCTCCGCGGCCCGCAGGTGCTCCTTTTCCAGGGGGCCCGCGCCGTGCTCGGGGTAGAGGTGCCACTTCCCGTCCGACTTGTGGGCGTGGATCTCCGGCATGTAGCGCAGGTCCCACTCGACCAGCATCTGGAAGTACTGGCTCCTGCCGAATTTCAGGCCGCGGTAGCGCGCCTCGATGCGGTCCCACATGTCGTGGGTGAAGGAGATTCCCTGGGAGCGTGTGGTTTGGCCCATGAGCAACTGTTGCAAATCATTGAAACCGTGTTGACGCATTTCACGTGAAAACGGTTGCGAGCCGTGTACGCCCGTTGTCAACCGTCCTGGCCCCGGCTCAATGCTCAATGCTCGAGCTCGAGGTCGCCCGGCTTCAGGAGCGACGTGAACGCGGCCTTGTTGGCCGCCTTCATGTAGGCCTCCCGGGCCTCTATCGTGCCGTCCTTGACCCGGTTCATGAGGCTCGTGTCCATGAGGACCATCCCGTCGGCGCCGCCGCTCTCGATGATCTGGCGGATGTTGGCGATCTGGCCGCTCCTCACCGTGTTGGCCAGGGCCTCGTGCGAGAGGAGGATCTCGTGCACCGCGCACCGGCCCTTCGGGATGCGCTTGCACAGCAGCTGGGCCACGATCCCGGCGAGGCAGCCCGCGAGCATCACGCGCACCTGGTTCTGGTCGTCGGAGGGGAAGGCGTTGATGATCCTGTCCACGGTCTTCGGGGCGTTGTTCGTGTGCAGGGTGCCGAAGACCAGCATGCCCATCGAGGCGCAGCCGAGCGCGAGCTTGATCGTCTCCAGCTCGCGCATCTCCCCGACGAGCAGGATGTCCGGGTCGTGGCGCATCGCCCCCTTGAGCGCCGAGGCGAAAGTCTCCGTGTGCTCGCCGACCTCGCGGTGCACGATCACGCTCTTCTTCACCGGGTGGACGAACTCGATCGGGTCCTCGATCGTGATGATGTGACGGCAGAGGTTCGCGTTGATGTAGTCGATCATCGCCGCCAGCGTCGTCGACTTGCCGCTGCCCGTCGGGCCCGTCACGACGACGAGGCCCTCCTTCAGGTGGCACAGCTTCTTGATCGCCTCGGGCAGCTTGAGCTCGTCGAACGAGAGGATCTTCGCGGGGATCTGGCGGAACACCGCCGCCTGGCCCCAGTGGTTGTACAGGAAGTTGCCGCGGAAGCGCGCGAACCCCTCGATCTCGTGAGCGAGGTCGAGGTCCTTGCGCTCGAGGTAGTCCTTCCAGCGCCTCTCGGGGACGATCTCCTTTAGCAGCCGCTCCAGCGTGGCCGCGTCCAGGACCTTGTCGGCGATCGGCTGGATCGAGCCCGAGATGCGCGCCTTCGGCGGCATCCCGATGATCATGTGCAGGTCGGAGCCGCCCTTGTCCACCATCGTGCGCAGGAGGAGGTCGATCTCGGCCATGGTCAGACGATCTTCACGCGAAGCGCGCGGTTGGAGACGTTCTCGAGGGCGGTCTCCTTCGAGACCTTCCCCTCCTTCCAGAGGCCGAAGATGACATTGTCCATGAGGCACATGCCCTCGCGCACGCCCGTCTCCATCGAATTCCTCAAGCCCGTCGTCTTGCCGTCCCTGACGAGGTTAGCGATCGCCATGTTGTTGACCATGATCTCGCAGGCCATCACGAGGCCGCCCTTCGGCGAGGGAAGCAGGCGCTGGCAGACGATGCCGCGCAGGCTCTCGGCGACGCTCGCGCGGATCTGGGTCTGCTGCGCCGCGGGGAAGACGTCCAGGAGGCGGTTGAGCGTCGTCGCGGCGTCGCTCGTGTGCATCGTGCCGATGACGAGGTGCCCCGTCTCGGCCGCGCTGACGGCCATCTCGATCGTCTCCAGGTCGCGCAGCTCGCCGATCACGATGACGTCGGGGTCCTCGCGAAGCGCCCCCTTGAGCGCCGTGAAGAACGTGTTCGTGTGGTCGCCGACCTGGCGCTGGGTGACGTTGCATCCGAGGGACTTCTGGACCACCTCGATCGGGTCCTCCACCGTGATGATGTGGTCCTTCCGGGTCTCGTTCAGGTAGGCGACCATCGAGGCCAGCGTTGTCGTCTTTCCGGAGCCCACGGGGCCCGTGATGAGGACGAGGCCGTTGTGGTAGCTCAGCAGCTTCTTTAGGGTGTCCAAGTGCTCCGCGAACCCGAGCTCCGGCATCGTCTTGATGTCCTTCGGGACGATGCGGTAGGAGCCGGCCGCCCCCTCCTTGTGGAACATGAGGTTCACGCGGTAGCGCTCGGCCAGGCAGACCGCCAGGGCGTAGTCGAGGTCGTGCTTGGTGAGGAAGGTCTTCTTCTGCTCGGGCGAGAGGAGGGCCGTGTTGATCCGCAGCGCCGAGTCGGGCGAGAGCGCGAACTCGCTGATGAAGCTGATCTCGCGGTCCCGGCGCACGAAGGGGCGCCGGCCGGTGCACAGGTGCAGGTCGCTCGCGCCGTAGCGGACGCAGTCGCCAAGGAGCACCTCGAGCGAGCTCGCGAGCATCGCGTCCTCCATCGTCTCGATGTCCTCGAACGCGAAATCCGGCTTGGGGCCGGCCTCGAACTTCTTCGGGGCCATGACCACGACGTCCTCGACGAGGTCGTCCGCGGCGACGAACGGGTCCGGGAAGGGCGGCCCCTTCTTGGCGTTGAGGGCGGCCTGGGTGGCGAGCTTCTCGAGGGCCTCGACGTTCGTGACGTAGTCCTCGTCGATCAGCCTCTGCGCGAAGTCCACCATCTCCTTCTTGCCCGCCAGCCCGCCCCGGACCGTCACGGCCTCCACCCGCGTGAAAAGGCCCTGTTCGATGCCAAGTCGTACGAGCCAGAGTGTGTCGGGATTCATTCTGCGGCCGGATGCCGCTTCCCATCATGGGGCATGGCAAAACCCTGCCAAGCGAGAACCAAGGCCGGGGGGCCCCGGCCCGCCTGGCGCGGCGGGGGGAATATTCCGTTTGTTTCTTTCGGAATATTGTACCAGCTATCCCCCTACGGACATGGAACTGGATCCAATGGCACCGCGGATGAGGGGGCACACTTCGCCCGCCGCCTGGCTCTGCCTCTTCGCCGGCATCGCCGTCGTCTACGCCCTGACCGCGCTCGTCTGCGTGTCGCTCTCGGCCGAGGTGGCGAACGTGTCCTGGATGCTCTACATCCCGGCGGGCCTCTCGATCATGGCTTCCCTGATGTGGGGCAGCCGGGTGTGGCCGGCGATCTTCGCAGGCGAGCTGGCGATGGGCCTCGCGAGCGGCCAGGGGCTCGCGACCTCGTCCATCATGGCCGCGGGCAACGGCCTCGACGCGGCGCTCACCGGGTGGTGGTTCCACGACCGCCTGGGCCGCCGGATCGCCCTGGACGACATCCGGGAGGTCGTGCAGCTGCTGGCCGGGCTGCTCCTCGTCCTGCAGCCGATCTGCACGGTGATCGGGATGTCGGCGCTCCTCCTCACCGGCAAGATGCCGCCGCACAGGCTGGCGGCGACCGCGGCGGCCTGGTACTCGGCCAACATCTACGCCCAGTTCATCGCGGGGCCGACGGCGATCGCCTGGCTGCGCTGGCCGCGGCCGGCGGGGAGGCGCTCCGAGTACCTGGAGCTCGCGGCGCTCGCCGCCGTGACGCTCGTCGTGGGCGCGATCGGCCCCGGTCGCTGGGCGTTCCGGCCGATCCCGCTGCCGGTCACGCTGATCCTCGTCTTCCCGCTCCTCGCCTGGGCGTCCATCCGGTTTGTCCCCTCCGTCGCCGTCACCGTGGGGACGGCGCTCGGTCTCTTCGCCTTCGACGCGGCGCTCGCCGGGCTGGGCCCTTTCCAGGGGGCCTCGGTCGACGAGCGGATGGTGTCCCTCAACGTCTTCATGAGCGTCTCCATAGGCACGGGCCTCTTCATCGCGGCGGCGGCCGCCAACGAGCGGCGCTTCGAGGCGGAGCAGGCGAGGCTCATCCAGAAGCTCCAGGAGGCCGCGACCCAGGTGTCCCGGCTCGAGGAATTCGTCACGTTCTGCGCCTGGTCGGGCCGGGTGCGCTGGAGGGACGAGTGGGTGTCGGTCGAGACCTTCCTCGGGGAGCGCTACAACCTGAACATCTCCCACGGCATCTCGGACGAGTCCATGAGGCAGATCCTGACGGACGCGGGCCTCGAGCTGCCCCCGCGGCTTTCGGGCAGGAATCCCGGGTAGGCGGCCGGCTCAATGGGGGATTGCAAAAGGGGGGGAATGCAGGGAGTGTGATCCTTTCATCCAGATCATGCTAAGGAAGTTCATTGCCCGGCTGCGCGAATCGATGGCCCCCGCCCCGGCCCCAGCCAAGAAACCCGTCCCGGCCGCGCCGCTTGCCGCGCCCCGTCCTCAGGGGGGTCCGCTCCCGCGCAGGCAGGGGCAGCCCTCGGGGCCCCGGCCCCAGGGCCAAACCCCTCGCGCCCAAGGACATGGGCACGCCCATAGCCAGGGCGGCCCGTCCCCGTCCCGCCCCCAGGAATTCCGCCCCAGGCAGGATGAGCGCCGCCCCGCCGGCCGCGGCCCCATGAGGCCCGGATCGGGCCCTGCCCGCCGCAGCGACGGCCCCAGGCCCCGCCCGGCCCGCGACGACTTTGAGCATCCTGGCAGCGCGGTGCACAAGCCCCTCGTCCCCGTGGACGTCCCGAAGATGGACACCCCGTTCTCGAAGCTGGGGCTCTCCGACGCCCTGGCCTACGCCGTCAAGGAGAAGGGCTACACCGAGCCGACCCCCATCCAGGCCCAGGCGATCCCCCTCATCCTGCAGGGCCGCGACGTCATCGGCTCCGCGCAGACCGGCACCGGCAAGACCGCCGCGTTCGCGCTTCCCATCATCCAGCGACTCGACCGCCACGGCGCCATGCGGTGCCTGATCCTCGAGCCGACCCGCGAGCTCGCGCTCCAGGTCGAGGAGGCCTTCCACAAGTACGCCCAGTTCACGGACCTGCGGGTGACGATCGTCTACGGCGGCGTGGGCTACGGCAAGCAGACCGAGGACCTGAGGCGCGGCATGGACATCCTCGCCGCGACGCCGGGCCGGCTCCTCGACCACCTGGAGCAGGGCAACTGCTCGCTCGACAAGATCGACATCCTCGTCCTCGACGAGGTCGACCGCATGCTGGACATGGGCTTCCTTCCCGACGTGAAGCGGATCGTCCAGAAGTGCGCGAAGGACCGCCAGACCCTGTTCTTCACCGCGACCCTCCCGCCCGAGATCGAGCAGCTGGCCGCCTGGGCCCTGCGCAACCCGGCGAAGGTGGAGATCGGCCGCAAGCACTCCGCGGCCGACACGATCGCCCACTGCTTCTATCCCGTCGTCGCGCAGCAGAAGTTCGACCTGCTGCAGCTCCTCCTGGAGAAGACCGACTTCAAGAGCGTCCTCATCTTCTGCCGCACCCGCATGGGCGCGGACCGGATCGCCGCCCGCCTCGTCCAGAAGGGCCACAGCGTCGGCGTCATGCATTCCGACAGGAGCCAGCGCGAGCGCGTCGAGGCCCTGGACGACTTCAAGAGCGGCAAGATAGAGGTCCTGGTAGCCACCGACATCGCCGCGCGGGGCCTGGACATCGCGGGCGTGTCGCACGTGATCAACTACGATGTCCCCGAGAACGCCGAGGACTACGTCCACAGGATTGGCCGCACCGGCCGCGCCCAGAACACGGGCGACGCCTTCACGCTTGTCACGGAGGACGACGTCAGGGACGCCCGAAGCATCGAGCGCTTCATCGGCGCCACGATCGAGAGGAAGAAGATCGAGGGCTTCCCGTATGTCTACAGCGCGCTCTTCGACCAGAAGATCCTGGACGAGGCCGTGCCGAAGGCGACGACCAGCCGCCTGCACCGCGGCGCGAGGCGTTAGGCTTGGCGTCCCGCGGCTAGTCGCTGCCGTTTACGAACTTGTACACGGTCGCCGCCGCGATCGACCCGGCCACCTCGCCCGAGAGGAGCACCCAGTAGTTGCTCCAGAGGGACAGTCCCATGCGCGTGATGCCGGTCGCCACGGCGGGATTGAAGGCCCCGCCCGAGACGCCGCCGACCGCGAACGCGCCCACCATGACCGTCATGCCGATCGCCACGCCGTAGAAGTGGTTGCCCATCGTCGCCTTCGAGGTCGCGACGTTCAGGACCACCCAGCAGAGGGCGAAGGTGAAGAGGAACTCGGCGACGAACGCCGGCTTCCAGCCGCCAAGCATGAGCGGCTGCGCCGCGCCGGGCATCTTGATCTTGCCCACGAGCCACGCGGCCACGAGCGCGGCGGCGA
>Ga0265318_10001552_pt1 | contig 13366 bp, 14 predicted proteins | sample 4821metaG_FD_192431 | JGI IMG/M metagenome (GOLD analysis project Ga0265318, IMG submission 192431) | Rhizosphere microbial communities from Carex aquatilis grown in University of Washington, Seatle, WA, United States - 4-8-21 metaG | ecosystem: Host-associated > Plants > Roots > Rhizosphere >... | reverse complement strand
GGCGGCGCAAACGCGGGCGGAGGCGGCGCGAATGCCGGGGGCGGGGGCGTAACGGCCCGAGGCGGGGGGGCCGGAGCCTGGGCTACCTTGGGCCTTAACTTGAACTTCGGAAGATCGGAGGACTGGGGCTCCTCCGGCACCAACCCGACCGGGACGGGGAACGCCACCGGGGGAGGAGGCGGAGGAGGCGGCACTGACGCCTCGGGCGGGGGGGTGAAGGGAGCGGCCTTGCCCGCCGACTCCTCCGAAAGATTGAGGCGCGGCTTCAGACGCAGGCGGCCAGCCCCTTCGGCCGATTCGGCGCCTGGCGGAGGGGGAGGCGGGGGTGGCGCGGGTGGAGGAGGAGACGACGCATCGCCGCCTGATTGCAGGCGCGGCTTCAGGCGAAGCGGTTGCGGCTCATCGCTCATCGACAGGCACGTAAACTAGTTACCGGACAAAACACGAAAACAAAAAGTTTCACTGGCGGTCCAAGGGGGCGACCCCCATCCTAGTCCAAATCCCAATGAAACGTCTCGTCCCTTTCGCCCTTTGCGCAGCGCTTCTCGCGGGCTCCGGCTGCCACCTGTTTTCAAAGAAGAAGAATCCCGCCGCTCCGAAGGAGAGCAAGACACTGGCGGTGGACGACGAGAAGGACTTCATGCAGCGTTGGATAGACAAGCGCACGAGCGAGCTCGTCTCCCAGGGAACCGCGGCGAATGCGGCCCACGACCAGGCGGTCGCCGAGTTCAAGGCGACCTTCACGCATCTGAAGGTGAATCAGCAGTCGAAGTGATCAGGCGTCCTTCTTGACGCCCAGGATCTCAATTTCGAACACAAGCGTGGCCTCGCTCGGGATCTTGGGCGGGCTCCCGCGACGTCCATAGCCGAGTTCAGGCGGGATGATCACGATCCATTTGTCGCCTGGCCTCATCATCTGAAGGACCTGGTCCCAACCCACGATCACCTCGCTGCGGCCCACCCTGAACGTGAAGGGGTGCGTCCTGCTGAGGATCGAGTCGAACACCTTGCCGTTGAGCAGGCTCCCGATGTAGGTCACCATCACCTTGTCGCCCGGCGCCAGCAGGGGCCCGCTGCCCTGAACCTCGACCACGTAGCGGATGCCCGTGTTCGACTTCTTGGCGTCGGGCCACTTCTTCTCCACAAAGTCGAGGTCGTCGGGCGGCAGCTTCTCGCGCTGCGCATGCAGGAGTACGGGCGCGGCCATGAGCGCGAAGGCAAACGCGGCGATCCGTAGGGGGGGCATGCTGCACTACCCTGCAAAGCCCTGCGCCTTCGTCAAGGAACGAGCGGCGACCACCGGATGCGCGGCAATCAGCGCGAGTCCCCGGGCCAGCAGCGTCTTCCCAGGCTCCATCCTGTGCCAGGGAGAGGCCCCGGAAGGATGCGGCAGGGGGATGCAGTCGGCCTGCCGGCCCGCCAGCCGGACGCGGAACGCCCTGCCGACGACCTCATGGAGCGGCGCCGCCTCGAGAAACCGCCCGATCGCGAGCCGGCCAACCGGGATGACCAGCGCCGTGTTCAGGAGCTCGAACTCCCGGTCGAGCCAGCGGCCGCAGGCGTCAATCTCCTCGGGGGCGGGCACGCGGTCTCCCCCCCGGGGCAACTTCCCCGGAAAGCAGCGGCACACGGCCGCGAAATAGATCCGGTCGCGGACCTCCTCCTCGCTCCATCCCAGGGCCGCCGAGAACCACTTGAAGAGCGTCCTTCCCGCGGTCCAGGCGAACGGCCGCCCGAGGAGCGGCTCCTTGTCGCCAGGGGCCTGCCCGACAAGCATGATCCGGCTTGCCACGGGGCGGCCGACCACGACGGGCCTGTGCATCCGCGGGCAGAGGTGACACCGCCGAAGCGCCTCCAGGTGTTTCTCAATGGCCGTCGCGGACATCACAAAAAAAAGATGGAGGCCCTCGCGGGCGCTCCATCCTTCGCAAAATCTCTTTGTGGTACAGTCTTAGTAACGGCGCTCGCCGCGGTCTCCACGACCGCCGCCGCCACCGCCGCCGCCGAAGCCACGGCCGCCGCCACCGCCGCCGCCGCCGAAGCCGCGACCGCCGCCGCCGCCGCCGAAGCCGCCACCTGGACGGTCTTCCTTGGGACGCGCCTCGTTGACCGTCAGCTGACGGCCGCCGAGCTCGACGCCATTGACCTTCTCAGCCGCCACTTTGGCCTCTTCGGCCGTGCCCATGGTGACGAACGCGAAGCCGCGCGGGCGGCCTGTCATTTTGTCCATTGCGACGTAAACGTCGGTAACGGTACCGAACTGACCGAAATGCGAACGGAGCTCGTCTTCGGTAGTCTTGAACGAGAGATTTCCAACGTATAGTTTGGAATTGCTCATGATGTGATGATATTCGTAGAGCCACCGTCCGCTGCCAGTCCGTTCCCACCGTCGGGTTTCGAAATCATCACTTGAGCAAACCGCTCAGCCAACGACTCACCAGAAACTGTCACCAAAACGCTATCTCTAACGATGCCACAACGTTTCACGGTCGCGACCATTGTGCAAGGATAAACCGCAACCCCCTGCCGCGGGTGGCTTTACGCCTTGGCCAGGTTGCGCAGCGTCACCCGCGCCCAGTCGTTTAGGATGTCCTTCTCGTAGGCCAAGGGGTCGTGGGACGTGGCGTAGGGTGACAGGAGCCTCATCTGGAACGACAAGTCGAGGATGTTCTCCGAGCCCTGCTTGACCGGCCTTCCCGATGGGTCCGTGACCGTGTAGGTGAACGTGAATGCGGGCGGGTAGATCGCCTTGATGACGCGAATGTTGATCCACTGCGAGCCGTGCCACGGCTCGTATTCGCCCGCCAGCTTGATGTTGGTGAAGGTGATCGTCAGCGCGTAGCCCTCCGGGAGCAGCGGATCGCACCGGCTGACCAGGAACTCGCGAAAGTGCTTCAGGATGGCATCGCGCCCGTCATCCGTCGGGACGTAGGCGTCCTTCACGTCGGTGAACTTCTCGGGGTGGTCGAACACGACCGTGGTGCGCGGGGGCGACTTGGTGGCGCTGTCCGGGGCGAGCGCGCACCCGGCCATCATGACGACGGCGATGGGGAGAAGGCGTAGCGGGTTCATGGTGGTTGGGATTCCGGTGGCGGTCTTGGGTTCCTTCAGCTTCCGGGTCCTTGGTCCCAGGCAAGGCCCGAATATAACCCCTGACGGGCGCAATTTCCACACCAATGCCCGAATTGGTCCCCGGCCCCCGGGGGTCTCTTTTGGGCTTCGCCCCGGCGGGCTCCCGGCCAAGATGGGCCTCAATGACACCACGTCCGGCCGGAGCCGAAACCCTGTTCAACTGGCTGTCGGCGAGATCAGCCGGGGTCCTTTTGCACCCGACGAGCCTCTCGGGCGGCCAGGGGATCGGGACCCTCGACGGCGGGGCCGTGCGGTTCCTCGACTTTCTCGAGGCCTCGGCGATGTCGTGGTGGCAGGTCTGCCCGCTAGGGCCGACGGGCTACGGCGACTCCCCCTACCAGTGCTTCTCCGCCTTTGCCGGCAACCCCTACCTGATCGACCTTCAGGACCTGGTCGCCCGGAGGCTGCTGAGCGCGGCCGAGGTGGCGCCCCTGGCGCTACAGGGACAGGGCGCGGTTGACTTCGGGGCGCTCTACCAGAGCAAGTGGCCGCTGCTTCGCCGCGCCTATGAGCGGCATCGGGCCGCCGGGTCCCCGGCCCTCGGGTCGGAGAGCCTTGAGGAGTTCAAGGCGGCCCAGGCTCGGTGGCTCGAGCCCTACGCCCTCTTCCGCGCCCTCAAGGACAGCTTCGACGGGCGCGCATGGTGGGAGTGGCCCGCGAACGCGCGCACGTACGCGGGGGTGCCTTCCTCCCTTCGCGCGCGGCTTCGAGACGAGGTGGCGGCGCACCAGTTCTACCAGTACGCGTTCTTCTCCCAATGGCGCCTGATAAGGGCCGAGGCCCGGAAGCGCGGGATAGGCATCATCGGGGACCTCCCCATCTTTGTCGCCGCGGACTCGGCGGACGCCTGGGCCCGCCCCGAGCTCTTTGAACTCGGGGCCGACGGGCGGCCGATCGCCGTGGCTGGCGTGCCCCCCGACTATTTCTCGGTGGACGGCCAGCTCTGGGGCAATCCGCTCTACCGGTGGGAGATTCACCGGGCCGACGGCTTCGCCTGGTGGAAGGAACGCCTGAAGGCCTCCTTCGACATGTGCGACATCGTCCGCATCGACCATTTCCGCGGATTTGACGCGTACTGGAGGATCCCCTTTCCCGCAAAGAACGCCAGGACCGGCGAATGGCGGCCGGGTCCCGGCCTGGACTTCTTCCGCTCGGTGAGCGCGGCGTACCCGGACGCGAGGATCGTCGCGGAGGATCTGGGGCTCCTGACCCCCTCCGTCGAGAAGCTCCTCAGGGACACCGGCCTCCCGGGGATGGCGGTCCTGCAGTTCGCGTTCGGCGGCGACGCGAAGAACCCCTACCTTCCGCACAACCTGCGGCCGAACGGGGTCGTCTATCCCGGGACGCACGACAACGACACGACGCTCGGCTGGTACGCCTCCGCCGGCGAGGCGACCCGCGACCACGTGCGGCGCTACCTGCGGGTCGACGGGCGCGAGGTCGGCTGGGACTTCATTCGCTCGGCGTACGCGTCCGCGAGCGGGATCGCGGTCATCCCGATGCAGGACATCCTGAGCCTCGGCTCCGAGGCCCGCCTCAACTCGCCCGGAAAGCCGGAGGGAAACTGGCGCTGGAGGCTCGCGGAGGGCGACGTCGAGCGCCTTGTCGCGTCGGGCACCGCACGGTACCTGGCCGAGCTCGCCGAGCTCTTCGGAAGGGCCCCCCCGGAGGCCGCCGCCGAGGATCCGCACCCCGCGGTTTGAACGCGGGGGGTTGCTGGCGTAGCTTACCGGCGCATCCCCTCCCATGCTCGCCGATCTCGTCAGACTCATCAACCGACGCGCGTCCGCGGACTATGAGCGCGGCTTCGTGCGCGAGGTGAAGGTCCGTGCGCGGACGCCGAGGAATCCGCGCGTCGAGAGGCTCTTCGCGATCTGCTGGGCGGTGATCCTGGTCAAGAGCCTCGTGGTCGTCTGGCTGTTCTCCCGCTACCACGTGCCGGTCAATGCGCTCTGGGTGATCGCCCCGACCATTGTCTTTGCAACGCTCTGCACGACCGTGTACCTCCTTCGGGACTGAGGCGGAACCGCCTCGATCCCATGCCACGCATCGCCGGACTGAGAAGCCCACACGCCAAGGTCGGCCGCATCGTCGTCTTCGGCCGGATGCTCGACAAGGTCCGCCTGCAGGCCCGCGGCGCGCTCCCGCCGGAGTACCAGGACAACCTCGGCGAGGCGAGGCCGCGGCTGTTCGACGCGCGCTGCTGCCGGTTCCTGGGGGTCGCCTACCGCGACCTGCGCGAACGCGCGCTGGAGGGTGGCTGCGACGAGGAGATCCTCGCCTGGGCCCACGCCCGAGGGACCCCGAGGAGCGACGAGGAGTGCCTGATATGGAACCGCTTCATGACGAAGATCGGCTGGCGCGACGACCTGAGCGACCTGCTCCGCAAGCGGGTCTCCGAGTCCGGCCTGGGCGACGCGGCCCCCCAGACCATGTGCGAGCTCTTTGACGTCGACGAGGGCCGGCCGCCCGGGGGCACCCGCTCGTGGGAAGCCCCTCCGCTCTCGGTGATCATCGTCATGGGGGTCTCGGGCTGCGGCAAGACGACCGTCGGCAGGGCGCTCGCCGCGGCGCTCGCCTGGGAATTCCTTGAGGCCGACACCCTCCACCCCGCCGCCAACATTGCCAAGATGTCCGGCGGGGCGCCGCTCGACGACGCCGATCGGGCGCCTTGGCTCGCCGCCGTGCGCGCCTCCATCGAGGCGTGCGCGGCACGGGGTTCCAAGGTCGTCGTCGCCTGCTCCGCCCTGAGGCTCGCGCACCGCCTCGCGCTCGCGCCCGATCCCGGTCATGTTAGGTTCGTGCACCCGAAGGGATCCCGCGAGGTCATCGAGGGGCGCCTGCGCGCCCGCAGCGGCCATTTCATGAAGGAGGGGCTCCTCGGGTCGCAGTTCGAGGCGCTCGAGGAGCCGCTGGACGCGCTCGCCCTCGACGCGTCGGCCGCGCCAGATGTATTGGTTACAAGGATACTTAAGACCCTGACCCTCCCATGAGCGTCCGCTCCGCAGCCAGGCTTGCCCTCGCGTTCTTTGGCGTCCTCTGCGCCGTGGCGGCCGTCGCCCTTGCGGGCGCAGGCCTGTGGCTGCGCGGCCGGATCGCCGCGAGCCTTCCGAGGCTTGACGGGGCCGCGCAGCTGCGCGGCCTCTCGTCCCCCGCGGCCGTTGCCCGCGACACGCTCGGGGTACCGACGGTGACCGCAGGGAGCCGCATCGACGTCGCGCGGGCCACCGGTTGGCTTCACGCGCAGGACCGGTTCTTCCAGATGGACGTCCTGCGGCGCCGGGGGGCGGGCGAGCTCTCCGAGCTCTTCGGGAAGGCCGCCCTGCCGCTGGACCGCGAGGCCAGGATGCACGGCTTCAGGAAGGTCGCCCGGCGGGTCCTCGAGCGGGAGAGCCCCGAGCGGCGCGCGCTGGTCGGCGCCTACGCGGACGGGGTGAATGCGGGGCTGAGGGCCCTCGGCTCGAAGCCGTGGGAGTACGCGGTCCTGCGGTCGGAGCCGCGGCCGTGGACCCCCGAGGACAGCATCCTGATCACGTTCGCCATGACGCTCGATCTCCAGGAGCCCACGGGGCGCTACCACCGGTCGCTCGCCGCGGTGCGCGAGGAGCTCGGCCCCGCGTCGGTCGCGTTCTTCGCCCCCCTGTCGAACCCGCAGGACGCCGCGCTTGACGGGAGCGTGCTCGCCGCGGCCCCGATACCGCCCGCCTCAGAGCTTGACGTGCGCGGCCGGGCCCCGGAGGCCGACGCCGCGACGGCGCGGGCCGGCGGCCCCCCCTGGGGCGACCGCGAGACGCCCGGATCGAACAGCTTCGCGGTGTTCGGGGCGCGTGCGGCTGGCGGCGGGGCGCTGGTTGCGAACGACATGCACCTCCACCTTGGCGTCCCGAACACCTGGTACCGCATGTCGCTCCGGTGGCCCGGGCACAGCGAGACCGGCGTGACGCTGCCCGGATCGCCCACCCTGGTCGCCGGAAGCACGGGGAGAATCGCCTGGGGCTTCACCAACTCGAACGCCGGCACGGGGGACCTGCTGGTCGTGGACCCGAGCGTCTCCCCCGAACTCTACCACGGGCCGAAGGCGCAGGGGCTCCTGCCCTTCGACAAGCGGGTTGAGGCCGTGGCGGTGAGGGGCTCCGCGCCCGTCTCCATGGAATTCGACTGGACCGTCTGGGGACCCGTTGTCGGCGAGGCCGGCTGGGGCAGGCTGCTCGTGTACCACTGGATGGCGGACGATCCCGCCGCCACCAACCTCGACATCATGGACCTCGAGGACGCTGCGAGCGCCCGCGACGCCGTCGCGATCGCCCACCATGTCGGCATCCCCGCCCAGAACATCGTCGTCGCGGACTCGATCGGGCAGATCGCCTGGACCGTCGCCGGGTTCCTGCCGAGGCGCATCGGCTACGACGGCCGCCTGCCGGTCTCATGGACCTTCGGCGACCGCAGGTGGGAGGGATTCCTCGCTTCCAGCGACGTCCCCTCGGTCATCTCGCCTGCGGACGGGATCCTCTGGACGGCCAACAACAGGACCATCGGCGGAAAGGCGCTTCAGGCCCTCGGGGATTCGGGCTACGACATGGCGGCCCGCGGGCGCCAGATCCGGGACGACCTCGGCGTGCTGCTCGACGGATCCCGGCCGGTCCAGTCGACGGACCTGCTGGCGGTGCAGCTGGACGACCGGGCCGTCCTCCTCGAGAAATGGCACGCCCTGCTGATCGACACGCTCCGCCCGGAGGTGGTCGCGGGCAAGCCGGCCCGGGCCGCTCTCCTTGAAGCCGCGCGGCGGTGGGAGGGCCGTGCGGACACCGGCTCGGTCAGCTACGGGGTCGTCCGCTCCTTCCGGCTCGCGGTCGCGGGGCGCATCCTCAACTCGGTCTTCGCACCGTGCCTCGAGCGGGACCCCGACTTCACCTGGACCCGGTTCAACTACGAGCAGGCGCTCGAGACGATCCTTCGGGAGCGGCCCGCCCGCCTCCTGGATCGCGCCTTCGCCACGTGGGACGACCTGCTGGTGGCCGCGGCGGATGACGTGGCCCTCTCGTACAGGAAGGCGGGCAACAGCCCCGGGACCGCCACCTGGGGAAGGCTGAACGCGGCCAGGATCGAGCACCCGTTCGCGCGGTTCCTGCCCCGCTGGGCCGCCTCATGGCTCGCAATGCCGGCTGACCCGCTCCCGGGGGATTCCAACATGCCGCGGGTGCAGCACCCCGACTTCGGCGCCAGCGAGCGCTTCGTCGTGTCGCCCGGCCACGAGGACGCCGGCATCTTCAACATGCCGGGGGGCCCCTGCGCGAACCCCCTCTCCCCGTACTTCAGGGCGGGGCACGAGGCCTGGGTCCGCGGCGACCCGACGCCGTTCCTGCCTGGCAAGACGGAGCACACGCTCGAACTCGGGCCTTGAGGAGCGGGCCACGAATGAATTGCATTGTCGGGAAAGGGCCCTCGCGGCTTAGTGTGGACCCCACGCGCCCATGAAGAAGAAACAGCGCAGCCTCGGCGTATTTTTTGCAGGCGAGATCTTCAACCTCAAACACCTCATCGGCAACGCGTACCTCGCCGAGGCCATCTACGAAAAGTCGCACGGCAGGTACCTCTGCGCCCTTCCCCAGGACTTCGACCCGCGCGGGACGACCCCGCGCACGATTCGCGACCACCACATCCGCACGCTCGTCGGGTGCGACCTGGCGCTCTTCAGCTTCGACGGGCCCGACCTGGACAGCGGGACCCTGGTCGAGTTCATGATCGCGAAGTTCGCCGACATCCCGTCCGTGATCCTGCGCAGCGACCGCCGCGGGGCGGGCACGCGGGGGTCGCAGTGGAACCCGATGGCGAATTACTATCCGCGCACGGCGACGATCGTGCTGGACGGCCTTGGCGCCTACAAGACCATCGTGAAGAAGCGCCACCGCAAGATCGACGAGGTGATCCGCCTCGCCGGCCAGCACAGCTCGGCCGACGCGCAGCGGATGTGCGACGATATCGCCGCCGCCGTTGTCCGGGCGTTCGACCGCGTCCGCGAGATCCCGCCGGCGATGCCGCGGCACCTGCGCGAGGAGGTCTTCAACTGGCTCCCGATGATGCCTGGGCTCAGGGGGAAGGAGAAGGCGCTGCGCCGGGAGTTCGAGCACCACCTCGAGAGGAAGGTCCAGAGGGACCTGCTCTGATCACTCCATGCTCCGCGTGCTCGAACACCCGCTGGCCGACCACATCCTCACGCACCTGCGCGACAAGACGACGAAGCCGGCGACCTTCCGGACCCTCGCCTACCAGCTCACCCTGATGCTCGCGATCGACGCGACGCGGGACCTCGCGACCGAGGAGAAGCCGATCGAGACGCCGCTCGAGGCCGCCGTCGGCCACGTGCTGAACCACCAGCCCATCGTGGTGGTCGCGATCTTGCGCGCCGGGGTGTCGATGGTGCAGCCCTTCCTGGACGTCTTCCCCGAGGTGAGCGTGGGCTACGTGGGCCTCGAGCGCGACCACGTGACCGCGGTCGCGCGGAGCTATTACTGCAAGCTGCCGCCGCTCGGGGGCCGGCGGGTCTTCGTCGTCGATCCGATGCTCGCGACCGGGGGCTCGGCGACGCAGGCGCTCGACGTCGTCAAGCGCAACGGCGCCGTGGCGCCCCGGCTGGTCTGCATCATCGCGGCGCCGGAGGGCGTCGCGGAGGTGACCCGGCACCACCCCGACGCCTCGGTCCACATCGGCGTGCTCGACCGGGCGCTCAACGAGCGCAAGTACATCCTGCCGGGCCTCGGGGACTTCGGCGACCGGCTCTACGGGACCTGAGGGCCCCGCTCAGGGGGGGTTGGCTCCCCACAACAGGACGAGCCGCGCGAAGTACAGCGTGTCGAGCTTGTCGACCGTCCCCACAGGAGGCCGACTGTAGTAGTTGTTCGCAACGCCCATGCTCACCTTCCAGCGGGCCTTGTCGATCGGCACGTTGTACGCGAATTCGTGCGTGAGGATGAAGTTGCCGAGATCCTGGAACGCCGGGACGAACGCAATCTTGTCGGAAAGGTCCGAGTTCTTGAACTTCAGGCCGTACATCAGACCAAGGTCGGCGCCGGCCGAGCTCAGGTTTGAGGTATTCGGCGTCGTGTACTCGTCGTAGCGATAGGAGAGGCCGGCGCGGGCCGTGAACACCTGGTTCTTCTCCTTGATGAAATCATAGCCGAACCCGGCGGCCGCCACATCGTAGATCTTGATGTCGGCCACCCGGTCAAACCCCCCCTCGTCCCTCACGTACCAGGTCTTTCCGTCGTTGATGACGTCGGCGTAGTCCACGCCCGCTTTGAACTGGTCGGCGGACACCTTCCCCTCGGTCTCCTGCCGCAGGTAGTTCGTGTAGTACTGGAGCGTGTCTTCCGGGCCCGTGAGCTTCGCGCGGAAGGCGTAGCCGGTGGTGAGCTGGTTCTGCGTGCCGCTGCGGCCGTTGACGTCGACCGAGGCCTGGTAGCTCCACTTCCGGCGCCGGAAGACCACGTCGGGATCCTCCTCGCTCGCCGCCCACGACGACCGGATGCTGTGCAGCGCGAAGTCAACCGACTTCTGCGGGCTGGTGATCCGCTGCTTGTTCGCCGCGGGCGCGGAAATGACGCCCACGACGACCGTGCCGTCCCCGAGCTTAACGGCCACGGGGTTGTCGGTCGTGATTGACGTGACCTGGTCCTGCTTGATCTTGAGCTCCCCGGCGTAGTCGGTGTCGAGCGTGACGATCATGTTCTTGATCGAGGAAATCTTTCCGACGAGCCGGGCCCCGTTCTTGGTCTCCACGACGTCAGCGGAGAGCCGAAGCGCGCAGCACAGGGCCGCGCATATGCCGATTCGGGCGAATTTCGGGAATACCATGATGTTCTTTGCGGTTTTCAGTTGGCGCGATCGATGACGTGAAAAGGGTTCGAATCGCAGAGTAAGTGCGACCGTCAGTCAAATGCCGAGTTCAGAAAATCTTGGGGATTCTTGCGCATTCGCTCGCGTCGCTCGTGTCTTTACATGGAGGGCGGGCGGCGATTGCCTCAGGGGCGAACCCGACCCGATGTCCCTTGCCGTGAACAGACCGCCCCTCCTTGTAGCCGACCGGTGGCGCGACTACCAGCTTGTCGATTGCGGCGAGGGGATGAAGCAGGAGCGGTGGGGCCCGTACACCCTCGTGCGCCCCGACCCGCAGGTCCTGTGGCCCCGCCAGGAAGCCGAGCCCGGGGCCCGCTGGGAGCACTGGGACGGCTTCTACCACCGCAGCGAGGCCGGCGGGGGCCGATGGGAGTTCCGCAGGCCCCTGCCCGAGCACTGGGAGATCCGGTACGACGCGCTCGGCCTGACCTTCAAGATCCGCCCCACCTCCTTCAAGCACACCGGGCTGTTCCCCGAGCAGGCGGTCAACTGGGACTGGGTTGACGCGTCGATCCGCGGCGCCGGCCGGCCCGTGGGCGTCCTCAACCTGTTCGGCTACACCGGCGCGGCGACGTGCGCGGCGGCGGCGGCAGGCGCGGCGGTCTGCCATGTCGACGCGGCCGAGGGGATGGTCAAGTGGTGCAAGGAGAACGCCGCCCTGAGCGGGCTCGCCGACAAGCCCATCCGCTACATCGCCGACGACTGCCTCAAGTTCGTAAGGCGCGAGGTGAAGCGCGGCCGGCGCTACGACGCGGTCATCATGGACCCCCCGACCTTCGGCCGCGGGAGCACGGGCGAGCTCTGGCGGCTCGAGGACCATCTCTGGGAGCTCCTCAAGGAGTGCCGGGCACTCCTTTCGGACCGGCCGCTCTTCTTCCTCATCAACGCGTACACGGCCCGGCTTTCGCCGACGGTCGTCGCAAACCTGCTCACCCAGCTGCTCCACGACCTTCCCGGGGGCGTCTCGGCCGGGGAGGTCGGCCTTCCGATCCAGCGCGACGGCAAGGTGCTTCCCTGCGGGATCTACGGGCGGTGGACGTCCAGGACCTAGCCGAGACCCCAGGCCCCCCTCCCATGCCCTCACTTGCAGACCTCTACCACGAGCGCGCCGGCCGGCTCCTTGAGCGCGCGCGCGCCTTCAACGCACCCGTGATCGCCCGCCTCGCCCCGGTCATCGGCCAGTCGGTCGCGCGGGGCGGGGTCGTCCACACGTTCGGCAGCGGCCACAGCGAGCTCATCTCCCGCGAGATCATCGGCCGGGCGGGCGGGCTTGTCTGCGTGACCGGGATCATCGACCCCACGGGCGGGTTCATCGAGAACCTGCCGGGGTACGGCGAGCGGCTGGCCTCGCGCTACGACCGGCAGTACCAGCTGATCGCCGGGGAGACCGTCATCGTGATCTCGAACTCCGGCAAGAACGCGTCGCCGATCGACGTGGCGCTCTACGCGAAGGCGAAGGGCCTGACCGTCGCGGCCCTCACCTGCCTGGCCATGTCCCGGGCCACGGCCTCCCAGCATGCGTCGGGCAAGAGGCTCTTCGAGGTGGCCGACCATGTCCTGGACAACGGCGGCGTCCCCGGCGACGCCGTCGTCGAGGTCGGCGACGGGACGAGCGCCGGGCCCACGTCAACCGTCATCGGCTGCTCGGTCCTCAACTGGCTGATGCTCGAGGTCGTGGAGTGGCTCCGCTCGAACGGCCATCCGCTCCCGGTGCTCAGGAGCCAGAACCTGCCCGGGGCGATCGAGCACAACCGGGAGCTGGCCCAGCGCTACAAGGGCCGCCTCAGCCGCCAGCTTGCCTGAGGCCCCGCCCGCATGCACTGGAAGATCGGCGTAGACGGCGGCGGCACGAAGACGGAGTGCATCCTCGTGGACCCGTCCGGCGCCATCGCCGCCCGGCACACGGGCCTCGGGTGCAGCCCGAGCCTGGTCGGCTCGGCCCGCGCCAGGGAGATCGCCTCCGAGGCGCTCGAGGCGGTCCAGGCGGGCCACCCCGAGGCCGAGGTGTCGGCGACGCTCCTCTGCATGGCGGGAAGCCGGGGCTTCTGGAGCGAATTCGGCGCCGAGCTGATCGGCCTGGGGCGCGTCACGACGGTCGACGACTCGATTCCCGTCCTCGAGCTCGCCACGAGGGGCGCGCCGGGCCTTGCCCTTCATGCCGGCACCGGCTCGTTTGTGGCCGCGCGAACGGCGGACGGCGGGGTCCACTACGCCGGGGGGATCGGATGGAGGTTTGGCGACGAGGGAAGCGGCTATGACCTCGGGCGGCGCGCAATCGCCCGTGCGCTCCTCGAACTCCAGGGATGGGCGCCTGCGTCCGGCCTCGCCACGCTGGTCCGCG
>Ga0265318_10001551_pt1 | contig 13366 bp, 10 predicted proteins | sample 4821metaG_FD_192431 | JGI IMG/M metagenome (GOLD analysis project Ga0265318, IMG submission 192431) | Rhizosphere microbial communities from Carex aquatilis grown in University of Washington, Seatle, WA, United States - 4-8-21 metaG | ecosystem: Host-associated > Plants > Roots > Rhizosphere >... | reverse complement strand
CCCGTCGATCACCGTCACGTGGGGGTTGTTGGGGATGCCGGAGAAGGGTCCGTTTGAGACGTAGATCCTGTTGGTGACAGGGTTCACCGCCACAGAGCCGGCGGATCCCGCTGCTATGGTGGCTGCCGCGTTCGTGGCCCCGTCGATGACTGCCACATTGTCGCCCCCAATTTCGACGTAGATCCTGTTCGTCACCGGGTTCACCGCCGTGACTGAGGGATAGCCCCCGACCGTCACGGTGGTGGTCGCATTCTGCGCACGAACCGACGGCGCCCCTATCGCCGCAAGAACGAGTCCAACCACCGCCAGCAGCGACGCCGCACGCCTTGAATTCCGGCCACGGCTCCGCCCAGACTCATCCGAACCGGCCAGAAGGCGTTGGGAAGCCGTGGGCATCAATAGGGACACAGAGGTCCGTCTGCCTGCAGGTCCCTAGTACCAACAAGGCTGACTATCAACACGGCGGGCGCCGTGGCCTTGCGTTTAAGGGCAGCTTATCGGTCTTGTTACCTCGCCTGCGGAGCAACGATGACAGGAGGAGCTTCCACTCCTTGTTGTTCGGCAGGCAGATTGTTTCGCGAAAGGGACTCGCGCCTCGCAGGAGCGCCCGGCTTCCGTCGCAGCCCACGGCCGACCAACATGGGCGTCCGGCGGCTGATGGCCCGGATGGAAAAACGGATAGGGTCGGCGGCGCCCACCCGTCGCCATCAGAGAAGCTCCCAGAGTGGGATCGAGCCCACACGTCTCGCGTCAGTAGATCCGGGTCTCATGGGCATCGTCTGCTTAGCCAAGCATCCTGAGCATTGTTAGGTAGGCAACTTTCGCCGGGTCAAACGGCTCCCCTTGGACCGTATTTCGAATCGCGGTGCGCCTACATCCAATCCCCTAAGATGCCAGAGGAAGACGGTTCCTCGACATGCGATCTGATCTGGGCGGCCGCCGACCCTTGCAACGAACGGTTGAATCATGGATCCAAGAGGGGTATTGGCATGTGTTGAGAAGAGTCCATCATCTCCCGTGTATTCGTACCTGAGCTCACTATTGTCCCTCTTTCGCTGCAGCGAGAGCCTGAGAAATCCCTGGTAGCGTAGCCCGCCTCTCGATTCAATTAAGCGGACGTCCATAGGCCTGACACACGAGCCTCGCACATGCCTCGCCTGCCCAGCCGCCTTGCGTCCCTCTTGCACGGAAAGGGTCTCATCCAACAACATTCAGAAAGCAGATTCCCCATGAATATCTCAATGAAGCCTTGTCCAATCACACGCACGTCGGTCGCTGCGGCGCTCTTGACCCTGCTCGCCGGGTTGAGCCCCACGAGCGGGCTCATGGCCCAAACGCCGGACGTCGGGGCCAATCCGAAGGTCACAACCGTTGCTCCGTCGGGCTGGTGGAAGAACGGAAGCAAAGTAGCCGCGTACGTGGTCGGCGTTGACAGGGACAGTACGCACGACGGATTGCCTAGCGCGTACGCCAAGTCGATCGAACCAACGATAGATGGTTTCGGCGGGATGATGCAGATGTGCGACGCCCACAACTACCTTGGGAAGAGACTGCGGCTTAGCGCCTGGATGAAGACGGAGAATGCCAATGACGGAGGTGCCCATCTTTGGTTCCGCATCGATGCCAAGGCGGGCGGCGCGTTGCTGGGATTCGACAACATGGACAGTCGACCCGTGAAGGGCACGTCCGATTGGAAGAACTATTCGATTGTCCTGGATGTTCCGGCGACCGCGGGAGCCCTTGCTTTTGGGTTCTTCATAGACGGGACCGGCCATGCCTGGGTCAGTGGCGTCAAGCTTGAGGAGGTGGGTCCGGATGTGCCGACCACGGGCGGCCTTGAGAAGAAATGGCCCGTGACCCCTGCAAACCTCACCTTCACCGACTGATCTGTTGCCGGCGAGTCGGACCAGTCTTCTCCGACTGGGACTCAGGGGCCTTAGGGCCCTACCTCGGCTCCTCACTTTGAATTGCCGGAGGCTCATGTCGGACGCCCCCACCCCTCGACTTCTCCCAGATAGACAAGATGGATGGTGCCCTAAGCCTGTTTTGGCTTTGAACTGACGTGAATCCAATCCCTGTCGGGGGCGACGGCAAGGATTCGGCGTCCTGGGTGGTTCGAATCCCACCGTTTTCGCCTCACGGCAGGCGCATTGCTGACATTCCCATTACTCCAATTACGGTAACGCTAATCAGAGTAATGCGCTTGTCGTGGGTCGGAAAGTGCCGGTCGCAACGGTTTTCGCGAAAAAGTGATAATTATCGCTTTTTCGCAAAATTGCCCGCCCTTGGCAGGTGCTCGGATTCTTTAGACCGCGCCGGAGTCGGCCGACCGCTGGAATTTCGGGCGTGAAGAACATGCCCTCGCTACTTGGAAGCGGGCTCCACCGTCCCGAGCGACTTCACCTCGCCGATTGTGACGTTGCCAAAAGGCATCCGCTGGCGAACCAAGCCATTGGTGTTCTGGCCGAAGTACTGCGACGCAAATCCCGCCATCATGGGAAGGTCGCGATCAAAGGCATGGTTGTTCTGCCGGACACTGAATCGGGTCTCCCAAAGCAACTTGTGCCTCTTCTGCTTCAGCAGCATCTGAAAATCGTACGCCATTAGCACGACAAAATACCGGTTGCTTTCGAGCTCTGAGACGAGGTCGTCCCTCTTCACTCCAAATGCCGTTCCCCTTATATAGTTGCCGTTTTCGGTACCGAGCGCGGCGTCATAATCATATCCCAGCAGCTTGGCCGCCCTGAAATCCGTCCGGTCGCGTTGTTCGTTGAACATTGTGAGTACCGTCACCTGGGACGAGAGCTCGGCCAGTTGGCTGTCGCTTAGTCCCATCTGCGCCGCCGAACTGCCGCTGCCTGTTGAATGGTATCCGCTCGGAACCGTGCTCGGCCTGTTCGCCGCGGCGATCTTTGCCAAGCTTGCCGTCTGGAGCGCCGCATTCTCGGTGTAACTGAAGTTAGTGTAGCCCGGAGACGCGGAGATCGCCTCGGGCACAAAAGTCAGCCCCCAGTAGACCATGATCAAGAGACGTGTATTGCCCGCATCCCTTGCAGGAACGTAATTGTGCGCGGCAAGGGGATTCGCGATCATCCGGGCGACGTCGGTGAATTTGAGCTTGTCCACGGATTCGTCGGCCATCTGGCCGCCATAGTGGCCTCCATCTCCAAAGGCGTAGTATTCAATCGAGAACGTGCCGTCGGGCAGCCTGGACCGGACGTAGTCGTCGCTTGCCCTGGCGGCAACGGCGGTAATGTCGGTTGAGTTTTCGGCTTCAGCCGCGAACGTCGCGCACGCGAGACAAAGGCCCATTCCGACTACTACGTTTGGTATTATTGATGCCATGCGTTGAATTGCTTGCTTAGCACGTGCCAGTCTTATTGCGATGGAGGCAAGGCATTACTGGTTGGCATCTTATATGAATGCATAGAGTTCACCTTGATCGGTTCCATGTCGTTATTGGGGAACAGGACCCAAATTCTATCGCGGCTTCAGGGATCCTCTGGTTGTGCGCACCAAACGTGTATGGGCGCTTCAAAGCCGTACGACTCCCAACAATTGCCCCTGATGGCTGCTCCCGCCGATTTCGGCGACGAATGCGCGCCTTCCTTTTCTGCAACGCTCAGGTGCGCCATATGGGGTCGATTCGGTCCCAGCTTGAGCGTGTCACCCAAAGGACCGCATTTTGGACACAATCCGATGGCCATTGCCGACCACGAGTCGCTCACGATCCAATGACATGGAACACAACCTATCGACCACGATAGAATGCCCGCCCAGGATCGACGCGAGGTGCCATCTTATGCCCCTGGGGGCCTCTTAAGCGGGAAATCTGCCCAGGGTGGGGATCGAATCCACACGACTTGCGGCTTCCGAGATCTTCTAACCCGCCGCCGCTGATATTGATCATGCCGGCAATCCCCTTGTGCCATGTGCGGCTTCACACCATATGGTGGGTCCACATGGGCAAAAGGTACCCTTTCCGATCCGCCCTACTGGCGACGTTTCTGCTGCTTTCGGTGGAGCCGCTTGTTGCCAGAAGCGACAGCCTTTCAGACCAGGCGGCTCCGATCGCGTTTTCCGGGCTGACCGGCGTCACCTTTCTTTCGTCGGACTTTGCTCCCCTTCGGCGATTCTACGGCCAAGGGGCCGGGCTCGCCGAAGTGACCGTGAACCCCATTCTGATCCGCTTTGAGGTCGGAGCCAACCAGTGGATCGAGTTCCAGAGGGTACCCGAGGCCAACTGGGCGCGACGCCTTCAGCATGTGACGCTTGCCGCGACCGACCTGGACAGCGTTGCGAGCGCCCTGCGAGCCCGCGGCGTGCCCATGACCTGGATTGGCTCGGATCGGCAGAGGCGCGTCCTTCAACTGGCTGACCCGGCCGGAAATCTGTTGCAGGTGACCAAGCCATGGATCGCCCCCGAAACCGAGGCAATGCGTCACATCCCGTTCAGCAATCACTTGCAGCATATAGGACTAGCGGTGCCGTCCTCACTTGCGGAACCTGCAATGGCCTTTTATCGGGCGACGCTGGGCTGTCCCGAGATAGTCCGCATGAACGACGCGAAAGGACACCTAGCCCTGGTCAAGTTCAGGCTGCCTGGACCCAGCAAGGACCTGATCGAGCTGATCTTCTGCGAACCTCCCTTGAACAAATGGGCCGCGGGCGCGCTCGATCATGTGAACTTTGAGGTGGGTAACATAGACGACGCCTATCATGCGCTGCATAAGGGGGGAATCGCGACTCGGAGCAGTCACCTGCCCACCGTGAACGGCGAGCGACTCTGGGCCATGGACATTATCGACCCCGAATTGACCCGAATGGAGGTTCAGGTCATCGCGCCCACGAGCACTCCGGTTGGGACCATATCCACGGTGGGAGGCGAGTCCTCGAAGCCGCTGTTCGACGGGACGACACTTGAGGGCTGGGAGGGAAACTTGGGTAATTGGCGCATTGAGGACGGCGCCATTGTCGCAGGCGCCCTCGACCGGCGGCAGCCGAACAACGAGTTCCTTGCGACCACAGCGGACTATGGAGATTTCGAGCTGCGGCTCCAGTACAAGGTCGAGGGCACCGGAGGATTCGTGAACGGAGGCGTTCAGTTTTGGTCTCAACGCGTCCCCGGCACCTTTGAGGTCTCGGGCTACCAGGCCGATCTTGGGGCCGAAACCGACGGCAACTTGTACGACGAGAGCCGGCGCAACGCGAATCTGGCGACCGCGCCGGCCGACGTTCGAAACCGCGCGTTAAGGCCGGGCGTTTGGAATGACTACAGGATTCGGGCGGAAAGGGCGCACATCGAGATCTGGCTCAACGGCGTGAAGACCGTCGACTACACCGAGCGCGACGGAGCGATCCCGCTACGGGGCAAGTTTGCGCTGCAAATCCATGGCGGCGCCAACACAGAGGTCTCGTACCGAGACCTTGAGATCGAAACCTTTCCCGAGGCGGCACAGACGCGTTAATGGATGGTGCCCAGGGGGGGGATCGAACCCCCACGCCTTTCGTCGGCAGATTTTGAGTCATGCTGGAAACGCACAACCGATCGTGCCAAGCTAGGTGCCACACGTCGGTTGTCCTCGCTGAAATAGCGGAGGTCGTTTGCATTTGGACATTTGACGTTCCCGTCTCATTGAACAGACTTCCCCACATGCGGGAACCCGACAATTCAGCCATTATCGAAGCTGAAAAAGCGGGCTTTGATTTGAGCCTAGTGGACGCCAGCTTGAGGCTTAGCCCGGAAGAACGGGCCATACAGCATGACCAAGCGCTCGCCCTAGTGCTGGAATTCGACCGGATCCGCGACGAACGCAGTGAAAAGCCTGAGTCAATTACTCCAAAGACTCGCTGACTCAGGCGTTGATTTTGTTGTTGTTGGAGGATTTGCCGGAGTGCTTCACGGCTCAGCTCTCGTCACGCGAGATCTCGATATCTGCGCGGTTCTAACGACTGAGAATGTAGAGCGACTTCGCTCAACCTTGAAGGACCTGCATCCACTCCATCGGATGACACCGCAGCGCCTTTCGTTCCTTAAAACTCCGCCGCCCGGTGAAGAGATCCGCAACCTTTACCTCGAGACGGACTGGGGTGTCGTTGATATTCTTTCTTCCATACAAGGCTTGGGCAGTTTTGATACCCTTAAAGCAAATGCCGAGTGGTTTGAGATCGGCGGAAAGAGTTGTCGGCTCATGTCCCTCGCCGACTTGGTTCAAGCCAAAGAGGCGATGGGGCGCGAAAAAGACCTTCTTGCTGCAAAGGAACTCCGGGCTATCGCGGCCAAACGATCCCGGACAAGGTCCGGCCCCGAGATTGAGATCGACTGACCGTGCCATCGATCCCGTAGATGGTGCGGTCGCCGAGGATCGAATCCGGTGCTCGCTCGTTTTGCAAGCTAGCGACCGGTCAATAAGATCCGGGATTCCGTCGCAAGTCCCATATTTGCATGAGTTGCACGAGTCTGCAGGAGGTTGCACCAAGCGGCACCAATGTTGGCAGGAATTGAACAGGAATACCGGGTGCGCAACGGCCGCGTTGCTCGACTCGATTTCTCAGCTCCGGGACCCTGTTGGCCCGAGGGGCGTCGCGTTCGCTGGCTCCGCGATCAGGACCTTAAACCTCGGATCGCTGCGAATCGAATCATACGAGGGATCGAGTCGAAGCACCTGCCGCGTCAGCAGGACTGCTCCACTCGGCAAGCCGATCAGTCCGGGTATCAGCGCAATGGCCTCATCGGTCCGTCCCAGCAATATCAGCAACCCCAACGCTCCAACGCTTGACCGTCGCCACCCATCCCCCTGGTCCTGCTCGATCCGCACGAAGACCCGACCGGCCTCCTCGACCCTGCCCAGGCGGGCCAGCACCTCACAGCGCACGACCATTGAATCGAGGTCCCCTGCCGCTCCCCGGTTATCGAGCATTGCGAGCGCTGCCGCCCAGTCGGCTCTGGCGGCTTCCTCGTGTCCAGCCAGCAGCTGCGCCCGGCCCGTCAACACGAGCTTTGGGCCGGTGAAGTATATGTCCTCGATAAAGTCCCGCGGGACCGCGCGCAGGAAATCGAGGGCGTGTTCCGGCTCTCGCCGCCACAGCCAGACCAACGTGGCGATGTTGACGCCGCGATTCTGCTGCAGCGTCGCCACCGGCACCTTCGCAAGCGAATCCCGGGCACGGTCCACGTCCCCGTGAAGGACCAATTGGAGCAGGGTGATGATAAGGTAGGCCCGCCCGGTAGGGGCCTGCGCGAGGGACTGTTCCGCGGCTTTCTCCGCCTCCGGAAGCTTGCCTAGGAAATAGTAGGCGCTGGCCTTGTCGGTCAGTGCAATGGGATCGCCTCCCGGTAGGGCCGCGGCACGGTCGTAGAGCGCGAACGCGTCCTCGATCTTCCCCAGATAGCGCTCAAGATGTCCGAAGTTGCGCAGGGCCCTCCTGTCGGTTGGATTCACCTTTAGGAGCGAAAGATACAGCTGTTCGGCTTCCGCGCGGCGCGCCGGCTGCCGGGTGAACGCAAGTTCGGTGGCGAGCTGAGCTTCATAGGAGGACGGGGATAGGGACAAAGCCCTTTGCGCGTCGCTCTCCAGGGCCTGAATTCGCGCCGCCGTACGATCATGGCCGTAGCCGAGCATCACGTATGAAAGCTGCGCGCGCGCCGCCCAGACTTCCGCATCGGCGGGATCGAGCGCCACGGCCTTGTCGCAAATCTGCTCGGCCAGCAGCATGTTTTCCCGATTGGTTACATCGGGCGCCTCGAACAGCGCCCGCGCCTTCTGCACGAGCTGGCGGGCCTCCGAGAGGGGCGCAGCAGCAGGCAGGGGGCTGGTCGCCCCCTGCGTCCGATCGGCGCGCTCGGCGACGGTTTGCGCAATCGAAAGCATCTTGGCGATCTCCTCAGGGCTTCGCCGCGGCCTGAGTGCGATATATACCAACGCCCCGGCGAAGATCGCCAAGCCAATCCAAAGCGGCACCGGCAAGCGCGTGGCCTTTGCTGCGGGGGTCAGGCCGGCGAGGCGCCGGGTGCCGCCGCGCAGCGCATCATCTGCCGGATTCCCGGCGAGCAACCTCGCCACCCGCGCGGCAAGTTCGCCGGGGGTATCACCTAACCTCAGCCTGGTCCATTGCACTTCCTTGAACTTCTCCGGGACGCGTGCCGCGGCATCCGCGACATCCCCGATGACGACGGGGAAAAGGAACGGATGGTCGTCGGCGAGCAGGTGGGAGCGATCGACCGCCAGCTTCCATTCGAGCCGGAAATACCCTTCCGCGCGCGCCTGCGTGTTCCCGGAAATCACAGGCACAAAGAGCGCGCAATCCTTGATCTGCGCGCGGATCCTCCGGTCCCAGGCGTCGCCGCCGCGCAATTCGCTTTGGTCGAACCACACCTCGACCCCTGCGGCGCGGAGGGCATCACAGATATTCCTGGCAGCCTCAGTGTCCTGCGAGGCGTAGCTAAGGAAGACCGCTCCACGTGGGGTAATGGTTTGTTCGATGTTAAGCACGTGCCTAAGGTGCCGAATCTGCGAACGGGGCGTGTCGCTGGCCAGTCCAAAGCCCCCGTTTCCCCAAGATGGTGCCGGCTGTCGGGGTTGAACCGGCCACGATCCGGCAACTGGCGGCCATAAAGTGTTAAACGCACGCTCAGTGAAGTGTGCCTAAAACTGCCGAAAGGCCTCTGCCCACGATTGTGTTTTCGAACGCGCGTTTAATCCGTTTAACAAACGGTTTTCCTTAAAAAGCTATGACGTAATAGCTACTACGATTCTGTTAAACGCTGTGGCTGCCATTCGAATTGGCCTTGAAATGGTGCCCAGGGGGGGGATCGAACCCCCACGACTTTCGTCGGCAGATTTTGAGTCTGCTGCGTCTGCCAATTCCGCCACCCGGGCGACGAGGCCCGAATCCGACCGGAACAGCCCGCGGGTGGCAAGTCATCAGTGATTCGGCGCGAGGCCGCCGTTGACATGCCTGACCGCTCCAATCTCCTCTTGGTCGATGCCCGACTTCCGAGTTCACTTCCGCCCGTCCGTGACCGATCCCAAGGAGATCGCGCTCTCGCCGGAGGAATCCCACCACCTCGTCGCCGTGAACAGGGCCGCTTTAGGCGCCACCGTGGTGGCGTTCGACGGCAGGGGCTCCGAATGGATCTGCGAGCTGGCCTACGCGGACAAGCGCGCCGCGCGCCTCAGGGTCCGGTTCGCGCAACGGGCGAAGCCGATGCCTTGGAGGATCACGCTGGGGCAGGCGCTTCCCCTGGGAGGGGCGATGGACTCGATCGTCCGCAAGGCCACGGAGATCGGGGTCGCGGTCATCGTTCCCCTGGAGAGCGAGCGCACCCAGGTCCACCTGGACGGCGACCGCTCCGACCGGAAGATCGAGAAGTGGCAGACCGCGGCGCTCGAGGCCGCGAAGCAGTGCGGCAACCCGTGGCTGCCCGAGATCGGGCCCGTGACGGACGCGGCGGCGTTCATGGAGGCCGCGAAGGGCTACGACCTGAAGCTGATCGCGAGCCTGCAGCCCGGGGCAAAGTCGCTCAGGTCGGTGCTGGCCCAGTTCCGCACCGCTAACAGCCGCGCCCCGCTCAACGTCCTCTGGCTCATCGGGCCCGAGGGCGACTTCACCCCCGCCGAGATTAGCCGCTCGAGGGCCAGCGGGTTCGAGCCCATCACTCTCGGACCGCTCGTCCTTCGCTGCGAGACGGCTGCGGTGTACGCCCTGAGCGTCCTCAGCTACGAGCTCACCGGCTGAGCGGGCCGGCTCACCAGACGAGCAGGCCGCCGGCGAAAGTGAGGCCGGCGCCGACGCTGCAGAAGATGATCCGGTCGCCCTCCGCGAATATCCCCTCCTCCGCCGCCCAGCCGAGCGCCATGGAGACGCTGGCGCCGCTGGTGTTGCCGTACTTGGCAATCGTCACCACGAACTTCTCGTAGGGGATCCCGACCCTCTTGCTGACCGCCTTGAGGATGCGGGCGTTGGCCTGGTGTGGCACGACCCATGCGATGTCGGCGGCCTGCAGGCGCTCCCGCCTGAGCGTCTGCTCTATCTGCTCCGCGAAGCCCACGACGGCGTGCTTGAAGACGGCCACGCCGTCCATCTGGATGTAGAAGTGGTGGAGGTCGCCCTTGGCGTCCGGCCAAGGTATCCGCGCCCCGCCGCCCGTCCGCTGGATGGCGGCGAACTGCTCGGCGTCGCCGGAGATCCCCATCCGGTGGAGCCTGTGGCCGCCCGCAGACCTCGTGAGTATGGCCGCGCCCGCGCCGTCCCCGAAGAGGAACGCCGTCTCGTGGTCCTGGGGGTTCGTGATCCGAGAGAGGAGCTCGGCCGTGACGACGATCACGTTGCGCGCGGACCCGCCGAGGATGAGCGACCGCCCGACCTCGAGCGCGTACAGCCAGCCCGAGCACGCGGCGTTCAGGTCGAAGGCCGCGACCCTGGGTATCCCGAGGAGGGCGGCGAGCGCGGCCGCCATGGACGGGACCGGCTGGTCCGGGATGATCGTCGCCATGATGATCGTGTCGATCTCGCCCACCGGCAGGGAGGCCTGGGCGAGCGCGTGCTCCACGGCGACCGCCGCGAGCGAGGTCGCGCTCTCGTCATCGTCCGCGTAGCGCCGCTCCTTGATCCCCGTGAGGCGGACGATCTCCTCCTCCGTCCTGTTGGGAAACGCCTTCAGGATCTCGCTGTTCGCGCGGATGTTCTTCGGTACGGCGAAGCCCACGCCGGCTATGCAGACGGTTTCGGCCGCGGACGTCTGGTGCATTGTCATTTCCGGTGCTTCTGGAGGTAGCGCTCGACGTCGTCGCCTGAGACGCGCCCCCCGGGGCCGGTCGCCTCGATGTCGGTGAGTGTCGCGGGATCGAGCCCGGCCTCCTTTGCGAGCTTCGTCGCCCTCGGCGTCCAGACGGCCGGCGCCCCGCCGGCGGCGGGCGCCGCGGGGGCGGCCGAGAGGCCCGCCGTGCTTTTCAGATGGAGCAGGCTCTCGTCGGACGTCTCGATCTGCAGGAAGACGGCCCCTGACGCCATGGCGTCGCCGGGCTGGGCGTGGATCGCCCGCACCGTGCCGTCGCAGGGGGACTCGAACTCGAAGATCGACTTGTCGCTCTCGAGCTCCCCTATCCTCTGGCCCTTGGCCATGCGGTCCCCGGGCTTGATTGCCAGATTGACGACGGTCAGCTCGTTCACCGTCGCGCCCATGGAAGGCATGGGCACGTCGATCAGAAAGGTATCCATCAGGGTTATATTGGGTCCAATCGTGGGAGGCGCATGGAGCGCGGTCAACCCCGCAGCCTGCCCGGAAGCCCAAGCGCCAGCCGCCCGGCCATTACCGCACGGTCCTCCATACCGCGATGCAGCCCTCGACGAGCCCGGCGAGCCCGTCCAGCGGCATCATGTTCGGCCCGTCGCTGGGCGCGTTATCCGGATCCGGGTGCGTCTCTATGAAGAGGCCGTCAGCACCCGCGGCGAGCGCGGCCCTGGCGAGCGGCGCCACGAACTCCCGCTGCCCGCCGCTCTTGCCCCCGGCCGCCCCGGGCAGCTGGACGCTGTGCGTCGCGTCAAAGACCGTGGGGTATCCGTGCCCCTTCATGATGGCGAAGGAGCGCATGTCGACGACAAGGTTCTGGTATCCGAAGGTCGTCCCGCGCTCGGTCTGCCAGATCTCGGCGGCCCCGCCCTGCCTCAGCTTGCCGGTCACGTGCTCCATCTCCTGCGGCGAGAGGAACTGCCCCTTCTTCACGTTGACCGCTCGGCCGGTCCCCGCCGCGGCCAGGAGGAGGTCCGTCTGCCTGCTGAGGAACGCCGGGATCTGCAGGACGTCGCACACCTCGGCGACCGGGAGCGCCTGCGCGCGCTCGTGGATGTCGGTCAGGACGGGGAGACCGTACTCCCTCTTCACGAGTGCGAGCAGCGCGAGGCCCTCCTTCATCCCCGTGCCCCTGGGCCCGGCGCCCGAGGTCCTGTTCGCCTTGTCGAAGGATCCCTTGAAAACGATGTTGAGCTCGGGGCGCGCCCTGCCGAGCGCGACCAGGCTGAGTGCCACCGCGCGGCACACCGCCTCGCTCTCAAGCGAGCAGGGCCCGGCGATGAGGAGGAGCCTCTTGGGGTCGAAGATCTTCACACGCGCCCCTTCCGCGCTCTGGCCCCGCGGCCGCCGCGGCTGTGCCGGATCGCGGCCGCTATGAACGCGGCGAAGAGCGGATGGGCCTGGTTCGGCTTCGACTGGAATTCCGGATGGAACTGGACCGCCAGGAACCAGGGGTGCCCCTTGAGCTCGATGATCTCGACAAGGTTCCGCGTCGGGTTGATCCCGCTCACGGTGAGCGTCCCCCTCAGGCGGTCGAGGTAGGCGTTGTTCACCTCGAAGCGGTGGCGGTGGCGCTCGCGCACCATCGCCCTGCCGTAGGCCTTCGCGGCGAGCGTGCCGGGCGCGACGGCGCAGTCGTAGCTCCCGAGCCGCATCGTCGCGCCCTTGTCCGTGATGGCCTTCTGCTCCTCCATCATGTTGATGACCGGGTCCGCGCACCTGGGATCGAATTCGGTGCTGTTCGCCCCCTTCAGCATGAGGACGTTTCGCGCGATCTCGATCACCGCGATCTGGAGCCCGAGGCACAGCCCGAAATACGGGATGCCCCGCTCCCTTGCGTATCGGGCCGCCGCGATCTTGCCCTCGGTGCCGCGGTCGCCGAAGCCGCCCGGCACCAGGATCCCGTCGAGCCCCCTGAGAAGCGCCATCCCGCCCCTCTTCTCGAGGTCCTCGGCGTCGATCCTGCGCACGTTGACCCTGCAGGTGTTTGCGATGCCCGCGTGCGTCACCGACTCGTAGACCGACTTGTACGCGTCCTGGAGCTCGATGTACTTGCCCACGACGCCGATCGTCACCTCGTGCTTCGGGTTGAGGATCCGCCTCACGATCTCAATCCATATGTTCCTCTTCGGCTCCGGCATCGAGTACCCGAGGAGGTCGAGGACCAGCCCGTCCATCCCCTCCTTGTGGAGCGCGAGCGGAAGCTGGTAGATCGAGCTGTCCACGTCGCGGCACTCGATGACCGCCTTCACCGGGACGTTGCAGAACATGCTCAGCTTGTCCCTGAGGTCCAGGTCGAGCGGGTGGTCGCAGCGGCACACGAGGACGTGGGGCTGGATGCCGATCTCGCGGAGCTTGGCGACCGACTGCTGGGTGGGCTTCGTCTTGAGCTCTCCCGCCGCGGCGAGGAAGGGGACGAGCGTCACGTGGATGAAGACCACGTCCTTCGGCTTCATCTCGACGGCGAACTGCCTCATGGCCTCAAGGAACGGAAGGCCCTCGATGTCGCCCGTCGTGCCGCCGATCTCGGTGATCAGGACGTCGACGTTCTTTCCGCCCGCGTAGATCCGCTCC
>Ga0265318_10001543_pt1 | contig 13406 bp, 17 predicted proteins | sample 4821metaG_FD_192431 | JGI IMG/M metagenome (GOLD analysis project Ga0265318, IMG submission 192431) | Rhizosphere microbial communities from Carex aquatilis grown in University of Washington, Seatle, WA, United States - 4-8-21 metaG | ecosystem: Host-associated > Plants > Roots > Rhizosphere >... | reverse complement strand
GGGGGGGCGATCGCACCGACGTCTGGAGCCGACGCGAGGAGAAGCTGGCACAAGGCGACCGGATCGCCGAATCCCGCCGTCTGGGTATCACGCTCGTCGAGCAAGACGATCAGCGGCCGCTCCCGGGTCGCGCCCGCGAAGAAGCGCAGTGTCGCGCAGTCGTCCGGATCGAGCGCTCCCCGCGCACCGGTCGCAGCCCGCAGCGGACCGAGCACAATCGCAATTCCGGTTGCACCGGAGCGTCGCGCGCGAAAAAGCTGGTCGCTCAGGCGCGCGTCGCGGTCGGGGACGCCTCCGCCCAGGCCCGGGCTCGTCTCTCCACGTGCCGTGAGCTCGCGTTCAATCGTTTCGGCGATGAGCTCCGCCAGTCGCCCGCGAGCCGATGGCCCAACTCCCTCCAGCTCGGCCACGACCATCCCCGCCCGCCCCAAGCGAACGCTCGCCGCGTCCCGCTCGTCCGCGGTGGCAAAGCGCACCTCGCCGTGCGTGCTCTGCGAATCGTGCGCGCCGAGCGTGATCGGAGGCGCGTCGCGCCCGGGGTCGAACGTCATCATCGCGGCATGATGTAGGCACGCGAGCGGTTCGTTGGCCCAGTTTTTGGCGGTCGTTGACCGTCGAAGCCCGGATGTTATCTTCAGTTGGTTCTCTCTGCAGGGTACGTGAATGCCGGCATCACATGGATCCCGAACAACCACGAACCCGGGAGGCAATGACCACTCGGTGTGCAAGCCGAGCCGCTCCGACGGGGCGGACAATACTCGGAAGCCTTAAGCGTGGTCAGCGCTTCCCACCTAGCCGTTGGCTAGGGGTTCATGTCGTCCGGCACACGGCCCAGGTGGTAGGAACGACCCCAAGCGGGCGGCGTTGTTCAGAAGCGCCGCCCGCTGTTTTTGTGTACCGGCCGGCCGTCGCCTGTGCGCGCCGAACAAGGCGACTCATCCACGCCGAGAACGTGACCGCGCGCGGCTCAGGTGCCAGGATTCATCCGTGGAGTCGATTCGTGAAGGCCTCCTCGCGGTCATGGACCGCAAGCACCACTGGGCGTACCCCGCGCTGACCCGTCCGGGGTTGACGCGCGAGCAACTGCTCGCGCACTTCCGCCACGAGTACCTGGTGTACGTGCGTGACTTTCCGATGCTCCTCGCAAGGGCGCTCGGCATCGTTCCACCCATCGACGACGTGCGCAGCGCTCTGGCGCGCAACCTTTACGAGGAGCAAACCGGCGGCATTTCGGGGACGTCGGCGCATCCCCGTCTCTTCTTGCGGATGATGGAGGGGCTCGGGTTCGACGTAGCAGCTTTCGCCGACGACGACGCGTGGCTGCACCCCGCCGCGCTTCGCTACCGCGATTTCTTGCGCGACCGCTCCTGCGCGACTCCGTGGCAGGCTGCCCTCGCCCTGCTGACCATCTTCGTCGAGGGAAGCGTCAACGAGCGCGCCGAGCTCGCGGGGGCGTTCGTGCGCCGTCGCGGTGACGAAGCCGTGCGTGAGCATGCTCTCGTCAAGCACTACGGCTGCCCCCCCGACGCGATGGAGTTGACGCGCGCGCACGCGATGGTCGAGGGGGAGCACCGGGACGATGCATGGCGGATGGTGCTCGTCAATGTCGAGAAGAGCGACGAAGCGCGTGCGGTGCTGGACACGTGCGACCAGGCGCTCGCGCTGTGGCAGGCGTATCGCGACGGGGTCGCCGAGAGCATGGGCCTGGGGCGCAGAGCCGCATAGGCAGAAGGGCTTCTGGCGCGTTGCAGGCGCACCGAGACCGCGGTCCGCCCGCGGCGCGCTGGCCGCCCGATGAGCGCTGGGACGTTTCACGGTCAAAGCGATAGATGGCTAGGCGTGCCGTCTTGCATTCGAATCGCACGCAAATGACGGCGGGCATTCGAAAGGTCCACGGCCCGCCTCTTGCCTCACCGGTTTGAAATGAATCAGCACCCCACAGAATACTCGAGCATCCCTGACACGGGCGACGGGCGTTGGAAGCCTCCGCCGCCGGAGCCTGCGGAGGAGCCGGAAGAGACCTGGAGGACCACCGACTCGCGAATTGCGAATCGTCGGGATGGCCTTTCCACAAAGGCGGTGCTTGCATCTTTGTTGATGATGGGTGCGCTGGGGACCGGCGGGTTTCTCTTGATGCATTCCTTTGTTCGCGGCGACGGGCCGCGGAGCCCGGAGCAAGTAACGGCTGAGCTCTACGCCGCGGGAGTGGCTGGTGCGATCTCGGCTCCGCCTTCGTTGATTCCGCCCCCGCCGCCGCCCCCGAGTCCCCCCTTCTTTTTGGAAAGCCCGATCCCTACCCCCGCGGCAATCCGAGCCGTTCCGCCGGCGCCCACTGCCGCCATAACAAGCCCGCCGAAGGTTCTTGTGCACGTGCATGTCTATCCGTTCCCGGTGTTCGCGGGACAGTTGGCGACTCCCGCGCAAGGCGCGCCGTCAGCCAATCCCCTGGCTCCCCCAACCGCCTCGCCCGAGGGGACTTCAGGGACGAACCCATACGGCGAGGTGCCGGAGGCGACGACCAGCGGGGCACGGCGCGCCCTGGTGCAGGCCAACGGCGTTCCTTCGGATGATCCGGTGGGCCGTCGCGAGTGAAGCGCCGTGCCGCTCGCGTGCTGGTCGCCGAGGACGATGATGACGAGCGAGAGGCAATCGCCTCGGCCCTTCGCACAGTCGATATCGAAACCGACCTCGTCGCGGATGGCGGCCGGTTTCTCGTCGCCGTAGCCTCCCAATATCGTCCGGGGGACCGAGCGCCTCCGATCGATCTCATGGTGGTCGACGTCTTGATGCCGGTTTGCGGAGGGTTGGCCGTCCTCGAAGCGTTGCGCGGCGCCCACTGGGCGACTCCAGTCGTCATCATCACCGGGCGCGAGACGCGCGAGGTCCGTGACGCGACCCATAGGCTCGGAGCGACGCTGATGATCAAGCCACTCGACCTGACGATGTTGCAGCAAACGGTCTTGCGTCTTCTTGCCGAGCGACCTGCGCCCTGAACCGCCGAGGTGCTGCACCACGGGGACTGACCTCCGTGGCCGCCGAGGGCCATAGGCAGATCGAGGGAGATGCGCACACGCGATCGGGGGGCGGATGGAAGCATTCGCGCCGGAACGAAGGGCCGGAGCGGCGAGACGAGGCTGCACATTGACTGGGGATGGCGTCGCTGGACGTCGCGGCCGGCGCCCCGATGTATGATGCCCGGGATGCGCAAGCCCCGCCGTGCCTTCCTTTTCGTCATTTCTCTCATGGGTTCGCCCGCGTGTTCTTCGAGCACACCGAGCAACGCGCAATCGGCTGCCGACGGCGGCTCCGGCGGGTCGAGCGGGGCGACGTCGTCGGGCGCCGCAGGGTCGTCGTCCTCAGGGAGTGGGGGCGGCGGCTCGTCGTCTTCGGGCGGCGGCGTCGGTTCGTCGTCCTCAGGCATCGGTCCAGGCTCTTCGTCCTCGGGAAGCTCGGGCGGCGGTTCGTCTTCCGGCGCGGGGTCAACCGACGCGGGCGCGGCCGAAGCGGGGCGTCCTGCCGCCGACTCGGGGACAGACGCGACCACTGTCCCAGGGTGCGCGGCGCTTCCGCTCTGCGACGACTTCGAGGCTGACTCGACCGGCGGACCGCCGAGCTCGGCCCGGTGGGGCGTGACGTCGGCCACAGGGTGCAGCGGTCAGTCGTCGTATTCGGTCACCATCGACGGGACGCAGGCGCACGGCGGCAAGCAGTCGGTTAAAGTGGTCGGCGGCGACTCGTGCGGCCCCATGATGGTCCACTCGAGCGCCTTCGCCAAGCTGACCGGCGGCGACGTCTACGGCCGGTTCTTCACGCGGTTCTCGAGCGCGATGCCGGTTCACCACGCGGCTTTCATGGCGCTCGGCTTTGCCCCGGACGCCGGGCCCCTCGGCAACAACACGAAGCAATATCTGCAGTTTTCGGCCGAGGAAGCGAGCAACCCGGACGGGGGCTCCGGCGCTATGCTCGACTGGAATTACAACGACCTGACCCTGCCTCAGAAGGACTCGATGGGCTTCGTACAAACGACGTATCCGGCGGCCGGCGCTTGGACCTGCGTCGAGTTTCACGCGTCGCCGGGGAGCGGGGCCCTTGAAGTGTGGGTCGATGGAAACGCAGTCCCCGGCATGACGTACGTTCCGGGGGTCACGATGGATATGCAGGGGGTCAATGGGGGCTGGAACGCCGGGCGCCCCACCCCGCTCGACGTGAAGAGCATTGGGTTCGGCTGGGTGGACTTCACGGCCTCGGGGACGACGCTGTGGTTCGACGACATCGCCCTCGCCAGCTCGCGCATCGGCTGCAACTAGCCGGCGGGTGTCGGCCCTTGTACAGTTGCCGAGGGGCCTTGGCGCTGCTTCGAGCAAGGCGCTGTGCAATTCGTTCCGCGGCGCGAATGATCTGCGTCGAGTAAAGACGGCGTGCGCGAAACGGGACGCCAATTCGGCGTTTGACGCTCGCATCCTGGTCTTGGCCGTAGGCTTGCAGTCAGCCGCGGGGCGCCATGAGACTATCGCGGGCTCACTTGCCAGGCGTATCGGCGATCGCCGTTGCCCTCTGCTCTTTGTCGACGCCGACCATTGCCCTCGCGGACGTACCGATCGACATCCTCGCCTCGACCCAGGGCGCCCCTCCGCCTCCACCGCCGGAGAAACATTTCGCCGTCTATCCGGTCATCGACGGCGCCATCATCGGCACGAGCGTTGGCGTCGCGGGGCTGATGGAGCTCGTCCTGCAGACCGGCGAGATCAAGCCGCTGGGACCGACGGTCGACCCCGGGGAACTACTCCCGATCGACCGAATTGCCGTTACGCAGACAATCGATCCCCACGCCGGTTTCTACTCGGACGTCGGCTTATATGCGGCGATCGGCTTCATCGGCATCGACTCGGCTCTCTCGGGCGTGCGATACGGCTGGAGCGCGGGGCTCATGGATGCAGTCATGTACCTCGAGTCGGTGACGGTCACGCTGACGGTGACGGACTTGACCAAGATCGCCGTACGTCGTCCGCGCCCCATCGACTACAAGGACCAGAGTATCGCGAACGTGGGCACCACCACGAACACCGACGAAACGCTCTCGTTTTTCTCGGGTCACGCGGGCACGCTCGCTGCGATTACCGGAACCTCGACGTACCTGGCCTTCGTGCGGTCGCCGCGCTCCGCACGCCCGTGGATCACGTTGGCCGCGGGCACATTGCTGACCGCGTTCGTCGACTACGAGCGCGTCCGGGCTGGCGCTCACTTCCCCACCGACGTCATCGCTGGCACGCTCACGGGAGCAGCCATCGGCGTCGTCGTTCCTCGCCTGCACCATCTGGCCGTGCTGCCCATTTGGGTCAGTGCCGCCCCGGCGACGCACGGAAATGGCGCGACGCTCTTGGCGCAGGGATCCTTCTGACGTGTACAGACGCCTCTTCAATACCATGCCGCCGGCGTCGCGGCACGCAGCGGTCGCGGTGACCGCGCGAGCACAGTAGAACGGACCCATGACGTATTGCGTAGGCGTTCTTTTGGACCGGGGAATGGTCTTCGCCTCCGATTCCCGCACCCACGCGGGAGTCGACAACTTTGCCTCGTTTTGCAAGATGACCGTGTTCGAGCGCAAGGGCGACCGCGTGTTTGCCTTGCTTAGCTCCGGAAACCTCGCCGGCACCCAGGCGATCGTCAACGTGCTCAAACAGAAAGGCGACGGGGCGCCGCCGCACCTGTGGAGCGTTCGGACGATGTTCGACATGGCGGTCGTCGTGTCCGACGCGATGCGGGACATCGAGCGCCGCGACAAGGAGCACCTGGCGAAAAGCGATCTCGCCTTCAACGCCTCGTTCATCCTCGGCGGGCAGATCAAGGGCGAGCCTTCGCGGCTTTTCCGAATCTACGCCGAAGGAAACTTCATCGAAGCGAGCGCGGACACGCCGTTCTTCCAGACCGGCGAAGCAAAGTACGGAAAACCGATCCTGGACCGCGTCATCACTCCGCACACCAGCCTCGCGGACGCGTCCAAGTGCGTCCTCGTGTCGTTCGACTCGACCATGCGCAGCAACCTGTCGGTCGGGATGCCCATCGACCTCCTCTGTTACGAGCGAGACAGCCTGGAGGTGCGGAAACGCCGTCGTTTCGAGCCCGGCGATCCCTACTTCAGCGCGCTCAGCAAGGAATGGAGCGAAGGTGTTCGCACGGTATTCAAGCAGCTTCCAGAGCTCGAATGGTAACGTGGAAACGTCGGCGGCTCATCAATCGGGCCCTTTCACAGGGAGCGTCGCTGGACTCGATTGCGAACCAGCGTCGAGTCGCTCCGGGTCGCGCTGGAATCGGCGTGACCTGCGCTCTGCCCGATTCAGGGCGCCAATCCGCCCAAGATCTCATGCGACGCTCAATGCGCGAGCTCCTCATGGGCATTTGGCGTAACCGTCGAGACCCCGTTCGGAAGCTCGGCCTTCTTCTCGCCTCGTGACGGCCACAGCTCCGCGATGCGGTCGCGTACTTTCTTGCTCGACTCCGGCGCGAGCAAGAGAACAATCGCGCTCGCCGTGACGGCGCCGGCTGCGAACCAGACCGCGGGCCCGAGTGCGCCACCGCGACGCTGGAGCCCGAAGCCGTCGAGCAGCGAGTCCACACCTCCGGCCTCGATGGCGCGGAGTGACTTCCTGAGTTTGAGCGCCTGGCCACCCAGGTCAATCAGAGACGAGCGCGCTTGGTCCGCGGTTCGCCCGGCTGTATGAATAAAAGAGCCCATGAGTTCCTCTTTTTGCGTCGATCCGTTGTGCGGGGCTGGCAACAGCCGGTGCCCTGGGTTGCAGTTCGCGAACATGGAACCGGCGGAGGCGGCGGGCCACCGCCGGTTCCCTGTCATGGTGCTCGTTATTTCGCGGCGCCTTTGACCGCCTGCTTCACGTTCTCCACCGCTCCTTTGGCCTTTCCTTTGAGCTCGTCGACTTCCCCCTCTGTCTTGAGCCCATCGTTTCCGGTAAGCGTGCCGAGGACCTGCTTCGTCTTGCCTTTGACCTTGTCGATGATCTCGCCCATGGGATTTCTCGCTTTCCGAAACGCATCTTGAATCGTGGGTCAGGGCCACCGCAGCCCGCACCGTTGTCGGGTGCCGTCCGATCCAGCAGCATCGGGCGTGCCAGACGCCTCCCCCTGATCCCGTGGACGAGCTTCCCAGAGGGGCACCTGGCTTCCGCAAGTGCCCGAGGTATCTACAGTGAGCGAGTTTCGGTCGTTGGTGAGGCTTTCCGCGGTCGATTTGGGCGCAACTCTCCTCTCGTACACTCATCGGTGCACTCCAGGGATCCGCAACGTGCGAAAACGGGGTTCTCTTCGCGCCAAGCGACAGCGCCGCTGAGCTCGCCCTTTGCCGCGACACGGGCCGCGTCGCTGACGCGATCAGAAAAACGGTCGTCCCCGAGCCTGCGAGCTACAGCGCACTCATTCCCCTTGCCGGGGCCCGCTCTCCATGGAGACGCGTTCAAACAGGCTTTGAGCATTCCGCCGCTCCCGACCTTCGTTGCTCTCCCAAAGCCGATCACAGTCGCCCGGATCGAGCCCGACTCCTTGAGGACGGAAGACGGAGCGCATTCGCATTCTGGCGCCCGCTGGAATGCCAAAACCCCATTTGCGGCCCTGCAAGGGCATTGAGCCGCTGCCCGGAAACTCTCCGTCACGGGGGTAGCTACGGCGCGGCGCATGCATGGCAGGGCGACATGAAAACCTTTCGACCCCTATGCGCGCTTTCGCTCACGACTTTGGGACCTCTCCTCGCGTGCGGCGGCGCAAGCCAAGAACCTCCGAATACGGCGATCTCCGCAGAGAGTCAACCGGCGCCCATGGCAGGAACGCCTGTCGAAAGTCATCCAGGTGTCACGAGCGCGCAGAGTGTCGACAAGTCGGTCGTTCACCAGCTGGCATCGGCGCGATGCGACCAAGAGCAAACATGCAACAACGTCGGTCCCAAAGCGAAGTTCGCGTCACGCGAGACCTGCATGGACCAGATGAAGGGAAGCATGGGAAACGATTTGAACGCGTACAACTGCCCGCGCGGCATCGACCGCGAGGCGCTGAATCGCTGCATGGCGGCGGTCACCAGCGAAGAGTGTAGCCATCCGTTCGACACGCTCGCGCGCTTCGACAAATGCCGAACGGGCGCGCTCTGCATGAAGTAGGAGAGTGGCCACACGCATGATTGCGACAAAACCCGCCGTCGGGCTGGTCCTCGTGCTCGCCGCGGTGTCATCGACGCTTTCCGGCTGCTTGTGGCGCGAGCGCCCTGATCGCGACGTGCATGTCGAGCCGCGTCGCGATCAAGAGCATCGAGAAGAGCGTCCCGAGCATCATGATGGGGACCACAAGTAAGTAGTACGCACGGGTGTAGTCTCTCGCAGGGGTGCATGGCCCCTCGCAGGTCCCCCCGCGGGGGGACCCAAGGGGGCGAGAGACGGTGCGCGCGCGGCGACGGGAAAAAGCGGAGGTCACGGCGCGAAGTGTGCACCGTTGACAGAGCCCGTGGACTCCTTGGCGCCCGATGGGGCGTGCGCCTCACCGATAGCGGCCAGGGTGTGCACGATGCTGTCGCCGCTGAGTCCGTTGCTCTTGCGTCCCTGGGAGCGGTGGGCATGGCGCGCCAGGTCGTTCATGGACAGAATGCCCTTCAGCCGGCCGTGCGTATCGAGGACGGGTAAGCGGCGAACCCGTACTCGCCGCATGAGCGTTTCGACCATCTCGACGGGGTCCGTCTCGCGAATGCCGTGCACCTTGTTTGCCATTGCGCTCGACACCGGGATCTGCCAGAGCGGCCGACTCTGGGTGTAGGCGGCCATGCAGATGTCGCGGTCCGTGATCATCCCCACCACGCGGTCGTCGGCGTCGAGGACCGGAAGGGCGCCGCAGTCGCTCTCCCACATGATCTGCGCGGCGCGCTGGAGATCGTCGTTGGTGCCGCAAGACTTCACGGACGTCGTCATTAGTTCGGACACATTCATCGTGCGCTCCTTTCAAGAGGCGCACCACATAAAGCAAATGGGAGGCCGCAGTGTACGCGCGCCACTACGTTTGGATCATGGGCGGAGGAGAGCACCCGCGCGGTGGTTCGTGTCAAGCCAACGCCGGGAGGTGAGGAGAGCTGGGCGGGCAGTGGCTATCGCCCGGAATTGTGACGGCAATCTGCAAAGGCGAAAGGCGAAAGAGAATCGAAGGCCACTTGAGTTTCCCTCGTCCGCCTTGGCGCCATGGTCCGTTCATCTCTGCATTTCCACGGGCCTGCTCGTGCTCATTCTCGGTGGTCCAAACCTTGCACGGTAGCCTCCCGCGTCGGGGACCGATGCTGGCACCCCGAAGACGGAAAAGAGGATGAGAAAATGGGTCTTCTATGGGGTCTCGCCGTATTGTTCTTCGTGATGTGGCTCTTCGGTTTCGTTGCCTTTCACGTCGGCGGTGCGTTCATTCACGTCCTGCTCGTGCTGGCCGTCGCCGTGGTGCTCATCAATGTCCTCTCGGGCCGCCGCACGGCCTGAGCGGTTTCGAGCGCGATTTAGGCCGGGTGTGTTGCGCGTCAGGTAGCTCGTACATTGCAGTCCAGCCCCGCCCGCGAGCGGATGAACCGGAGTTTTCTTATGACACTCAAGGGCCCTTTGGCTTTCAGCCTATTGCTCGGTTCTTTGTGCCTGTGCTTGGCCGGCGCCGCCGAGGAACACGGGCGCTCGGCCCCTCGACCTCAGCCACCGGCCTTTCATCCTCATCCAGCCGGCGTCCATCCACGAGGTGCGGTCGTGCATTCGCGTCCAGTGCGCGTGCTGGCGCCAAAAGTCGTTGACCGTGCTCGTCACGAATGGACGCATTGGGAGCACCCGCAACTCGTGCGACCGGCTTACTACTGGGACTGGCAGCACATTCATTCCGTCATGTGCGTCGCCGAAGACTCGTACGGCGATCAGTATCCGGTCACCGAAGCGGCACAGCCTGGCTTTGGTCTCGAGGAAATGACGCAAGTCGAGGACGACGCGCTCGACCGCTGTTTCGCGGAGTCAGGCCAAGACCCGACCTGCGTTCTGGCCAGCTGCACGCACATCTGACTGGGAGTTACCCGTCGGCGCCGAGACTCGCCGCCAGGCCACCGTTGGGTGCCCGACCGAGGGCCTTCGTTTCGGGCTACATCCATCGGCGGCGCTTGAACCAGAGTGCCGGGATCAAGGCACTGACCACGACGAGAGCGATGGCCATGGGGTAGCCAAAACGCCAGCCAAGCTCGGGCATCACGCGGAAGTTCATACCGTATACCCCCACCACGAGAACGGGCGGGATGCCAACCACCGAGGCGATCGTGAGCGTCTTCACGATTTCGTTCTGTTCGATGTTGATGAACCCCAGCGTCGCGTCGAGCAGAAATTGTACTTTGCCGGAGAGGTGCGCTTCGTAGTCGGTGAGCGACGCGATGTCGGTGCGGATCGCCTTCATGCGTGCTGCGCTGAGGGAAGGCGCTCCCGCGATGCCGCTCTCCACCACGAACGCGGCAATGCGGCCGACGCCGAGAAGTCCGTCTCGTATCTGCGATGTCCGATCGGCGACGCTTCCGATGCGGCGAAGGGCCGCGCGCAGATCGCCCGAGACCCGGCCCACGGAAGGGCGGAACGCGCTCCGCGACAGCTCGTCGCATTGGGCGCCCGCGCGTTCGAGCCCGTCGGCGGAGCGATCGACGGCCGCCTCCAAAATGCGCAAAAACCCGTCCTCCGCCGTCCCTCCGGATTGACTGGCGAATGCGTCGTGCGCCGCGTCGAAGGATGCGATCTCCGCGAAGCGAACGGTGATGAGAACGCGCGAGGACAGCACGAAGCCGACCGGCGAGAGGACGAGATCATCCTCACCACGCCGAGCGACCATCGGCGTCGAGACATAGTAGGCGCCGCTCTCGAACATCAGCCGACTCGAAGACTCGATCTCGCTGATCTCGCTCTCTGCGGGAACGCGCAGGCCGGTCGCCCGTCCCACCCGCTCGACCTCCGCACGGGTGGGACCGAGCAGATCGATCCACGTCGCGGCGCCTAGGTCCTCTCCTGGATGGGCCGAAATCACCTGGACTCCCTCGCGTTCTGCCGGATTGCCCGTTGCCGCCGACCGCTCGATGCCGGCCAGCCGTTCACCTCGCCTCGGGCCAAGCCCGTAGAGATACGCGACGAGAGAGGCCTTGGCCATGCCGTCGTTGGGGTCAGGCCCGGCAGCGCGCGGCCGCGTCGTCCGGCGAGTCACATGCCGGTTCGCGGCTCATCGGAGCGCCTGTTTGGGGGCGTTTTGACTGCGCGCTGGGTCTTGCGCACCCCTGCGAGGCCTGCCCGCCGTATTGATGTCTCCGTCCGGTGTTATCGGCTGATATTGCGATCCACTTCCGCGGGGGCCAACGTTTTCTGCGCCCGCCAACGTTGCGCGCTCGTGCAATGGTTTCGACCGCCCTACCGTTTGCTGGTTCATTTGCTACTGTGAGCAAGTCTGGAGATTGCGTCTCCAGCGCTTGGAGGAGAGGTCCATGACAACGCGAGCAACCATTTGGGGCGTCGCAATGAGCGCGCTCTTGCCAGCCGGCTCAATCGGATGCGCGGGTGGCGGAGACTCCGCGCCGCAGACATCTGCGGAACAGGTCTATTCCGTGGGGTTCATGGTGAGCACGCGAGGCAATTTACCGACCTGCACGTCAAGCTTGGCCGGAACCGTCGCCTACGTCGCCTCGCCTCCAAGCCTCTACGCCTGCGAAGCCAGCAGGAGCGGGTCCTTTTCGTGGACGTCGATCGCTTGCTCATCGGCCAACTATGGGAGTGTTGCGTACGCCAATCTTTCGCCACCCCTGCTCCTGGCGTGTGTGAACAAGGGCTGGACGCCGGTCCCCCTCCCGCAAGGCGAGGCGGGCCCGCCCGGACCACGAGGGCCGGCGGGGCCGCCCGGTGAAGCCGGCGCGCCAGCACTCATTTCGACGACGCAACTGCCTTCCGGCGATGCCCATTGCCCGACGGGGGGCGTGCGGATTGACACGACCTCAGACGGGGTGGCAAAGCCCCCCGTGTATGTTTGCAATGGCGGAGAGGAAGGGGACGCCACTGCGTCGGACGGCGGCACGGGTGCTTCGGATGCCGCGGACGCTTCCGATGTGAAGACCCTTCCGCCCGGGCTCGTTGCCTATCCGACCCAGAACGCCACCGCCTTTTGCAACTCGATGGCGCGCTGTTGCGGAGTCGATGCCGGCGCTTTTGACATGACCAGCTGCGTGTCGGATTGGAGCGTATCGGCCTGGGAGCTGATGCTTCCGGACAACGTCGCGGTGTTCACTGCCGGCAATCTCACTTTCAATTCGATCCGAGGCAATGCGTGCATCGCAGCGCTTCAGGCATGGCCATGCGATGCCTTTGGTACCTCCGAGAACGGGGCGATCGTCAGCGCATGCTTCAACGTGCTCGGAGGAACGATTCCGGTCGCGGGCACTGGGTGCCTCTCATCGTACGAGTGTGCCAACGGGTACTGCAACGCTGCCGGTACGTGCACCGCGCTGGTCGGGCTGGGCGGCGCGTGCCAGGCCGACGAGCAGTGCGGCCAGGCCGGAACCACCCCGACGCTCTTTTGCGATCTCTATCCCAGCGACGGGAGCAGCCCCAGCACCGGAACGTGCCAGCCCCTTCTTCCCAGCGGCAGCGCCAGCTTCTGCGGCAATGCGAATGTGCTCGACGATCTGGCATGCACGGTCGGGGTGTGCGGGGACGACAACGTTTGCGGCGATTCGAAGACCAATCCAGCATCCAATATTTGCCCAGGGTACGTTCTAGGCGGAGGCTGACCGCACGCTCGCCGATCGGCCCCCGTCGTTTCACCGGCACATCGCAGACTCCGCCCAAAAGAGGCCACGAAGGACTAACGTGCCCGCTGTGTCGGTGCCTTCGCCGTATTCGCGATCGAACGGCCGCTTGGGACCCTATCTCGCGTGCGCCGCCGCCGTTCACGCCGCCATATTTGCCATCAGCTCGCTCCGATCGGTCCGGGGTGCGGCGGTGGCCCAGGCGGCGGCAGTGGTCCGCGCCGTACGTGTCGAGGTCGAGCCGGGGGTTATCGATCTGCCCGCCCCGCCCCGGGGAGAGGCATCCGCAATCGCGGGCGATTCGATGGGCGCGAGCGCGCGACCGGCGATTCCGGCTCCGCGGCGGGCCCGAGCCGACGAGAACGTGGCCGCCATCAGGAGCGCCCTGCAGGAGTCCGAGGACCGCCGACAGCGAGACATGGGGAGGGCGGCCGCCGTCGCCGTGGCGGCCGGCCGGCCTCCCGGCGGTGGGCCGCCAGGCTCTTTCGGGGCGTGGGGGGGCGCTACGCCGATCCGAGGCAACATTGCCTTTGGCAACGGAAGCCATGGGGCGCTGACGGGCAGAGTGTGCTTTCTGCCCGTT
>Ga0265318_10001538_pt1 | contig 13428 bp, 9 predicted proteins | sample 4821metaG_FD_192431 | JGI IMG/M metagenome (GOLD analysis project Ga0265318, IMG submission 192431) | Rhizosphere microbial communities from Carex aquatilis grown in University of Washington, Seatle, WA, United States - 4-8-21 metaG | ecosystem: Host-associated > Plants > Roots > Rhizosphere >... | reverse complement strand
CGAGCAATTCGTGCCCATCGGGCCGCGTGATTAAGCGTGTGAGAGAAGACTGCGCCGTCTTTGTACATTGCGACCGCAATCCGCACGCTGCGCAAACTTTGGTGTCGGCTCGGTAAGTCCAGCCCTTCTCGTTTTTGTTATAACCACGCTTGGTCAAAGCCTGGCCGGCAGGACAGCGGAAAGTGTCGGTCTCGGGATTATAGATAAATTCTGTGACGTGGAAGACACCATGCTTCTCAGCCATCCCTTTCGAGCGCAGCACCTTCATGTGCGTCCGGACGCCGAGGGTCTGCAGGTGCCGGAAGTTTTCCCGCGTCCCGTAGTGCTGATCGCCCACGACCGCCTCGGGTGCGATGCCGCTCGTACGGTGATGCTGCTCGGCCAGGGCGGGCAGACAGTTGCCGTCACGCACATGTCCCGGAGTCGTTTCGACCGCGGTGATCACACCACAGCGATCGTCGACTGCGCGATGGCTCTTGTAGCGCGGTTTAGAGGCCGCATAGGCGCTTCGCGGATCCCGCGCAACGAGCGTAGCGTCCGGATCGGTCTTACAAGAGTTTACCCGGTGCATCGGCACGGTCCGCCGTTCCTCCTCAACGATTTCAAACTTGGATTCCTCCACGGCGAACGACGCGCGAAGCGCCGCCACCAGTTCAGGCGACGCATTCACCATCGAGTCCCTTGCCGCATCGGCATCCACCAGGCTGCTGTCGATATGGATCTTCTTCCCATCCACCAAACCCAACGAGACGCACTGCGCCACGGTGCGAACAAACATCCGTTCGAACACTTCCCTGCCCGAACGCGTTCGAGCCTTCGAGAGAACGCTATGGTCTGGAATCTGGTCATCGAGGCCGAATCCCAAGAACCAGAGGTAATCGAGCCGCTCCGCCACAATGCGCATCAACTCTCGTTCGCTCTTGATGCCGTCGAGGAAGAGCAAAAACAACAATTTCATGATCACCTCGGGATCGACCGACTCGTCGCCATTGCGGCCATAGTGGTGCGCGACTTCGGAGCGAACCCATGCGAAATCGACCTTCTGGCGGACAGCTCGATGCGGATTGTCGGGCCGGACCCTTCGTTCCAGATTTATGCTGTAACTGAAGAGCTCGGATTGATTATCTTGTATGCCCTTCATATGAAGCATGATACAGCATAACTCATGCCTATCGTATCACATGCTCACCTACATCTCCCCGGATTTGGGCAACAGCCCCCTTGACGGACACTACCCGGCCTTCGATCCCGCCTGAGCGACTGCTACTGGCGAAAGTCCTGATGGCGCTGTACACGATCCGTTCGGAGCGGCAGTTCTGTGAGCGCCTTCAGTATGACCTGTTGTTCCGCTGGTTCTTGGACCTGAATCCCGACGAGGCGGTGTTCGACCACTCCACGTTCTCCCAGAACCAGGCACGACTGCTCCAGCACAAGGTAGCAGATCTCTTCTTCGCGGAGGTAGTCTGGTTCGCGAAGGCCAAGCGTTGGATCAGTGATCAGCACTTCTCGGTCGATGCGACGCTGATAGAGTCGTGGGCCTCGCTGAAGAGCTTCAAGAAGAAGGGCTCGGATCAGGGGCCGGGTGACGGAAATAGCTGGAGTGACTTCAAGGGCGAAAGCAGGAAAAACGACACTCACGAGTCGACCACGGACCCGGAGGCGAAGCTGGTCCGTAAGGGAAACGGCCGAGAGGCCAGGCTTTGCTTTGCGGGTCATGCGACGATGGAAAACAAGAACGGGCTCTGCGTCCTCTTCGAGGTACGGCCCGCTGTCGGCGCCCCAGAGGCGACAGTCGCCGTGAGCAGGTCAAAGAGCTGCAAGAACGCGGATTTGATCCGCGTTCCCTCGGTGCCGATCGCGGCTACTGTTCCCGCAGGTTTATCGAGGGCGTCCGCGATCGCGGTGTGACTCCTCATCCGGCGGCCTGTGCGCAGCGCCGAACCTTGGGCGTGCGCATCCGTTCGAATGCGTACGCCCTCAGCCAGAAGGCCCGCCGACGGATCGAAGAGATCTTCGGCTGGAGTAAAACCACCGGCTGCTTCCGAAAGAGCCGGCATCGTGGTCTCGAGCGCACCCATGCAGCTGGCCAGTATGTCGTGGCTGCCTGCAACCTGGTTCGGATGGCCAAGCTCTCGCTCGGGCCTCCTGTTTTGCTCGGGCCTAAGGCCCGAGATGCCTGCGGAGTCGGCGGACGGAAAAACGGGGCATCAAAACGCCTCAAAACCGTCCGCTAAGGACCTTCGCAGCTCGCTGTCCTGTCAGAAAATGACGTCTGGATGCGCAATTTAGTTGGCGACAACTTTTGGAGTGAGAAAAGACGCGTTCTTCAACAGCCTGCTAGATTGGCAGTGTTCGTCCGGCGGGCGTCCTCCTAGCCGGTAACGCTGAAACCGGATAATCTTTGAGGATGAAATCCTCCGATATTATGCGTAATGGGACCGAGCTAGGCAGAATTGAATTGCAATGAACCAAGTTCTGTCTTCGATCAACGCCAGTAGACACGCGGTTGATTTTCCCCCTGCCACGATGGCGACTCTCACGTTCGACGGTAACAAGCACACCCTGACGCTATTCGACGGCGAAGGTGCGGCGGTTAGAGCTTGGCCTGCAAACAATGTTGTCGATAGTAAGATTTCAGCCATTCGCTATATACCAAATGGCCATCACAAAATTTTAGATCAGAAAACGCCAAACAAGCACCATACGCTCACTATAGATAAGCTCGGCATTCCAGTTCATGATATCAATGGGATGTATGGCCGGTTCGGGACCATTCGTTTGGAACGTTTTGCTGCTGGTGGACAGTTTCATAACGGTATCGCCGTGCACGCCGGTCGGATTAACGGCCACGCCCAGAACCATGCCACCGATGGATGCATACGAACCACCGATGCCGCGATGGGCGTCATATCCGCGCATATGAGGAACGACCCCCTTGTCGCAATTACGGTCCGTAATAATCACGAGCAAAACAGTGTTTACCGCCACTAGCGCAGCATTTCGGCCAGTAAATGGGGATCCGTTTTCGATGGCATTGCAGTTTGAAAAGGAATTGAGTATTTTTCGCTAAGGCTGGATCTTAGGTTTACGGCCGATACCGAATTAACAACACTGGTGTGACTGTGTCCACTGTCCGACGAGGTGAAACGCCGAGCAACTGTGCGCGGCTGTTATCCAACGGCTGGCAGAATGTGGACTGGACGTGAATCGGCAGGGGAGCCACGACCACGAGAAGTCTACCTTCTTGGGTACGAATTCCGACCGCGATATGCGAAGAATACTCAGGGAGAGTACTTCACGAGCGCCTTCCTGCGATCAGCTGGGAAAATCCGTGATGAAATGCGCGGATGGCGGATAGCTCGGAAAAGTGAGAAATCCATCGAGGACCTCTCACGGATGTTCAATCCGGTTGTCCGAGGGTGAGTGCAGTACTATGGCCGGTACTACCGTTCCGGACTCTATCTCGTCTTCAGGGCGTTGGTTCGGAGTTTGGCGCGGTGGGCCAGTAGGAAATACAAGAGACTCCGAAGGCATCGTCGCCGGTCGGGCCAATGATTGCAGCGGGTGGCGCAACGTTCATTTGACCTATGGGCACACCGGGCGATTGGAGTAAGGAAAATCGGTTCCATTGCGGGAACTGGATGAGTCGAGAGGCTCACGTCCAGTTCTGGGAGCGCGTAGGGGTGAAACTCTCCCGCGCGACTCGCTCGGCGATGGTGTCGTTTTGGAGCACTCGCAAGTCCGACACCGGACTCGATGAGTCGATTCCTGCCAGCCGCCGTCACGCAGAGCTTGCCGTCTTCGATTACATCGAGACGTTTGATAACCCGACGAGACGTCAGCGCTCGCTCGGTCAGATCGCTTGTGGCCTTCGAAATTCAACAAATACTCAGTCCCCGATCGTGAGACAGGAGATCGGTTAGATTAAGTTATTTTGGACGTATTCCTTAATCGGTTACGATGCTAATAGGGGCCATTCAGCTCAACTGATAACATTGCTGATGCCTGCGCGATTGAACTGGGGTAGTGAACTGGTGCATTGGTTGGAGTCACTGGGTTGCATGCTGGTCGCGGTTTTTTCGTATAGGTCGAATTTTGCGGAGTGTTCTCCGCTGGATGACTTGACCCGCGTTTACAATTGGACGTAATCGGCGGGAGGGACGCCACGAATCTGCACCATTTTGCTTTGCAATGAGTTCCCAATAGTCTGCATCACCCGAAACATTCTCCATGGGCTCCTCTGACATCGATTCCCTAAAAAGTCGCATCCGGGAAATCAGCAATATCGCGGTGAGCATGCCGCCTGAGTTCCGGCAGAAATGCTTCGAGCTCCTGATGACCCATCTGCTTTCCGGGGGTACCAGCCCGGCGCCGTTGGCCCCGGGTGCGCCCGCGCCGCTGTCGGGATCGGCTCCGCCAATGCCGATGCCCGTGCCTTTCAACCTGGGCTACACGGGCGGCCCCCCGATGACGGCGCTGCTTTCAGCGTTCGTGAAGAAGATCGGCCTTACGACGGAGCAGTTTGGAAGGGTGATCGGGTACATGCACGGCAAGGTCATCTTCTTCCACGAGCCGGAGACGGCCAAGGGGGCGCAGGCGCAGATCGAGTGGGCGTACCTGCTCGCGCTCAAGAATGCCATCGTCAAGGGGAGCTTCTCGGTGGACGCCGAGGAGGTGAGGATTGTTTGCCAGGAGAAAGGCATTTTTGACCGAAGGAATTTCTACACGAATTTCCGGCACTACGCCGACAGCTTCCGCAATCCGCCGGAGCCCGCCGGCCGTCCCCAGCCCCTTTCGAGCAGGGGCATCGTCGCCCTCGGCGCCCTGATCCGGGAGTTGGCGGACGGTCCGCGGCCGTCCCCTGTGCCCTGACCCGGGCACCCGAATCCCGATGGCATTCCGAGGTTCCGGCGGCACTGGGGAATCGCAACATGTCCTTCCTTAGGAAACTCTTCGGAAAGGAGCCGGTCCCCGCGCCGGCGCTCGTCGCTTTCAACGTCCCGGCAGCCCTCCCGAAGCTGTCGGCGCCGAGCGCGGCGCCGATAGCGCTGGCGGCGGGGATCGAGGCGACGCCCGGTCACCCGCCCTCGTCGCTCGCGCCCCAGGCATACCTCGACGCACTACTGAAGCAGCAGAAGCCGATCGAGGTCGTAAAGTTTCTCGCCTATGGGTTGCCGGAGCACGACAGCGTGCGGTGGGCGTCGGTTTCCTGTGACCTGGTTGAGGCAAACCAAGCCGCGGAGGACCGGCAGGCCACTTCCGCCGCCAAGCAGTGGCTTGACCGGCCGACCGCCGCCAACCAGAAGGCGGCGGCCTCGGCCGCTTCAAAGGCGGGATTCAAAGGTCCCGGGGCTTGGGCGGCGCAGGCGGCCGCATGGGCCGGGCCTAGCCCGAGCACGGGAAGCGGGGGAGTTACGCGGCCGACCGGAGCCTCAAAGGGAGCGCCCGCTTCCGGGGACCTGGTGGGAAAGGCCGTGACCGGCAGCATCATGCTCTCTGCTGCGCTGGCGAAGGGCCCCATCACCCTTAACCTGCCTGCGATCCCGCAGGTCCCCCCTTTGCCCGGATTGCCGTCCCTGCCTGGGGTGCCCGGCATGCAGTCCCTGCCGGGAATGCCAGCCGTGCCCGGGATGCCGTCCGTACCCGGGGTGCCCTCGCTGTCGTCGGTCCCGCCTGTCCCCAAGATACCGCTTCCGGAGGTCAGGCTACCCGGTTTGCCATCCCTGCCCGGCGCGCCGGCCCTGCCGGGAATGCCAGCCGTGCCCGGCATGCCGCCCCTTCCGGGGGTGCCTTCGCTGCCGGCGCTTCCCGGCGCGCCCGCGATGCCCTTGCTGCAGCTTGAGGGTCCGGAACTCTGCGCGATCTACAAGGATGTCATTGACCGCGGCTTGACCATCGCCGCGGAGCCTGCATAGCTTCGCAGGCAACCACGCTCGCTGGAAGGTGCTCGGATGACGATTGCCATTCCAGCTTGGCCTTGGCAGTTGTCTTCCATGCTCGCTTAGTTATGCCCCCCGCCGCCCGCCTGACCGACATGCATGTCTGCCCTATGGTGACGCCAGGCGTCCCCCCCATACCGCATGTTGGCGGCCCGATCATTGGCCCCGGTGTCCCCACCGTGCTGATTGCAGACATGCCTGCGTCGGTTGTGGGCGACATGTGCGTTTGCGTGGGCCCCCCCGACTCCGTGGCCATGGGATCGATGACCGTCCTTATAGGCAACAGGCCCGCGGCCCGCATGGGGGACCCCACGGTGCACGGCGGGGTGATCGTGCTCGGTTGTCCCACGGTGATCATCGGAGGTTGATCCCTGTGAACAGCAAAGGCGCCGTCTCCTCGCTTTCATTCGTGCCCGTAAGGGCGGCCGAGCCAGAGGGCGTGCTGCGGATGTGCGTGGCGCTCAACGCGGAGGCCAAGCCCGACAGCGGCCCGCTGATCCTGCTGCGGAGCAGCCTCGCGACGCGCGTGTACCTGGGCGCCGTCGTCGACGCGGCCGACCGCGTCGTGGAGTGGCTAGAGATTTGGGTGCAGACGGTCGCCGGGCTTGCCGACAGCCCGGCCACATGGCGTGAATACCTTTCCAACGCCCAGCTCGATGCGACATGGCTGGAACAGTCGCAGCGATTCCTGGCGCTATATCCGGACACCTATAGGCACACCGGATGGGAGGGCACCCATCCCGCCCCCACGTTCATCGACCTTGGGGCGAAGAAGGCCTGGTGCCCGATGGACTCCGGGAGCAACACCGCCTTCAAGCTCTGCACGAACGACGCGCTTCTGGAGAAGGCCGGGCTCCCCCCTTACAGCCGCTCGCTTCACAGGTACTGGGTCGCGGGAGGTGCGGAAGGAGGGGGGCTGACATGGGTCGCGGCGACACCCGGCGCCCCGAACGCCTTGGCCGTGGGCACCTCCGAGAACGTCCTGCCGGCAAGCCGCAAGATGATCCCATTCAACCCGGAGGGCGGGCTGATGCATGCCCGCCGCTTCGCGCCGATCGGATTCGAGGATTACACGGACCTGCTGGCGGGAAGGGCCTGGCATGGACTGGTGAACGGCAACGAGTGGGTCAAGCTGGCCGGGGGCTACGGCGGGCTCTCAGACTGGGACACGCTCTTGCTGCAGAGGGACCACCTTTTCCTGGGCGGCCGGGGCCGTTCCCGTGTGCTCGTCGAGACCTTCCACCTGCGCCTTCACCTGATCCACCAGCTGGTCGAGCTCACGGCGGACACGGTGGCACGGCGGCAGCTGCCGATGCTCAACCTCTCGGCCGAGAGTTTCCGGGTCGAGATGGGCCCACTTGCCCCCGGACTCCCCATTCTATGGAGCGCGCGGGCGACCTTGGCCGTTCCCGGCCAGGCCCTTGCCCTTGCGCTGCCGCTCGACGACGTGAGACACTACCTGCCCCTTGCCTCGCCGGTCACGACAATCTACCGGCCGGAGTTCCTGGGGCTGCCCATGAGGGGAAGCGGACGAGTACGTATCCGGAGGGTGGCGACCGACGCCTCCGACCGGGTGTTTGTGGAGGGGACCCTCGTCACGTCGGAGAGGCTCCGCGCGTCCGCCGAAGACCTGGTCTGGATAAAGTTGCCGCTGAGCTTCGGCGTCGTGGACCTCTACGCCAACCTCGATTCCAAGGAGGCGCTGGCGGCCGGAGAATACCGGTTCCGGACCGTGCCGCAGGCCTTCTCGCAGCAGGCCGCCCGCGCGCTTAGGGCGGCCGAGGGCAGCGTGTTCGACTCCACGTCGTTCGAGACGATCCCCATGCTGAGCACGCCCTGCGACCTGTTCGCCCTGGGCGTCCTGGCGGTGCGGGCCCTTTTTGTGAACGGGGAGAACAGCCTGGGCGTGGCCCTGGACGAGATCCTCAGCCTGGCACGCCAGATGGGGCTCGAGGCCGCGGAAGGGAGCGCCACCGACCGCGTGCGCGGGTTGGCCGCCGCCGACTCCCGCTGGCTCGCCTCCCTCGGGCCGCACCGGCTGACCTACGACAAGCTCACGCCCGAGGCCGCGCTCTCGGTCATCCCCGAGGGCCTGTGGTGGGAGACCGTGGCCACGGTCGCGCGGTTCTTTCCCGGAAACCCGCCCGACAGCTACTGCCGCGATTTCAGCGATTATTCCCATTTCGCGCTCGAGAAGGTCTTCGCCGCCCCGCTTGCCGATCTGGCAAATTTGATGCTCCGGTCAAGGGGACTGCTCTTCTCAGACGCGGCCGCCAATCGCGAGATTGCCACGGTGCTTGACGAAATCCAGTTTTGAGCGATCCGCGTTGCCTCCCCTACTAGTCAACCTACTACCAATGAATACCCTGCGAAACCTGCCGACAAGCCTCCTGCTTGCGGCCGCCACCGTTCTGACGCTCGCCGGCTGCAACACGAAGCCGGTGCCCAGCGCCTTCAACCTCCAGTTCGACTTGGATCCGTCGCTGGCCGGCACCTCCCTCGAACTCGACCTTGTCGGTGCGAACCCGGTCTCGGACCTGCCGAAATGGCAGACCTATTCGGTAAGCGACTACTGGCAGCCCGGCAACGTGATGCGGCACGACGCGGACAAGGCCGAGCTGACTTTCGGGGAGGGGAAGGGGACCACCCAGACGTTCTCGAGCGCGGACCCGAGCTGGGACCGCTGGCTCAACTCTGGGGCCACGAACCTGATCATCCTGGTCGACCTGCCGGGGATCTCCTCGGACAAGGAGGGCAACGCCGATCCGCGGCGCCTGATCGTGCCGCTCGACATCCACAAGTGGGCTTCCAACACTCTCGTGTTCCGCATCCAGGAGAGCGGCATCCGGCTGATGACACCAATGAAGGTGCCCTAGAGTGACCACCGGCGACGGGTCTCCGAATGGCTACCTACGCTGGATTCGAGGCCTTCGAGGAGTATCATCGAGGTCCGCTGACAACGGTCTGGAAGGCTCGCCAGCCGGGCTCGGACCAGCTGTTTGCGGTGAAGGTCTGCAACCCGGCGCGCTGGCAGGAGGAGGGCGCGGATGCGGCGAAGCTCCTGAGGGAGCTGGGCGAATCGGTCGAGGATCTGAGCGCCCTGGGCGGGCGGGGCGCCCGTCACTGGGTGCCGGTGCTGGGGACCGGGTCGAGCGGGGACGAGGCGTTCTGGGTGACGCGTTTCTTTCCCCGGTCCCTGGAGCGGATCATTGCGGGTCGCCTTCGCCTGTCGGCGGCCGACGTCGTGAGCATCGCATGGGCGGTCGCGAAGGCGTGCGGCGAAATCGAGGCGGCCCTGCAGCGGCCCCATGGAAACCTGAAGCCGGGCAATGTGTTCGTGGACGGGCCCGGAAGGCTGCATGGCTCGCCGGTTTTCCTGTCTGATCCCAAGCCGCGCAGCGCGATCAACCTTCCGGCAGACCGCACCGCGGACTTTCAGGCGCTGGGCCGCATCATCGTCCACCTCACGCGGGAGCGGGAGGTGGATGTCAACGCGGCCATCGGCTGGCCGCTGGAGCCGGGGCGCGAGTGGAAGCGCCTCGGTGCGACCGGAGAGTCGCTCCGCGAGCTCTGCAATGTGCTCCTCAACCCCAGTCCCGCCCTCGGGGAGCATGACTGGCCGAGCTGCGACCGAATCCTGGGGCGCCTGGCGATGCGCCAGAGGCGCCCTTGGGTCCCGCTGGCGATCGCCGCCGGGGCACTCGTGGCGGCGGGCGGCGGGGCGCTCTATCTTCGCCTGGCAGCTTACGAGAACCTTCCGCACGCCCTCCGCCCATGGGCCGAAAGGCTAGGGAACGTTCCCAAGGACAGGACCGTTGTGACTCCGGCGTGGGGGATGCTCTGCCAAGCCTACCAGGAATGGCTTGGTCGGTTTATTGAAGATGCCCGGAAGAAGGCGCCCGAGTCCGAAAGCCCTGACCAATCCCTGAATTGGCAGCAGGACACGTATCTCAGCGCCAATGTGCTCAAGCCGTTGCTCGACTTTGAGAGTCTGGATCCGACCAAGATCGCGGACGTCCATGGCGAATTGAGCTACCTGAAGGACCATCCGCCTTTGGAGGTGTATAAGGGAACCGTGGCCCAAAATCTCGATGACGCGGCCCACGCCGTGGACCTGGCCAAGGAGGCCTTCAAGCAGTGGCCCCTGCGCCAGAAGCTCGCGGGCAAGGCCAACAGCTTTAGGCAGCGCGGCTGGACCGGCCCGGCCAAGGAGCTCCAGGACGCCCTGGACCGCTTGTCCGCCGACACCCTGTCCGCGATCTCGATCAAGGAGGTGCTTCGCCTGAACGGCAAGCTGTCCGGATCCGGCGGGGCCGACACCCTGTGGGATGAGCTCGACCGGCGCTCGGGTGTCTTGAATACGGCAAACGACCCGGTCATGCGCGGCATCAGTGACTATTTCCTGGCCCGAGGGGTTGAGGCCGCGGATCTGGGCGATCTGGACCGCAGGCTTTCCCTGCTGCAGGACGAGTCCGGCCGGTGGATCGATTGGGTCCAGGGCGAAGACGGGCACCCCCGCTTTGAACGCGACCTTTTCGCGAGCGAAAGCTCGCTGCGAGGGTTTTCAGGGCCCGTGACCGAGGATGTTTTGAGGCAGTGGGAGAAGGAGGTGCAGAACTTCCAGTTCCTGGCGCCGGGAGACGATCCCCGTCAGAAGCCCGATTGGACGCAGCTATTCGGCAACATCGACAAAGCACTGGCGGAGCTGGTCGACGAGGAGAAGAACGCACCGCCTAACTCGGGCAACGCCGGCCCGGCGAGCGTGGAATTGCAGTCGAGGAGGGACGACGCGCACCGGGCGCTCGATGCCATGCTGGCGAAAAGGCTGGTCAAGGGACGCGTCGATGCCGCGGCCGCCGAGGCCCGGGGGCTGGAGGCGAAGCTCAGGGCGCTTAGGGGCGCCGCGGGCGAGGCATCCATGCAACTGCGACCAAACACGGCCGAATGGCTGTCCGGCGTGCGCCGCGCCTCGGTCGGCCCGGCCGGCTCGGCGCTCAACGCCGAGTGGCAGACCCGGCGCGACCAGTTGCTGTCCGGCGCGAGACCGACGGAGCTCACGCAGCAGGTCGCCAAGTTCCGCGCCCTGCAGAAAAGCTATGCAGCCCTGAAGGCGTTCTTTGAGGGCATTTCCGGACCGGCGGGCCTGGGCGCCTTTCCCTCCTTCGACGGGCAGGGCATTGGCGGGGACTTTGCGGGTGTCATGCGAAGCTGGGCGGAAGAGCGCACGCGCAAGGCCGAAGCGTCATGGCTCAGGCTCATCCCCTGGGACGGCCCCGTGCCGGGGGTTTCCGCGGACGCCTTCCTTGCCGAGGGAGGGGCTGCGCGCGGCGCGCAGGCCCAACTCGCGGCGGACTTTCTTGAGGCAAAGAAGTTGGGGATTGCATTGACCGAGGCTTCCGACCGGCTGAGCGAGGGCTACGGACTTGAGAATGCATCGATCGCGACGCTGGCTCAGTGGAGGGCCAGGCCGATGTTTGATGAATTCGGGAAATTCGACCAGGTCCGGAGCCTGGTCGACCGGATCGGCACGCTGGAAAGGCTTCGCGGGGAGCGGGACAAGTCCGCGCTGGTCGAGGAAGCCGCCTCCCCGGCGCTCGGAATCGGCCTCGCTGCGTGGCGCGCGCTCGGGGCGGTTCCCGGCTGGCCTGCCGCCGCGGACTTGTCCACCGAGCAGCGCATCGAGAAGGATCTCAGGTCCCGCGCCCAGAGGCTGATGCGCGACGAATCCACCCGCGCCTCCTTGGACGCCGAGCTTGACCGGGGAGCTTCCGACCGCTGGCACGTGGCGTTTGGCCTGGCCGCCCGGTCGCAGGACGATGCATCGATTGCGGCGACACTCTCCCAAGCCGGGACTTTTGGCGTCGATCCGTCCAAGCTGAGTGGTCGCGACAGCTTCAATGTGCAACTCTTTAACCTGAAGAAGGTTAATTGGCGCGCTCTCGGCGGACCCGACGCCGTTGCCCGACGCAGCGAGGCCGTGGGCCGGTTGCGCGCGACGCTTGAAGCCCATCCCGATCCGGAGGCGAGCGCATGGCTGGACTCCATCATGGCCATCAGCCTGGACGAGGCTCCTGGAGGAAAGTCTGACGTGAGGAACCTGGGTCCGGGCACGGTTGGCTGGACCGCGGAAACCGCCGAGGACAACCGACGCGTCGCGTACCACTGGATGAGCGGGGGTCAGCCGCGCGCCCTGGTCTTCAAGCTCGTCGATTCTGCAACGAGCGCGCCGTTCTTTATTTGCACGACAACCATTCCGGTCGGCCTCGTGATCCATATTGCGGAGGATCCGAAGGTGGGCCAGCGGCTGGTCCAGATGCTCGAGCAGGTGGCCAGCGTCGAGGACGACTACCGAAACGGACCGCGGGTGTGGAAGTTTGACCGGCGCCGGGGCCAGGTTGCATTGACCCTGAACGACAGCTGGACCGGCCGGCCTCTGCCAAACTGGCCGAAGACCCTTTATCCTGACGACCTCCAGGTGCCTCCGCCGACCCTGGATGACCCGTTCCAGTATCTCCCCCCGGATGCGGCCCGATACATCGCGGAAGACGTCCTGGGTTGCCGCCTTCCGACCCCGGCGGAGTGGACTGAAATCGTCAAGCAGCGCCTAGCGGCCGAGAGCGCCGGCTCCCACGGGCCCAACGTGCGGGACGCTCTTTGGAAACGGGAGCACGACTATCTCGTCTCCGCAGGCATGGTGAATGGCCTTCCCATCGATGGGGACGTGTTCTACCCGAGCACGATGACCACGGTGAAGACGGGCCGCGAAGCCCAGGCCGTGGCCCCCGACCGCAACGACGAATCGCTCTGGTTTGAGGATGTCGGCTCCTCCAGCCCGGAGAATTTTCACGACCTATTCGGCAATGTCGCCCAATACCTGTACGACGGGTCCACCAAGCAGTTTTTCGTAGTGGGCGGTTCGGCCCTCTCCCCGCCAGAGGTGGAACCCTCTCAGGCTTATCCTGTTGAGCTTGCATTCGCCCGAGGAGGGTACTCGGATGTCGGGATGCGGCTGGCCTTTGACGCCCCCGAGGGCCTGGTCAACCGCAATCGCTTGCAACTCACGGTCCATGATCGGCTTTATTTGCATCCTTAGCCTCCGAAGGGACGCTCCATGACGGGCGTTCCGAATCGATCAGAGTTCGCCTTGCTTCCCGCCGAAGAAGCATGGGCTGCCGAAGTCGCCGCTCGGCTGCGGCTCGTCCTGGCGTCGGGTGCCGACGAGAGCAACGAGGACAGGTCCGCCCGGCTCGAGGAGGAGGTCCTGCGCAGCCTTGAGTTGGTGCCTCAGGGCCAGCGTCCCCTGCACGTTGCGATGCTGAGGAAGCATTTCCCAAGCGAGAGCGTCGCAAAGGCGACGGACCGCCCGTCCGACCGCAAGTTAGACACACCCGAAGCTGTCATTCAGGTGCTGAGCGCCGCGTGGGCGAACTTCACCGCGGACCAGAAGCTGTCGTTCCGCCAGGAGCTGGTGGAGTCCGGGGTAGTCGAG
>Ga0265318_10001537_pt1 | contig 13437 bp, 16 predicted proteins | sample 4821metaG_FD_192431 | JGI IMG/M metagenome (GOLD analysis project Ga0265318, IMG submission 192431) | Rhizosphere microbial communities from Carex aquatilis grown in University of Washington, Seatle, WA, United States - 4-8-21 metaG | ecosystem: Host-associated > Plants > Roots > Rhizosphere >... | reverse complement strand
CGAGCGTCTCGCGCACCTTCTTCGCATTCGCATACGGGCCGAAGTACCAGACGCCCGGACGGTGGCGTTCTCGCGTGAACATCACGCGGGGGTACTCGTCGTCGACCGTGACCGCGATGTACGGGAACGACTTGTCGTCACGGAGCCGTACGTTGAACGGCGGGCGGTGTCGCTTGACGAGGTTCTGCTCGAGATGCAGCGCCTCGACCTCGCTGCCGGTGACGATCACCTCGATGTCGGCGACCCGAGACGGGAGCAGCTGGATGGTGACCCGGCTGTCGGGCGTCTTCTGGAAGTACGAGCGAACGCGCGAGCGGAGCGTCTTCGCCTTGCCGACGTAGAGAACCTTGCCCGCGTCGTCGCGGAAGAGGTACACGCCCGGCTTCGCCGGGAGGGTCTTCAGCTGGCTTTCGACACGGCCGGACGCCACGTTCCAACCGTAGCCTGGCCCGAGGTCTGACCACTACCATTGACCGCGTGGAGGGCCAGTACGTCGCATACACCTTCTATCGGGTCGATCCGGCCTGGCGGCGGCTGCCGGTGGACGAGCGGCAGGCGGGCAAGGACGCCTTCGCCGACGTGATCGAGGAGCACGCCGATCGCTTCGAGCACCTGCGCGCCTACACGACGGCGGGCGTGCGGCCGGAGACCGATTTCTTCCTCTGGAAGATCTCCGACCGGTACGAGGCGCTCGGCGAGCTGGGCGCCGCGCTGAACGGGACGCCGCTCGCCGGCTGGCTCGAGACGCCGTACTCGTACCTCGCGACGACGAAGGCCTCGCAGTACACGAGCGCGCGGCGCGCGCGGAAGATCGCGCCGCAGGGGTTGCCGTACCTCGTCGTCTACCCGTTCGAGAAGACCCGACCGTGGTACGCCCTACCGCCCGAGGATCGCCAGCGCGCGATGGACGAGCACATCACGATCGGCCGCGAGGAGTTCCCGGGCATCAAGAACCACACCACGTACTCGTTCGGGATCGACGACCAGGAGTTCATGACGGCGTTCGAGTGCGAGGAGCCGGCCGACTTCATGCACCTGATGCTCCGGCTGCGCGAGAGCGAAGCTTCCGCCTACACCCTTCGCGATACGCCGATCTTCGTCGGCCAGCACGTCGCGATCCGCGAGGCCCTAGCGGCGCTCGACGGCGCCACGGCCCGCATCGAAGCCTGAGACCCTCAACGTTCCCTAGGCGAGGTGGTGCTGGTCGTGCCAGGTTCGCCACATGGCGAGCCCGCAGAACACGAGCACGGCGACGAACGCGATCACCTGCAGGCCTCTCGCTCCGCCGTACCAGTCCAGGACGAGATCGGCGACCGCCAGGGCTGCCGCGCCGTAGAACACGATGCGTGGGCGCAGCCGCCACAGCCCGATCTCCGCGCGGCGCTCGCGCCACATCCGGTACACAACGAACACGATCGCGATCAGGAAGGCGATCCGCGCGAGGACGAGCAACGCACCCAGGCTCGCTTCGAGCTGGAAGGCGACCACGGCAGCGACGACCGCGAGGATGATCAGAAACCCGCGCAGCGTCGGGTTCATGTTGGAGAAGAAGGCTCTCATGTCCCGGTCATGTACGCCCGCACGGCGAGCGCTCCTGCCATCAGGGTAGCCCCGGCGAACCAGGCGAGCCGCGCGCGCCGGTCGGCCGGCGCATAGAGCCAGGGTGCGAGCACCGCCGCGAGCGCCAGCGACCCGTACAGGTAGTGCAGCCGATGTGGCGAGCGGTGGTGCTCGGAGAGCAGGAGCAGCCCGAGCCCGACCTGCCCCACGATGAGCGTCTGCGCGAGCGCGAGGAGGTGCGTGACGAACCCGCGCGGCTCCCGCCTGCGGTAGTACGCGACTCCGGCGAGCAGCCCCGCGCCCCAGGTGACGCCCAGAACGAGGAATGCGACGGTGTGATGAGCCGTTAGCATCGTGGCCCGAACGCTATAGAGAGGAACAGATGATCGAGGAAGGCAAGCCCGCACCGGACTTCGAGCTCAAGAGCGACAGCGGCGAGACGATCAAGCTCTCGGAGCTGCGCGGAAAGCCCGTTGTCCTCTACTTCTATCCCAAGGACGACACGCCCGGCTGCACAACCCAGGCCTGCGGCATTCGCGACGCGTACGGCGAGTTCGAGCGCGCCGGAGCGGTCGTCCTGGGCATCTCCCCCGACGACGAGAGCTCGCATGTGAAGTTCAAGGAGAAGTACGAGCTCCCGTTCACGCTGCTCGCCGACACGGACCATTCGGTCGCGGAGGAGTACGGCGTCTGGGGCGAGAAGAACATGGCCGGCAAGACGTTCATGGGCGTCAGCCGGTCGACATTCGTGATCGGAGCCGACGGAACCGTCACGAGCGTCATGCACGACGTGAAGCCCGCAACGCACGCGGATGACGTGCTCGCCGCTCTCGGCACGTAGGCGGCACCGCTAAATCCCCCAAAAGAGTGACGGTCCCTACCGCGTCCGGGGGGTGTCGCGGCCTGGGCTGCGCGAGAGGATCGAACGGCAACACCCCCGAATGCAGCTCCTTATCCGTGATCCCGCCTACACCGACCGCCTGGCCTCGTTCCTTCGGAGCCTTGGGCAGGAACCGATCGTGTGTGGTCCGGCCGTCGTGGAGCTCGATCCCCCCACCTCTCCAACCGATCGAGCCGAGCTGGAGATCTACCTCCGCGTCTGGACCGTGCTTTACCCAGACGCGGAGGTAGAGCTCAAAGAGCTCGCCCGCTGACGAAGCGTCAGCGACCCCTGCCACGCGAGGATCGCGGCGATGGCGAGCGCGCCCGCCGGATCGACCCACCACCACCCGAAGGCGCGTTGCAGGAGGAGCGCGACGAGCGCGACGGCGGAGAGAGCGACGCCGGACGCGGTCAGGAGGCTGTCGGCCCGTAGCGCCCGGCTGCCGATGCGGAGCGCGAGCGTGTATTTCGCCCGGGCGAGGAACGGCAGGACGAGCAGCGCCGCAGCGGCCTCGACGATCCCGAAGGTCGTCGAGTGAGAGTGGCCGGACGCGGCGAACGTTCGAATCGACTGCACGGCCAGGTAGACGGCGATCAGGAGGAAGGCGACGCCGGCGAGCCGCTCGGCCCGCGCCTCGGCGCGCTCGGCGCGCTCGGCATGGCCGCGATCTTCGGCGTGGAAGCGCCACACGAGCAGGACGGACACCGACGAGTCGACGACCGCATTGATGCCGAAACCGATGAGCGTCAGGCTGCCGGTGGAGATCGCGGTGGCGACTGCCGTGCCGCCGACGATCGTGTTCCAGACGACGGTGAACGCGCTGAGGCGCAACGCCCGGCGGGCATCCGACGGCGACTCGGGAAGCGGCTCTACCACGCCCGCCAGGATTCCCGCGAGAGGAACAGCCCATGCGCGCGACCGTTCGTGCAGGTCACGCCCGTGCGCCTGGAGGCGCACGTGACCGAACCCAGCCGGCGTGTCCGTCCGTACGGAAGCGTCGAGTAACGCGGGTGCTGCGTCGAGGGGTCGTACTGGATCCCACCCGAGCAGTTGACGAGGCCTTTGCCGACGGGGCCGAGGCTGAAGCCGTGCCAGTCGAGACCCCCGCCGTCGGCGCCGAGGCAGCGGGCCTGCAGCTGCGCCGCGTAGTCGGCATGGTCGATGGTGCACAGGAGACCGCGCGAAGGAGCCCCGAGAACGAGGCAGCGGATGTTGCCCGTCGGCGAGCTGATTCCGGGCAGCGTCATGGCCGCACCGGCCGCCGGGGCCACGAGTGCGAGCAGGCAGAGCGCCGGCAGGAAGAGCGGTCGACGGTGCACGGAACGAGCGTACTTCCCGTGGAAACGGTGCGCGGTGGTGTGCCGGCGTTCGGGTGATGCGGTCACCTCGTGCGGTGCTGACACTGCAACGTACGGCTTCGTCGGTCACGCGGAACACGCATGACTAGTGGCATTCGGGGGATGCGGTCGGCGCCCGGCGGTGTGACGCTTGGCGATGGATGAAGAAGCAACTGGCCCTACTCGCCCTTGTGGCGGCGCTCACCTGCGGGGCCACACCGAGTCTGGCCGGCACCATGGGAGCCGCAAGGCCTGCGCGTGCGCAGACGTCGTTCCTCTCGCCCAGCCTCTTTGCGCAGTTCGCAACCGGCATCGGTTTGATTCGAATCTTCAATTGCGCAGGAACTCCGACGGCAGAAGGAACCGGGTTTCTCGTGGGAGCAAGCGTGGTCATGACTGCACGACACGTCGTTCGCGGTGCGTGCCACGTCAAGGTCTTCCTCGACGGACACTGGATGACCGCGAGCCAATGGACCTCCTGGTCCACGCCCGGCCGGAAAGATGCCCCGACCGCCGACGTCGCGACCATGAGTCTCGCCAGACCGGCTCCGGGCCACGTCTTCACGATTCGCAGCTGGTCTCCCGCGGTTGGCGTCAACCTGGCTGCGCTCGGTCATCCGCTCGGAACCGGAATCAGCCTCACCCAGGGTCAGGTCGTGGACAAGGGCAGGCTCGCCGGCATCCCGACCCTCGCGGTTCGCCTGCTGGGAGCCGAGGGCAGCAGCGGCTCACCGTTGGTCGACAACGTCGGGAACGTCGTGGGCATCCTTCAGAAGGGTCTCGGCGGCGCCGACGCCCTGGGCCAGCACACCTCGGGGTTGATCCTCGGCATCGATCTTCCCTCCTGGTGGCCGACGGTCAAGACGAACCTCTGCGCGTCGTACGCCCAAGGAGGCCTCCCGGGGTGCGCGACCACCTCGACGAAGCCGGTGCCGCCGCCGGTGCCGTACCCGATCGACTCCTGCTGGATTCAGTACACCGGCGGCTTGCCGGCAAACGTGAACCGCAGCAATCCGCTGACCTCGTTGTCGGTCGCTGATCTCCTCGCGAGAGGACCGGCCAATTTCTGGGCCGTCGTAGCGCTCTCCGCACCTACAACCACGGCCATCGAGGGCATGACCACGACGTTGACCGCACCCAACGCTGTCGGGCTCACGGGCCCGCCCCTTGCCTGGGCCGCGGGAAGCGCAACGGCCGAACGAACGATGGATTGGCGATTCGCCGACGACTCGCTGATCTTCCAGCACTCCTGGGCGACGTCGCTCCCGGGGCTCTGGAAGCTGACGTGGGGCTTCCCCAACGGCGAGAGCTGCAGCACCACCTTCACCGTGACCCCCTGATTCAGGACTCGAGCAGTGCCGCCGCGTGGTCGTGGAGCGAGCTGCAGGTCGCCAGCCAGTCGTACGCGCCCGCGGTGTCTTCCGTGTCTTGATGTGGTGTTCGCAGCTGGTTGACGCGTTCGGCGAGGTCCTTGAGATCCCACGTGAGCCGGAAGAAGCTCAGCGCCGCTTCGTCGAGCGGATGACCGGTCATCTCGGTGTACGCGGCTGCGTCGTCTGTTCCCTCGCGCACGACCATCCAGAGGTCTCGCTCGGGAGGCGCCAACGCCACCGTGTCCCAGTCGACCAATAGACAGCCCTCGCTCGTCCGCATGACGTTCGCGGCGTGAGGTTCGCCGTGGGTGACGACCCAACGGCCGCCGCGACTGCCGCCTTCGGCGGCAAGACGGTCGGCGAAAGCAAGCAGGCCGGCAACGACGGACGCGTGAAGAGCAAGCGCTGCACGGGCCGGTTCGGAGAAGGGGCCGCCCAGCCACGTCTGGTCGAGCTCTCGGAGGCCGCTCTCGAGCTGGTCGCGACCGGAGATCTCGAGGCCGACGCTCCGCGCAACGGACGCAGCCGCCGGCGTGGCCGCATGAAGCTCGGCGAGCAGCGCGATCACGGCCGCGCGATCGGTGGCGCTGTAGTCCCCATACCGGCCGGCCTCGCCGTCGACGAACGGGAACAGAGCGATCGTGTGCCGCGCCCCGAGCCGGCGCACGGTCTCGCCTCGGCTCGTCGGCATCGGCGCGACCACGAAGCCACGACCGCTGTCACGCAGGGCAAGCGCAGTGTCGAGACACCGTGTCAGCCCCGCGAACGTGGCCTCCCGCGTGTTCCCGAGCCACCCCTTCTGGTCGAGGTCGTCGACGGTCACGAATCCGCGCGTTCCCTCGGAGTCGATCACGACCCAGTGGTAGCTCCCGGCTCCGACCGCTGCGTACTCGGCGGACACGGCGGAGAAGCCCCAGCCCTCGGCAAGAGCATCGAGAAGTGCGCTCGTCTCGACGTCCTCCGGCAGCGCCCTCACGACGCTGAGAGTAACGCTGGGGTACGCGGCGCAGCAGGCGCACAGCCACGCGCCTTTTCACCGTAGTGCGGATGAGAGGACTTGAACCACCCCGCCCCACTCGACACGCGGCGACACCGTTCGCCACCGAACGACAACCGTCGCCGCGCCGACACGCTCTCGCAGGTCGGCGACCTCCTTCCGCAGTTCGCCAACAGGCGGCCCCGTCATCGCGTCCATCACGATCGTGTCGAGCTCGAGACGGTGCCGTAGCCGCCAGCGCAGCTCCTCGAGGCGGCCATACGTGGTGGCGAGCACCGTGAGCTCGACCGCCTGGTCGCCGTCGGGATGACAGGGGAGGCGTCGTCCAAGTGGACTGAACCTCCACCGCCTACTGACAGCTCTGGAGCGGGCTCGCGCTGAGACCCGAGGGTATGCCTAACGGTACGCGATGCTCACGCCGTACACGGCCTGGGCGTGCGTGAACTGCTCACCGTACGGGGACTCAAGCTGCTGGATCAGACCGGCCCGGGAGAAGTGGCTCGACTTCAGGTACGACTTGGCAGCCTCGACCGCCTCGGCGTTCCAGTTGGCATGGGCGTGGATGACGCCCCAAACGGAATCCGAGTGCGAGAAGTCCTCGCCGTACGGGGACTGAAGCTGGTGGATCAGACCGGCCTGGGAGAAGCTGCCCGTGCTCAGGTACGACTTGGCGGCTCCCAGAGCCTCGCGCTGGCCGATCGTTGAGGCTTGGGCCGCTGAGCTCCCCACTGAGAGCGCCGAGAGGACGAGGATGGTCACTATCAGGAACTTCTTCAAGGTGTCGCTCCGGTTTGAGTTGATGGGCAGCCAAGGGCGCCCCGTTGTACTGACTGTCGGTTGCTTCGCGCCGGCGGGGGATACCCTTTCTCGGCCTGGAGGCATGGTTTCCGGGTGATCCTCTTGCTCGGCCGCGCCCACGACCATACGAGCGGGACGCCCCACGAGCTCAAGCGGAGCAACAAGCTCTATGCGCTCGCGATGACCCATGACCGTGGCCTCGACCGCGGCCACGATCAGATCGCCTGCGAGACCGCCTGACGGTCGGACGTGCGTATCACCGCGTGACGGTGCCCGGCCTGACCGCAGCCTAGGTAGCTCATTCACGATGCGTGCTCGTGCTGGCGGCGGGCGTAAGTGCGTGGGGAGCGGCGATCACGGTCGCGTTATGTAACCGCGGGCCGCGGTCGGTCACGGCGCGTGTGGTCAGTCGCGGAGCGAAACCGTGGGTTTTGCAGGCGTTGTGTGAGTGCGGATGAGAGGACTTGAACCTCCACGTCCTTTCGGACACACGGACCTGAACCGTGCGCGTCTACCAATTCCGCCACATCCGCGGGCCGGGGGATTGTAGCCGGGTGGCACCGGCCCCGAGGCGCTGGTTCGCGCGTACCATTGCCCCCCCTGCGCCGTCTCGCCCTCGTGCTCCCTGCAGTACTCGGCTCGCTCGCGCTGCTGCTCGCAGCCGGAGCCACCGCGCAGCCTGCTCCGGGCCGGACCGAGCTCGTCGAGGTCGTCGTGACGCTGCCGCAGCCTCCGCTCGCTGCCGCGATTCAGCACGACCGGGAGCTCGCTGCGGCAACGACGACCAGGCACCGGCTGAACCTTCGCGCGCCGGCGAGCGTGTCGTACCTCCGCACGCTCGCGGCCGCGCAGCGCACCCTTCAGGCGCGCATCCAGCGGGTGATCCCCGGGGCACGGGCCCGCTGGCACTACGGCGTGGTCGCGAACGGGATGGCCGTCGTCCTCCCCCGCTCCCAGCTCGCGCGGCTGAGCGGGCTGGCGGGCGCGACCGTCTGGCCGTCCGTCACGTACCACGAGCTGCTCGACCGTACGCCACAGCTGATCGGTGCGCCGGCCGTGTGGGGCCCGACTCTCGCGACCGCGGGGAACGGGATGAAGATCGGGATCATCGACGACGGCCTCGACCAGACGCACATGTTCTTCGATCCGACCGGCTTCACGTACCCCGCGGGCTTCCCCAAGGGAAACACCGCCTTCACGACGCCCAAGGTGATCGTGGCGCGCGCCTTCGCGCCGGCGACGCCCGCGTCGAAGTACGGGAACCTGCCGTTCGACCCCGTGAACTCCGACCATGCGACGAACGTCGCGGGGATCGCCGCAGGCGACCACGACACGCTTGCGACCGTGCCCGGCGAGGGCAAGGTCAAGGTCTCCGGCATCGCGCCGAGCGCCTATCTCGGCAACTACAAGGTGCTCACCGTGCCGACCGCCGGCTTCGGCCTCGACGGCAACTCACCCGAGATCGTCGCCGGCATCGAGGCCGCCGTGAAGGACGGCATGGACGTGATCAACCTCTCCCTCGGCGAGCCCGAGGTCGAGCCCAGCCGGGACATCGTCGTCGTCGCCCTCGACCATGCGGCCGACGCGGGCGTCGTCCCTGTCGTCGCAGCCGGGAACGACGGCGCAGGCGCCGGCGGAGTCAGCTCTCCCGCGAATGCGCCCGAGGCGATCACCGTTGCGGCCTCCAGCGAGGGCGACAACGGTCCCGCGGACGTGATCGCCGACTTCTCCTCCGCCGGCCCTACCCCGATCTCGCTCGAGATGAAGCCGGACGTCACGGCGCCCGGCGTCGACATCCTCTCCTCCCTGCCCCGGAACGCGTGGTCTCCGCACGACTGGAGCGGCACGAGCATGGCCACGCCGCATGTCGCCGGAGGCGCCGCGATCCTCAAGCAACGACACCCGACCTGGACCGTCGCCCAGATCAAGTCCGCACTCGCGACGACCGGCGACCCGGTGCACGTCGCCGGCTCCGGAGCTGCAGCCGGAAAGGAAGTCGGCGCGGACCGCGAGGGCGGCGGACGCATCGACCTCCCCCGAGCGGACAACCCTCTGATCTTCGTCTCCCCCACCGGCCTCTCGTTCGGGCTCGTCCAGCGGAGCCAGACCGTGACGCACACGATCGACGTCGCCGACGCGGGCGGCGGGCCGACGCCCTGGAACGTGACCGTGACGCCGCAGAGCGCGCCGCTCGGGTCGACGCTCACCGTCACGCCGACGGTCGCTCCCGGGACTCCCGTCACGGTGACGCTCACCACCGTCGCCGACGCAGCGGAAGGCCCAGGCGTCGGCTTCATCGTTCTCTCGCGCGGCACCGACGTGCGCCGCGTGCCGTACTGGTTCCGCTCGACGACGCCGAGGCTGGGAGAGGAGCCGCACACGCTCCTGCCGGGCCCCGGCCTGTACCACGGGAACACCAAGGGCAAGCCGTCACTCGTCTCGAGCTACCGCTATCCCGAGCTCAGCTCCAGCGCTTCGGGAGTGCCGCTCGATCTCTCCGGGCCGGAGCAGGTCTTCCGTTTCGTGACAAAGCAGGCGCTCACCAACTTCGGCGCCGTCGTCACGAGTCGCGCGCCGGGCGTGCGGGTCTCTCCCCGGCTCGTGCTGGCCGGCGACGAGAACCGGCTCGTCGGCGAGACCGGCCTGCCCGCGAACATCAACCCGTACCAGCAGTTCGGGGAGACGACCCCGGCAGTCGGAGCCGTCCTCGCAGTCCCCGGCTCGTACGACTTCGTCTTCGACACGCCGTCACGCGGCAAGCCGGGCCCGTTCACGTTCCGGGTCTGGGTGAACGACACGACGCCGCCGCAGATCCGGCTGCTTTCGCACACCGTCACGCGGCCGCAGCGGATCCGCCTGGCCCTCACCGACGCCGGCTCGGGCGTCGACCCGAGCTCGATCGCCGTGAAGGTCGACGGCAAGCTCCGCACCTTCGCCTACCAGCGCGGGATCGTGTCCGTCGTGAAGAGCCTCGGCCCGGGCACGCACCGCGTCTCGGTCACCGCCTCCGACTACCAGGAGACGAAGAACATGGAGGACGTCGGCCCGATCCTCCCCAACACGCGCACGGTGCAGACGAGCGTCGTCGTCCGCTGATCGTGGTCCGACCGCAGCTACTTTCTGCGGTCGGTCTCCTCGATCGTCGGTAGCTGGGCGAGGTCGCGCTCGACGCTCGCTGCGAAGTCGTCGGCGTCGGTCGGGACGACGCGCAGGGTTGCCTTCCGCTTGGCGCGGTCGCGCCTGCGACGGGCGTCGGCCCCGAGCTGCAAGCCCAGGTGCGACTCCAGCCGCGGCCACTCCGCGCCGACAAGGATCGCAACTGCCAGCGCGAGCAGGGCGATGTAGAGCCAGCTCACAACCCGATCTTACCGAAGTCATCCGGGGTAAATCTTTGGCCCGGTCCGGCCGATAGGGAGGGGTATGAGCGGCCCGATCCTGATCCTGTACGTGCTCCTGTGGGCGACCCTGATGCGCGCCCTGCTCGTGAAGGCGCGCGTCTTGCCGCCCACCTGCGCACGCTGCGGCCTCCTGTACGAGCGCAGCACGCTCGGCCAGCGGGTCTGCAGCTGCCACGGGCGCGACGACCACTAGCGCCAGGCGCTCCGCCGATCCTGCCTAGGCGACGGCGGCGCGGGTGCGCTCCTCGAGCTTCCGCTCGAGGTAGCCGAGGTACGGTGCAGCGTCCATGCCGGAGCCGGTCACGCGCTGCAGCAGCTCCTGCGGCGTGAACGCCCGCCCGTGCCGGTGCACGTGCTCGCGCAGCCATTCCCGCAGCAACCCGAACTCGCCGCGCGCGAACTGCTCGTCGAGGTCACCGAGGTCTGCCTGCGCCTGCTCCCACAGCTGCACCGAGACGACGTTGCCGAGCGCGTAGGTCGGGAAGTAGCCGAAGCTCAGGTCGGACCAGTGGACGTCCTGGAGCACGCCGCGAGAGACGTCCGGCGGCTGAAGCCCGAGGTAGTCGACCATCTTCGCGTCGAACGCCTCGGGCAGATCCTGCAAGGAGACCGATCCACTCAGCACGTCCCGCTCGAGCTCGAAGCGAAGGATGATGTGAAGGCAGTACGTCACCTCGTCCGCATCGACGCGCCGGAGTGACGGCTGCACGTTGTTCAACGCGCGATGGAAGCTCTCGAGCGAGACGTGGTCGAAGCTGTCGGCGAGCTCCCGCTGCATCGCCGGGTAGAAGAACTTCCAGGTCGAGCGATTCCGGCCGACGAGGTTCTCCCACATGCGGCTCTGCGATTCGTGGAACGCCGCCGAGACCCCGTGCGCGAGCGGCGTGCGCACGAAACGCGGATCGACTTGACGCTCGTAGAGACCGTGGCCGAACTCGTGCAGGCAAGAAAGGATTCCGTGCAGGCTGTCCTGGTGGAAGTTCGTCGTCAGCCGGATGTCCGAGGGCGACATCGAGGTCGCAAAGGGATGCACCGTGCGGTCGAGGCGCCAGGTAGCGCGGTCCATGCCCCAGTGCTCGAGGATTGCAAGCGAGAGGCGCCGTTGCGCGTCGCGCGGGAAGTGTCCGCGCAGGCACGAGTCGTCGACCGGCGCCGAATCGTCGACCGCCCGGATCAACGGCACGAGCGCCGTCTTCAGCTGGGAGAAGATCGTCTCGACCTCCGCGGTCGTCATCCCGGGCTCGTAGTCGTCGAGGAGGACGTCGTATGGATCGCCCTGCGGTGAGAAGCACGCGACGTACTTCCGGCGCAGCTCGAGGCTGCGCTCGAGGTGCGGCAGCATGATCGCGTAGTCCTGCTGTTCGCGCGCCTGAAGCCAGGCCCGGTATCCGAGCGAGCCCACACGCGTCAGCTCGGCCCGCAGGTCCGACGGAACGCACACCGCCTTGTCGTAGTCGCGCCGCGCGACACGCACGAGGCTCGCCTCGAACGAGTCGTGCCCGTACTCCTCCTCGAAGGGCGCGAGCTCTTCGAGCAGCTCACCGAGCTCGGGAGCGACCTGGAGGTCGTGCGCGATCCGGTTGAGCGTCGCGCGCTGCTCCGCCCGGGCGTCGGCTCCCCCCGGTGGCATTTTCGTCTCCTCGTCCCAGGAGAGGAGCCCGGCTGCCTTCTCGAGATCGTCGATCTCGCCCAGGCACCGGCGCAGCTCGTCGAAGCGCTCAGTCACCGGTGGAGGGTAGCCGCTCGCGCCGAGGGCGCAAGCCCCCATACGGCGGAGGGCCGGCCCCGTGGCAGGTTCCTACGGGCGATACCGCCGGCGGAAGCTCAGCCGCACTGACTCGCACCGGCGGCCGTGAACGCAGCTTTTGCCCGGTGGTCGTTCAGGTACTGCTTGAGGATCTTGACGAACGTCGCGCTGTCGCCCCGGTTCCCCGCGTCGATCGCGGTGGAGATCTCGGCGATGTCGGCTCGCACTGCAACGAGTGCGTGCGTGCCGGCCGGGGACGCGTTGGGGATCTTCTCGAGCGCGGCCAGTTCCTGAGTCTCGAGTGTTCTCGAGGCGATCGCGAACTTGAGGAGACCAGACGGCTTGACGGGCACGGCGAACTCCTTCTTCGCCTTCGCCAGCCAGATCACGCACACCTTGTTCGCATCCGATGTCCAGCTCGAGCTCCTGGCGGAGGCGAGTCCGGGCAAAGCGGCAGCGCTCAGGACGAGGGCCGCGACGAATCCGATGAATGTGAGTTTCCGCATGTGTCCGACATCGGCATGCGCGGTCGTTCGCGCTCACCTCAGAAGGGGTAAATCTCTGCTTCGGCGAGAGAGCTTCGACGTCAGGCGAGCTCGGCGAGTGGAAACGATCGGTGCGCCCGCGGCGGGACGAGGAAGTTCTGCCGGTGGGTCGTGCGGAGCACGCTGTTGAGCCCGAGCTCGGCATCGTGCGGCGGGAGCCCGGTGCCCTTGCCGTCCGGGTAGTGACCGTCCATCGCGCGCCTGACCCGCTCGAAGATGCTCGACGTCTCGGTGAAGGAGACGAAGTGCAGCCCGGCGGCAGGCTCCGCGTTCCAGCGGTCGGTCCGCTTGCCGGACGTCCAACTGAATGGGTTGTCGAGCGTGTTGAAGTCGGCACGCTGGACGAGCGCCGTCCCGGCCTCGTACCGCTCGCCGTAGTTGTCGACCGTCGCCGACGCGAGCCGCGACTGCGGCTGGAGCGACGCGCTGTGCCCGACGATGCCGTTCGCAACGAAGCCGTCGGTCACCTGCTGCTGCGTCTGCAGGACGCTCGCGTCTTCCGGCAGCGTTTGCGTGCCGTCGGGCGGGTTGAGCCCCGGCCTGAACGTCGCCCAGACTCGGAAGATGTAGTCGCGTTCCGAGTACCACGCGTCGAGATCTTCATAGAGATGCGAGAGGTGCATCACCGTCCCGTGCTTGAAGTAGCCGCCGGGCCACTGGTCGGTCGTACCCTTGAGACACTCGAGATTCGCGATCCTGCGCGGGCCGAGCGCACTGCGCTGCGTCGACGTGAACCCGAGGAAGAGCTGCGCGTCGTCCGGGATCGAGGCGGCGCCGGGAACGCCGGCCGCGGTCGCGA
>Ga0265318_10001535_pt1 | contig 13446 bp, 11 predicted proteins | sample 4821metaG_FD_192431 | JGI IMG/M metagenome (GOLD analysis project Ga0265318, IMG submission 192431) | Rhizosphere microbial communities from Carex aquatilis grown in University of Washington, Seatle, WA, United States - 4-8-21 metaG | ecosystem: Host-associated > Plants > Roots > Rhizosphere >... | reverse complement strand
CCGCCGCTTTGAGTCTTGGCGTTTGGGCGCGCAGCATTAATAGTGGCGGCGCAGGCATGAGCGAAAAAAAACCCAAGACTACCGGCGCCGCCGCACCGCTCGCCCCCCTCAACCAGCCGCCCGCGGACGGTTCGGCGGCGGCGGCGGAATCCGTGCTGCGGCCGCCGACGTTCGGCGATTTTACCGGCCAGGCCAAGACGGTCGAGCGCCTGCGCGTGATGGTCGGCGCGGCGAAGGCGCGGGGCGAGGCGCTCAACCATGTGCTGCTGTCCGGCCCGCCGGGCTTGGGGAAAACGACGCTGGCGTTTATTCTCGGCCATGAAATGGGGCGGAAGGTGCGCGTGACCTCCGGGCCGGTGATTGAGAAAGCCGGCGATTTGGCGGGGTTGCTGACGAACCTAGCTGAGGGCGACATTTTATTCATTGATGAAATTCACCGGCTGGCGAAAACAGTCGAGGAGTATCTTTATTCGGCGATGGAGGATTTCCGCATTGATATCCTCATTGACCAGGGGCCGAACGCGCGGAGCGTGCGGCTGACCATCCCGCGCTTCACGCTCGTCGGCGCGACGACGCGCACGGGCCTGCTCACCGCGCCGCTGCGCAGCCGGTTCACGCTGCAATCGCGGCTCGATTATTATTCGCGCGAGGACTTGGTGAAAATCGTGCGGCGCAGCGGGCGCTTGCTGAAGATGGATTTGACGGACGACGGCGCGCACCTCATCGCCACCCGCGCGCGCGGCACGCCGCGCATCGTGAATAATCTGCTGCACTTTGTGCGCGACTACGCGCAGCAGCGCGCGGCGGGCAAGGTGACGGAGGCGGTGGCCGAGGCGGCGCTGGAACTGCTGGAAATTGACAAAGCCGGCCTCGACGAAATGGACAAACGAATCTTGCGCATCATGGCGCACAACCATAACGGCGGGCCGGTCGGCGTGAACACCATCGCGGTCGCCGTCGGCGAGGAGGAGCATACACTCGAGGAAGTGCACGAACCGTTTTTAATTCAGGAAGGCTACCTCGCGCGCACGCCGCAAGGCCGGGTGCTCACGCCCAAAGGCTGGCAGGCGGCGGGCCTGCCCCCGCCGACAAACGCGCCCGGCGCGCAGCCGGAGTTGTTGTAGACTGAACCCTACAGATCGAATAGGGCCAGGAATAAAATTTTCAGAAGACGAGTAATAGACGACCTGGCACCAATATGAAAAAATCCAAGACCAACTTTGACCTTTACCTTGAACGGGAACTCAAAGACCCCGACTTTGCAGGGCACTTCAAGGAAGCAAACGAGTTTGGGATGCCAAGTTGCGTTTGACAGCGACAAGCGAGGGTGATTCCACTTTAGTCCCGCAGGGACGGCAGAAAACAACCCAGCGTTTCAACGCTGGGAATCGACGGGTAAAATAATGTTAAGTCCCGGAGGGACGAAAGAAGGCAGGGATACTGCTTTCGTCCCTGCGGGACTGAAGACGACGTTACAAAGGGAAACTTGGCAGCGCTATTTCCGGCACCCCAAAATAATCGTCCGCCCGAGCAGAATATCGAGCGAGTTCATGTGTTGGACAAAAACCTCGTTGCTGGCGTCCACGGTTTTGCATTTGTCCACTTCGCGGCGATGGGCGAACCACGCGCCGATTTTTATCGGCAGCCACAGTGGAACCACCCAGGCCCACGACGTGCGCTGGTGTTTGTCCACCGCGGACAAAATGCCGGTGAAGCCGGCGTCAGTGAGCGAGTGCGCGAGGTAAAAATACGAAACGGGGTTGATGTGGCCGCCGGTGGAGTGGAGCGCGCTTTCCATGAAATGCAGCGGGCCGAATAAATTATAAAATCCATAGCAGAGAAACCGCACGCGCGATTTTAGATTCAGAATATTCGGCGTCGTCACCACCAAAATCCCGCCGGGCTTGAGCACGCGGTAAATTTCGCGCAGCGTAAAGCGGTAGTGTTCGAGGTGCTCGATCACCTCGGTGCAGGTGACCAAATCAAAAGTCGCGTCGGCGTAGGGCAGCGGCTCGTGGTTGAGGTCGGCGACGTCCACCTTGATGCCGGGCAGGCGCAGCAGCTCGGTGGTGTAATCGCAGACGCGCGGCTGGACGGAAAATTCCTTTTGCACCAACGCGATGAGCTGGCCGTGGCCGGCGCCGATGTCGAGATACGCGCTGTTGGGTTTCGGCGAGAACCGGCGAATCATGGCGAGCGCGCCGCCCAGGATTTTGGGCGTGCTTAGCTGCTCGGGTTCGGCGGCGTGGGCCATGATGAATGCGCTTTAAAGCGTTACCGCCGTCCGCCGCGATATTTGGAGGACTGCTGGCGCGGGCCGGGAGCGTGACCCGAGCCATGACGCTGGCCGGAGCTTTGCCGCGGGCCGGAATGCTGGCGCGGCGGCTGGCTCGGTCGTGGGCCAGACTGTTGCCGAGGGCCGCGCGGGTGGTCGTGGCGCATTTTCTTGTGATGCGAAAGCATCGCCGGGGTGATTTCCGATTCGCCGCCGCCGGCGGTGGAAGCGCGGCCCTGGCCGGAGCCGGCAACGCGGAAGTCAATCTGCCGCTTGAAGCGGTCCACGCGGTAAACCTCGACTTGAATTTCCTCGCCCAAGGTGAATTTGCGTTTCGTGCGGCGGCCCACGATTTCGCGGCCATCGCCCGCGAGGGAATACAAATCATCCTGCAGCGAGGACAGCGGCACAAAGCCATAGGCGTTCGAGCCGCGCAATTCGATGAAGAAACCGTGGCTACGGATGTCGGTGATGAGCGCGGGGAATTGGCGGCGCGGCTCGCGGCCCGCTTCGCGCTCGAAAAATTCGAGGAGTTTCAACTTCACCGTCTCGCGTTCGGCCTCGGTGCTGTTTTGCTCGGTGAGGCTGAGGTGCCGCGCGAGCGCATCCAGTTCGCCCTGGCTGTAGCGGACGGGCGTGGAGTGGGTGGCGGTGTTGGCGCCGGTGCGTTCGAGGTAGTTGTCGAAAATGCGGTGCACCACGAGGTCGGAATAGCGGCGGATGGGCGATGTGAAGTGCGTGTAGAATTTTTTGAAGAGGCCGTAATGACCGTCCACCGACGCGCGGTAGCACGCTTGCTTGAGGCTGCGCAAAAATTGCGTTTTCAGCGTGTGGCCCTGCGGGTGCACCTTGATTTTGGCCAGCACGCGCACAATTTCCTGCCGGTTCGTCAAATCGCCGGCGTCGACGCCAAACGTCGCGAGCAAATCGCGCAGCTCAATCAATTTCTCCGGGTCGGGCTGGTCGTGGACGCGGGACAAATACGGCAGGCCGGCCTCAAACAGCGCGCGCGCGACGACCTCGTTGGCGAGCAGCATAAATTCCTCGACGAGCTGGTGGCTTTCGTCGTTCTCAATCGTTTCGAGGCGGTCGGCGTAGCCGTTTTCGTCGGTGAAAATTTTCACCTCCGGAAAATCAAAATCGAGGCTGCCTTTTTGCATGCGCGCGCGGCGCATCGGCTCGGCCATGCTCCAGAATGCGCGCACAGTCTCGCGCAACTCGATAAGTTCGGCATCTGTCAGCGACGCCAGGGCGCGGCCGGTCGAGCCAGTGGCGTGCGCGGGCGGCAGCGGCAACGCGCGCAGGACGGCGAGGTCGTTTTCCTTGAGCAGCGCGTAGGCTTGGCGGTAAGTAAGGCGCTTGCGGCTGCGGATGACGGTGTTCGCGAAGCGCGTCGCGCGGATTTTTCCGCTCGCGGCGAAAGTGACGAAGACGCTTTTGGTCAGGCGGTCCTGCGCCTCGACCAGGCTGCACAGGCCGTTCGACAGCGCGTGCGGCAGCATCGGGATGACGCAGCCGACGAGATAGGTCGAGTTGCCGCGCTCGCGGGCTTCGCGGTCAATCGCGGTGCCGGTGCGGACGTAGGCGCTCACGTCGGCGATGTGGATGCCGATGCGTAATTCGCCGCCGGGCAGGCGTTCGAGCGAGAGCGCGTCGTCAAAATCTTTCGCGTCGTCGGGGTCAATCGTAACGGTGTTGAGTTCGCGGATGTCCTCGCGCCCGGCGCGGTCGCGCGGGCGGACTTCGGGGGGAATGGCCGCGGCCTCGGCCTGCACCGGCTCGGGAAATTCCGGGCGCAGGTGGAATTTGTAAAGGATGGCCTTGAACTCGGCGCTGGGCGTGTGCGTTTTGCCGAGGTTCTCGATGATTTCGCCGGTGGGGTTGAGGTGGCGCTGCGTCCACTCTGCGAGGCGCACGAGCACCTTGTCGCCGGGTTTCGGCGGCGGGAAGACGGAAGTGTTCGCGGGGTCGGCGACGAGGATGGTGCGCACGAAGCGCGGGTCGTCGGGCGCGACGTTCCAAAATTGCTGGTCGCGGCGGAGCGTGCCGGAAACGGTTTCGTGTTTGCGCTCGAGGACGCGGATGATGCGGCCCAGTTTGTCGGCTTTGCCGGCGTGGGTGGCGGCGGCGGCGGAGCGCCACTGGCGCGGGCGCTTGTTCTCGCGCACGAGGACGCGGTCGCCGTGCAGGGCGGTGCCGGTGTCGTCGGCGGGAATGTGCCACGGGGCCTCGGCGGGCGCGCCGGACGGCGGTTCGGGGAAAAACAGCGCGACGCCGCTTTGGCGGAATTTCACGGTGCCGGTTTGCAAATCGGCGTCGCGCGGGATGACGAAGCGGTCCTGCTTGACCTTGGCGATGAGGCCGAGGTTGAGCAGGTGGTGGACGAGCGGGCGCAGTTTTTTCCCGCCACGCTGGTCGAGTTGCAGGGCGGCGGCGATTTCCTCGACGCGCAGCGGGGTGTAGTCCTTGCGCCGCAGGAGTTCCAGCAGGCGGTCTTCGAGGCTGGCGGAAGCCGCGCCGGATTTATCGGGAGAATTCATTAAATTAGGCAAATTTGGGCGGCTCGCGGCCTTCGTCCACTTCGATGAAATCGAACATGGTCAAAATTTCGCCGGCGCGGTGTTCGAGCTTGGCTTCCTTGAGGCGCAGTTTCAGGCGGTCGGAGATGCCGTCGCGCCAGCCGCGCTTGATCATGAAATCGTTCCAGTCGGAAATTTCATCCGCGGTGGGCTTGCGGCCCTGCCCGGCGCACCACTTGAGCAAATCGTCGTCGGAGCCGCCGGCGAGGGCGGGTTTTTTCAGGTCGTCGTATTTGACGCCGAGGAAGGCGCAGCAACGGCCATCAAAGCCGCCGCCGAGGTTTTCGATGTAGTCTTTGCCGAGCTGGCCGGCGGCGTGGAGGCGGATTTTATCCACCAGGCGGGCGAAGTAAACGAGGCCGCCGGTTTTATCATAGACGCTGCGAGGGAAGCGGGTTGCCATAAAAATATCGGGTGAGGGAAAGAGCGTAACAGATTTTGCGCGCAGGGGAAGCCCGATATGCCGCGCGGGGCAAAGGCCTCACGCCGCCGGGCCGCCCGACAGCGAATCCAGTTTCCGCAGTTTCGGCGCGAGCCAAGCGGTGATGGAAACGACGACGAGGGTCATGCAGCCGCCGAAAACCACCGAGGGGACGGTGCCGAGGAGCTTCGCCATCACGCCGGATTCGAATTCGCCAATTTCGTTCGACGAGCCGACAAAAATCGAGCTGACCGCCGCGACGCGGCCTTTCATGTGGTCGGGCGTGACGATTTGGAACATCGTCCAACGCACAAAGACGCTCACGGCGTCAAACCCGCCGCTGAGAAAAAGGAAGAAAAGCGAAAGATAAAAATTGGTCGAGATGCCGAAGAGAATCATGGATAGGCCAAAACCGACGACGTTCCAAAACATGGCCGGGCCGGCGCGCCGGGTGATGGGGCGGTAGGAGAGGTAAACCCCCACGAGGGCCGAGCCGAGGGCGGGCGCGGCGCGCAGGAAGCCCAGGCCAAGCGGCCCGGTGTGCAGAATATCGCCCGCGTAAATCGGCAGCAGCGCCACCGCGCCGCCAAACAGCACCGCGAACAAATCCAGCGACATCGCGCCGAGGATCACCTGGCTGCGGAACACAAAATGCAGCCCTTCGCGGATGCTGGCGACGATGGATTGCTCCGCGCGCGGGGGGCGCGTTGGCGGCGCGGGAATGGCAAACAAACAAACCCAGCCGACAAAGAGCAGCACCGCCGCGAGCGCATAAGTCACCGCCGCGCCGCAATAGCCGTAAAGAAACCCCGCCGTCGCCGGGCCGCCGATGCACGCCGCCTGCCAGACGTTCGCATTCCACACCGACGCGTTGCCATACATTTCCGGCGGCACAATTTGCCCCATCAGCCCAAAATGCGCCGGGCTGAGGAATCCACGGCACAGCCCCGTCAGAAAAATCACCGCGTAAATCAGCCACAAATGGCGGCCCAAAAAAACATGCAGCGACGGCATCGAAATCGCCGCCAGCGCGACCGTCGCGAGAAACAGCAGGCCATTCGAAATCCGCAAAATCGCGCCGCGGCTCATCACATCGGCGATGTGCCCGGCCAGCAGCGAGACGCCGAGCGCGGGGATGGCCTCCGCCAGGCCGATGAGGCCGAGCTTGAGCGGGTCGTGCGTCAGCTCATAAATTTGCCAGCCGACGGCGACGCTCTGAATCTGGATGGCGCTCGACCCGAACAGCCGGTAAAGCCAGAACGCGCGATAGGCGGGCAGGCGGAAGGCCGCGTAGGCGTCGGTGGTTTTGGCGGGCGCTGCCGGCATGAAAAGCGAGGGTGAGATTTAGGATTTAAGAGCGCCGGGCGCATAAAAATTTACGGCAATAATTCAGCAGGCTTTAGCGGCTTTTCCAAGACTATTCCCGGCAGTCGAATGGTCTCCGGCTTTTTGAGATTACGCTTGCTGGGCGGCTGGGGGTGGCCCCCGGGCCGCCGTTCTTCGCTGCCCCAATGGGAAGCGAATCGGCGCTACTCCACGTCGTCAAATTTCCGGCGCACTTCCTCGATGCGCTGGCGATAGTGTTCCGCGTCGCCGTAATCGAAGAAATGTTTATACCGGGTGTGGGCGGTCTTGATGCGCAGCGTGTGGCGGATGGGGCAGAAGTGCTGCTCGGTGCGGGCCGCGATTTCCACCGCATACGCGAGCGTCCCGTTGACGTAGGCGCAGTATTCGCAATTCAACTTCTCGAGAAAGTTCAAATACGCCAGCCGGTGCCGGTCGAAGAGCAGGTAGTCGCCGCGGATCACCTTGGGAATTTCATAGATGGGGAAGCAGACGAACTGGTAAAACGACACCATCAGGTCCAGCAGCGCGATCGGCAGCAGGACGGCCCAAATTACGCTCGTGGTGACGAGCACCGTCAGCCGCGAATTAATCAGGTAGCGGTGCCATCGGGTGGCCAGTTTTTTGTGCCGCGCCTTGGCCTCCTTGGTGAAGTGGGCTTTTTTCTTCTCCACCTTGTAGAAAAATTGGGTTTCCTTCCGGCCCAGTTCGCGGAGCACCGCTTTTTCCAGTTGCTGCATCTGGCCCAGCAGGGAGTCTAGTTTTTCACTCATAAAATTTGGTTTGGCCGGAGAGGGCAAGCGGGCGGCGGCACGCAGCAACTCACCCGAACCGCGGGAGTTTAACGGGTCATCGCCGGCGGGGCGACTACATTCCCGCGCCGGCCGCCTGGGGCGTTCACCCCCTAAGCAATTTTCTTAGCGAGATGTAGCAGTTGACCCCATTTACGGCTGGCGGGATTGCGAGTATATTGTCCACAGCAAAACGGCCAACACCCCTTTCTCCAGCCCTAAAACACCATGAAAAAAACCATTATCATCTTGAGCCTCGCGCTCGTATTATTGACCGCCTTTTCGGTGCCGCACTCCACGTATGTGCCCGCGTCGCCGAGCACTTCGGACAGCGCCCTCGGCCAGCAGCAGGTCGAAAGGCTCTGGGCGGATTTCGCCAAGTCCGACCTGGCCGCGCTCGACATGTTTGTCGCGCCGGGTTTCCAAAGCCTGCACAAGGACGGCGCGCGCGACTGGGTGCAGGAGCGCCAGCTCGTCGCCGACCTCAAGCTGACGCCCTACTTTCTTTCCGACTACAAAGTATCGCGCAATGGCGACGTGCTGGTGGTGACGTATGCGTGCAAGGTGGGCGAGACCATCGCCGATGCGCGCCTGGCGAAGGAATCCACGCCGCGGCTGGATGTGTTCCAGCTCACCGGCAGCGAGTGGAAATTGCTGGCGCACGTCAATGTGCGCGACGTGACGCCGTCGTCCGGCGCCAACCCGATGTTGATTGCGAATATCCAGGAATGAACTTTTGGCGATTTTGCCGGAAGATTTCCCTGGAAGCAGAGGCCGCCCATGCCCGATAGTTCCCTCAGTGAAAAACGCCACGCCGAGGTTCTGGCATGGAAGAAAATCGTCGCGGAATTTGAAATTCCCTCGACCGGGCGCGCGCTGTGGCAGCTCGCGAACACTCTCGGCCCGCTAGTCCTGTTGTGGGGGCTGATATATTGGAGCCTGGGCGTGTCGTGGTGGATAACGCTATTGCTCGCGGTGGCGTCGGGGCTGTTTCTCATTCGCGTCTTCATCATTTTCCACGACTGCGGGCACGGTTCTTTTTTCAAATCGCGCGTGGCCAATGACGTGACCGGCTTCATCACCGGGATCTTGACCTTTACACCTTACTATCACTGGCGGTGGGAGCACGCCGTCCACCACGCCACGTCCAGCCACTTGGACAAACGCGGGATGGGCGACATCTGGACGATGACCGTGCAGGAATACCTGGAATCGTCCCGCTGGCGGCGGTTTGCCTACCGGCTGGCGCGCAACCCATTCGTGTTGTTTGTGATTGCGCCGGTCTATCTGTTTTTAATTGGGCAGCGATTCCCTTCGGCCAAGGCGAGCAAGCGCGAGCGCGATTCCGTCCATTGGATGAACCTGGCAATTTTGGGCATGGCGGTCGGGCTGAGCTGGCTGGTCGGCCTTAAGGCCTACGTGTTGATTCAGTTGACGATGATGGCGGTCGCCGGGTCGGCGGGCGTGTGGATGTTCTACGTGCAGCATCAATTCGAGGACGCCTACTGGGAGCGCGCGGGCGAGTGGGACTACACCGCGGCGGCGCTGCAGGGCAGTTCATTCTATAAATTGCCGAAAATTTTGCAGTGGTTCACTGGCAATATCGGTTTTCACCACATCCATCACCTGAGCGCGCGCATTCCGAATTACAATTTGGAGCGGTGCCATCAGGCGCACGAACTTTTTCGCGGCGTAAAACCCATCACGCTTATCTCCAGCCTGAAATCGCTCACTTTCCGCCTATGGGACGAGCGGCGGAAGAAGTTGGTGGGCTTCCGCCACGTCCGCAAACTTCGCCGACAGGCCAAAGAGGCGACCCTGCGGCTCCACAATGGCGGCCTCGGCCGTCAGGGTGACTCCCCGCGATGAAATTTGACTGCGCCGCTGAAACAAATTTTCTCTGCCCAGCCATCGCGCGGCTCATTGCGGCGCTGGCGCCAGCCAGTCGGCCCGCACGGCGAGCAGGCCATTGATCATGAATTGCACGGCGATGGCCGCGAGCAGCAGGCCCATGATGCGAATGGCGATGCTGAGGGCAATGGGGCTGAGCCATTTCATGCCGTGGGCCGAAAGGCGCAGGATGAGATAGGTGGCCGCCGAGACCGCGAGGATGCTCAGGCACAGGGCGAATTGCTGGGGCAGGCCCTGGGCCTGGTTTTGCAGGAGAATCACCGTGGAAATCGCGCCCGGGCCGGAGAGCATGGGGATCGCCAGCGGCGTGACGGCGATGTCGAGTTTCTCCATCCCGGCGGTCGTCTCTTCGCGCGTTTCCAGCACCCGCGAACGCTGCGCGCGCAGCATGTCGAGGGCGACGAGCAGTAGCACGATGCTCGCCGCAATCTCGAAGGCCGGCATGGTGATGCCGAGAAAGCGAAAAATCGATTGTCCCGCAAAGGCGAACGCCAGCAGCACGCCCGCCATCACCAGCGCCGCGAGCCGGGCCATGCGATTGCGATCCGCCGGCGTGTTGCCGGGGGTCATCGCGATGAACGCCGGCACCGCCGCCAACGGATCCACGATTACGAAGAGCGAACTCGTCGCGAGAAGAAGATAGCCTAAGAGGGACATGGCGCCGGACGCCCGGTGGTGCGCCGCCGCGTCGAAAACAAATTATTCGCCCATCGGACAATTTGCAAACCCAACCCTGCATGAATTTGGCCGCCCCCAAAACCACTCACTGCTCCGAGGCCGCGTGGGGGCTGCCGAGGGCGATGCCGGCTTGCGCGGCGCGATACTGCGGCTCAAGTTCCCCGGGGGAGGAAATGCTCATGCCCAAATTGCGCAGCAGGCCGTCCTTGAGACCGTAAATCCAACTATGCACGGTGAGCGGTTGGCCGCGGTGCCAGGCGTCGAGCGCGATCGAGGTGTGGCAGACGTTACTGACTTGTTCGAGGACGTTCAGCTCGCACAAAATATTGGTCCGCGCCTCCTCGCCTTTGGTGGCATGCACGCAGGAGTGATACTTGTCGGCGACATCCTGGACGTGGCGCAGCCAGTTGTCGGCCAGGCCGATGCGGTCGTGGCGCAGCGCGGCGCGCACGCCGCTGCACCCGTAATGCCCGCAGACGATGACGTGCTTGACCTTCAGCACATCCACCGCGAACTGCATCACGGACAGGCAATTCAAGTCCGTGTGGACGACGACGTTGGCGATGTTGCGGTGGACAAAGAGTTCGCCGGGCAGCAGGTTGACAATTTCGTTGGCGGGCACGCGGCTGTCGGAACAGCCAATCCATAAATACTCGGGCGATTGCTGCCGCGAGAGCTTGCGGAAAAATTCCGGGTCGCGGGCGCGGATGGCGTCCGCCCAGGCGCGGTTTTGCGCAAAGAGATGGTCGAGCTGGCCCATGCAGGCTCAATCCTTGGCGAGATCGCGCGTTTGTCGAAGCAATTTTTTGGTAGTGTATCCGTTTGAGGCAGGGACGTTTCTCCGAAACGTCCGGGGACGCCTCGGAGAGGCGTCCCGACCAGATTCAGAAATTCCAAACGGATACACCATCAATTTTTTGCGCGGAGCCGGTGTTAGATCTGCGCGAGCGGGGCGTCGGAGTCGCCGAAGTGGTCGAGCTTCACGCCCATTTTGCCCATGAGGCTGAGGTAGAAGCTGCACAGCTTGCGGTTGTCGTCGCCGGCCTTGCTGAAGTCGAGCACGCGCCCGGTCTTCAGCGTGCCGCCGAGGCCGCCGGCGGTGATGATGGGCACGCGGCTGTTGTCGTGCTTGGAGCCGGAGAACATGTTGGACATGAACATCAGGCAGGTGTGGTCGAGCACCGTGCCGTCGCCTTCGGGCATTTGGTCCAGGCGCTGGGCGAGGTAGGCATACTGGCTGAGGTGGAAGCGCACGATGCTCTCGTAGGCGTCCGAGGTGTCGTTGTGCGAGGCGCCGTGGTGGGCGCCGCTCACGCCGAGAAACGGATAGTAGAGCGAGGAAAGGTCGCGCGCGAGAATCAGCGAGGCGACGCGGGTCTTGTCGGTTTGGAAGCCGAGGGCGACGATGTCGCACATGAGGCGGGTGTGCTCGCGCAGGTCTTCGGGCAGGCCGTTGTCGGGGCGCTTCATGGCGAAGAGGGGCTGGCCCTTGTCCTTGGCGTTGCTCTCGGCCTTGTCCTTGTCGGCGCGCAGGCGCTCGATATTTTTTTCGACATCGCGCACGCTGCCCAAATACTCGTCGAGCTTCGCCTTGTCGGCGGAGCTGATTTGCTTGCTCAACTTGTCGGCCCGGTCTTTCACGCGGTCGAGGACGCTGAGGTTGCGCTGGCTGCCGCTGTTTTCGAACAGGCTGTCGAAGGCCAGCGAGGGATACATTTCGTTGGGCACGGGCGAATCCGCGCTCTGCCAGGAAATGTGCGAGCTGTAGGCGTTGGAGAAATTCGACTCGTGGTAGCCGGTCATCGGCTGCTCGCAGGCGAGCACCATGCTGGGCTGGATGGTCTCCTGGCCGACGTGGTTGGCGATCACCTGGTCCATGCTCGTGCCGCTGTGGATGATCGCGCCCTTGGCAAAGGGCACGCCGGAAAGGAGGTTGCCCGTCTGCGCGGGGTGGATGCCCTGACCGGTGGCCTTTTTGTTAAAGAGGCCGTCAATATAGTTAATCTTGGTTTTGAGCGGCTCCAGGGGCGTCAGTGTTTTGCTCAGGACCATGTCCGCGCCCGCGCCCGAAGCCGACCACTGGTTGGGATTGACGCCGCAACCCATGAAGAGGACGCCAAAGCGTTTCGGGAACGCCGCCGCGGGACCCGCTTCGCTGTCGAGGGTGGCGGCGGATGCCCGACTGATGCCGGGCAGCGACTCGAGGTAGGGCAGCGCCATCGTGACCCCGACGCCGCGGAGGAACGTGCGCCGCGAAAGATTAAAACGACGCTGATTATGAGCAGATGGGGCATTCATAATGTTCCTTTTTCAGTTTGGGGGTCGCGGCCACGCTTGGTTAAAAACTGGGGGCTGGTGACGATGGAGTCAATCATATTGTCGAAGCGGTAATCATTGGCGGCCAGCTTGATGCGCAGTTCCTGCACCAGCGCTTCGTCGGAAGGAATCAGGCTGCGGCTCAGCGCATAAGCGAGCAGCTTGTGGCAAAGATTGTCCACGAAATCGTTTTGCCGGGAAGCACGGATATATTGCTGCAAGCCCTTCAGCCCGGTGCCAGTGAGGCCGCCGGGAAACGTGGCACTGGCATCCACGGGATGGCCGGCCAGGTCTTGATCGCGTCGCTCGCCGACCGGACCGAAATTTTCAAAAACCAGCCCCAGCGAATCGAAGCGCGCGTGGCAGGCGGCGCAGTTGGGGTCGGCGCGGTGGCGGGCGAGCATGTCGCGCAAGGGCAAATCCATTTGGGCTTCATCATGGGGTAGCTCCGGCACCACGGGCGGCGGCGGGGGGATGCGCTCGCCCAAGACATTTTTCACCACCCAGTTGCCGCGCTTCACGGGGCTGGTCCGCAGGCCGGGGGCGTTTTTGGTGAGGAACACCGCCATCGGCAGCAGGCCGCCGCGGTCGTAGGGGCTGGCATCCTCGACGCGCGTCCAGTCATCCGGCTTTTTGCCCGTCACGGGCATCCCGTAAAATTTGGCCAGGAGGGGATTCACAAACGTATCCTTGGCGTAGAGAAAATCCAGCACCGGGCGGTTGTTCTGAAACACATCCAGCAGAAAACGGACCGGCTCCTCGAACATCGCCTGTTTCAAATCGCTGGTGAAGGCGGGAAAGCGCGCTAGGTCCACCGTGCTGATCTGGTCAAAGTGCCGGAAGTCGAGCCAGTTGCCACCAAACTCGACGGCCAGCCCGCGCGCGCGGGGGTCTTTCAGCATCCGCTGGGCTTGGGCGGTGACGACTTTGGGGTCGTGCAAGTCGCCCGCCGCGGCATGGGACAAAAGTTCGTCATCCGGCAGGCTCGCCCAAAGGAAATAGCTGAGCCGGCTGGCCAAATCATAATCGGACAGCGGGTGGACGCCCGGGTCGGTGACGCCGAGGTCCAGCCGGTAGCAAAAATCGGGTGACATCAGCACGCTCACCACCAATTCGCGCAGGGCGGTTTCG
>Ga0265318_10001533_pt1 | contig 13452 bp, 9 predicted proteins | sample 4821metaG_FD_192431 | JGI IMG/M metagenome (GOLD analysis project Ga0265318, IMG submission 192431) | Rhizosphere microbial communities from Carex aquatilis grown in University of Washington, Seatle, WA, United States - 4-8-21 metaG | ecosystem: Host-associated > Plants > Roots > Rhizosphere >... | reverse complement strand
GCAGTGGGTTCTAAAACCGAAGCCTTCTCAGCATTTATCCAGCCTCTTGACAAATTGAAAATTATTTATCATATTGCAGTAGAAGATTACTACTGCAAATTGACCCAACAGCAAATATCTGAAAAATTGAGGTCTATTGGATTCAAAGAAAATGAATCCAAGGTTCTGCTTGCATTATTAAGGGGCGGTGAAATGACCGCTTCCGGAATTGCCAGAGAATCAAAAATAATCCGCAACTCGATATATGATATTCTGAAATCATTTGTCGAGGAAGGCTACTGCAATGAAATTGAGACCAATACTATACTTAAATACAGGTGCGTTGATACTCAGATAATAGTTGATAAGATCGAAAAGAAGTTCAATGAACAGAACCGTATGAAAATCGATACGCTTAATGAAACATTTCAGGACATAGAGAAATTATACGGAGATGACAATAGCGCAAGCGCGGTGGATGACGCAAATCAGAATATAGAGCTTATACGCGGATACAATAAACACCGTACGCTTAAGTTCATCGAGATATTCAAAAAAGCGAATCATTCCGTATTTGGTATGTACAGACTGAGAGGGATCGTGAGCGATGAGTTAAATGATATATCGGCTAAGTTCATTCAAAACGGCGGAGAGCTGAGATCGGTTTACATGCTGAATTTAAATTTCAGGATTGTAAAAGACGGAATTGCAATAACCGCTTCTACAGATGACCTGGTAAGGGTGTGCAGTAACTTTGAAAAAGCAGGCGAGCAGGTTCGCCTCTCGCAGTACGATATTCCCAACATGGCTATATTTGACGGCGAGACTGTATTTACAAATATTAACGACAAAGATATTCCGAAGAACAAGCAAGCCGATATAATTATCAGGAACAAGAGTTATGCGAAGCATATGACTGAACTGTTTAATCATCATTGGGAAAATTCAATGACTATAGAACAGTATAAAAGTTTAAAATTAAATTTAGTGATTTAACAAAGAGCAAATCAATAAAAAATAATTATCATGCTGAAAAAAATTTGTTATTTGATCCTCATCTTCACAATCTGCCAAAAAGCCCTGCCGCAGTCTAACTGGGTTTTACAAAACAGCGGAGTAACGTTAGACCTGTACTGCGTGCAATTCCTTGATCAAAACACCGGCTGGGTTGCCGGCGGAAACGGATATCAAACAGGAGCATTGATCAAAACAACTAACGGCGGAACGAACTGGTTCAGTTCGCTTGATATAATTAACCGTTCACTGGTTAAGCTGCAGTTTATAGATGCAAACACAGGCTGTGCCCTGGGTTCTGATACGGGCTCGATTTTCAAGACTATCAACGGCGGCCAGAACTGGACGCTCATCCATACTGATACGATATCATACATTTCGTGTTATTTCAAAAACTCAACTACCGGCTGGGTTTGCGGCCACAGGTCAAAGATAGAAAAGACGACCGACGGCGGCGCGACCTGGGCGCTTGAGCCTGTCGGATTGAACGTTGGTTACGACCTGACATGTATATATTTTTACGACTTCAATACCGGGTGGTGCCTGGGAACTTTTGGCGCCATGCTGAGGACGACCAACGGCGGCGCGTCATGGATACTGACATCCAGACCGACCGGGGAAGCTTACAGGTCGATAAGTTTCATTGACGCTAATACAGGATTTGCGGCTGGAGGCTTAAGCACTTATTCAAACTCGCCTTCGCCGACCGGGAGAGGGATTGTGCTTAAAACTACAGATGGGGGAATCAACTGGATCAAGATTTATACATTAGAAACGCCTCATACATTTGATATTCAGGGATTCAAGACAATTCAGTTCATTGATGCGAATACCGGGTGGGTTGGCGGCAGCCCGGCTGAGAATGGAATGAACGGAGTCCTTTTAAAATCGACGGACGGCGGTTTTAACTGGGCGCAAGCCGATATTGGAAACATAAGAAATGTTTACGGACTTTCATTTGTTAATAATTTGACCGGCTGGGCAGTTTCAAGTAACGGCAACATTATAAAGACGACTAACGGCGGCGGGCCGGTTACGTACGCAATCACCGGTTCAGTCCGTTACCAGGATAACAACCAGCTTGTAGTTAAAGGTTATGTGAAAGCGGTTAAATATGACCATGTATCAAATCAGATTGTGACATTGGATTCATCGCAAATACAGCCTAACGGCGCTTACAGTCTCATAAATATTCATCATGATACGCTTGACATAATGGCGTTTGATGACGACGAAACGACAATGCCGAAATTTGTGCCGACATTTTACGTGTCAACAATTTATTGGCAAAACGCCAGTATGTTATATCCTTCTTCAAACCTGGATTCAATCAATGTAAAAGTGATTCGGGCTAATAATATTCAGGGTCCCCTTCATATACGCGGATATGTATACGGAAGTTCAGACGTTCTGAACGGTTTGAAAGATGCGAGAGTATATGCCGCTTCAGCGAATGTCTACAAAGAATATTCTATCAGCGCAGGCTCGGGTTCGTTCCAGATTGACTCATTAGTTGCGGGCACATATAATTTAACCATTGACAGGATGGGATATGCGCCGGCATACAGGACTGTGACGCTTACAAATGAAGGCGTTGATACCATAAGTATCATTTTGAACAAAGTTCCGGATGAGATAACAAGAACCGGAACCACGGTTCCAAAATCTTTCTGGCTTGGGAATAATTATCCCAATCCTTTCAACCCGAGCACAAAGATCCGCTTTGGCTTGCCAAATGCATCGATGACATCTATTACGGTTTATGATGTATTAGGCAGGGCAGTATCGCGTCTTTTAAATGAACGGTTGAGCGCAGGCGAATATACTATTGAATGGAACGCATCAGAGATGCCCAGCGGGGTTTATTTTTACAGGTTAGAAACGGAGAATTTTACAGCTGCAAAGAAGCTGATTCTGATTAAATAATAAGAACTCATTCTTTTCAAAAGGCAACGCCGCTATTAAACCCGCTATCAGGCGGGTTTTTTTATATTCTTCCTCTCTTCGTTTATCTTTCTTATAAACCATGCTCTCGAAGGAAGCAGCGCTTCTTTTTCAATTAATCCGTTCAGTTTATTAAATCCTTTTTCATTAAAGTTCTGCTTCAGCTTTGCCAACTGGACTATTGCTTTAACAAACAGCAAATTCACTTTCCTGCTGCGCGGGAATTTATCATAATGCTTCCTCAAAAAATGGCCAAGGGTATCGGCAAGAGGCAGGATATTTTCCAGCGAATTTGTTTCATAATAAATTATCAGCATAAGCATCTGCATATCCATTTTATATACATGATCTTTAAATACAACTTTATTAATTTCCTTCAGGCTTCTTTCAAATTCACCCCTGTAAAAATAAAGGAATGCAAAGCTATGATGGATAATTTCATCTCCGTTTGCAGGATTTAGAGATGCGCGGTATTCATTAAGAAATCCTTCCGCCCAGTCAAGCTTGCGCAATGAAACTGCAAGCACGAAAATGTTTTTAAAATTCACAGCTTCAATATATTTAGCTCCCAGAACCGGCAATTGGTTCTTAGCAAGGATTTCATTATACAGATCAAAAAGCCCCTGTTCATATTCTCTCATTCCTTCTTTTATGGCCCACCAACAGCAGTTTATGAGATTCCTGTAAACATCATTGATCTCATCGCGGTATTTAATTGAAATTGCCGGCGCAAGGCCGTTCATCATGGTATAGTATTTTTTTTTGCCGCCGGAAGCGTAAAACATTATCTGGTTATAATAAAATAAAACAAGTTCGCTTCCAAAAATATCTGAGTTGCGATACAATTCTATTATTGGATCAAAATTAACTAAATCGAAGAGTTTTTCAGCCAGATCTTTTGGCGCCGAAGACATATAAGTATTTCGAAGCGCCATGTGGTCCTGCAGGTTTTTGAAATAATCAATAATAAATCCTGTCGTTTTGTAATCGCCGATACCGGAAACATGTTTAAGCGATCTTGTGTACAAACCATTACGTTCTACAAATGTTTTTTTTATCCTTTCGATCCTTTCAAGCGTTCTTAAATTATTATTCCCGCGGCTTTGCAGATTTAATTCTGCCCTCGCTATTTCTTTTTCAAAAACTGAACCGAGGCCTCTTGCGCTTAATTCTTCAAGCATATTTGTATCAAATCGTGAACTGTTCAAATGATGATTAACGCTCAGAAAACTTTTGCATAGATGTTCGAGGGCTGTAAATTGCATTCTTAACGAATCATCGCTCAGGGCGCCGCCGGGTGAGATCTTTCTGTTTATAAACTCAAACTCAAGCTTCTTTTCAGGATACTCAGGGTGAAGAATTTTCAGATATTTGATCAGGCCCGCTACATTTCTTCCGGTTGAAAAGAAAGTTGAAGCCGCAAACTTTTCAAATTGTTTGAATTCAATAGTCGAAAAGGTTTTTAATATTTCTATAGCTTTAAGATTTGCCACTGTTGAAAATGTTAAATTTACCGTTCAAAACAATATGCCAAAATCGTTAATATCGAAGTAAAAAACAAGAAAAATGCAAATATCCGACAACTTCCGACGTTCAGTTTCCGTTAAAAATTCTTTGTTTTAGGATAAGCGCTAATTTATATTTGTGCACGGTTGAGCACGTTTGTGCACTGATAAAATTTAGCCGAAGCAATACCGGCATATATGAAAACTAAGAAAGAGAAAAAAATTTCACGCGGCTACAGGTTGAAACCATCAACGCATAAGCTGCTGGCGGATATTCAGGAAAAACTTAGAACGGATGCGGATACGGTTATCCACTCGGCATGCATCATGTTCTTTAAAAAGATAAGAGCTCACTCATCTCTGATAAAAATTCTCTAAATCTAATTTAATACTTAAAATGATAAAAAAAATTATTTTTGTTTTACTTGTGATAATCCCGCTATTATCAAAAGCACAAAACACCTCATTCAGCGGAAATCTTCATTGTAAAATAAACGGCGCAAGCTGGAGCGGCAATGTTTCAGGCGCAATTTACGATAAGACGGAAGATTATCTTTCAATTGTATTCGAATCAGATGATCATTCGCAAATCCAGATTACATTAAAGCCGCTCAGGAGAGAATACTCAACTCACATACCATATGTAGATATGTACCAGGTCCAGTGGCCCATTAAAGAGAAAGCGGATGTTGAGTTCTGGGTAACCTATGTGCCGGATAAAAATATTCCGGACAAAAAATATGAGGAGTTAAACTCACAGCTTGCAATAAATGCTCTTGATCTGAACCTGCAATCTATTCAGGCAGATTTTATCGCGACATGCTTTACCGGGTACCTTGGCGCAGACTTTGTGTTTCATGAAACAGGGAGGGTGGAAATTACCGATGCAAGCACAAGCGAAGTTAAGTATATTCAGTATTAAGATATAACTATTTAACTTCTGAATTTAAGACTCAATGGGGCGTTTTTGAACGCCCTTTTTTCATTTAAACATTCAATAATTAATATTAACTTTGCAGATATTCGATACAAGGAGGCTTAGCTCAGCTGGTTAGAGCGCTGTCCTCACACGACAGAGGTCACAGGTTCGAATCCCGTAGCCTCCACTGCTACAGTAAATATTGATAATAACTGGATTTCTATATGCGAAAAATTGTTGAATGTGTTCCAAATATCTCAGAAGGAAGAGATGAAAGTATTATTAATGCCTGCGCCGAAGCAGTCCGTAAAGTAAGCGGAGTAACGCTGCTTGATGCCGACCCCGGAAAATCAACTAACAGAACTGTATTTACATTTGTAGGAGACCCGGAATCAGTCGTAGAGGCGGCATTTCAGTTTTCCAAAACTGCTTATGAACTAATTGATATGACGAAACAGCACGGCGAACATCCGCGAATGGGCGCTGTTGACGTTGTGCCGTTTGTTCCCGTGGCCGGAGTGACAACAGCTGACTGCGTTGAATGTTCAAAGAAGTATGGCAAACGTGTTGGGGAAGAACTTGGCGTTCCCGTATTTTTATATGAAGAAGCATCTGATAATCCGGCCCGAAAATCATTAAAGCAAATACGCCACGGTGAGTATGAAGGGTTAAAGGATAGGATCTATAAACCCGAGTGGAAACCTGATTTTGGCCCGCAGGAATTTGTGCCTAAATCAGGAGCGACTGTTACAGGTTCAAGATTTTTCCTTATCGCATACAATGTTAATATACTGGGCACAAAAGAACAGGCGCACAGGATAGCTCTGAATATCCGCGAACAGGGCAGGGGACCTAATGAACCAGGCAGGCTAAAGGCAATTAAAGCTATAGGCTGGTATGTTGATGAATACAATATGGCGCAGGTATCGATAAATCTTGACAACTTTTTGATAACGCCTCCTCATGTAGTATTTGAGGAATGCGTGAAGGATTCCAAAGAAATGAATCTGGCCGTTTGCGGAAGCGAGCTTGTTGGGCTTATCCCCCTTGAAGCGATGCTGATGGCCGCTGATCATTACATCAAAAAAGAAAATTTATTTATACTTGACGAGGGCCAGAAAATAAGGCTGGTTGTGGAACGGCTCGGTTTGAATTCGGTTTCAAAATTTATTCCGGAAAAGAGGATAATAGAATATATGATACAGGAAGATAAAAACGAACCGCTTGCATCAATGACGGTAAGAGATTTTGTTGAGATAGTAGGGGCAAGAACCTCGGCTCCCGGAGGCGGAAGCGTTGCGGCTTTACTGGCTTCGCTTGGTGCGGGACTAGGCGCAATGATGGGATGGATGAGCTATGGCAGCAAAAAGTTTGAACATCTTGACGCTGATATGCGCAGGCTCATACCTCCATTGAATGATAATATGAAAAAACTTATTCCAATGATTGATGCGGATACAAACGCATTCAACGATTACATGGTTGCATTGAAGATGTCAAAGAACACAGATGATGAGAAGAAAATAAGAAAAGAAAAAATGCAGGAAGGCCTGAAGAAAGCGATAGATATTCCGCTAGGGGTAATGAGAATTTCAGATACATGCTGGCCCAACATGGTTGAGCTTGCTAAGTTGGGAAACATTGCTTCATCAAGCGACCTTGCCGTAGGCGCAAAGGCGCTGGATACGGGGATATGGGGCGCATTCAAGAATGTTGAGATAAACTTGCCGCAGATTGAGGACCAGAAGTATAAAGAAGAAGTGTTGAAAGAAGGGAACGAGATTCTATCCCGCGCGAATAAGAACCTTGCAGAGATAGAAAGTATTTTAGCGGGAAGAAAAGCGTAGGGATGCATTATTGATATTCCGTCCCAAGCTCAAGGTTGGGACAGTAATCAAACGTTGCTGGATATGCTGAAAAGAAGGACCACATTATATTTTCTTTTGCTGCTGCTGGTTCACGTGGCGCATGTTTTTGAAGAGGTATGGGGAAGATTCTTCCTGCTGGACAAATATTTCGGTTTAGGGTGGTATCTGATAGGGAACTGGTTATTGATCGGTATCCCTATTTTTGTTTTCTATAATTTTCTGAATGATAAGCGCTGGGCGTATTATTTAAGTTTGATTTATGCTTATGTGATGATAATTAACGGACTCGGTCACAATGTGATGACACTTCTAACAGGAAAATATTTCGATGGATTTGCCGGTGGATTTACCGGGATTGGGCTTATAATTATTGGTCTGTTGTTTCAGCATAATTTGAGGAAATTAATAAAAGAAAATAATAACCGTCTGACCACTTGAAGCGGTCTGACGGTTAACTTTTCAGTCCGAAACTCCAGCGATTGCCTTTAGGCAATCGCTATCCGAGCGGCGCTCGGATTTACGAAAAACTTCTAATCGTTATCCTGCTCAAATATGCCGCTCTTTTTTTCTTCCTTTGGCATTTGTTCCATCTTATCAAATGCATCTCTTGGCAGCAGCTCAATTTTTGCGCCGCCCTGCATTGATGAATTTACTTTACCAAGATAATTCAGGTATATATCTTCTGCGCTTTTCTGCGCTTTCTGCAGATCAAATGTGAGTCCGTTAAGCCTCTCTATCTGCGAGTCAGTTGGCCTGCCGCCGAAGAAACTTACGCCTTCATAAATATCGCTTATTCTTTCCCTGAGCCGTTCTTCGCCGGTCAGGAAACCGCCTTCTTTTGTAGCTACGCATGTCTTGCGCAATTCCTCAAGCTTATTTATTAATTCATCGCCGGCTGATTTATCCAGCTTTCCGCTATCCACCGCTTTGGTAGTTTCATTTTTTACTTTGTTTATGTTGTATACAACATAGGCAAGGTCTTCATGCATTTTGAAAAGCTTCATTACAGTTTCATTTCTTACTGCAATGTCTTCCTGTGTGTATGGCGAATTGGGGTCATGCGTTAATACAAGCTCGCCTAAATATATCTTATCGCCTTTTATAAGTTTAATTTTATATGTGCCTTCGTTAGCAACTGGACCAATGAATCCGCTGAAATCAGGTCTTACACCGGTAGCCACTTTTGGCGGCTTCAATCTCATATCCCAGCTAACGCGGTTTATTCCTTTGCGTTTTGTGCCGGGCATAGTCTTTACAAGATTATCATTGTTATCGTATATTTCAACCTTTACATCGCCTGTAACTGCTCTGTCTTTCATGTAATAGATTATCTGCGCTTCGTCCGAAGCGTTTGGCCCGACAAACTGGCCGGCTTGATTCGGGAAATTCCCTCCGGTTTGTACGCCATTGATATAATTCGGACGTGTTGGTAAAATGTAAGCATCCGATTCAAGTATCTCCTGGCTGATATTTCTGAGCGGCGTCAGATCGTCAATTATCATAATACCTCTGCCATGAGTTGCAAGCACGAGGTCGTTTGATTCAGGCTGAATGGCGATATCGCGGATTTCGCACCTGGGAATATTTCCTGTGTACTGCGCCCAGCTTTTGCCGCCATCGATACTTACATATAAGCCAAAGACTGTTCCGACAAATAACAAATTCGGGTTAACAATATCCTGTTTTATTTTATGAGCGTAACCTTCAATATCAGCCGTTGCGATAGAAGTCCAGGTTTTGCCCATGTCGGTGGTTTTATAAATATAAGTATGCTTATCGCCCATAGCGTGATTATCAAATGTAGCAAACGCCGTGCCGCGGTCATACTTGCTTGCATCGATACCTGAGACCCATGTGCATTTGGGAAGTCCCGGAATATTTTTCACGACGTTGGTCCAGCTTCCGCCGTTATTCTCGCTTACCTGCACGTTGCCGTCATCTGTTCCGACCCAGATAATATTTGCATCTGCCGGAGATTCGCATATCGTAAATATTGTGCAGTGATTTTCCGCTGATGAATTATCTACAGATAATCCGCCGGATTCTTCCTGCTTTAGTTTATTCGGATCGTTGGTTGTTAGGTCGGGAGAAATCCTATCCCACGTTTCGCCTTTGTTAACGGTCCTGTATAAAAACTGCGAGCCCGCATATATTGTGCCGGGGTTTAAAGTACTTTGATGTATCGGAGTGTTCCAGTTAAAACGCAGCTTATCTTCGCCCGTGAGCGGCTTGGGCTGGATGTCTTTATTTTCATTGGTCGACTTATTGAACCTGCCGATACTTCCGCCCTGTGATTCCCAGTAAACAAAACTAGGGTCTGCAAGATCTGTTACAACGCTGAATCCGTCGCCAAAACCGGTCGGATGCCAATCGGAATTCCTTACTCCGCCCGGCGAGTTTGACGGTCCGTACCATGAGCCATTATCCTGCAAGCCTCCGTAAACGTTGTAATATGGTTTTTGGTTATCCAGCGTTACATGATAAAACTGTGATACGGGAAGATTTTGCATGAAGATATAGTTGTTGCCTCTATCTAATGACATATAAACGCCGCCATCGGTGCCGACATATATTTGCTGCGGATTATTTGGATTTATCCAGAGCGCGTGGAAATCACTGTGCACCCATCCGCCCTCAAACGATGCTTCTTTAAATGATTGCCCGCCGTCATCGCTGATCGAGAGCGATATTGTGGGGCGGTAAATTCTTTTTGCATCGGTAGGGTCCACCTTCAGCACGCTGAAATAGAACGGACGCAGAGTTGCATTTCCGGTTGCGCTGTTTCTTGTCCAGCTTCCGCCGCCATCAAGCGATTCGTATAAGCCCGTGTTTTTGGATTCTGCAATTGCATAAATATGGTTCGGGTCGCTTGGCGATATGGCAAGAATTATCCTTCCTAAAAGTCCGTCTTCTGAAAATGACTGGTCTATTCTATCCCAGCTCTCACCGCCATTGATGCTTTTATACAAGCCGCTTCCTTCGCCGCCGGAGGCAAACTCCCACGGTTTTCTTCTGAACTGCCACATAGACGCGTAAAGTACTTTTGAATTTTTCGGGTCCATAACAATATCAGCGCATCCGGTCTTTTCATCTATATAAAGAATTTTGTTCCATGAATTTCCGCCATCTGTGGTTTTGTAGAGTCCGCGGTCTTCGCTATCGCCCCACAAAGCTCCCGGTACGGAAACGTATACAACATCGCTATTGTTGGGGTCGATAACGATCTTGCTGATATGCTCGCTGAGTTCCAGACCTACCTTTTTCCAGTTATCGCCGGCATCGTCGCTTTTGTAAAGCCCTTCGCCAACAGCAACGCTGTTTCGCATATTAGATTCGCCCGTGCCAACCCACACAATGTCCGGGTTTTTCTGGTCGACGGTTATTGCTCCTATCGACTGGCAGTATTTATCAAATACCGATTTGAACACCGCGCCGCCGTTGACCGTTTTCCAAACGCCGCCGCCTGCCGCCCCTACATACATTATGCGCGTATCTTTGTTAACAGCGTCTATTGCAGTTATCCTGCCGCTCATAGTAGCGGGCCCTATCTGCCTGGCGTTAAGCGCGCCAAACATTGCCGAATTTATTTTTGTCTGGGCTTTTGTAATGCCCGGAAGCGAAATTATACAAATAATTGTTACGAGGGCAAAAAGTAAGATTCTCTTCTTCATGAAAAATTATATTTTTATATTATTGTATGGTGTAATAAATAAAACGCAGAGCTTAACCAAACCCTGCGTTTTGAATTTCATGCGCTAAACTTTATTTGGAGTCATCGGGCATTTTAAATAACGTGTCGTCAACATCGGTATTCAGCTCGACTTTTGACCATGTTCCTTTTTGTGAATCATTTCCGCTGCCGGATTTTATTTCAACCGACATAGCAAACATAACTCCTTCGACTGGCTGGTAGTTTCCGGGATACATATCCTGCGTAATTTCTTTCTCTTTGAATTTTCTTTTTGTCGATTCTTTTATGACCAAATAGCTGGATGCATCCAGCCAGTATGTTGTTACGTCGTTGTCTTTATCTGTAAGCTTGATCTTGTAGCTATCGGTGCCTTCCATATCTTCCTTGCCAAGAAGCTCGACCTTATAGCCTTTATCTTTCCAGTTAACAAGCTGGCCTTCAAACTCAGCTTCTTCTTTCATATCCTTTGTTTCTTCCGAGGTCATTTTTTCTGCGGCTTTTTTTCCGCTGAACGGATTTATCTGCCACCCTGTTGAGCCGTCGTAAGCCTGCGTCATTGACATTCCCTGGAATGACATGTCCATTCTAACTTTATCCTGTCTTTTAATTACTATTGTCACTGGGATATCCGCGCCCATGCCTGAAAATGTCCCGGTGTATTTAACCGTCTTAATTGCCATTATCTTATCAAGCCCGCCCATTGCATCCACGTGCTTACTGATAATGTCATCTACTGTCTGCGAAAAAATATTTGCAGAAAGAGCGAATACAAAAAATATAGCTAATAACGATTTTACGTATTTCATGATGTGATTTAGATTATTTTTGATTGGATTATTTCAAATTTAATACAAATTAAGTTAAAAATGAACTTAAATTGACGGGTTAAGGCCAAATACCTTTTCTACTGTATAATATGAATTTAGATGAATTTTTGAAGGAAAAGGTTGCATTTCTTTTTCAGTTATCAGCTAACAGTTAGCAGTTACCAAATACTTGTCGGCCTGAGCTCCTGCCTGCTGCAGGCAGGGAGACGAAGGCAAGATTAATGAGTAATAAACTATGAGTATAAACTTCCGCATTTTTGCGTATAATTTTCTGTTCTATCCAATTATATTTGTAACGTTATGAAAAACTCAGTTATCTTGCTTCTTGTTGTAGTTTTATCATTTACACTTGCCTATTTTAACGGCTGCGGAGATGATGCCGTTACAGTCAAAACGCCAACGGACCCTGGCATAATGCGCACAGATGAATTCGGAAATGAGCTTGGCGGCGATACAACCGACTGGTGCACTAATGACTCGGGTGGTCTGATATTCAATGCAGCATACCCCAATCCTACAGTTAGGTCCGTGAACCTGAGTTTTTACGTTCCTGACTTTGATACAGTTATGCTTTACTTTCTAAAAACACAAACCGATACAACAATTTTTTTCAAAAGTCCTGTCAATCCCGGCGCTTACACTATTCAGGTATATGATTCAACGGACCAGTACAAAAACACATACCAGTGGGCTTATATAAAATCAAAGCGTTACTCACCGGGCGCTGCATGCAGGTTCTACGGCGATATTAAATTTGAAGAATAAACAGGGTTTCCGCGTTACTTATTTTATTTCAGGATAATGAAGACAATTTCTGTATTTGGCGCAAGCGGTAAAACAGGCTTGTGTGTTGTAAAGCAAGCTCTTGCAAATTCTTATAAAATTAATGCGCTATGCAGGAACCCTGACGCAATACCTTTCAAAAATACTTCACTAAAAATATTCACAGGCAGCCTTCTTGATAAGATTGTAGTGCATAAAACAATTGAAGGTTCGGATGCAGTGATATGCGTTTTCGGGCCAATGAAACCCTATAATGATATTTTCTGCGCCGAGGCGACTGAAAATATTATCACAGCAATGCTCTCTCTCGGAATCCGTAGATTGATCTGTCAAACCGGCGCATTGATCGGGAAAACCCCGGTTCGAAGAAGTCTGTTCATGAGATTTTTGATGAAGACATACAACGGGAAGTTTCCGGAAAGCGCCCGCGACAGGGATATGCAGGAGGAATTAATAATGAAAAGCTCAATGGACTGGACAATTGTAAAACCTCCAAGACTTTCAAATGGTAAAAGAAAAGGAAAATATTCCACCGGAGAAAACCTTAAAGTATCTGCTTTTTCATCTGCTACCAGGGAAGATGCCGCTGATTTTATTCTTTCTCAGCTGGAGTCTGATAACTACTTAAAAAAATTGCCAATAATAAAAAATTAGCATAAAAACGTAACTCGAAGCGCTGCTTCGAGTAGTCCGGGCAGTCCTCCTAAGGCGGGCAAGCGCCCGGACTTACATCTACTTCAAATTCTTTTCAAAAAACTTATCTATTCTTTTGTATTGGTCCAGCCAGCTGGATTGAAGATGGAAGCCGTGATATTCTTTTGGATAGAACATCACATCAAAATCTTTTTTAAGCTCAATTAGTTTTTGAGTAAGCTGAACCATATCCTGGAAGAACACGTTATCATCCAGCATCCCGTGAATA
>Ga0265318_10001532_pt1 | contig 13453 bp, 12 predicted proteins | sample 4821metaG_FD_192431 | JGI IMG/M metagenome (GOLD analysis project Ga0265318, IMG submission 192431) | Rhizosphere microbial communities from Carex aquatilis grown in University of Washington, Seatle, WA, United States - 4-8-21 metaG | ecosystem: Host-associated > Plants > Roots > Rhizosphere >... | reverse complement strand
GTGGCTCACGTCAGCTAAGAGCGTGGCGGCTCCGCCGCCGCGCGCTCTGCGGAGCACAACATCCCCCCCGCGTGAAGTGCGCAGCACTTCACGCGGCGGCAAGCGGTCGCCAGAGACGGGCCGCGAGGCCCACGGTCCAACCGAAGAGCACCGCGGCGACGCTGACGTGGACGAGCACGAGCCACCAGGGCAGGTTGGTGCGGAACTGCACCTCGCCGATGGTCATCTGGACGAGCATGATCGCGAGCAGGCCGGCGCAGCCGCGCACGAGCCAGGAGAAGCGCCCCCGGTTCCGCCAGGCCCAGAGCGCGAGCGCGAGGAAGACGAGCCCGAACGCGGCGACAGCGCGCACGTGCCAGTACACGGCGGGGTCGAACGAGCCGATCCGGCGTACGGACGTCGTGCCGCTGCTGCCGGGATGCGGTCCGGCCGCGGTGGCGAGCGTGCCGCTCACGACGAGCACGCCGACGGCGGCGAGCAGCGCGACGCCGCCGATGCGCGCGATGCGCGGGGCCGGCTCGGCGCTGCCCCGGAGCAGTCGCGTGGCCTCGAGCAGGACGAGCACCACGAGCCCGAGCACGACGAGCGAAAGCAGCAGGTGCGAGATCACGAGGTACGGGTTGAGGTGGTAGTAGACGGTGATCGCGCCGAGCGGCGCCTGGGCGAGCGTGCCGGCGAACACGACCGCGGCGAGCACCTTCACGTCTCGCGCGAGCCCGCGCGTCCGGAGCGCGCCGAGCGCGAGCACGAGGGTCATGGCAACGGTGAGGGAGGCGACGACCCGGTTCGAGAACTCGACGTCGGAGTGATAGCCGCGCTCCGGGAAGAACACGTTCGGCTGGCAGCCGGGCCAGTGCTGGCAGCCGAGGCCGGAGCCGGTCAGGCGGACGGTCGCGCCCGTGGCGACGATGAGCACGAGCATCGCCGTGGCGGCGAGCGCGAGCCCCCGGAATCGCTCCGGCGAGAGCTCCAGCGCGCGGCGCCGCGGCAGCGCCTGCGGGGCCGATTCCACGTGCACGGGGACGAGTGTAGACCGGCGGCGCACACCGGGTGGCCGCTGCTAAAATGACGTTGACGTAAGAATGAATTTCCTCCGGAGTCGCCGGCACAGCAGCCAGTACAAGTGGTGGGTGCTCTCTTGCACCAGCCTCGGCATGCTGCTCGCAACGGTGAACTCAGGAACGCTGATCATCGCGCTACCCGATCTCGAGCGGAGCCTGCACACGACCCTGCTCCAGCTCGTGTGGGTGATCCTCGTCTACATGATCGCGTCGACTGTGCTGCTGCTCACGGCCGGGCGCCTCTCCGATCTGTTCGGGCGCAAGAACGCGTACGTGCTCGGCTTCCTGCTCTTCTCGGCCGCATCGCTCGGCGCCGGTTTCTCGGACAGCGGCACCGTGCTGATCCTCTGGCGGATCGTGCAGGGCGTCGGCGGCGCGTTCCTCTTCGCAAACGCCGGCGCGCTCGTCACCGATGCGTTCCCGAGGCAGGAGCTCGGGCTGGCGATGGGGACGAACGTGATGGTCGGCGCGATCGGCCTCGTGATCGGGCCGGTGCTCGGCGGGGCGCTCGTGGCGATCGCCTGGCCGTGGGTGTTCTGGTTCAACGTCCCCCTCGGCCTGCTCGGCTCGGCGTGGGCGTTCCTCGTCCTGCACGAGATGTCAGGCCGCGATTCCGAGCGTGGGCTCGACCTGCCCGGCACGACGGTCTTCGTCGCCGGCCTCTCGGGCCTCGTGCTCGGTCTCTCGAAGGGCGGTCTCTCCGGCTGGAGCAATCCGGTCGTGATCGGCTGCCTCGCCGCGGCCGTCGTGCTGCTGCCGCTGTTCGTGCTGATCGAGTGGCGCAGCCGCTCGCCGATGCTCGACCTGACGCTGTTCGAGGATCGCCTCTTCGGCGCCGCTGCCGCGGCGGCGTTCCTCAACGGGCTCGCCCGCTTCGCGTTGATGTTCCTCTTCGTCTTCTACTTCCAGGGTCCGCAGGGCCAGTCGCCGCTCATAGCCGGGCTCGAGCTCGCACCGCTCGCGCTCGGCATGCTCGTCGCCTCGCCGATCGCGGGTGCGATCGCCGACCGGCGAGGCTCGCGCGGGCTCGCGGCGATGGGCATGGTCGTCACCGCTGCCGGCCTCGCCGGGATGACGATGCTGCAGGCGCACACGACGTACTGGTGGAGCGCACTCTGGCTCGCGCTCGTCGGCATCGGCTCCGGCATGTTCAACAGCCCGAACACGGCCGCGATGATGGGCGTCGTCCCCGTCCACCGCCGCGGCATCGCCTCGGGCGCGCGGATGATGCTGACGAACACCGGTGCGGTGATCTCGATCGCGTTCGTGCTCGCTGTCGTCACCGCGGCGGTGCCGAAGAACGTCATGTTCAAGATCTTCTCGGGGCTCGCGTCAGGACTCTCCGTCCAGCAGCTCGATCCCTTCATCGCGAACATGCACCTCGCGTTGTGGGTGCTCGCCGCAATCTCGCTGCTCGGCGCCGGCGTCTCGATGCTGCGACCCTCCCACCAGGTTGCGCCGAGGCGCGTCCTCGGGGTCGAGGAGATCGCGTGAGCACGACCGAGCCTCGCGTGCTCCGCATCGGCAAGCTCGCCGAGCGCACCGGCGTAACCCCGCGCACGATCCGCTACTACGAGGAGATCGGGCTGCTCGAATGCGGCGAGCGGCGCAAGGGCTCGCATCGCACCTACGACGAAGCCGACGTCGAGCGCGTGCTCGAGCTGACGCAGCTGCGCGACCTGCTCAACCTGTCGCTCGACGAGCTCAAGCAGATCGTCGAGGCGGAGGAGGCGCGCGCAATCCTCCGCCGCCGCTTCCACGAGACGGACTCCGACGTGGAGCGGCTCCGCATCGTCGAGGAGGCATTGCCGCACGTCGAGACGCAGCTGGAGCTCGTCCGCCGCCGCGGGCGAGAGCTCGCGCAGCTCGAGGAGGACCTCGTCGCCCGACGGAAGTCGCTGCTCGCGCGGAAGCGGCAGCTCGGCGGTTAGCTGACGACGACGCCGGCGCCGGCCTCGACCGAGCCGATGCGCGCGAGGAAGAGATCGCGCGCGCGGAACTCGGCGGCGAGCGAGAGCGCCTTGTCGGCCGGGAGCGAGACGAGCAGGCCGCCGGCGGTCTGCGCGTCGTAGCCGAGCGCGACGAGCTCCTCCGGGACGCCCGACGTGTCGACGTGCGGACCGGCGAACTCGCGGTTGCGCGGATCGCCGCCGGTTCTCACTCCGCGCCGCGCGATGTCGAGCGCTCCGTCGAGCGCCGGCATGGCCGACGCGTCGATGCGGATGCGTACGCCGCTGCGGTCGGCCGTCTCGTACGCGTGGCCGAACAGCCCGAACCCGGTCACGTCGGTGACCGCGTTCGGCGAGAACGGCCGCAGCACGTCCGCCGCGGCCGCGTTCAACGTCGTCATCCACCGCACCGCCTCGGCGTTGTCGCCCTTGCCGGCAAGGACGAGCCCGGTGCCGAGCGGCTTCGTCAGGAAGAGCGCGTCGCCCGGCCGCGCGCCGCTCTTCCGCCAGATGCCGTTCGGATGCACGGTGCCGACGACCGCGAGCCCGTACTTCGGCTCGGCGTCGCGAATGGTGTGCCCGCCGGCGAGGAGCGCGCCTGCCGCGCGCACCTGCTCGTCGGCGCCGGCGAACACGGCGGCGAGCACCTCGGTCGGCAGCTCCTCCGGGAAGGCGGCGATCGAGAGCGCGAGCAGCGGCACGCCGCCCATGGCAAAGACGTCGTTGAGTGCATTCGTCGCGGCAATGCGGCCGAAGACGGCGGGATCGTCCACGAGCGGCGGGAAGAAGTCGACGGTGAAGACGAGCGCACGCCCGTCGTCGAGCTTGTAGACGGCGGCGTCGTCGGCCGGCGAAAGGCCTACGAGCAGGTTCTCGGCCTCGACCGGGACGAACCCCTTGAGCAGCTCCTCCAGCCGCGCAGCCGAGTACTTCGCCGCGCAGCCGCCGCCCGCCGTGAGCCCCGTGAGCGTCGTGGCCACCACGCCGCCAACTCTACGGTGAACGGCGAAGACGGCGGCTGAAGCCGGCGTCTTCTGGGGAGAGGAGGGCACGTCTGCGGCACCCTCAGGCGTCCATGTTCTCCGTCCCTGCCGCTTGACCTCCTACCGTCCCGGCCTGTAGAGAAGGCACGTGGAACGGGCAGCGCTGATCACCGGCGGCTCGTCGGGCATCGGCCTGGCGATCGCGCGCATGCTCCATGACGAGGGGTTCTCGCTCACGCTCGCCTCGCGGCGGCTGGAACGGGTCGAGGCGGCCGCCGCCGAGCTCGGCGCCGCCGCGGTCGCCGCCGACGTGGGAGACACCGAGGCCTGCGCGCGGCTGGTCGCCGGCCACCGCGAGCGGTTCGGCCGGCTCGACGTGCTCGTCAACTCCGCCGGGATCGGGATCGCCGGCCGGGTCGAGGACCTGCCGGCAAAGCACTTCGACCTCCAGCTCGCCGTCAACCTGCGCGGGCTCTTTCTCGTTACGCAGGCGGCAATCCCGATGCTGCGCGAGTCGCGCGGCTGGATCGTCAACCTCGCCTCGATCGCCGGCACCATCCCGTCGCCCGGCCTGGCCACCTACGGAGCGACGAAGGCGGCCGTGATCTCGCTCACACGCTCGCTGAACGAGGAGCTGGACGCCGACGGCGTGCGGGCGGTCGCGCTCTGCCCCGGCTTCGTCGACACGCCGATGGCCGCCTGGGCGGGCCTGCAGGGCGAGGAGATGATCCAGCCCGAGGATTGCGCGGAGATCGTGCGCATGCTGCTGCGCCTCTCACCGCGGGCCCGCATCCCGCAGGTCGTGATCGAGCGCATCGGCTCGATCAACGGCGACGTGCCGCTCGGCGGGGCCTAGCCACCGCCACAACACAAACGGGCCGCGGACCAGCCCCGGAAACCGGCGCAATGACGGTCCTGACAGCTGCCCCAGCTCCCGCCGCCGGGGAGCTGCCTTCGCGCGCGCTGACGCGCCGCGGCGGCGGGATGAGCATGTCGTCCGTCCCGCCTACACGTAGTCGCCGCCGTTCATGCCGCCGGTCTTCGTCGCAAGCACGAGCCGTGCGACGAACACGGCGAGAAGCGAAGCGGTGACCAACAGAGAGATCAGCCGCACCCTGTTCACGTTGACACCTCCTTTCTCATCTAGAAGCGGACATCCTGGAGTGCCTCTGCCGCAGTCCGGTAGAGGTGTGCTGCGAGCCTGTCGTCGCCCCGCCGCGCCGCGAGGTCGCCGCGTGCGACCCAGGCGCTGGCGCGGTGGCTGGCCGAGCCGAGCTGCTCGAAGCTCGCATCGGCAGCACGGAACGCCGCCTCCGCGTCCTCGAGGCGGTCCTGCTCGAGCAGCGCGCGTCCGAGCACGAGCTGGGCGCTGCCGAGCTCGTCGACGTAGTCCTCACGACCCTCGAGGAGCTGCAGCGCGAGGCGCGCCTGCTCCTCGGCCTGCCCGACGTCGCCGGTGCGCAAGTGAACCTGCGCGAGCGAGGAGACGGCCTGCGCGGCGTCGACCTCGCGGCCGGTGTCGAGGGCGATGCTGAACGCCTCCTTGAGCAGGCTGATCGCCTCGTCGGTCTTGCCGAGGAGGAAGTTCAGGCCGCCGAGGTTGTTCGTCAGCTGGCCGACGAACACCTTGTCCGAGAGCTGCTCGTACGCGGCGCGCGCCCTCTCGGCGTAGCTGCGCGCGAGCACCCAGTGGCCCTCGCGGTCGGCGACGAGTGACGCCTGGAAGTAGGCGGCACCGATCGTGCGGGGGTCGTTCGCGGCCTCGGCGAGCTGGAGTGCGCGCTCGACGTCCTCGCGCGCGGCCTCGTAATCGCGCTGGTGGCGCCAGCAGCGCGACCGCCACCCGAGGATGTTCGAGCGCAGCGAGTCGCACGGGAGGCCCGAGCGCTCCGCGAGCGACAGGGCCTCGTTCAGCAGGCCGAGCGACGTCTGCACGCTGTTGAGCCGGAAGCGGCAGACGCCGAGCGAGTAGAGAACCTCCGCCCGCTCGAGGTCGGAGAACCTGCCGGCCTCGACGATCCCGCGCGCCTTGCTCAGCAGGTCGAACGCGACGCGGAGCGCGCCGACGCGCATCTGCACGCGGCCGGCGCCGAGCAGGGCGCGCGCCTCGAGCTCCGGGAGCGCCGTCGCCCTCGCGGCCGGCACGAGCGACTCGTACTCGGCCGCGCACTCGTCGTTGTCCCCCGCCTCGAGCAGCGTCTCCGCGCGCGCCAGGGCGGCCTCGAGGCGCCCCCGCTCGTCGGTCGCGACGCCGTTGGCGAGGAAGCCCGGGTCGACCCCGAGCCGCGCAGCGAGCCACTCGACCGTCTCGTGCGTGGGCCGGGTCTTGCCGCGCTCGATCTGGGAGACGTACTCCTTCGAGAACCGATCGCCGGCGAGCTCGCTCTGGGTCAGCCCGGCGGCGACGCGGAGCTGGCGAAGGCGCTCGCCGAGCCGCAGCCCGCTCGGGGCGGCGGCGCGAGTCGTACGGATTGCGGCGTCCTGGCTCATGTGCGGCAAGGTGAAGTGAACTCTACACTTCACCAAACCGCAAGAGGGCTAGCTCGGCCATCCCCCATAAAGGGCATGTTCTGGCCGAAACCCTGTGAAGTAGCGGGTTCAAATATCACTTGACTGAGCTACTTGACTGGAAGGGACAGTGCTCCTATAGTGAGGTCACCTTGCAACCAGGCCGGACGCCAGGCTCAGGTTTGCAGGGGGCGCGCCATCGCATCTGGCGGCGGGAAGAGGTGCCGGCTGTGCCGCAGAGCCGGGGCTCCGAAAGTCGCAACAGATGGGCGCGCCTCTCCGAAAGGGGCCCCGGAGCCGCAGCCGGGGCCCCTTTCATTTCCCAGGGCGAGCGAAGCTCGCCCTGCGTTAACCCGCGCCCTGGTTTCAACCAGGTCGCGGCCGTAGACAACGGCCCCTGACTAGCTGCTCAGCCAGTCCAGCCGAGCCGTGCGGATGCTCGCGATCTCCGGCTCGTCGAGCAGACCGACGCGGCGGCCGACCATGCCGAGGATGCCGCCCGCCAAGAAGAGCCACGCCTCCGCGTCGGCGTCGCGGTCGGCGTGGAGGACGCCCTGCTCCTGGCCGCGCCTGATCACGCCGGCCATGAAGCCGTGCACCTCGCGCATGTGGCGGCGCAGGTGCTTGCGCAGCTCCGCGTCCTCCGAGGCCTCGCTGAGCGCCTGCACCCACAGCTCGGAGAGCTGGAGCTTGCAGTCGCGCACCGAGTAGTGGCCCCGGCCCATCTGCTCGAGCGCCGCCCGGACGTCGGTGGTCTCGGCCAGGGCAGCCTCCCAGGAGGTGCGCGCCTTGTCCCAGACGTAGTCGAGGGCCGCGAGATAGAGGTCGCGCTTCGACGCGAAGTGCCGGTAGAGGATCGGCTCGGAGACGCCGGCCGCGCGGGCGATCTCCGCGGTCGTCGTCCCGCGGTAGCTCCCTTCCGTGAACACGCGGAGCGCCGTCTGGATCAGCTCCAAGCGCCTGGCGGCCGCGGTCAGGCGGGGTGCGGCGGCGGAGGTCATGCCGCCACTTCTACGGCTTCCGCCTCTGGTACGCGCGCCCGCTCGACGTGCGGCGTAGGCCGGACGACCGCGACCGCGACACCGGCGCCGGCGAACGCGAGCGCGGCGCTCACGAGCAGCGCCGTGTGCAGCCCGTTGACGAACTGCACCCGCCCGAGCGCCGTGTGGGAGCCGGCGTGGACGTACGAGGCGACGATCGCCCCCATGAGCGCGATGCCCATCGCGCCGCCGACCTGGCGGGAGCTGTTCAACACGCCGGAGCCGACGCCGGCCTTGTCCACCGCCACGGCGCCCATCGCGGCCGCGGTCATCGGCGACATCGTCAGCGCCATCCCGATCCCGCCGAGCAGCATCGCGGGCAGCAGCGTCCAGAAGTCCGAGTGCAGGCCGACCCGCTGGTAGAGCAGGAGCGAGACGCCGAGGATCGACATCCCCGCGCCCATCAGCCAGCGCGAGCCGATCCGGTCGGAGGCGCGTCCGGCGATCGGGGCGACGAGGATGATCAGCATCGTCATCGGCAGGAAGGCCGCACCGGCCTTCGTCGGCGAGAAACCGAGGATGTTCTGGATGTAGAGCGAGACGAAGAAGAAGACGCCGAACATCCCGAGCGAGACGAACATCGCGACGAGGTTCGCGCCCGTGAACGCGCCGCTCCGGAACAGCGAGAGGTCGAGCATCGGCAGCCGCTGGTGCCGCTCGACGAGGACGAACCCGGCGAGCAGCACGACCGCCGCCACGAAGAGGCTGACGATCTCGGCCGACCCCCAGCCGTGCTGGTTGCCCTCGATCAGCCCGTAGCTGAGCGCGAACAGGCCGAGACTGGAGGTGGCGAGCCCGGGCAGGTCGATGCTCTGCTCGTGTGAGGTGTCGCGCGACTCCTTGATGAAGATCAGCGACGCGACGATCCCGGCGATGCCGACGGGGACGTTCACGTAGAAGATCCAGTTCCAGTTGATGTTGTCGACGATCAGGCCGCCCGCGAGCGGGCCGATGGCGAGCGCGAGCGCGGAGACGCCGGCCCAGATCCCGATCGCCTGGCCGCGCTCCTTCGGCGCAAACGTCGCCGTGATGATCGACAGCGTCGCCGGGTTCATCAGCGCCGCTCCGACGCCCTGCACGGCGCGTGCGCCGATGAGGAAGCCGGCGCTCGGCGCGAGCCCGCAGGCGAGCGACGAGAGAGTGAAGACGACGATGCCGACGATGAAGATCCGCCGGCGCCCGTACAGGTCGGCCAGCTTGCCGCCGGTGATCATCAGCGCCGCGAACGTCAGCGCGTACGCGGTGACGATCCATTCGAGCGAGGCGATCGAGACGTGCAGGTCGCGTTCGATCGACGGCAGCGCGACGTTCACGACGGTGTTGTCGAGCATGATCATGAAGAGGCCGAACGACACCGCTGCGAGCGTCCACCACTTCTTGTTGTCCTCCGCGAAGATCCGAGCTTTCATCCTGGTCCCCTGACGATCGTGGTTAGTACTCACTAAGTTAGCAGACACTAGTCGGCCTCCGCCCGAGTAGGCTCTCGCCGTGGACGACCGCTTCATCTGGCGGCCTTCGGCCGAGCGGATCGAGCGCGCGAACGTGACGCGCCTCGCCCGCAGGCTCGGCGCGGGCGACTACCACGAGCTGCACCGGATCTCCGTCGAGGAGCCGGAGCGCTTCTGGCCGGCCGTCGTCGAGGATCTCGGGATCGCGTTCTCGCGGCCGTGGGACGCCGTCGTCGACACGTCCCGCGGGGCCGAGTGGGCGACGTGGTTCACCGGGGGCCGGGTGAACGTCGCCCGGGTCTGCCTCCACCGCTGGGCGGCCGAGCGGCCCGACGGGGAGGCGCTCGTCTGGCAGAGCGAGGACGGGGCGCGCACGGCGCTGAGCTGGGCCGAGGCCTCCCGCCAGACGGTCCAGCTCGCGGAGGCCCTCGTCCAGCTCGGCGTCGGCGCGGGCGACCGCGTCGCGATCTTCATGCCGATGTGCCCGGCCGTCGCCGTCGCGTCGCACGCTTGCGCGCACGTCGGCGCCGTCCAGGTGCCGATCTTCTCCGGCTTCGCAGCCCCGGCGATCGCGGCGCGCCTGGAGGACTCGGGAGCGAAGGTCGTGCTCAGCGCCGACTGGTCGCTGCGGCGCGGCAAGCGGGTGGAGATGCGCGAGACGCTCGCCGACGCGGGCTCGGGCGCGCACGTGCTCGAGTGGAGCCGGGAGACGGGCGAGTGGCCCGAGCTCGTGACACGGCAGCCGGGGACGCTGCCGGCGCTGGAGGTCGACTCCGAGGCGCCGTACCTGCTCGCGTACACCTCCGGCACCACCGGGCGCCCGAAGGGGGCGCTGCACGTGCAGGGCGGCTTCCTCGTCTCGATCGCGCGCGAGGTCGCCTACCAGACCGACGTCGGGGCGGGCGACCGCATCCACTTCGCCACGGACATGGGCTGGATCATGGGCCCGTGGACCGTCGTCGGCGGAGGCGCCGCCGGCGCGACGATCGTCTTCGCCGAGGGCGCCCCCGACTGGCCGGAGGACCGCCTCTGGCGCCTCGTCGAGTCGGAGCGCCTGACGATGCTCGGCCTCTCGCCGACGCTCGTCCGGGCGCTCATCCCCAAGGGCACGCCCACTGCGGACATGTCCTCCCTGCGGGCGATCTGCACGACCGGCGAGCCGTGGAACCCCGACCCGTACCGGTGGCTGTTCGAGCACGCCGGCGGCTCGCGCACCCCGATCGTGAACATCTCCGGCGGCACCGAGGTCGGCGCGTGCTTCCTCACCACGGTGCTCACGGAGCCCGTGAAGGCGGTCGCGCTCGGCTTCCCCGCGCTCGGCAGCGACGTCGACGTCGTGGACGCCGCCGGCAAGCCGGTGCGCGGCGAGGTCGGCGAGCTCGTCTGCCGGCGGCCGTGGCCCGGGATGACGCGCGGGATCTGGGGCGACGACGAGCGCTACCTCGAGACGTACTGGCGGCGCTTCCCCGGCCTCTGGGCGCACGGCGACTGGGCCTCGATCGACAGCGACGGCTACTGGTTTCTGCACGGCCGCAGCGACGACACGCTCAACATCGCCGGCAAGCGCATCGGGCCGGCGGAGCTCGAGTCGGCGGCGATCGGCAGCGGCGTCGTCGCCGAGGCGGCGGCGATCGGCGTCCCCCACGAGGTGAAGGGCGAGGTGGCGTGGCTGTTCTGCGTGCCCACCCCGGGCACGGAGCCGGACGAGGCGCTCGTCGCGGCGGCCGTCGTCGCCGCGTTCGGGAAGGCGTTCGCGCCCGAGCGGGTCGTCTGGGTCGAGGCGCTGCCGAAGACGAGGTCGGCGAAGATCGTGCGCCGGGCCGTCCGGGCCTGCGCGCTGGACCGCGACCCCGGCGACATCTCGTCGCTCGAGAACCCGGAGGCGCTCGACGAGATCGCAAGGGCGGTCGGCCGGTGAGCGAGCGCGTCGTCCTCTGCTACGGCGACTCGAACACGTTCGGCTGGGTTCGCGCCGCCGAGGGCCGTCTCGAGCGCGCAAAGCGCTGGCCCGGCGTCCTCGCGGCCGAGCTCGGCCCGGGCTGGCACGTGATCGAGGAAGGCCTGGGCGGCCGGACGACCGTCTTCGACGACCCGCTCGAGCCCGGCCGCAACGGGCGGACGTATCTCGCCCCGTGCCTCGCCTCGCACGAGCCCGTCGACCTCCTCGTGCTCTTCCTCGGCACGAACGACCTCAAGGCACGGTTCGGCGTACCTGCCGCAGACATCGCTGCGGGCGCCGGCGCGCTCGTCACGATCGCACTCGAGAGCCTCGCCGGGCCCGGGACGACGCCGCCGCGCGTGCTCGTGCTCGGGCTGCCGCGGCTCGGGCGGCTGAGCGAGCTCGCCGAGATGTTCGCCGGCGCGGAGGAGAAGGCGGCGCGCCTGCCGGAGCACCTGCGGGCGGTCGCGGCCGCGCTCGGCGCGCACTTCCTCGATCTCGGCGAGCTGCTCGCGTACAGCGACGCGGACGGCATCCATCTCGACGAGCCCGGACACCGCACGACCGGCGAGGCGGTCGCCGGCGCCGTGCGGGCCCTGTTCCCCTGAGCACCGGAGGAGAGCTCACCTCAACGTGATCAGGCTCCGTCGCTAGTTTTCGCCTGGTAGGCTGAAACCGATGCGCCTCGCTCTCGTGCAGACGAATCCGGTGGTCGGCGACCTCGACGGCAACCGTGCGCTCATCCTCGAGCGGCTCGAGGAGGCGAAGCGGGCCGGCGCCGACCTCGTCGTGTTCCCGGAGCTCGCGGTGACGGGCTATCCGCCGGAGGACCTGCTGTTGCGGCCCGGCTTCATCCGGGCGGCGGAGGCCTCGCTCGCGGAGATCGCGAAGTCGGCGCGCGACGTCGTCGCGCTCGTCGGCACGCCGTTCTTCGACCGCGACCTCTACAACGCGTGCGCCGTCTGCGCCGACGGCGAGGTCAAGGCGCTAGTGAAGAAGCACTTCCTGCCGAACTACGGCGTCTTCGACGAGTTCCGGTACTTCGCGCCGGGGCACGAGCTCTTCCTCTTCGAGCACGGGGACACCTCCGTCGGCGTCACCGTGTGCGAGGACATGTGGCAGCCGGGCCCGCCCGCGACCGACCTCGCGCTCGCGGGCGCGCAGCTGCTCGTCAACATCTCGGCGTCGCCGTTCCATCTCGGCAAGGACCGCGAGCGCGAGGAGATGTTCCGCACCCGCGCGCGCGACGCCGCGGCGTACGTCGCCTTCTGCAACACCGTCGGCGGCCAGGACGAGCTGATCTTCGACGGGCACTCGCTCGTGCTCGACGACGAGGGCACCGTGCTCGCGCGCGCGCCCGGCTTCGAAGAGGCGCTGCTCGTCGTCGACGTCGACCCGACGGCGGTCGCCGCCCGCCGGCTCACGGATGCGCGCCGCCGCGCGCTCGCGCAGGATCGCGGCGACCTCGGCGCCGTACGCCGCGTGCAGCTCGCCGCTCCGCGCGCGCAGCACGACACCGTCACGCCGCCGATCGTCCCCTTCGGCGACGAGCTCGAGCAGATGCGGCGGGCGCTCGTGCTGGGGCTGAGCGACTACGTGCGCAAGAACGGCTTCGCGGAGATCGTCGTCGGTGTGTCCGGCGGCATCGACTCCGCGCTCACCGCCGCTGTCGCGGCGGAGGCGCTCGGGCCGGAGCGCGTGCACTGCGTGTCGATGCCGTCGCAGTACTCGTCCGAAGGCACGCGCACGGACGCGCGCCGGCTCGCGGAGAGCCTCGGCTGCGACTTCCGCGAGATCGCGATCGGGCCGATGGTCGAGGCGTTCGGAACCGCGCTCGCAGGCTCCTTCAGCGGGCGCGAGCCTGACCTGACGGAGGAGAACGTCCAGGCGCGGATCCGCGGCATCCTGCTGATGGCGCTCTCGAACAAGTTCGGCTGGCTGCTCGTCGCGACGGGGAACAAGTCGGAGATGTCGGTCGGCTACGCGACGCTCTACGGAGACATGGCCGGCGGCTTCGCGCTGCTGAAGGACGTGTACAAGACGGACGTCTTCCGGTTGTCCCGCTACCTGAACGAGCGCGCGGGTCGCGAGCTGATCCCCCGGTCGACGATCGAGCGGCCGCCGAGCGCAGAGCTGCGTCCCGACCAGCTCGACGAGGACTCGCTGCCGCCGTACGACGCGCTCGACCGCGTGCTCGAGGCGTATGTCGAGGAGGACCGCTCGCTCGAGGAGCTGTCGGCGGACGGCTTCGACCCGGACGTCGTTCGCCGTGCGGTGGCGATGATCGACCGCGCCGAGTACAAGCGCCGACAGGCCCCGCCCGGCGTGCGCCTGCGCCCGAAGGCGTTCGGGCGGGATCGCCGGACGCCGATCACCAACCGCTGGCGGAGCTGAACGACCGCAACCTGGTTTAAACCAGGTTGCGGTCTTAGACGCCGGCTTCGATCGGCTCGCTCGGCGGACCGTCGCGGAGCAGGTTGCGGACCAGCTCCTGGAGGCGCCGCGGCCCGGTCATGACGCTGTCC
>Ga0265318_10001529_pt1 | contig 13455 bp, 15 predicted proteins | sample 4821metaG_FD_192431 | JGI IMG/M metagenome (GOLD analysis project Ga0265318, IMG submission 192431) | Rhizosphere microbial communities from Carex aquatilis grown in University of Washington, Seatle, WA, United States - 4-8-21 metaG | ecosystem: Host-associated > Plants > Roots > Rhizosphere >... | reverse complement strand
TGGAACCGTGTCGGCGCTTGTGACCGTCCAGTCGGGGACGGACCTCGACAGCGCCGAAGCCAGCGCCGCGAGCGCCCACGCTTCCGTCGACGGGGCGAAGGCGTCCTTCGCGCAGGCGGCGGCGCAGCTTCATCAGGCGCGGATCAATCTCTCCAATACGATAATCGTTGCACCCATCGACGGGGGCTTCATCTCACGCAACGTCGACGTTGGGCAAACCGTCGCGGCTTCGCCGGCCACGCCAACCCTGTTCAGCGTCGCCCAGGATCTGACGAGAATGCAGGTCGACGCCAACGTGGCCGAAGGCAACGTCGGACGGCTGCGCACCGGCATGCCAACGTACTTCACGGTCGATGCGTTTCCCGATCAGCGCTTCTTCGGCGGCGTTCCCCAGGTCCGGAACGCGCCGACCACCGTCCAGAGCGTCGTCAGCTACGACGCCGTCCTCGAAGTCGAAAACGGCGCCCCACGCCTGCCCCCTGGGATGACGGCCACCGTGACCTTCGTCTACGCGCAGATTCCCCATGCGCTGGCGGTCCCGAGCGCCGGCTTGCGCTCTCTACCGGCGCGCCAGACGCCCATCGCGCCCAGCGCTCGGGCGCGAAGATGCTCTGGACCAATCGCGCCGGAGCGCTCCGGCCGGTCGTCGTGCAGACCGGCCTCGCGGACGCCGTCTTCACGGAGATTCTCCGGGACGCTCTCCATGAGGGCGACGAAGTCGTCGCCCAGGAACCCGGGGGCTCCGCGCCGGCGGCGCCCAGAGCACGCCTCCAGCCCGGACGACCGCCACCCATTCTTTGAGGTCCCCATGCAAAGCGTTGCTTTCGAGCTTCGGGAGGTCACGAAGGAGTACCGAGGGCGAGACGTCACGGTTCGCGCGCTCGACCGCGTGTCGCTTCGCGTCGCGACCGGTGAATTCGTTGCGGTGATGGGATCGTCGGGGTCGGGAAAATCGACCTTGATGAACATCGTGGGCTGCCTCGATCGACCGACCACCGGTGCCTACGAACTGGCGGGACGATGTCGGTCGGTCATGAACCCCGCCGAGCTCGCGCGCGCCCGCAGCCGGACCGTCGGATTCGTCTTCCAGCAGTTCAACTTGCTGGCGCGGAGGAGCGCTATCGAGAACGTCGAGCTGCCGCTCGAGTATGCGGGCGTGGGCCGCCGCGAGCGCCGCCGCCGCGCCGTTCGGACGCTGCTGAGCGTCGGGCTCGAGGGTCAGCTTCAGCGTCACCCCCACCAGCTGTCGGGTGGATACCAGCAACGCGTCGCGATTGCGCGCGCCATCGTTAATGACCCCAGGATCGTGCTCGCCGACGAGCCGACCGGCGGGCTCGACTCGCAGACGACCGTCGAAGTGTTGGGGCTATTTCGGAGACTATGGCTATCCGGCTTGACCCTCGTGCTTGTCACCCACGACCCGCAGGTGGCGGCCTATGCGTCCCGCGTCATCGTGATGCGCGACGGGCGGATCGTGCGCGACCAGCCGCAGGAGCCTCGCTGCGCTGAGCTGGACTCGCGGCGTATCGAAGGGGCCCCATGAACGCGACCTCGACCGTGTGGCTTGCCCTGCGCGCCATGTGGAGCAACAAGGTGCGCGCGCTGCTCACGACGCTCGGCGTGCTGATCGGCGTTGACGCGCTCATTGCCATCACTGCGATCGGTGCGAGCGCAAAGGCGAACGTCGAGCACGTGTTCGCCTCGATGGGTACGGATCTCGCGGTCGTCGTGCCCGGCTCGACCAGCATGGGCGGCGTCGACGGCGGGTTCGGGTCGACGCCCACGCTGACGTGGGACGACGTGGCGGCCATCCAGCGCGACATCGTCTCGGTCGAGGCCGTGGCACCGGAGCTGCGCGCAAACGTCCTGGTCATCGCGGGCGACCAGAACTGGACTACGAGCCTCACCGGCGCCTCGCCGGAGTTCTTCGACATGTGGAGCTGGCCCATGACCCGCGGCGAGCCGCTCCTGCAGGCCGACGTGGACGCTGCCGCCAAGGCCATCGTCCTCGGCCAGAGTCTCGTCGACAGTCTCTGCGGCCCGTATGCCGACCCCATCGATCAGATCGTTCGCGTCGGGAGCACGCCGTTTCGCGTCGTGGGCATCGCCGAAAAAGGGGGGCGGTCCGCGATCGGGCAAGACCTCGACGACGCGGCCTTCGTTCCGTACACGACCTTCGCCGAGGGAATCCTGACGATGCTCCTGGCCAGCGTGGCGCTGCTGTCGCTCGTCGTCGGGGGCATCGGAATCATGAACATCATGCTCGTCAGCGTCACCGAGCGGACGCGCGAGATTGGCATCCGGATCGCGTTGGGCGCGCAGCCGCGGCAAATCCTCCTCCAGTTCCTCGTCGAGGCGCTCGCGTTGTCGGTCGCAGGAGGGCTCTTGGGCATCGTCTGCGGCGTCGCCACGGCGGCGTCGGTCGCCGAACCGCTCCATTGGCCGATACGCGTCCAGCCCGCAGTCGTCGCCCTCTCGATCGTGTTCAGGGCGCTCGTGGGCGTCGTCTTTGGCCTGTACCCGGCGAGAAAGGCTTCGGCGGTGGATCCCATCGACGCGCTCCGATTCGAGTGACGCCCCGGTATGCCCGCGAATGGCTCGCTGCCGCTTGTTTGGAATTGTTACCGAACCTTCCGGACTGGGCGCACGGGTGCCATGCTGCGAGGATGACTCGTGGTGCGCGCGGAAAGCTTGCCTGGAGGCTTTACGTCATCGGGTTCGTGCAACTCATGCTCCTCGGGGCCGCGGTGGCAGGCGTGGGCTTCCTTCTCGGTCGGTCGGGCGTGTTTCCGGAGCCCGTCTTGGTGCCTGCGCGCGGACACGCGGGTGCCGAAATGTGCTTTCCAGCCGGAAGCTTTCCCTACCATCCCAGTCCCGCGCGGCCTCTGCTCAGCTTTCTGCTTGGTGGGCTGCTCATCGTGGGCGTCGGCTCGTTCCTGACCGCGCGCTGGATCGTCGGGCCGTTGCAGACGCTCTCGAAGACGGCGCGCGCCCTGGGCGCCGGCGACCTGAAGGCGCGCACCGGCCTGAAGAGGACCGACGAGGTCGGGGATGTGGGCCGCTCCTTCGACGAGATGGCCGAGCGGCTCCAGAAACTCATGCAAGCCGAGCGCGAGCTCCTGGCGAATGTCTCTCACGAGCTCCGAACGCCATTGGCGAGGATCCGCGTCGCGCTGGACATCGCGGCCGAGTCGAACGACGGCGCCCGCGGCATCTCTCTGTCCGAGGTCAACACCGACCTGACGGAGATCGAGGCATTGATCGACGACGTCATGACGACCGCGCGCCTGCAGATCGAGGGCGCGGCCGGGGTCGCCTCGTCCTCCCTTTCGCTGCACTTCGAGGACGTCGCCCCGTCCGCCCTCTGCGCGAAGGCATCCGAGCGGTTCAGGGCTCGCCATCCGCGCCGCCTGATCGCCGTCGAGGTGCTCGGGAACCTGCCCTTGGTGCGCGCGGACCCGGTTCTCATGCGACGCGCCATCGACAACGTCCTCGAGAACGCCGACAAGTACTCGCCCGATCCCGACGCGCCGGTCGTCCTTCGCGCCGAGGCCGACGGGGACCACGTCGTCTTCGAGATACGCGACCAGGGCATCGGCATCTCCCAGCAGGACCTGCCCCAAATCTTCGCACCCTTTTTCCGATCCGACCGCAGCCGCTCCCGGGAAGCGGGGGGCGTGGGGCTGGGGCTGACGCTCGCCAAACGGATCGTGGATGCTCATGGCGGCACCATCGGTGCGACGAGCGCGGTCGCAGGAGGCACGAAGGTCCGACTCTCGCTCCCCATTGCTTCCCTGGCCTAGCGGAGTGTTTCGCCTTGTTGCGGCGCCCACCGCGCGCGCGTCCCGGTGCCATACTCGGTAAGACATGACGCCGGCAGATCCGTATCGGATCGAAAAGAAGCTACTGGTCGTGTACGTCGAAGACGACGATCGGCTTGCCCGACTGACGAGCCAGTATCTTGCGACGCACGAGGTCGAGGTGGTGCTCGTCCGGCGAGGCGATCTCGCGCTGGCGGAGGTGCTGCGCGCACGGCCCGACGTGGTGCTGCTGGATCTCATGCTCCCCGGCCGCGACGGCGTCGAGGTGTGCCGCGCCGTGCGTGAACGCGTGGATGTCCCGATCATCATGGTCACGGCGCGGACGGAGGAAGCCGACCGCGTGATAGGACTGGAGGGCGGCGCCGACGACTACGTCGTCAAACCGTTCTCGTCGCGAGAGCTCCTGGCACGCATCCGCGCGCACGCAAGGCGTGCGAGCGGCAGGGCCGGTCCCGTCAAGCGGCGCGTCCAGGTCGGAAATCTCGTCGTTGACGCGGAGACGATGACGGCGACCTTGGATGCAATGCCGCTGGCGCTGACGACCTTCGAGTTCGCGCTGCTCCGCGTGCTGACGGAGCGCATCGGTCGCGTCCTCAGCCGCGAGCAGCTGCTGGAGTTGATGCACGGCACCGCAGAGGAAGCCTTCGAGCGCTCGATCGACGTCCACGTGTGCCGGCTGCGGCACAAGCTGGGCGACGACCCGCGCAAGCCGCGCCGTCTCAAGACCGTGCGCGGCGTCGGCTACGTGCTGACGCAGGACGAACGCTGAAGGCCAGTTTGCCCGCAGCGCTGGCGAGGTGTTGCGGATTGTTTCCGTTGGAATCGCTGGTCTCCCCCGAACGCTCTTCCCATGAGCCATGCGCAAGAACGCGCACGTCTCGAACACTAGGGAGAGTATCGCATGATCGATTCACCCGTTTTGCCGGCCCTCTACCGGACCCTCGGACTGTTCGCGACGATCGCCGTGCTAACTTTGACCACGGGCAAAGCGTCGGCCGAGGGATTGCCGCCGTTACCGCCCGAAGCCTACGCCGCCTGCGACTCGAAACGAGAAGGAGATGCCTGCTCCGTCCAGATCCGGGATAGAGAGATCCAGGGCACCTGCGCCTCCGGCGACACCACTGGAAAGCTCTTCTGCCGGCCGAGTGGCCCTCCTCCGCCGCATGGCGCCGCTAGGTCGCCTGTGGAGCCGTGACGAAGGCGTTGGCGGCAGCGCTTGCCCTGGCGCTAAGCGCAGGCTGCGAGGAGAGCCTCGGCCGCGGGCCACATCAGTCGTTCGGAGTCTGTCCCATACCGGGTGTCCCCTGCGAATTCTACGTATCCGAGGGAGACACGACGGTGAAGAGCCTATGCATCGAACGGCGCGACGGATCGCTCTCCTGTTACACGCCGTAGGAATTCGAAGCGCCCCTCACCTCGCTCGGCCGATGGCTTGTAGACGGCCACTCCGATCCGAGGAAGAAAGCTGGCCACTCCGGTCCGAGGGAATATGGCCAGCGAGATCCGCGTGAGCCAGACCGCGGGTGGCCTCAGTCTCGGCTCTCGAAGAGGGCCTGGGCGCTGGCGCCAAGCTCGGTGAGCTCGGACGTGTCGCCGAGGGCGTGAGGGTCGGGGGGCGATCCGTGTTCCAGAGAGCGCGCCCACTCGCGGTGGAGCTCGCGCACGCGATGGGGCGGGACGTGAGCGCGCGTGACGATCGCGCGCAGGCTTCGTCTAGTCTCGGGACCACACTTCGAGCGGTCCCTCCCGTTCTTCGCCGCGCTTGGGTTCGAGACCGTTTGGCGAGAGGGCGGACTCCCGGGTCTACGCTTCGGCGGCGCCTATTTCATGCTGCAAGACATCGACGTGCCCGAGTGGCAGAAACCAGATGATCTCCTTCGAGGTGGACGACCTCGACGGCTACTGGTCGGAACTCGAAGCGAAGAACCTCACCGCCTTGTTCGAGGGCACGAAGTTTCGACCCTCAACCGACTTCCCTTGGGGTCGCGAGATTCATTTCATCGATCCGGGGGGCGTCTGCTGGAACGTTCGTCAGAGCAAGAAATAATCGTTCGCCGACGCAGCTTGGTCAACGTGGCTCCAGCCGACGTAGGGGAGGAAGCCAACAGCCTAGCGATGGCGAACGCAGCCGCGGTTACCGTTCACCTCATCGAAGCCCTCGGCTGGTCAGTCTCCTCAAGCGTTACCGCGCGCCACGCCGTGACCGCCTGCCATCGAGGGAAAGGGGTCCCGGGCCCACCGCCAAGAGGAAGAGAAGGCAAAAGATCATCAGCAGGTCGGTGCGAGCCTCGTGCATCGTCTTCCAGAAGCCGTTTTTCTTAGCGTCACGAGCTTGGTGCTGGTGATCGCCACCAGCATGCTGATGAGAAGCGGGATGCAAACGATGCGTGTCGCGACGCCTGCGATGAGGAGCGCTCCGCCCAAGACTTCAGCCATGCCAACAAATGGCGCCATCACGGTGGGCATTGGGATGCCGATCTTGATGAACCGACCGACCCCCAGCTCGTCGGGAAAGAGGAACTTCTGAAGCCCTTCGGTCACGAAGACCGCACCCACCACCAATCGAAGCAGGATCGTCGCCCGCGGTGCGCGCGATTCAAACTCCCAGCTCACCGATTACCCCCTTTGCGGATCCCGACAGTCCTTCAAGAATTCATCCCGGCGTCATCGCACTCCAGGCTAGCGCAGTCCGCCGCCATCGATTCTCTTCGTTGACCCTCCACAGTGAACCGGGCTACCAAATCGACCGAGGCACGACTTCAACATCGTCGATCGCCGGCGGCGTCCCGGGAACTTGGGGGGCAGCACGTTGTCGATGCAGTCGAGCATCGCCGGGTGAGGTCTTGAAGATGGATTCATCCAGTCACCGGAGCACGACGGCAGAAGGAGCCGCCTTTTGCCGCGCACTCGGAGCCCTGGCTCGCGACGCGAGTCTGCGAAACCCAGATCATCTGGCGTATCACTTCGTGACGCGGCTTGGATGGAGGATGGGGCTGTGGGCGGCACTCCGTTGGCTCGCTCGACGTCAACTGGAACAGCGCGTTCCCGGCGCATACGTTCTGCATCAGGTCCGCACTCGAGTCTTCGACGACGTGTTGCTGACGGCCATCCGCGACGGGACGTCGCAGCTCGTCATCCTCGGCGCGGGAGGTGATTCGCGTGCCTATCGATTCCGGTCGGAACTCGGGGGCGTCACCGTCTTCGAGGTGGACCACCCCGCAACGAGCACCTGGAAGCAGAGCTGCGTGCGAAGAATGCTCGGCAGCCCGCCCGACAACGTGCGGTACGTTCCCATCGACTTCGGCTGCGATGCGCTGGGTCCCGCGTTGGAAAAGGCACACTTCGACGGCGGCTTGCGAACCTTGTTCCTGTGGGAGGGGGTCACCATGTACCTGCGACCTGACGCCGTCGATGGCGTGCTTTCGCTCGTCGCGGGCGCTCCCGCTGGGTCCAGTGTCGTGCTCGACTACGTGTACGTCGAAAGCATCGCGCACCCAGAGCGCTTCGAAGGTGCCGTGGCTCAGGCGAAGTTCACGGCATCGAGGGGCGAGCCCTTCCTCTTCGGCATCGGTCCCGAGCCGGACCAGGTGTCTGCCTTTCTGGGGGCGCGCGGGCTGGAACTCGCGCGACATTGGGATCATCAGCAGCTCAGAGCCCTCTACCCAGGGCCTGGGTTTCTGATGCCGTACCTCGGCATCGTGCATGCTCGGGTACCGACGGCGTAAGCTCCTGAAGGCGTCGCTCCGTGTCAGCGGTTCGTGGACAAGCCGATCGTATCGGGTATACCGGCCGTGGCGAGCGGTTTGCGACCACCGAACAAGATGACGTTCGTCGCGAGAAGGACGACCGGAATGCCAGCGTTCGTCCACGCGCCACCGTCGCGAACGAATCCCACGGTGATAAGACGCGTGCTGCCCATCGTGCCGTGCAAAATTGCGCACGCCACCACGGACCCGGATTGCCCGAACGAGCTGAAGGATGGGCGCCAAGACGATGGCGAACGCAATCATGCCGAGCCCACCCGCGATTGGATGCTGACGGTCGCCGTACCCCTCGAAGAAGAGTGGGACGTGCCATAGCGCCCACAGCCCGCCGGTCAGTAGCGAACACCGCCAGAAGCCGAGCGGCGCCAGCTCCTTGAAGAGGAATCCACGCCATCCAATTTCTTCACCGAGCGCGCCAACTGCATTGAGCGTCGGGCCCAGCGCGAGCCCGATCAGCAACACGCCGGCGAGGGGCGGGATGCCGATGGCGACGACTTGCTGCTTGAACGAGCTCATCTCTACTGGGAGGCCGGCCATGTCCGGGGCGAACACCGCGCCCGGAAGCAGGAGCGAAAACGCCAAGGCGGTAACCATCACGAGAGGCGGAAATAACCACCCAAAAAGAAACCACCGGTTGGGACGAAAGTGCAGTCCGAACGGCTCGACGTTGGGTTGGCGGAATACCAACCGCTGAAGGGTCAGCGCGACGGCACCCAGGCAAAGCATCAAAGCGTTGGCGACCGCGAATGAGCTCGGGCTTCCCAAAGAGCCGCCCGCCCACACGTATCCCAGCGGCAGAGCGTGCGTCACGGCGAAGGTGCCGACGTAGAAAAGTACGACGCGTCTCCAGTTCGGACTCCTCGTCGTCGCAGACAGCCTAGCCACTCACGGGTTCCCGCGATACCGTCCACGCGATGATCAGCCGCGAGTTCGCCGAGCACTTTGCGGAAGAATGGGTCAGTGCCTGGAACGCTCACGACCTCGTCCGCATCCTGTCGCATTACGAAGATGACTTCGAGATGGCATCGCCCCGGATCGCCGATATCGCAGGCGAGCCGTCTGGCGTCTTGCGGGGCAAGGAAAGCGTCGGCGCGTATTGGGCGAAAGCCCTTTGGCTCATCCCAGATCTTCGGTTCGAGAAGCTCGGCATCTTCGTCGGCGCGCGCAGCATCGCCATACACTATCGAAATCAAGTAGGACGACTGGTGGTAGAGACGTTCGAGATTGGCACGAGCGGGCTGGTCACCCGAGCTGCAGCGCACTACGCGTAGGCGATCCCCTTCCATCTTGATCAATCGACTCAAAGAGATGAGCGCGTCGCTCGGAAGAGTCATGGACCTGATCCTTGTGGGTCAAAGGAGCGGGTGACAGAACATGCGCGAGCGGCATCCTCTGAGAAGGCGCGCCTGGCGAGTCGTTCATGCAAGAAGTAGTACTGCCACTAGCCGACGCCAATCGCCGTGAATTCGACGACGCGGTAACGGGGACTCTATGAAATGCGGACGAGCTACGGGTACGCGAGAGCGACGCGGTCCCACCCGGCGAGCGTCGAGCCCGCGTCGTATGTGCTTTCCGCGAACTCGAGGATCGTCTTGGCGGGGTCGGCCGAGCGGCGCACGACGTCGTAGGGGAGAACGAACTCCTTCAGCGTCTGGCTGAAGAAGGCGGCGTCAGGAGCACCTCGCGGTCTTGTTACTGGTGGCGCGCGGCCGTTGGAGGACTCAGTTACGTAGTGGCGTCGCCCGGCAGGAACGTCTCGACGACCTCATACATGCCGGGCTCGAACGTCGCGAACGTGAGTGCCTCTAGCAGGAAGGGAGGTGGGGCCTTGCGCATGGCCTCGTAGTCTTCGATCGTTCGCCACTGCGAGTACATTGGCACCTTCGTGCCGTCGAGGCTGCGATGGGGGCCGACGAGATGAAGCCCGGCGCGTGCCGGACCGAGGTATCGGTGAAGCGAGAGAGCAGATCAACCAGCCGTTGCTGATTCGCGGGCTCGACCTTGAAGACGTTGATGAAGGTGACGACCTTGGCGTCCTTCGAGATGGCGGTCATGGGGACGGATGGTCATCCTCGCGGGTGAGGCGCGCAACGCAGCAACGGTCTTCGGCACCCTAACCGAGCGTGAGCGGCCGCCGCGAATCCGTCGGACCGCTCTCACTTCGGCCCCGGATAGCGAGCGCGCCCGTCCAGTAGCGAACGCCCGCCCGCAGCGCTCAAGCGTCGGGCCTCGAGCTCGCGCGCCAGCTGCGCGACGACGGCCCATTCGTGAGCGGCCGACGCCCGGGCGAGGGCGACCGCGAGCGCGTCCTCGACGGTCAGGGGACCTGCTGCCGAGTGCATTTTGCTTGGCCCAACGGCAACCGGCTCACGCGTACTTACGTCAACTCGCGTAGGGTCGTCCGTACGCGAGTCGACGCGAATCGCCGCGATTTCAACAGTTTGGTCGGGTTCGATCCCCCGTTGCTCCACCCGATTTCACCGGGAAATCTGGCCCTTTTCGCTCTCCAGGTCAAGGCTTGCCACGCCCGTGCCACGACTTTGGCCGTCGAAGAGGCGGACCGCCGCGGCCTGGACCCCGGGGGCGAGGTGCATGTACTTGGCGGTCGTCTGGGGCGACTCGTGGCCGGCCAGGGACTGGATGGCGATCATGGGAGCGCCGAGGGCTGCGAGCGCCGAGCACGCCGAGTGGCGCATGACGTGAAGCCTCACGCCGGACCGCCTCGGGATGCCGGCTTTGTGCATAGCGGCCTCAATCCACTTGTAGAGGTGCTGGGCGAGCGCGGGCTGGCCGGAGTCCTGTAGGAAGACGCGGCCGGTCTTAGGGGCGGAGACGCGCCGGTACTTCTCGAGGGCGGCGGTCAGCTCGGACGACAGCTCGAGGACGCGGCCGTGGCCGCTCTTCGGGGTGTCGACGTAGCACGAGATCACGTTGCGCCGGACGACAAGCTGGCGGCGCTCGATGCTGATGTCGCCCCACTCGAGGCCGAGGATCTCGCCTCGGCGCAGGCCCCCGTGAAGGCCGATGAGCGCCAGGGCATGGGTGCGCGCGTCGATCGATGCTGCCGCATCGATGAGGCGGCGCATCTCGGCGAGCTCGTAGAAGACCGGCGGAGTGCGGGGCGACTTGGGGATCTTGATCTTGCACGGCATCTCCCGGAGCACATCCCAGTCGACCGCCGTGCGCAGGAGCTTCGCAAGCGTCGCGAGGATGTTCGCCAGCGTCTTTCGGCTGAAGCGGGTGAGACCCGCGCAGAGCCGCGCGACGTGCTCGGTCGTGATCTGGTCGAGCGGCAGATCTCCGAGTGCGGGATAGATGTGGCGCCGGAGCATGTGCTCCTTCGTGAGGATCCCGGTCCTCTTCTGTTCTCGCCGGACGGAAGCTGGGTGGTCTCCGGCACCACGCTGCTTCATCTCGCCGACAACGAACAGCGGGTTTTCGATTCTCTATCCGTTCTTGCGACGTTTGCTCCCAATGGAGACATCATCGCCGTCTTGACCGACAATTCCCTCGCGCGGTATTGCCTGACGAAGTGACTCGGCCGCCCCAATTCACGGCGAAGTGGGCACTGCCACGAACTCGTCGATGTTCGGTTGGAGCGTGATCTCGGTGCGCCGGTTGTGCGATCGCCCTTCCTTTTCTCCTGCTCGACCCGCTGGGAAGAGACGTGCTGCATCGACGAGGGGATCATGGGAGCCCAAGAAGCTTCGGGGGTCACTCGCTGCGAGCTGGCTTCACGACGACGGCCGCAAAGAAGGGCAAGCGCCTCGCGATCATGCGGCGGATGCTCCACCGAAGCGGCTCCTTCGAGCATTTCGTTGGGGGGTCTCTTTATTTCTCGCCGAAGGCTCGTCTCCTCACTTAGGACGGACCACGACTTTGCGGTCTGTCTGAACGCGCCGTGGCACACTTTGGCTCGCGCGCGATGCCCTTTGATTCAGCGGAACCGAGGCGGCACATAGATTGCTCCGGCGAGGACTCGGAGGGGAGCGCATGGAGCTTCGATTGCTAGCTCGGTACTGTAGCTTCATCGGTTTGATCGCAGCGGCGTGCTCACCCACCGAATCGCCGCCGGCGATTCGCGCGGAGGCCAGCCTCGACGGAGCTACCAGCGCGCTGGGTGACCCGGATGGTACGGTGAGTATAGGCATCGACGCTGGGGCGGACTCGTCCACCGAATCGTCGACGGACGTGAACCCAAGTCCCCCGACGGACGGCGCTCCCGCGCCCGCTTGCGAAACCGGCCCGGGCGTAGTCGCCCTCGTGGATAGTGGCCTCTACGTCTACGCGATGGCGCTTAGCGACTCGACCATTTTCCTCGGCACTCCCAATGGCGTGTGGAGCGTGCCTAGGACAGGCGGAACTCCTTCGCATGTCAGCGGAAACGACGAGGTCAACTCGCTCGCCGTGGACAGCATGCGCGTATTCTGGGCGGGATTCTGTCCTCAATCTCCCAATAAGGGCGCAGCACCCGACCCGACGTGCTCAACCTCGACGGCGCTATTCGCGGCTCCGCTTTCGGGCGGGAATTACTCCGTGCTGGCGGCGGGTGCTTGGGCAACGACCGGCATGCTGGTCGACTCGAGCGGGATCTATGGAAGCGACTTATCCACCATGTGGGTGGCAAGTCCTAACGGCGGGTCGCCACGCACGCTCACGGATCCAACGGTTTCGCCCACCGCGTTCGCGATCCAGGGCGACACGGTGTACGTCGCCTCGTTCGGGAACCCCGGCTCCGTCGTCGGTATCCCCAAGGCAGGTGGCGCGAACGTTACACTGGTCGCCAACCAGGCGCACCCGGGGTCGATTGCGGCCGATGCGAGCGGCGTCTATTGGTCCGACTGGGGTACGGCCGGCAGTTGGGGGGCGCTGATGCGAGCGAACCTCGATGGCAGCGCGGTGACTGTGCTTCTCGCAGGCGAACCGTCGAATGCCATCTCGATTTCTTCTCTCGCAATCGATCAACACGACGTGTTCTGGACCGAGCAAGGGGCCGGCCGCGTCATGAAGATCTCGAAGTCAGGTGGCGCCCCTCAGGTCATCGCGGAGGGTCTTTCGGGGCCGAATCGGATCGCGACGTACGGCGGGAACATCTATTGGCTCGAGCAACCTTTCGTGGACGCTTCGATCTCCGTATCGGATTCTGGCTCCGCGGGGGCAGATGCGGGCGCTTACATGGCTACAACTGTCATGACGGCCTGCAAGTAGCGAGTGAGCCGGCGCCGGGAGCTTCGGGCGCGTGCTGCTCGACAGCGCGGTCGAGGCCGAGCGTCGCGCGTCCGGGGGTCGCCTACGGTCGCTTTCGGGGTGGCGCGCTCGAACGGGAGCGACAGTCGCTTAGGGTGAGGTTACTCGAGGATAGCCGCGGCGAAATCTGAAAAAATCTGGCCCCAAGGCTCCGCCAGTCACCAAGCCGTTGTCACCGGGTTACCGCTCGGGTCGAAGTTCAACTCTCCAGAAAGGCCGAGCGGATCCGCCCCAAAGACCTGATACGTCGTTGCCGACTGAAATGGGGACCGTGAGCCTGCGCAACGGCGAGCCCGAAGCGCAGGTTCCGGCACCGAGCCCGTTAGCGGAGGTGGCCAAGGTGCTGCTGTTCGCAGAACAGGCGCAGAGGAGGGCGGCGACGAGTAACGGTCCAAGGTCCGAAAGACGCATGCGTAAGTCTGGCATGTTTCGGTTCTAAGGTGTCGCAGGCGTGCCCAATCCTCGATGAGGTTTCCCGCGCCTGCGCCTCGTACCCCTTTGCCATAAGTGCGGCTTCACAACCATTTCCAGCGCTTGCTCGGGCAAAGTCCGCGCGGGTCGCTGAGCTCCGCGCGCCCATCGTGTCGCCAGGCCCACGAGTAGGCTATGCTCGCTGGGTGATC
>Ga0265318_10001526_pt1 | contig 13480 bp, 12 predicted proteins | sample 4821metaG_FD_192431 | JGI IMG/M metagenome (GOLD analysis project Ga0265318, IMG submission 192431) | Rhizosphere microbial communities from Carex aquatilis grown in University of Washington, Seatle, WA, United States - 4-8-21 metaG | ecosystem: Host-associated > Plants > Roots > Rhizosphere >... | reverse complement strand
CACGGCGATGAAGACCAGGTGCCCGGCCAGCAGTTGGAGTGATGGACTGATCTGGTTGCCGACCGTCTGGGAGACCCCCAGCACGACTCCGCCGACCAAGGTGCCCCACAGGGATCCGAGGCCGCCGATGACCACGGCCTCGAAGGCGAAGATCAGGTGGGTCGGGCCGTCCGAGGGACCGAACGTCGTGCGGATGCCCAGCAGAACTCCTGCGATCCCCACTGTGCCGAGCGCGAGCGCCATGGCCACTCCGTAGATGCGGCGGTCGTCGATGCCCATCAGGCTGGCCGCGCGCGGGTCGTCCGAGGTGGCGCGAAAGGCGCGCCCGAGGCTGGTCCGGCTCAGGAGCAACTGCAATCCGACCAACACCGCCACCGCAACGATGAAGGTCAGCAGCGGCAGCGCTCCGATCGCCAGGCTGTCGCCGATCTTGATGCTTGCCCCCTCGATGGCTCCGGCGTCGAGGCCGCGCGAGTTCGCGCTGTACACGTCGAGCAGCACGTTCTGGAGCACCACGGCCAACCCGAACGTCACCAGCAGCGACGGCAGCGGACCCTGGCCGACCGTCCGTTCCAGCAGCACGCGCTGGATCACGTAGCCAAGCAGCATCATCGCCGGCACGACCAACACCAGCGTCAGCAACGGACCTACGCCGAGCGCGCTCACGATCGACAGGGCCAGGAAGGCGGCCAGGATGGTCAGGTCTCCCTGTGCCAGGTTGACCAGGCGCATGACCCCGAACACGAGCGATAGACCGGTTGCGAGCAGCGCATACAGGCCGCCCAGCAGGATGCCCTGGACCACCGCGTTGACCCACTCCATCTCAGATGCCGAAGTATGCGGCGGTGATCTGCTGGTGCGTCAGGTTCCGCGGGTTCCCTGTCAGCGAGATGCGCCCCTCCAGCAGGCAATAGACGCGGGATGCTGCCGCCATGGCCTGCTCGGTGTTCTGCTCGACAACCAGGATGGTCGTGCCGGCGGCCGCGATCCTCGGGAGTGCCTTGTACAACTGGCCGATGATGACCGGCGCCAGGCCGAGCGACACTTCGTCCAGCAGCAGCAGGCGCGGGTTGGCCATCAACGCCCTGCCGATGGCGAGCGCCTGTTGCTCGCCGCCCGAGAGCACCGCTCCGCTGCGATCCTTGCGCTCGCGCAGCACCGGGAAGAGGTCCATCACGGCCTCCACGTTCCACGCGCCGGGCCGCTTCGCGTAGCCTCCGACCAGCAGGTTCTCGAGGACCGAGAGGCTCGGAAACACGTGCCGGCCCTCTGGCACCAGAGAGATCCCGAGGCGCACGCGTTGGTCCGGGCGCTGCCCGGCGATGTCGCGGCCGTCGAACATCACGCGGCCGCGCCGCAAGCGCTCCAGACCGGAAATGGCCTTCAGCAGGGTGGACTTGCCGGCGCCGTTGGAGCCGATGATGGCGACCGTCTCGGCTTCCTCGACCTCGATGGAGATACCGAACACGGACTGGAATGCGCCATAGAAGACGTCCGCTTCCTCGACCTTCAGGAGGGTCATGCGGAGACCGACTTCGCCGGCTCGATCTCCTGGATCGTCATCTCCAGGCCCAGGTAGACCTGTTGGACCTCCCGGCTGGCCATCACGGCGTGCGGTTCGCCCTCGATCAGTTTCCGGCCATCCGACATGGCCATCAGGCGATCGACGGAAGAGAGCAGCGCCTGGACCAGGTGCTCGATCCAGATGATGGTCACGCCACTTTGCCGCAGGGCGAGGATGGTGGCGATCAACTCCTCGACCTCAGGTTCCGTGAGCCCGCCGGCGATCTCGTCGAGGAGCATCAGTCGCGGGCGCGTTGCCAGGGCCCGTGCGAGCTCCAGCCGTTTCCGATCGAGCAGCGAGAGCGCGCTGGCGAGGATATTCGCCCGGTTGAGCAAGCCTGTGATCCGCAGCGCTTCCACGCAGGCCTCCAGCACGGGACGTCCGTCACCGCGGGACGAGCCCGCCTGCTGCGCGCCGACCATCACGTTCTCGAGCACGCTGATGCCGCCGAACGGACGCGGAATCTGGTGGGTCCGGGCGATGCCCAACCGGGCACGTCGATGCGTGGCCAGGTTGGTGATGTCGTGCCCGTCGAGGGCAATGCGGCCCGTGTCCGGGGACGTGTTGCCGGTGATCAGGTTGAGGAGGCTGGTCTTGCCGGCGCCGTTCGGGCCAACGATTCCCAGCGCCGTGCCCGCGTCGATCGAGAGCGAGAGATGGTCAGCTACCACGACCCGGCCGAACGCCTTGGACACGTCAGATAGCTCCAGCAGCGCCATCTCTGCGCTCTCCCCCAGAACCGGTTGTGGATCAGGCGCCGGGAATCAGCCGGAGGTTCCCGAGCTTCGGGATCTCGGGGTGGTCCTTGTTCGACACGATGGTCAGCTCGTAGGGGTGATCCGTGCCCTTGCCCCACTGGCCGCCGACGAGTGGCGTCTTTGCAATGTTGGGGAACGGCTTGCCCACGGTCCAGTCGAGTGGCCCGACCACGGTATTCAGCTTCGTCGCCTTCATCGCCGTGATGAACGCCGACTTGTCGTCAACGTTGGTGGTGCGCTTCAGGACGTCAGCGAGCACTTCGAAGAGCGCGTGACCGAAGCCGATGGGCTGGGTCCACTGCTTCGTCGTGGTCGTCGTGTACTCGTCTGCAAGCGCCTGCGCGGTCTGTCCGGTGAGCGACGAGGTGAAGGGATGTTCGGGACTCCACCAGACCTCGCACGAGAGGCCGTCGCCCTTGTCACCGAGGGCCTCCACCGAGGATGGGAACAGCAGCGCCTTTCCCACGGACGCGACCTTGGGTCGGAAGCCCTGCTGGATCGCCTGCGTGTAGAAGGTGGTGAAGTCGGGTGGGATCGGAACGCCGGTGATGATCTCGTCGCCGGCGGTCTTGAAGGCGCCGATCTGGGCGGAGAAGTCCGACGTCGGCGTCCCGTTTCCGTAACGGCCCGGATCGGTCAGCGTGTAACCGGCCGCCGCGAACGCCGGCGGGAAGCCGTTCTTGGCGTCACCCCAGGCGTTGCCATCTGGATCGTTGGGAAAGATGCCCCCGACTTTCTTGGCCACACTGACCTGGCTCCACATGTCCAGGAAGACGCTGATGATGTCCTCAAGGCCCCAGAAGAAGTGGTAGGTCCAGGTGAAAGGAACGGGATTCGCGGGGTCTTTCTGGCGGCCAAAGAAATACGGCTGCCATGGCGCCACGGTGGAAATGCACGGTACCCCGTTGGCCTCGCACTGGTCGGCGACCGGGTTGGTCGTGTCCGGGGTCGAGGCCACCAGCATCACGTCGATCTGGTCGTTGGTGATCAGGTCGCCGGCCACGCTGGCCGCTCGCGCGGAGTCAGATTGGGTGTCCTGCGTGATGATCTGGATCGGATAGGTGGTGCCGCCAACGGTCAGGCCGGCGCCGAAGGCCTTCTGCGCTCCCGCGATGATGAAGTCGTCCGCCTCGGCAAAGCCCGCCAGCGGACCGGTCTTGGGGCTGACGTAGCCGATCTTGATGGTGCGGCCGGTCGCCGCGCTGGACGCAACCGGCGTGATGACTGGTCCGGACGTGGCGGCGAGCGTGGCATTCGGGGTCGCGGCACCCGGAGTGGCTGGGGCCGGAGTCGCCGGGGCCGTCGGCGCCGCGGTGGCGGCAGGGCTGCACGCCTCGATCACGCTCACCGCGATCACGGCCGCGCCACCCGCGGCGATCTGGAGGAAGCGACGCCGGTCGATCAGCCGGGCGATGGCCTCATCGACCGGATCGTTGACTGAGCGGTCCTCGTTCACTGGTCCACCTCCTCTTGCGCCGCCCTTCGTGACGGCCGCTGCCCGGGGAACACGCGCGCCCGGTTACGCGATGGAGCGGATCTCGACTGCGACTTCGACTGACGGTCGCAGCCCGCGGAAGGCGTTACCGAGAAGCTGCCGCATGTCCTGTCGGGTCACAGGCGGGGTGTAGTCGGGTGCCGCGGCGACGATCAGCCGCGCCGCCTCGTCGAGCCGATCGGCGGGCATGCCGACGGCCTGGAGTGAGACCGGCGCACCGATTGCGACGGCCAGGTCATAGACCGCGCCTGGGACGTCAGCGTCGCCGAGCGCCCGTGCCATGCGGGCCATCGCATCAGGGACTGCGGGTGCCACGAAGGCCAGGGCGTGCGGCAGGATGACCGTGTGCATCTCCGCGTGCGGGAGGTCGTACGCGCCGCCCAGAACATGGCAGATCTTGTGGTGAATGCCGGATCCGGCCGCGGCGAACGCCGCGCCCGCCAGGTACGCGCCCAGCAACACGTCACCGCGCGCTTCGAGGTCATCTGGCGCCGACACGACCGGCGGCAGCCCGCGGCGCAGAACCCGGATGCCCTCCTCGGCCATCAGCGACGTCAGCGGCGAGGCTGCTTCGGCGTATAGCGCTTCCGCGCAATGCGCCATGGCGTTCATGCCCGACGGTCCGGCGATCGACGGCGGCAACGACAGCGTGAGGAGCGGGTCATAGACGACCACACGCGGTTGGACGCGAGGATCCCGCCCGGTTTCCTTGCGCGCGTCGCTGGTGAGCCCCCAGATGGGTGTCATCTCCGAACCGGCGTAGGTGGTCGGAACAGCCAGGATCGGGAGCGATTCGGTGAGCGCCACGGCCTTGCCAAGGCCCGTGGCCGAACCGCCACCGATGGTGACGATGGCGTCGGCCGCCGACGCCCGCGCCTGTTCTCTGGCTGCCTCGGCCCGATCGACCGGAACGTGGACGCGCACATCATCGATGCGCGCGGCAATCCGCTCGCCCATCTGCTCGCCCAGCCGATCCGCCCAGTGCAGCCCGGAGCGGTCGGCGATCAACAGGACGCGCGTCGCCCCCATTTGATCAAGCTCGGCGGGAACCCGCGCGAAGGCGCCGACCGCGAACACCACGCGGCCGGGCAGCGCGTCGTAGGTGAATGCGGGCACGCGGGTCGTGCTCAGTCCGGTTCCGGCCGCGGGTAGAAGGGCGGGATGGTGGCGTTGACGTTCACCCAGACCGACTTCGGCTCGGTGTACTCGCGCATGGCCTCGAAACCCATCTCGCGCCCGTAGCCGGACAGCCCCGTGCCGCCGAACGGCGAGCCCGGATTGACTCGCTTGTAGCTGTTGATCCAGACCATGCCGGAACGGATCTGCGCGGCCACGCGGTGGGCGCGCGATAGGTCGCGCGTCCAGAGGCCGCCACCCAGGCCGTAGTCCACGTCGTTGGCGAGCGAGATGGCCTCCTCGTCCGAGCGGAACGTGGTGACCGTCACGAACGGGCCGAAGACCTCTTCGCGACACACCGTCGCGCCTCGGGCGGCGCGCACCACGGTGGGCTGCACGTAGTAGCCCCGGGCGAGATCAGGATCGTCCGGCACTCCGCCGCCGGAGAGCACCTCGCCACCTTCGTCCTTGGCCAACTGGACGTAGCTCAGCACCCGATCGCGATGGCGAGCGGAGGTCAGCGGGCCCAGCTCGGTGGCGGGATCCAGCGGGTCGCCGATGCGGATCGACCGCGCCAGCTCGATGAAACGCTGCAGGAAGTCGTCCGCGATGCGCTCGTGGAGCAGCAGGCGGGAGCCCGCGATGCAGGCCTGCCCCTGGTTGTGGAAGATCGCGAACGCTGAGCCGTTGACGGCGGCCTCGATGTCGGCGTCGGCGAAACAGATGTTGGCGCCTTTCCCGCCGAGCTCCAGTTGCACGCGCTTGAGGTTGCCCGCGGATGCCTGGACGATCTGGCGGCCGACCGCGGTCGAGCCCGTGAAGCTGATCTTGCGCACGCCCGGGTGGGAGGCCAGGTGCAGGCCGGCGACGGTGCCCTTGCCGGGCACGATGTTGACGACGCCGGCAGGCATGCCCGCCTCGACCATCAGCTCCGCGAGCCGCAGCGCGGACAAGGGCGTCAGCTCGGCCGGTTTCATCACGGCCGTGTTGCCGGCGGCCAGCGCCGGGCCCAGCTTCCAGCTGCAGAACATGAGCGGGAAGTTCCACGGCACGATTGAGCCGACCACCCCGAGGGGCTCGCGCAGGACGTAGTTGAGGAACCCGGCTTCGACCGGGATGACGTCGCCCTGGAGCTTGTCGGCCATGCCGCCGAAGTAGCGGAAGGTGGCCGCCGTGCGTGGAACGTCCAGGTTGCGGCTGTCGCGCAGCGGATGGCCGGTATCCAGGCTCTCGAGGCGCGCCAGTTCTTCGCTGTTGGCCTCGATGAGATCGGCGAGCCTGAGCAGGATTCGACCGCGCGTCGCCGCCGCCAGTCCGGCCCAGGCCGGGAACGCGGAGGACGCGGCCTCCACCGCCCTGTCCACGTCGGCCGTGCCCGCCTGAGCGACATGGGCGAGCACGCTGCCGTCGTGCGGGTTGAGTGTCTCGAAGGTCGCGCCGTCCGCGGCGTCCGTGAACCTGCCGCCGATGAAGAGCCGATCCTGCCCGTGCAGGACCGGCTTGCCGATGGTGGCGGTCATGCGCGGACCGTTGGCGCGGCGATCAGAATTCGACCGGAACGGACGGCAGCGCACCACTGGAGATCAACGCCGGCAGGTCCGGATCGGCGTTCTCCCAGACCAGCAGCATGGCGCGCTTTGGCGCGTAGCCTTGGTGTCGGATGTCGGCCGGCATGGCGCCCACGTCGCCCGGCCGGAAGGTGACCTTGGCCAGGGCGGATCCCGAGTCACGGTCCTCCACCTGCCAGATGATCTCGTCGGAGAGCTGGATGAACCACTCCACGCGGTCGTTGCCATGGATGATCGGGAGGATGTATTCCTCCGTGGTGGGGCAGTAGAGGCTGTCGCCGCAGACCGAGACCACGGACGGATTCCAGGTCACCTGCGAGCGCGACAGGTACGCGAACAGGTTGAAGGCGGCCAGGTCGTTCTCGAAGCCCGGCTCAGCACGCTTCTCGGGCTCGTCCTGCGGGACGTCACGGAAGTGCCGGTTGACGGGGTGGCCGTTCTCGTCGTTGCGCAATTCTTCGTCGCCCGGAACGCCCACCATGCGCGCCGCGGTGACGCGGTGACGGGTAATGGCGGCGCGGTTGTTGCCGTTCTTGACGCCGAAGGCCGAGCCCGTCTCGGTGGGGGAGGCGAAGGGATCGAAGCCTTCGTTGGTCCAGTCGTCCAGCATGCCTTCGAAGGTGGCCTTGATGACCGGCGTCGCGAAGTTCTCCATGTGGTCGAGCTCGGCCTTGCGATAGACGTCGTTGTAGCGGCCGGCGAAGAGGTCCACGGTGCCGTAGTGGTTGACCGTGCCAACGACGCCGTCGAAGTTCACGATGCCGTAGAAGAACTGCCAGGCCACGTCGCGCTGGAGGGCCTTCAGGAAGGCGTCCGCGGACATGACGTGCTTGCCCGTCGGCCACTCGACATACACGAAATACTCATCGCGGCTGAAGCGGAACTCGCCCAGGCTGAACGCGCGATAGCCGTGTTGGTTGGGTTCCGTCGAGGTGACCTGGGCTGGTGCGCTGAGGGTCATGGCGCTGTCCTCCTGGGAGCGATTCGCAACGGTTTGGGAGCGGTTCGCTACGGCGTGGTCTGGATGATCTCGGCCCAGCGCTCGATGGTGTCCGGGCCGAGTTGCGTCTGGAGCATGATCACGGAGGGTTTGGCGGCCTGGAACTGGTAGGCCGCGCCGACCGGCAGGAGCGTCATGTGACCGCGACGCGCCACGACCGAACCCATCAGCGGCCCGCTGGGTTCGCTCTGCATGGCATTGGAGCCGCGCTCGGCCGTAGGCCCGATGTCGTCCGGACCAAGCTTCTTGAGGCGGATCTCCACCTCGCCGTCCATGACCAGCGCGAACTCGTCGTGCGGCGCGGTGCGCCATTCGGACGTGCCTTCAGCGCGGATGGCCTCGATGACGTACTGACGGTTCTTCCCGACGGCGATCTTCTCGTACGGCTTGGCGTGCGCCGCGACTTCGAAAATGTTGGAGAAGACGTACCGCCTCGGGTCGTCATCGATGATGTCGATGCGGCCCTTGCGGTAGTTGGCCAGCGATCCGAAGTCGGTCGTGTACGTGGTCATCCGCTCGGCGTCCTCCTGAGTGCGTGTGTCCGAGTCAGCGATTACCGGGTTGGAACCGCGGGTTCGAGGCGTTACGATGAGAGAGCGAGCCTTCGTTCGCATTACGAACATTGGTGCGCTATACGCACGAGACGAGAGTATCGAACTGATTGCATGACCGTGTCAAGACAGACCCCACGCACCTTGGGGGCCGCGCCGAAGGCGACGGCCAGACCCCGCGTCGAGCATGTCCAGTCGCTGGAACGCGGCCTGGCGGTGCTGCGCGCATTCAGTGCGGAGGAACCCCTCCAGACGATCAGTGAGGTCGCCGAGCACACGGGGCTGAGCCGCGCCACGGCACGTCGCCTCCTGTTGACCCTGGTCGAGCTCGGTTACGTGCACGCCGATCGACGCCAGTTCGGTCTCACCGAGAAGGTGCGGCAACTCGCCAGGCCCTTCGGCGTCACTACCGATCCGTGGGAGTTCGCGCGCTCGTATCTCCAGGCACTCACGGAGCGAACCGGCGAGTCCGCCTCGCTCGCGGTGCTGGACGGCTCCGACATTCTCTACGTGGCGCGTGTCAACACGCGCCGGCTGATGACCCTGGCGATCATGGTCGGAACCCGTCTGCCGGCGCACGCCACGTCCAAGGGCCGCGTGCTGCTGGCCAACCTGCCGGAGGCGGAGCTGGAGGCCTACTTGGCGCGCGGCTCCTTTTCGCGCCACACCGAGCAGACCGTCATCGATGCCGACAGCCTGCGGAGTGTTCTGACGACCGTGCGCCGTGACGGCTGGGCGATCGTGGACCAGCAGTTGGAAGTGGGACTGTGCTCGGTGGCGGCGCCGATCGTGGACCCCAATGGGCGAGTCAGCGCGGCCCTGAGCGTCTGCGCGCACGCGGGGCGCGTCAGCCCGGATGCGCTGCGCTCCGAATTCCTGCCCCTGGTTCTCGAGACGGCCCGCCGGATCAGCGCCGCCTGGAACCGCCGCTGACCCGAGGGGCCCCGGAGGTCTCGCGACGTCCGCCCCAGCCGACCGGAGGCGGTGGCGCCGATGAACGCAGAGAGCCCGGCACCAGGACGTCGGTCGAGCCGATCGTGATGGCCGTGAGTTGCGCGATGACATCGTGCAGGTCTTCGGTCGCGGGCAGCATGCAGCGCAGGTCGGAGATGCCGGCATGGCGCAGCGCGATCACACGGTCCTGGCACTCCTCGAGCGTGCCGAAGATGCCGTACTCGTCGGGGTGGCCGATGCGGGCGAACAGCTCGTCCGGGTCCGCCCGGGCTTCGGCCTCGGCTTGCGTCCGGCCGATCGATACCGGCAGCAGCACCGCCACGCCGAGCGTCGTCGGGTCCCGGCCGCCATCACGCGCGCGGGCGCGCACCTCGTCGGCCGCCGTCTCGAGGTCCGGGAACCGCCAACTTGGCAGCACCACGTCATCCGCCTCGTCCAACAGGGCCTGAAGGTCATCCGGGTCGTCCAGTATCACGGACACCCGCAGGGGCGCCGAGTCGACGGTTCGGAGACCAGCGCCGATGCCGGACAGCATCAGCTCCTGGGCGGCCGCCGGCGCCCGGCTGGGCAGGTCGTTTTCGCCTCCGTGCGGCGTCGATGCAACGGCGACCCCCAGGCGTGCTCGCGCGCAGGCCGCCCCCGCCACCGCGGCCGCTGCCGAGGCGTCGAGCCACTCGCCGGGCCTGTCGATGTGCAGGCGATCCGCCAGCCAGACAGCATCGATGCCGGCCCGGTCGCACAGAATGGCGAGGCGCTGCACGACGTCCAGGGGTGCCGCGATGTCCAGCACGACCCCCAGCCGGGCGAGTCTACCGGCCGGAATCGGAGGGGGCGCGAAGGGAGGGTTGCCGGGGGCGTTCATCGGGCGTGGCGCGGTTCGAGATGCGGCGACATGGGCGCATACCGTAACGTCCGCGCTGATGGAAGCGCAACGGCGGCAGGCGGCACCCGCCAACCAGCCACGGATCGCGCGCCGCACGCGCCGCGCACAAGCCCGCGGCGGAGAGGCGAGGTTGCCATGACGCCTCCGGCCCCACCGTGACCACGGCGGCAGGCTCGCTGCTGCTCACGCCCCTGCTGGAGCTTGCTCGCTCGCTGCGGCGTGCGGGCGTTCCGGTATCAGCGTCCGAGATGATCGACGCGACCGGCGCCCTCAACGAAATCGACGGTCTCGACCGGGCGCAGGTCCATGCGGCACTCGCAGCCAGCCTGATCAAGCGCGCGGACGACCGGGCGGCGTTCGATTCGTTATTCGCCATCCACTTCGCCATGAGGTCACCGCGCCGGCGACGGGAGTTCGAGGAGGGAGCCGAGACGCCACGGCCGCACGACGAGATCCAGACCAGCCTGGACCGCCCCGCGGGCCCTGGAGAGGAGGGCGCGCCGGATGCGGATCCTTCCACGGAGCTGCTGGAAGCGCTGCTCCAGGCGCTGCGGAGCGGCGACATGGATCGACTGCGCGAGCTCGCCGACCTGGCAGTGACGCGCTTCGCGGGCATGCAGACGCAGACCGCGGCCTCCGAGCGCTACTTCCTGTACCGGGTTCTGCGCGCGCTCGAGCTGTCGGAGCTGATGGGCCGGGTGCTGGCCGCGGAGAGAGACGCGGAGGCGGCCTCCGACGAGCCTTCGCTATTGCATGCCGACCTCGCGGAGCGCATCGAGGCGTTCAAGCGGATGCTGGCCGAACAAGTCCGTAGCCACCTGACCGAGTTGCGCGGAGCCGACGACGCGGCACGCGGTCTCAGCCACCTGTCGATCGAGGAGACGGACTTTCAGGGCGCGTCGCCGCGACAACTGGCCCAGATGCGCGAGCAGATCCGGCCCCTCGCTCGAAGCCTGGCTTCTCGGATCGAGCGTCGGCGCCTGCGACGGGGTCGCGGCCGCCTGGACGTCAGGCGCACGGTCCGCCGTTCGATGTCGTACGGCGGGGTTCTGCTCGACCCTGCGTTCCGACGCCCACGGGTCGCCCGGCCCGACCTGTACCTCCTCTGCGACGTGTCGGGATCGGTGGCCGAGTTCGCTTCGTTCACCCTGACGCTGCTTCAGGCCATGACTGAGGAGTTCCCGCGCATGCGTTCGTTCGCGTTCGTGGACGCGGTCGACGAGGTCACCCACGATCTGCACGACGTGGCCTCGTTCCTGGAAGTTCGGCACGTCCTCTACCGTGCCGATGTGGTCCGCGCCGACGGGCACAGCGACTACGGCTCCGTGCTGGCCCAGTTCTGGGACCGGTTCGGATCCGCGCTGGACTCCCGGTCCACGATCATCCTCACGGGTGACCTGCGCTCCAACCATCGCGATCCCCGTGCGGACGTCCTGCGACTGATCCACAGCCGGGCACACAAGGTCTACGCACTGAACCCGGATCGGGAGGCCGACTGGGACACCGCCGACTCGATCGCCTCGGTCTACCGCCCGTACCTGGACGGCGCGTTCGAGGTGCGCAACCTGACCCAGCTGGGTGAGGCGGTGCTGCACATCGCCTGACCACCCGGCCGACGCGGCATGTTCGTTATGCTGCGCATCGGTGCGCTCTGCGAACACGTGGGGCCACGAACCGGCGGCGAGGCGTGGAGGAACAGGCAATGCGAGCGGTGCAGTTCGAGCAGTACGGCGACTACGACCAGTTGAAGCTCGTCGAACTCCCCGAACCCGTACCGGCAGACGGAGAGGTCCTGGTCAGGATGGCCGCGGCGGCGGTCAACCCGTTCGACAACACGGTCCGCCTCGGACGCGCGGGCGGACATCAGCCGCCCCTGGTCCCCGGCAACGAGGGCGCCGGCACGGTGGTCCAATCCAGGAACCCGGACCTGCCGGTGGGCACGCGGGTGATGCTCGTCGGGACATTCGGCTTCGCGCGCGGCGGGACGTGGCAGGAGCTGGTCACGGCCAGTGGGGCGGAGGCCGTCAAGACGCCGTCGGCCATCGACGACGTCACGGCCGCCGCCACGCCCGTGGCCTACCTGGCCGCCGAGATGGCACTCCGCGTGGGCTGCCAGCTCAAGCCAGGGCAGACCATCCTCATTCCGGGCGTCGGCGGTTCCGTCGCCAACGCGGCCATCCAGCTGGCCAAGGCAAAGGGCGCGGGTCGAGTCATCAGCTCCTCGAGCCGCACCGACAAGGTTGAACAGGCGCACGCCCTGGGCATCGACGACGTGGTGGATCTCTCCAGGGAGACGCTCAGCGAGGGCGTCATGCGGCTCACCGACGGCAAGGGTGTGGAGATCGCCCTCGACTCCGTGGGCGGGGACATCACCGGCCAGGCCCTGGCCTCGCTCGCCGGCGGCGGCAAGGTGGTGCACATGGGCTATCCGGGCGGAACCGAGCTGAAGGTGGACTCGATGGCTTTCATCTGGAAGCCCGCCAGCATCCACGGCTTCAACATGTACTTCCTGCCGCCGGAGGAGTTCGGTACGGCGTGGGCCACCATCCTGCCGCTCCTGGAAGATGGGACTCTCAAGCCCCTGGTGGCACGCACATATCCGTTGGAGCAGGCGGCCGAGGCGCAGCGCTACCTGATCGAGGGACGCCCGATGGGCAAGGTCGTCCTGACGCTGTAGTTGCGCAACGGCCGGGTGAGGGCGCAAAGGCCCGCCCGGCCGCCGCGCGATTCGATCCGGCTCAGGCCGGCAGAGCCGCCGAGGTCACCGGCGCCGTAGTGGCCGCCGGAAGGTCCTTCGGCGAGTAGAAGGCCCCAAGGTTGAGCCCGTAGACCACGTGCCAGAGGTAGACCGCCAGCAGCCACTTCCACCACTCACCCGCCGCGGCAGGGACGTTGGTCATGAAGAGGCCGGCGCTCGTGTTCGGACCGAAGAGGTTGGGGAAGAGGTTGATCCACCAGACCACGCTCAGCGTGGCCAGGATCAGACCCCAGATGGTCGCCTTGGCCAGATTGCCCAGCAGGCTGTTCGCGATCGGAATCAGTGGCTGAATCACGAACGCGTAGACGAGCGCGAAGGCGACGCCCTGGCCGTAGTGAACCGCCGCCCCGAACAGATGAAGGATCACGGGATCGGACATCCCGGTCGCCGCTTGCGCCGAGTTCCCGAACACGAGCAGCCCGTTGAGGTAGTTGAAGTCCAGGTCCGGCAGACCGATGCCGTGGTACCACATGCCCAGGTTCGTGGTCACGTGGGTCGCCACCAGTCCCGCGACGACGGCCGCCGTCAACCGGTGGCGCGTGACATAACTGCGCCAATCCTCGATGAACGCAGATCCCACGTTTGCCTCCTCCACTCCCCCAATCGATTGGCACATTCCCCCACGCCGCAGCCTCGGGTCCGCTAGATCGGGCGCGATGCGTACGTCGGGGCGCTGTGCGAACAAACAGCGCGCATGCTAGACCTCCCCGTCAACGGTTTGGAGTCGAATTCGCACGCCCGCTGCCACGCCGGGTCAGATCGGCGGGGCTGACCGGTCGATCGCCCTCATCGTCGTCACCCAATCGAAAGGTTCGCGGGACGACGCTGGGCGT